>Ga0185299_10000990_pt1 | contig 64238 bp, 46 predicted proteins | sample PaiPotPPA55metaG_FD_128002 | JGI IMG/M metagenome (GOLD analysis project Ga0185299, IMG submission 128002) | Iron sulfur acid spring bacterial and archeal communities from Banff, Canada, to study Microbial Dark Matter (Phase II) - Paint Pots PPA... ... | reverse complement strand
GCACAGCCGAACCACCGGCCTGCGCGTCGAAGAAATGCCCGCCCAAATACCGGTCGATCAGCAGCATGATCTGGGCCGCGGAGAGCGGGGTGATGGCAATCAGAACCATTCCGGCCATCACGAGATTCATCCACGCCAGCAGAGGCATGCGGTTGAGCTTCATGCCCGGGCACCGCAAGCAAAGAATGGTCGCGAGAATGTTAATCGCGGTTCCGATGCTCCCAAATCCTGACACCAGGAGCGCAAGCGTCCAATAGTCTGAGCTATGCCCCGGTGAAAACGCGCGCGCTGTTAAAGGTGCGTACGACCACCATCCAACGTCGGGAGCGGTTCCCGCCCCATAGAGTCCGCTTCCTCCGAGGAAACTGAAGTAGAGCAAAAAGCCGCCAAACGCCGACAGCCAGAAGCTGAAGGCATTCAGCCGCGGGAATGCCATGTCGCGCGCGCCGATCATCAATGGGACGAGGTAGTTCGCAAATCCGAACAGGATGGGCATGGCCACGAAAAAGATCATGGTTGTGCCATGCATGGTGAACATGCGGTTGAACACTTGCGGAGAGACAAAATTGTTATGCGAATGCATCAACTGGATGCGAATGAGTAGAGCCTCAATGCCGCCGAACATCAGAAAGACCAGCGCGTAACCGATGTAGAGAATCCCGAGCCGTTTGTGATCAACCGTAGTGACCCACTCATGCAGGGTATCGACCCAAGGCTTCTCTTGAACCTGCGGCCCTTGAATTGTGATCGCATTCGATGACATAGCTGGTCTTCAGAATCCTCTAGCGAAGTGTCTCCATGTAGTTCACGACTGCGTTCACGTCCGCGTCGCTTAATTTCATAGCCGGCATCAACGAACCATGCTTAATCCGGTCCGGGTCCTGGATCCACACCCGAAGATTTTCTGGCGTATTCTCAGCCGCACCGGCCGCTATCGTCGTGCGGCTCATTAAGTGCGTCAGGTCGGGGCCGAAGCGTCCATCGGCTGGAGTTGGCGAAACCGTGTGGCAGTTGATGCAGGCAGTGTGTTCGAAGATCTGTCTCCCCGCCATAACGCTTGAGTCCTGAACTGCCGGTTGTTGTTGACCACGAACCCACGCCGCGAAGTCTTGCGGACTATCGACCGAGACTCGCAGAAGCATCTTCGCGTGCTGGGTCCCGCAATACTGCGCGCACTGGCCGAGAAAAATTCCTGTGCGGTGCGGGTCCATCCACATCTTGTTGGGATGATTGGGAATAAGGTCTGTCTTGCCCGCAAGCTCCGGAATCCAGAAACTGTGGTCCGTGTCAGCCGAAAGCAACCGCAGGAAAGTTGGTGCGGGATGACTCGGGTCGCTTACCGGAATGTGCAACTCGTTCGCGGTAACGATACCCAGCTTTGGATAGCGAAACTCCCACCAGTATTGATGTCCAATCGCGGTGACCTGTACAGCGCCTGCCGGTTCTGGAGCATCTTGAATCGCGTGGATCACCCGTGCGGTAGCCAGGAACAGAACGACCACAATCAGAATGGGAATGATCGTCCAGGCCAGCTCAATCTGGGTGCTCCCATACACCTGGGCCGGCTCACGGTCCGCGTTCGCGGAGTTCGCGCGAAATTTCGAAATCGAATAAACCAGCAAAGTAAAAACAACAGCGAATATGATTCCGGTAACCGAGAGCACGAAGATCGACAAATCAAAGATCGACTTTGCCGGCGTGGATTCGGGAGAAAAGATGCTGGTTAGGGGCGAATGAGAGTGTTCGGCAAGTGCCCTGGGCGGCAACAAAACGGTCGACAAAACGAACATCGCGAGTTGCCTGGCTCGGATTGTTATCGAGTTGTTTGTGGGTCGCATTTGCCTCAACTCGTCTACGCTAATCACCGGGCTTCAGTCCTGCGATAAACTGGGCTGCCAACTCCGCCACACGTTTACCCTGGAAGCGCGCGGACGCGAGCGCAGTCTCGTCCGGTTTAAGAGCGCCATTATTGCTGGTGAATGATGCTCCGTATGGATTGCCCGCCTTGAATTGGATTGGGTCGGCGTAACCCGGCGCAACAATAATTGCGCCCCAGTGATAAAAAGTCGTATTGAGGTTGACGATGGTCGTCTCCTGACCGCCATGGGCCGTGCCTGAACTGGTGAAACCAGAGCAGATCTTGTTGACCAGGGCCCCTTTCACCCAGAGTGGACCGGTGGTGTCAAGGAATTGTTTCAGCTGTGCCGTCGGCAGGCCATATCGCGTCGGTGTTCCGAAGATGAACGCGTCGGCCCAGGCCAGGTCGTCAAGAGTAGCTTCCGGGACATGCTGCGACTCAAGTCGATGAGCAGCCCATCCTTGATTCGACGCGATCGCCTCTTCAGGAGCGAGTTCACGCACTTTGCGAAACCGAACATCCGCGCCCGCCTCGCTTGCGCCTTGTTCCACCGCACGGGCCAACTGATAGGTTGTGCCCGTCGCGCTGTAATAGATGATCGCAACCTTTGTCGCCACTCGATCCTCCTGTAAAAGGTCTAGTCCTGTTCCTGCAGCAGGTGTGAACTGTGTTCCGCGACGGTCGCACCTATGGGTTAATCACCGGAGCCTGTGCCAACTGGAGGTTGATCATGAGATCGAGCCGCCAATCAATCTGGTAAAAGAGTGCTGTTTCCCGGCCCGTTAGCACCTTGCGAAACTCGGGCAGATATTTGAGCCGAACTTGCATCATGTCTTGTTCTACGGTGGCGCGCCGGCGTAAGTAACTTTCTGCCTGATCCCCAGACATGGTTTGATAGTTCTCAAGATATTCTTGCAAGAGGGCAATTTTTGTGTCGTAGACTTTCGCCGCGTCCGCCGCGTACCGGTCATAGACAGGCCAAAACTTCTCCGCCTCTGCGTCGGTCAGGCCCATGTTCGCAGCAACAATCTGCTTTTTTTGCGATCGTAGGTCCTTCTTCATTAGTTGAATGTCTTCGTCAGCAGACCCCTGCGCATCCTGGGAGACGGGACCAGGTGCCTGCATCTGCTTCGCAGTCGCTGGTTGTTGCGCGGGCGACGGCCGGCTGGTGGAGACTGCCAGAGCGATCACAGCGAAGGAAAAGAGCTTTGCTGCCTTACTTTGCATTCGACCTCCTGCCGCTATATTTGCGACACGCACGATTCAAGTGGCTCTAACCTTGTTCAACGGTAGTTGTGCATTCAGGGTTCCAGCGAACATGTAGGGCGCGAATGGGCGCAGATCAAACAATTGCAAGGAGTTGGAAGCCGGGGTGCGCACAATCTTCAAGCCCAGCACGCGAACGTAGTGACAGCAGTCTGGCAGGTGACAAGTCACTCGATGATTCGGATTGTTTTCAGTTTCCGGAGAGCAACTTTCGTTTGGAAAAGAAAGTGCAAGTCCGAAGTCCAAGCGTTCGCCAGACCGCCTGTGGATGGAAATGATGACCTTTGCTCGCCAAGCCGGCAGTGCGGTTTTTCTGGTTACGACTACGCTCTTTCCTGGGTGAGGCCGTGGTGGGCATCATAGGAGTTGGGGAATGGACCTTTTATTCTTCTTATTCTTCGATGGCCTAGAAATTCCGATCTAAGATCGAGACACCGCAACTCGCATCGATTCGTTTCGCAGGCTTCCTTCTTGAGCGCCCGCCGATACATCCGAACGCTTCGAAGTCTCCGTCAAATTCCGCAGCCATTCGAACGTAGACTGCGACAACATGTCTTCGCGGCACCGCCACCGCCAATTTCCACCTGGCTGACCCGGTACGTTCATGCGACTTTCCGCCCCGAGGTTGAGCACATCCTGTAACGGAGCAATCGCAAGCGCCGCTTTCGACGACCACGCCAGATCCATCAGTGCAGGTGCCACATCAGGGTTTCCGCCTGGCGCACGCTTGAGGTAATTCCAGAAGTTCTGACGCTGATAGTCAGGCAATTTTTCGTACCACTCTCGAGTTGGCGCGTTGTCATGCGTGCCGGTGTAGACCACCGTGTTGCTGACAAAGTTGTGAGGCAAGTACGGATTGTCGGTATGACCGTCGAAAGCAAACTGCAAAACACGTGTCCCCGGAAGTTGAAATTGCTCCCGTAATGACCGCACATCCGGAGTAATGATTCCGAGATCTTCGACGATGAACGGCAAGCCGCCCAACTCAACGGAGACAGCTTGGAAAAAGTCCGCACCCGGACCTTGTACCCACTGACCTGTCTCAGCCGTTGGCGCCCCCGCGGGCACGTGCCAGGCCGCCGCAAATCCGCGGAAGTGGTCCAGCCGAATCGCATCCACGTGAGCAAGCAAGGCACGTACTCTGTCAATTGACCACCGATAACCGCTCGCTCGAAGTGCATCCCAGTTGTAAACGGGGTTTCCCCACAATTGTCCTTGTGCGCTGAAGTAATCAGGAGGGACTCCGGCGACAAATCGCGGCCGGTGGTGCTCATCGAGAAGAAATAACTCCGGATTCGCCCAGACATCACTGGAATCCGGAGAGACAAAGAAGGGCAAATCACCAATCAGTCTCACGCCTTTCGAACCCGCATACGTCTTGAGTTGATCTCCTTGCCGGAAGAGTAGGAACTGTGCGAAGCAGACCTGCTCGATTTCATCCGCTAATTCGCGGCGCGCATTCGCCAATGCCTCCGGTCGACGCTGAACCACGTCTTGGGGCCAGTCGAGGTAATATGCGCCGTCGTACTTCGCCTTCAACGCACCGAAGAGCGCGTAATCGTTCAGCCAATGATCGTGCTTATTTCGGAATTCATCATATTCCGGCCGCAGATCTGTTCGGTTTCCAGACTTGAAGTGCTTCCACGCAACTTGGAGAAGGCGGGTTTTGAAGGGAATCACAGCGTCGTAGTCAACGAAGTCGGAAGGGAAGTGAGATTCGCAATCCTTCCCGGCCAGCAACCCGTCTGATGTCAGGCTCTCAGGACTGATCAGCAGAGCGTTTCCCGCAAATGACGACATCGGCTGATAGGGCGAATTCCCATAACCCGTTGGTCCGAGCGGAAGGGACTGCCACCAACGCTGGCCAGAGTCATGGAGACGGTCGACCCAGGAACACGCCGACGATCCGAGATCGCCGACGCCGAAAGGCGACGGAAGGGACGTCACATGCAAAAGCAAGCCGGAAGCGCGGTACTCGGGTGGGAACGGTGGAACGTTCACTGGTCCGCCATTGCCATTCATTGAACGGCTCCAGCACCAAGCGCGTTGTTCACAATCTCCTGGGCTTCACTCAAAATCGCATTAAGGTGTGCTTCGCTCTCAAAACTCTCCGCATAAATCTTGTAGATGTTTTCCGTGCCGGACGGCCGTGCCGCAAACCAGCCGCTCTTCGCTACAACTTTCAGCCCGCCAATCGGAGCCTGATTGCCGGGGGCCTTCGTCAGCTTGGCAGCGATGGGTTCGCCCGCCAGGTCTGATTCTTTCACAGCATCCGGGGTCAGCTTCTGCAATTTCGCTTTCTGGTCCGGGGTGGCCGGGGCATCGATGCGCGTGTAATGAGGTGTGCCGAATTTCGCCGTCAGTTCACGGTAATGCTCGCCGGGATCCTTCCCGGTCGAGGCAGTAATCTCGGCCGCGAGCAGCACCATAATAAGCCCATCTTTGTCCGTTGCCCACGCAGTCCCATCCTGGCGAAGGAAGCTTGCTCCCGCGCTTTCTTCTCCGCCGAAACAGAATGAGCCATCGACCAGTCCCGGGACAAACCATTTGAAGCCAACAGGCACCTCGGACAAGCGGCGTCCGAGCTTATTGACGACTCGGTCAATCATGCTGCTGCTGACCAGCGTCTTTCCAACGATGACATCCTGCCGCCACTGTGGCCGGTGCGTAAGCAAGTATTGGATCGCTACCGCTAAATAATGATTGGGATTCATCAATCCCGCGGTTGGACTGACAATGCCGTGCCGGTCCGCGTCAGTATCGTTGCCAAAGGCCAGCTGGAACTGATCTTTCAATCCAACCAGTCTGGCCATGGCGTAAGGACTGGAACAATCCATACGGATTTTGCCGTCGTGATCCACCGTCATGAATGAGAAGGTCGGATCGATCTTTCTATTTACGACTTCCACTTCGAGTCCGTAGATCGAATTAATCGGATCCCAATATGGCAGCGAAGCGCCGCCCAGAGGATCGACCCCAAGTTTCAGGCGAGCGCTGCGGATCGCATCCATATCCACTACGTTCTTGAGGTCGCGAACGAACGGCATGACGAAATCTTCCTGATGCGTGCTGGAGGCCCGGATGGCCTTTTCGAAGGGAACGCGCTTTGCATCTTTGTTCCCCGATCGCAATAAATCGTTGGCGCGATTTTGCACCCAGCCGGTTACGTCCGTATCGGCAGGGCCGCCATTGGGCGGGTTGTACTTGAACCCTCCATCCTCGGGCGGATTGTGTGACGGCGTGATTACGATGCCATCGGCAAAGTGATCCTTCCGTCCGCGGTTGTACACGAGAATTGCGTGGGAGATGACGGGCGTCGGGGTTACGCCGTCATTTTCCTGAATGACGGTCTCAACCCCATTCGCGTACAGCACTTCGAGAGCAGTGCGCTGTGCGGGCTCTGAAACTGCATGAGTGTCCTTCCCCATATATAAAGGACCGTCAATTCCCTGCCCTTTACGGTATTCGCAGATGGCCTGCGTAATTGCCAGAATGTGCGCCTCGTTAAAGGTGCCGTGAAGCGCTGAGCCGCGATGTCCGCTGGTGCCGAAAGCGACCAGTTGGTTGCGGTCGGTTACGTCCGGCTTGCGCTCGTAATAATCTCGTTGCAAGCGCGCCGGATCGATCAGCAGTTCCTTGGGCGCGGGTTTCCCTGCGAGAGGGGAAATCGCTGGACCTTGTGCCGCCGCTTGTTTTTCTAAAGTATGGGGCATGGTTCCGCCTTCCAGATTTCGGTTGTATATTCGTGAATGGTGCGGTCGCTCGAGAACTTTCCTGAGCTGGCGATGTTCAGGATAGCTTTTCGCGCCCACTCGGCGCGATTGGCATAAAGATCACCGAGCCGGTTCTGCGCCTGAACATAAGAGGTGAGGTCTGCCAGGTGCATGTAATGATCGCCGTTGGTGAGCAAAGTGTCGCGAATTGGAGTGAAAGCCCCAGGCTCGTTACGGCTGAAGTAATCAGAAAAGATAAGGTCCAGCGCGGCTCGCGTCTCGGGTTCGTGTTCATAGTGCCAACGGGGGTTGTACCAGCCTTGGCTGTTTTGAACTTGTTCCACTGTGAGGCCGAACAGGAACAGATTCTCTTTGCCGGCTTCCTCGGCCATTTCGATGGTGGCGCCGTCAAGAGTGCCCACAGTCAGAGCTCCATTCATCATGAATTTCATGTTGCTCGTTCCACTGGCTTCGTACCCCGCCGTCGAAATCTGGTTGGAGACGTCGCTCGCGGGGATCAGACGTTCAGCCAATGAAACATTGTATTCGGGAAGAAAAACGACCTTCATCCGGCCGCGCACAATCGGGTCTCCATCGATCGTGCCTGCCAGATTGTTGATGAACTTGATGATGAGTTTGGCCAGCCGATAAGCAGGCGCAGCTTTCCCTGCAAAGAAGAATGTGCGCGGTGTCATCTCCAGGTTAGGATTTTCCCGCAAGCGGTTGTAACAAACGATGATTCGTAGCGCGTTTAGCAGTTGCCGCTTGTATTCATGGATGCGCTTGATCTGGCAGTCGAAAATTGTGTCAGGATCGACGATTTGTCCGGAGGTCGTCTTCAGCCAATCCGTGAATCTTAGTTTGGCCTGGCGCTTTGAGGTGTGGAACGCCTGCTGAAAATCTGAATCATCGGCCAGCGCTTTTAGCTGATGGAGCTGACTCAGGTCGGTGATCCACTCGTCACCGATCGCTGCGGTGATCGCTCCCGAGAGGCCGGGATTCGCTTCGAGCAGCCAGCGCCGTGGGGTGACGCCGTTGGTCTTGTTGTTGAAACGTTCAGGAAACATGTCCGCCAGATCTTTAACGGTTGTCGTGCGTAACAATTTCGAGTGAACGGCGGCAACCCCGTTCGTGCTATGCGAACCAACGATAGCGAGGTTTGCCATGCGAATCTTGCGTGACGGCTTTTCTTCCACCAGGCTGATGCGTTCAATCCGACCCTCAGTTCCAGCAAACCGAACGCGGGCCTCGTCGAGCAGCCGGCGATTGATCTCATAGATGATCTCCAGCTGGCGCGGAAGAAGACGTTCAAACCACGCCACCGGCCATTTCTCGAGGGCCTCGGGCAGTAAGGTGTGGTTCGTATAGGCCAGAGTTTTCCTGGTCAGGTCCCACGCTTGGTCCCATTCAAGGTGCGCATCGTCGAGCAGGATGCGCATCAATTCGGCGACTGCCATGGAAGGATGCGTATCGTTCAGTTGGATGGCGGCCTTCTCGGGCAACTTCTCCCAATCAGAGTTGTGCCGCAGAAAACGGCGTATCAAATCGGCCAGGGAACACGCGACCAGAAAGTATTCCTGCATGAAACGCAACTCTTGTCCCGCCATCGTAGAGTCATCTGGATAGAGCACCCGGGTCAGCGATTCCGCTTCGAGGGTTCCAGCCAGCGCACCAATGAAATCTCCCGTGCCGAATTCTTGAAAATCGAAATAGTCCTGGGCAGAGGCGGCCCAGAGGCGGAGTGTGTTGATTGTCTTTCCTCCGTACCCAACCACTGGACGATCAAACGGAATTCCGTACAGGCTGGAGGGCCGATTCGGAATCAGCTCAACCTTTCCGTCCCGCAGCTCGAAGCTGCAGTTCAGCTTAATCTCCACTCTCTCGTGCTGGCGGCAAATTTCCCATGGGTCACCATCGCGCAACCAATTGTCGGCGCTCTCCTGCTGCCATCCGTTCTCAAATGATTGCCGAAACATTCCGTACTCATAGCGCAAACCGTAGCCGGTCGCCGGAAGCTCCATGGTAGCCATCGAATCCAGAAAGCAGGCAGCCAGCCGTCCCAGGCCGCCATTACCCAGGCCTGCATCCGGTTCCTGCTCGATCAGCTCGAGCCAGTCGATTCCTTTCTCTTTGACGGCGTTCTGGACTATCGGGTCAAGCAATAGGTTCGTAACATTGTTAGCCAGCGAACGCCCGAGCAGAAATTCCATTGACAGGTAATAAATCCGTTTCGCATTTTGTTGCTCATAGGTAGTCTTGGTTTGCACCCAGCGCTGCGCCAAAACGTCGCGCACAGAGTGCGCGAACGCTTCGAAGCGTTCGCGTGCGCTCGCTACTCTTGGGTCGATCGCGCGATCGAAAATCAGGTGCCGGTCATAAATGGCGCCTTCAGTCCCGGCAAATCGTATCAAGTTGCCGCCGTATTGATGGAGAAGTTCGGGAAGATTGTCTAGCTTTGTCGCCATGGGGACGATTTTCGCGGGTTTTGGCTGCGTTACGGTTTTTGTGCTCACTCGAGGACCTCGCAATCATGTTTATCTGATATTAGATTATTTACGACATCGAAAGGATACGCCGTCGCCGCTCACGCTCCCACATGGCGATCGTCATCCCACAGCCGAACCGCAGGTCGGGACAGATTGTGTTCATAGCTAAGCGCACTGAGACTGGCGGGGCTTAGCAGAAAAAACCTGCCGCCAGCGGGTCCCACTCCCAGCCAGCACGCCGCCAGCACGCGAATAATGTGCCCGCTGGAAAAGAGCAACACGTCACCTGTGACGCTGCGTATCCGTTGGACCATACGGTACCCCCGGTCGCCGATTTGTTGTAGCGATTCGCCTCCCGGACAACCGTCGCGAAACAGATCCCAGTCTGGGCGTTGTTGCAGAATTTGCCTCGAGGTCAGCCCTTCATATTTCCCATAGTCCCATTCCGCCAGGTCGCGATCGGTTTCGGCGACCGCCCCAAATCCGGCGAGTTCGCAAGTTCGAGCCGCTCGCTGCAGCGGACTGGTAAAGACTTTGGCAAAGGTCAACCCCTTCAGCCGCTCACCGAGCCGCACGGCATTGCGCTCGCCATCCGGAGTCAAAGGCAGATCGGTGCGGCCGGTGTGCTGGCCGGAATGTGTCCAAGCTGTATTGCCATGCCTCGCTAAATAGACAACGGGAAGCATGTCACTCATACCGCTTCTCTCGCTTGGGCTTTCGGGCCGCCAATCAAGTGTGGCTTGACGATCAAATTCAGGTCTAAAGGCCGGATCAACAATAGTCATATTTCTCCCACAGTCCTTCCGCCCGACGGCGCGACTAGTACTTCGTTCATTATTCAATCACAATGCTTCGGCAATCACTTCGATCGGCTAACAGTCGTGTCCGGCTTCTGGCTAATGATCGGCACTTCTTGCGATCGGCCCAAAATATCGTTGTAGGTGATAGTCTTCTTTCCGACGTGCACCAGGAGTTCTCGGCCAGCCGCATACCTCACTGTGTTTGTGCCCAATGTATCGGTGTACAGAACCAGGTAAATGGTGCCGGCAACTTCCACGGCAACGTCGTAACTGGCGGCCTCGGACGACGAGCTATCGCCAGCAGATTGATGCGGCTTCACGTCCAGGATCGTGGCTACTTCATACTTCGCGGGCGGCTCGCAAAAAGCCGGCAACGCAACTCCACAAATAATGATGATCAAGAGCAACGATTTCAGCATGAGGGCTTCCTCTCGAGGGCTTTGCGTCTAGTCATACACTGCGTCGCATCCACCGTGCCAAAGTCGAGAGGTCTGCAGATCCGTTGAGCAGATTGGCTTTACATGCACTTAAGGTGCACAGCCGCGCGGCGGCAACGGAATTATTCTGAGGAGGACCGGGGATGCTCCGTCACATGCCAAATGCTTGTCAGCGGTACCGACAGTGAAGTTGCAATTCGCCCCGAATAGCTGTCTTTTCTGACGTAGCTCGCGGTCTGGAAATTGGTCTTTGGGTTGCAATTGACACGTACAGGTCGCGCCGTAGTCGCGACGGTCAACTTGAGAGAGCGATCGGAGATCAACCATGCCGATTTTGAGATGCTTCCCTGCGAATCCACCCCCCGCGTTATTTCGTCGATCATCAACCTGGTTTGCCCGCGGTGCGGCGGCAGCATCATGGAATTCCAATGCAACGGTAGGTGCCGAAGAAACTGGTTCCCTGAATGGGAGTGGGTAGATTCCACGACCGCCATTTTGGCGCGGGTAGTCGTGCGGCCAAACGGCAAGCTAAGAATTAGCGATCGCGAATTGGGAATACCTGGGGCACCGGTTCTGTTTCTGATCCTCTCCACAAAAACAATATGAATACAGGGTTGGACTTAACGGAACTGGATCGCCGCTTCGGAATTCCTGAGATCGCGCGGGTGTGCGAAGGCGATGGCGGCCTTGCGCGAGTCGATATTACCAGTCCGCTTGCGCACGGCGAGATGTACTTGCACGGAGCGCACGTGACTTCCTGGCGCCCTGCTGGCAGTGAAGAAGTGCTCTTTCTCAGCTCGAAATCGCGATGGGAGGAGGGCCAGGCAATTCGCGGCGGAATTCCGATCTGTTTTCCCTGGTTTCGCGGCAAGGTAGACGATCCCCACGCTCCAGCACATGGATTCGTGCGCACAAGATCGTGGCAACTCTATTCAATCGTCGAGAATAACGCCGGAGTTGCTGTAACCATGTTTATTGAGAGCGACGAGCAAACTCGGCGCTGGTGGCCGGCGGAATTTCGTCTTGTGCACCGGGTCACGTTTGGTTCCGAGCTCAAGCTGGAGCTCGTTTGTATTAACACAGGCAAAACACCCCTTCATTTCGAGGAAGCACTGCACACCTACAATCGAGTCGCGGATGTTGGGACGGTGCGCTTACAAGGGCTGGATGGGACGCGTTTTCTCGACAATACCGACTCTAACCAGGAGAAGGCGCAGCTCGGTGATGTGACCATCGCCTCGCAAACCGACAATGCATTCATAAATACCCAGAACGCTGTCGATTTGCTCGATCCGAAATTGCGTCGTCGAATTCGACTGCAGAAGGCGAAGTCGAGCACTACGGTAGTCTGGAACCCGTGGCAAGAAGGGGCTAGGGGGCTTCGAGACCTCGGTGAGGGCGAATGGAAGCAGTTTCTCTGCGTCGAAGCGAGCAACATCATGGGCGCCGCGGTCAGGCTGGCGCCTGGGCAGGAACACACAATCTCTGCGGTGCTGAGCCTGGCGAGGCTTGAACGAGACGAAGGCGGCACAGCGCGATTTACTCGAGACTCTTAATCGAATCAGAATCTAAGCAGAGGCTCTGTCACGTGCCAACTGCTTGTCGCCGCCTCCGCTAGCAAACACGTTCGCCGAACTCGCCAGGTCTCAGGCGTAAGTACCTAAACGGCTCACAGGGAAAGAGATGGGCACATACAGGGTTATTCGTCTTTGTATGGAAGCCTGCATGCGATGACCGAACCTGAGGGAATTGCTTGACGCGAGAGTTAGTGACCGAAGGTGACAGCCTTGGCATTACCGTGGATCACGGCGAAGAACGCGCATTCGTGCGCTTGCACGGCCGTCTCGTCATCGATTCGTCGCCAGACCTCCGCGATAGGCTGCTGGTTATGTTGGAAGGGCAACCACCGAAAACCATCATCGTGGATTTGACGGAGGTCTCCTATATGGACGACTCCGGCATCGCTACCCTGCTGGAAGCACTCAAGGTCGCGCGCAATCGTCAAGTGACGTTGTGTTTGAAGGGACTGCAAGGTCGCATGGCTCGTTTGTTCGAGGTCACAGGCCTGCAAGCGGTGTTTGAAACGGATGGTTGTAAAGGCGCTTCGCCAGAGCTGAGGTGAATTGATGGCAAATGTCCTGGAAGATGTCGGCAGAAGCACCATCAATCATCTCGACTACGTCGGGAGTGTGAATATTCAGTGGTGGTCCACGTTGCGCGCCATGGGTAGCGCGTTGCCCTTTGTGGGGAACCGTTATCGATGGCAAGCGTCGGTGCGGCAGATGTTACAGATCGGAGTAGACGCGCTGCCTATGGTATCCCTGATGGCTATTTGCACCGGATTTATTCTCGCCATGCAAGGCGCCTCAGAACTCCGCCGCTTCGGAGCCATTCACTACGTCATCGATTTGGTCGCAGTCGGCTTTACTCGCGAACTCGGCCCGCTCCTCACGGCCATCGCTGTCAGTGGCCGCTCGGGTTCGGCGTTTGCGGCCGAAATCGGCACCATGAAGGTGACCGAGGAGCTCGATTCTCTAAGGGTCATGGCGCTGGAACCAATAGAGTTCGTCCTGGCGCCAAAGTACCTTGCCGCTCTGATCACTGTTCCTTGTCTCAGTGTCCTCTCGAACGTTTGCGGCATTTTCGCTGGCGGACTATTCATGTTCTTCAGCACACATCTTTCTCCGGCACTGTATCTGCGGGACGTGCTCGAATCCATTCAATTGCGCGACATAGTGACGGGACTCATCAAGAGTGTAGCCTTCGCCACGATCATTGCCCAGGTGAGCTGTCTCGAAGGATTTCGCGTCCGCGGAGGGCCGGATTCGGTAGGCCGTTCCACGACCAGCGCCGTGGTCAAGTCGACTTTTCTAGTGATCGTTGCCGACTCCGTCTTTACAGCAATTTTCTACTTCACGGTGAAACACTGATGTCCATCATTTCGATTCGGGATTTGGTGGTTGAATACGACGGGCATCGTGTGCTCGACAACCTCAGTCTCGACATCGAGCATGGAGAGACCATGGTCTTGTTGGGCGGCAGCGGTTCGGGCAAAAGCACGCTTTTGCGACAGATCCTCGGGCTGGAGCGCCCCAAGTCAGGCAGTGTGTTTGTAAAGGGTATCGACATCGCCCGCTGTTCGGCGGCCGAACTGAAAAAAGTCCGCCGGTCCATTGGAGTGGCTTTTCAAAGCGCCGCCTTGTTCAATTCGCTTTCGGTCGAGGAAAACGTTGCTCTGACCCTCCGAGAGCACACCCGGCTCGCGCCATCGATTATCGAACTGATGGTCTGGATGAAGTTGGCGGTGGTTGGTCTGGCAGACTTCGGGAAGTTACATCCCCAGGAGCTGTCAGGCGGGATGAAGAAGCGCGCCGCGGTCGCACGTGCGCTGGCGCTAGACCCCGAAATTCTTGTGCTCGATGAACCTTCTGCGGGATTGGATCCCATCGTGGCAGCCGAGCTTGATGAACTCATCATCCTACTGAAGGAGGTCTTCGAGGTGACCGTGATCGTAGTGACCCACGAGCTGCCCAGTGCGTTCCGGATCGCCGACCGGATTGCGATGCTCTTTCAGGGCCGCTTCCGCTCGGTTGGATCCAAAAACGAAATCAGAGCGAGTCAGGATCCGCGCGTCCGGCAATTCCTTGACCGCGTTCCCGACAATATCGCACAAGCGCCCGCAGTGACCGCTTACCTCGAAAAATACCTGCAGGGTCAGGAGGTATGAGTGTGACAACCGAGGCAAAAGTCGGAGCTTTCGTACTGGGATCTTTTGCGATCCTGGCAGTCGCGGTCATCTACCTTCTCAATGCGCAGATGAACGGGGGAACCGTTCCCTACAAGACTTACCTTCGTTATGCCGGTGGACTTGAACCGGGTGCTTCGGTTCTATTTGGTGGAATCGACGTCGGTAAGGTAAAGGCGGTTCGCCCCGCGACGACTGATCCTACGAAAATCGAGATCCTGCTCGACGTGAAAGAGGGCACGCCTCTCAATGAGAAGTCTGTCGCCAAACTCGGTTTGGTCAGCGTCATGAGCGGCGCTGCACTATCAATTACCACCGGCAGCAACGACGCCAAGCGCCTTCCCTCCGGATCGTCGATTCCGTCGCAGGAAGAAGCCAGCCTGGATGAGATCGCCGGCAAGATGGCCACCGTTGCCGATAACGCCGACGGCCTGATCACACAAGCACGCGGAGAACTCGAAGGCATCACGGGCGACGCGCACAGTCTTCTCGCCAATCTGAACACCGTGACCGGCAAACCGAATCAGCAGAAAATTCAAGCCGCACTCGACAACGTCAATGGAATGTTGGCGACTGCACGACCAAAGATTGATCGCCTCACTGACCAGTTGAACCTGTTGACCCAGCATGCCGATGACACCATTCAAAATGTGAACGGAACGGTCACGGATGCGCGGGAACCACTTCGCAAAGACATGGCAGAGTTGCAGACCACATTGCAGGAAGCCAAAGCATTGCTGACCGACATGCAGGTAATGGTTCGCGCGAATGACTACAAGATTGACGACACGGTGGAAAACCTGCGCGTGGCAACGGACAACCTGGGTCAGCTGACCGATTCGCTGAAGCAGCGTCCATGGAGTCTGATTCGGATCAAACAGGCGAAGGACAGAGAAGTTCCGCATCCATGAGGACCATATGAAGCAGCATCGAATGGCAGTTTGTTTTGCGCTGGCAGCGCTGGCCACGCTGACGGGCTGCGGGGGCCCGGTGAAATACCCGAACTATTACACTCTCCACGTACCCCCGCCACCGGATCCGCCACCCCAGGAGGGTGTCCGCACCTGCTTGGCCGTACGCGAATTCCGATCGCCCACTTACCTGCGGCAAGGGGCAATCGTATACAAAACCTCTCCGGAACAAATCGGTTTTTACAATTATCACCGTTGGGCGGTTGATCCACGCGAATTCGTGACAAACGCGGTGACTGAACGCTTACGGGCGAGCGGAAATTTCGCCCAGGTGAAGTCGTACGATGGACGCTCAGACATCGATTACGTGCTCAGCGGACGCCTCGAGAAAATGGAGGAGATTGATTACGAAGGCGGGGTCAAGGTTGAGGTTGCGATCTCTGCCCAGATGACGAGCCTTGCAACCGGTGCGACAGTCTGGACAAACGAAGTGTCCGAGGTCGGAACGGTCGGAAAGCGCGATGTGCCTGCCGTTGTAGCTGAGATGAATGCCACAACGGGCCGCGCGATTGAGAAGTTGCTCACGCCGGCGCCTGCGATCGTTGGGATGAAGAAAAACTAGCTGAGCTGCTGGATGTGAACACCGCACAGATGAATTACTAAGATTGCATCACAGGAGAAAACAATGACCTTGCTTGAGTCTTTAGAACAGTACACGACAGTCGTCGCGGATACTGGCGATATTGAAGCGATCCACCGCCACCGGCCGCAGGACGCAACCACCAATCCCTCTCTCCTTTACCATGCTGCCCAAATGCCGGCATACCGGCACCTGGTGGAGGAGGCAGCCGAGCGCGCTTCCGACCTGGGAGGTAGCCACGAGCAAATGGCGGAAGAGTTCATCGACCAGATGTTCGTTCTTTTCGGAAGCGAAATTCTCAAGGTAGTTCCCGGCCGCGTCTCAACTGAGGTCGCGGCAAGCCTCAGTTTCGATACTCCTGGAACACTTGCCAAGGCGCGCAAGCTCATCTCGCTTTATCAGAAGAAAGGGGTGCCCCGCGAGCGGATCTTGATCAAAATCGCCAGCACTTGGGAAGGAATTCAGGCGGCCCATGAACTGGAGCAAGAAGGAACTCATTGCAACCTAACACTGCTTTTCAGCTTCGCCCAGGCGGTCGCCTGCGCTGAAGCTGGAGTGACTCTGATCTCGCCCTTCGTCGGCCGCATATACGACTGGTATAAAAAGGAGGGCGACGGCAAGGAGATCCCACCTGACCAGGACCCCGGGGTTGCCTCGGTCACGCGCATTTACAACTACTACAAGAAGTACGGTTACAAGACCCAGGTCATGGGAGCGAGTTTCCGTAACCTCAATCAGATCGTCCGCCTCGCAGGATCCGATCTGCTGACCATCAGCCCTGAGCTGCTCGATCAGTTGGAGCAGACTGAGGGCATGGTGGAGCGCAAGCTAGACCCGGCCACAGCCAAGGCGAGCAAGGACGAGCGCCTGCATCTCAGCGAGAAAGCTTTCCGCTGGATGCACAACGAAGATGCTATGGCGACAGAGAAGCTAGCCGAAGGCATCCGCAAATTCAACAGCGACGCACAGAAACTGGAAGAGTACGCGCTCTCCCAGGTTGCCGAAAAAGTAGGGTAATAGTGAGCGCTGGCCGGGCAGTCTTTTGGAGATGGAAGGAACTCTGATCAACTCAGAGGGTTCCAGTGGATTGTGTCGCGCGATACGATGGCGAATCAGGCCATTGCCCTCGCGCGTGCGCAGTTTCTTTCTTCATTCGGCCAGCGCCGCTCTTCGTTGAAACTGTCGGCGCCTCTCTCGCTTCTCCGTTGAAATACGCGTGATGGAGCGGAGTCCCAAGGTGTGCTCATCTGGTGGCCAGCAAACGACTCTCTGGCCGCTTGGCGCCCGGCACTGATCGTGCCGTCGAGCTGTGTTGCAATTGTCGTTTCGGTGCCCATCAATCCGGGCGGAGCGGAATGTTAAGTTTGCGTATTCGATAGGCCAGGGTGGTCCGCTTCATCCCCAGCCTGACCGCCGCGCCTTTGGGTCCCCCAGTTACCCAGTTCGATTCCTTCAGGGCCCGCAGCACGTGTGTACGCTCCATTTCTTCCAACGTGCTCAGCTCCGAACTGTGCGTTTGGACCGCAGCCGGTTTCAGCTCAGCAAGAGGTGGACGCAGGACACACCCCGGCGATAGAATCACCGTCCGCTCAATAAAGTTCTGCAGCTCGCGCACATTCCCGGGCCATGAATAACCGGTAAGAGCTTCTATCGCTTGGGCAGGAATAGTTTCAATGCACCGGTTCATGCGCCGACTATATTCATCCACGAAATGGCGCACCAGAAGAGGGATGTCCTCGCGGCGCTCGCGCAACGCCGGAACCGATAGTGGGAAAACGTGTAGGCGATAATACAGGTCGCTTCTGAACTCCCTGTCTTCCACCATCTGCTTCAGATTCCGATGAGTAGCCGCAACCACGCGAACATTCACCTGCTGGGTACGGGCGCTCCCTAGTCTTTCAAATTCATGTTCCTGCAAAACACGCAGCAATTTAGGTTGCAGTTCGAGTGGAATGTCACCTACTTCATCCAGGAACAGAGTGCCCTTGTCTGCCACCTCGAAGCGACCCGCCTTGCGCATGATGGCGCCGGTAAATGCGCCACGCTCATGACCGAAGAGTTCACTCTCCAGGAGGCCGGTGGGAATTGCAGCGCAGTTCACTCTTACGAATGCATTGGAACGACGAGAGCTAAGCTGATGAATGGCCCGGGCGACCAGTTCCTTGCCGGTACCGGTTTCCCCAAAAATAAGGACGTTCGAGTCAGTTGGGGCAACTGTTTCGATCTGCTTCAGCACTTTGCGAAGCGCGGAGCTTTTTCCGATGATCCCGTTGAAGTTCGTCGCCTCGCCCAGTTCATCCTCCTCAGACACGCTGACTTGAGCAAGCTTGTTCTGGAGGTCGGCGATGGCCCGATGTGCCAGCCAGTTTTCAATCGCCAGGGCGACTTGGTTGGCGACCTGAGCCAGAAATTCAACATCGTCTGGGGTGAAAGAGTTGGGCCGTAAGCTCGCAAGACCGAGAGACCCCAGGCAGCCGTTAGGGGTGCTCAGAGGTAGGCCATAAAACGATCTGTATTCCGGTCGAAGCTGCCTTAATCTTCCTGTCGCGACGCAATCCTGATCCTCCTCAGAGTCCCTGATCCAGAGAGGCTTCTGATGATGGTAGACGCACCAGAATAGGGTTTCCTGGATCGGCAGATGACGGTCATTCTCTCGATTATTAGCGCGTAGACTCCACACGACCTCGTCGCCGTCCTTGCTGAAGACAACTACATCGAGGAAATCGAAGTTCAGCACGGGTAGCAGTTCGGAAGTTAGGACTTCCACCCACTCCTCGGGCGTACCAAGAGTGAGAGACTTGGACAACCGTGAGAGTGTTTCGTAGCGTCCGCGCAGCATATCCACTCCCCCGACAACCCGGACCGAGGATTGCCTACTGGGCAAAATATTGATCCAAGGTGGTGCAATAGGTCTCAGTTCATCGACACACGCCATATGACTCTCCTTGTGACAACGCCGTTCGTGCGCTGAACGTGTTCGTCCATTCCATAACAACGCTCTAAAAAACAAACTGTGGTAGAACCTGCGACCCCACATCGTTGTCATTGGATCGCGATCAGCCTTTACTTTCTTTCTCGTTCTCGCGTGATCCACTCACGGATATACAGCGGGCAGTTGTTGATTTTTGCTCCGTTCGATTCGCGGATCGCCAGAAGTTTTATGCCTTCGTCGTCCACCAAACGGACGTCCTTGAGATCGATGGTCACTGCGCCGTTTTCTTGTTCCAGCAAGGCCCGAAGCGTGTTCACACTCTCCCCTGTAATCCATCCGGAGATGCGCAAGACCACAGGATCCTCTCCGGTAGCATGGCGGTCGATTTTGCAGGTCATGGTTTTTGTCCCCAGTCGCGTCATCTCAACGCTAACTCTTTATAAGCAAACCTCGCGCCATCCGTAATCTTATGAAAACAAAAGAGAAAGCGAGATCCCTTCGGGTGACGATCCCGTGGATTACGCGAATTGCGCGAATTCCGCTAATTCCGCAATTTTGATAGCCCTACGGGGGAATGCGTTCAGTGGAATTTGAATTGGCCTTTGTTGATCTTCAAGGCCTTGATGCGGGTCTCAAGGGTGGATGGTGGAATTCCAAGCTTCACTGCAGCGCCTGATGGTCCGGAAACCCGGCCTCTGGTCGCGGCCAGTGCCGCTTCGATAATCTCCCGCTCGCTGAGCGGCTCAACCTGAGCTTTGACGATGGGCGACGCTTTAACCGGAGATGCCGGCGGAAAAAGTTCTTTGGAAAGCCATAATTCGTCCACCGAAAAAATGTCACCAGAGCTCAGAATCACCGACCTCTCAATTACGTTCTGCAGCTCGCGGATGTTACCTGGCCAGTCGTAGGACTGCAACAGATCGAGCGTCTTTTTGTCGATCGAGCGGATATCCTTGCCCGCCTTGATGGCATAGCGTTGCACGAAATACCCGACCAGCAACAGGAGATCGTCCTTTCGTTCTCGGAGGGGCGGCACCTCGATGGGAAACACATTGAGCCGATAAAAGAGGTCCTGGCGGAAGGTTCCATTGGCTACCGCTGCCTCTAAGTCACGATTCGTCGCAGTGATGACACGAACGTCGATATGGATAGGTTGCCCTCCACCGACCCGTTCCAATTCCCGTTCCTGCAACACCCGCAGTAAAGCGACCTGGGTGTCGGGCAGAAGTTCGCCCACTTCGTCCAGGAAAATCGTTCCGCCGTCTGCGAGTTCAAAACGGCCAAGCCGCCTTTGTGTGGCTCCCGTGAAAGCCCCCTTCTCATGGCCGAACAACTCCGAGGGGATCAAGTCACGTGGGATTGCCGCACAGTTCACGCTAACAAAGGCTCGCCCGGATCTCTGAGACTTTTTGTGGATTGCGCGGGCGATGAGTTCCTTGCCGGTCCCTGTCTCCCCCGTTATCAAGACGGTGGAGTCGGTGGGAGCGACTTTGGCGATCCGAGAAAGAACAGCCTTCAACCGATTCGAGGTGCCAACAATTTCATCGAACATCGAGGTCCGCTCCACCTCGTCCCGGAGCGCTAAATTTTCTTTATAGAGCTGGTCCTTTAACGCCCTGATCTCTGCTTCGGCAAGCTTTTGTTCGCTCAAATCGAGGACGAACGCGACCCCGTCGTTCCCGCCTTCCTGGAACAACGCGGCTCCAACCAGCACGGGCACGCGGCTGCCATCTTTCCGGAAATACTCCTTCTCGTATGGCTGAACGGTCCCGGTGGCCTTCAATGCTGCCCGGGCGCGCTCGTCGCGCTCACGCCATTCGACCGGCGTCAGATCCGTCCAGTCGACGCGACCCGAGACCAGATCTTCACGGCCATATTGCAGCATGCGGAGAAACGCTTCGTTAGACCCGACGACCGAGCCCTCGAGATTCCAGATAAAGATCCCCAGAATGTTAGCGTCGACCAGGCGCCGGATCTTCGCTTCACGGTCTTCGAGATCGCGGTAGAGCCGCGTATTCTCGAGCGAGATCGCCGCTTGCGAGACAAGCACCTTCAGCACCGTGATCCGGTCGGGGGTGAAAACGCGCGCGGCTAGATTGTTTTCAAGATAGAGAACACCCGTGAGTTTCGCCTGGTTAATCAAAGGCAAACATAGAATGGAATGGACGCGATACTGAAGGATGTAGGGATCGGCGGAAAATGGGTTCTCCGATGATGCATCATCGAGAATAACGCTCTCGTGAGTGCGCATGACATAGCGGACGATCGACTCGGGCAAGGCCGCTGCGGCGGCAGACGCGTCCTCCAGGCGCACAATCACATCGTTTCCGCGGGTCTTGGACTCTGCCTCTATCTGTAGCTCATCACCTCGCGGAACGATCAGGAGACCTCGCTCGGCGCCGGCGTGCTCCATCGCCTTACGCATCACGGTGTCGAGCAGTTTTTCCAGCACGATCTCGCCCGATATGGCCTGCGAGACTCGGATCACCGTAGCGAGATCCAGTCCTTCGACCAGCGCCGTGATCGTCGAAGTAGGACCGGGCATCGGCTGCTCCTGCTTGAGGCCGGGATACAACCGGTCAAGTTGCCTCACTTTGCCATCCGCGCCCCATGCTGCATAGCAGGAGCGCGCGTTTCGCAGGTACGTGTCCGCGAACTGGTCGAAGCCGCGTGCCCGGTAAAAGGCCGAAGCGCGCTCATACGCGAGCGCTTCGTTATGGAGGAAGCCGTTTGTGCGGGCCGAGTGGATGGCCTTTTCGTACAGACGCATCGCGTCAAGGTCGCGGTCTTCGATCCGGGCAATTTCGGCGCCAATCAGTGCGGCGCGGTTTTCGAAATTATCCGGGCAGTTCGCTGCCCAGATTTCGAGTTGGTGATAGTGGGCGGCCAGAGCCTCGAAATGATTGCGGCGCTCGTCCGGCGATGTGCAATCCCACAAGGCTGCCCGACAGAGGCCGCTGTAGAATTCATATTCCGCCGTCTCAAAAAAAGAAGGCGATGTCCAAAGCAACGGTCGAGCCTTTGAGGATGCGTCGATTGCGGAACGATAATCGCCCGCCAGCACGCGAGCCTGCAGCTTCCGAATCCAGTACCAGCACTCCGCCAGTGCCAGATCCGCCTGGCTCGCCAAGTCGTGTTCGAAGCGGCGTTCATCGAACTGCCCCTCGTCAAAACATCCGAATGCCGGCGTCAGACCACGAAGCGTCCGGATCAATTGGAGCTGCGCAGTAATGATCGCAATGACGAGGCCGAATCGCGCCTTATGTGCAAACTCGAGACCTTGCTCGGCTTCCCCTTGCGTTTCGGCCAACGCGTCTCCCGCTGCGAGAAGATTTGTATTCAGGTTGTTGCAGCTATATGCCCCGAACGTGAGATCGCCGATCCTATTCGCGACATCGAACGCGCGACGTACCAGATCACGACCCGTCCGAACGTGCCTCGTCCAGGGCATAACGAAACTGCCGAATGACATGTAGGTTCGAGCCCGATAACGATGCAGACTGTGCTTTTCGACCAGCGCATACCCGAGCCGGCCGAACTGGAAACCACCCTCATAATTATCGAAGTGGGGTCCAGCGATCATGCCAAGGAACACATAAGCGACGCACGATCCGTCGCTGTTGCCGTGCTCGAGACTAAGATTCACCATCCGGCAGATTACGAGCGAAAGCAAATTACGGTCGGTAAACAGGGCCGGCGGCACGACCTTGGTCAGCACATCCTGGGTTGCGAGGGACAACGCGTCGCTCATCAACGGCAGATCAACGAGCTCCTCAATCGCGCGGCTTCCGAGCAGTGACCAGGTACGCTCGTATTCGCGTCGCGCTTGTTCTTCGGGTGGATGCGGCGACCAGTCGATGCCCAGATGACGCAGGTAGGCGAGACAGACGTCGACCGCCCGGTCGCTCCGATCGAGCGTCGTGTACAGGTCAACGCGCAGGCAGGCGACGGTCGCTTGATCGATAGCATTGGCAGCGCGGGATGAAAGCATGGTCAAGCGCGCCTCCGCGGTCGCCAGTTCGCCAGTCAGGAACTCGCATTCGGCCCGGTGCAGTTCCAGTGCGAGAATGAGCTCCGGCCGACGCTCCCAACAGTCGTCTGCCAACAGTGCCGCACCGGCGATGAGATAGTTGAGGGCTGAGGCGTAGGCCGTAGAAGCCTTGGCGCGCTTGCCCGCAATCAGGTTGAGCTCCGCCAGTTGCTCGCGCTCGTCTTGCGAGGTGATCAAGGCCGCGCCGCGGTTCAGTTGATTGACGATCTCGAAGATCGCCTCCTCCCGCTTCTCGCGAGGAGTGTGCTCTGCCAGCAGCCTGCCGATTCGGAGATGCGCCTCGGTGCGCGAGGTTTCCGGAATCAATGAATAAGCTGCTTCGTGAACACGGTCGTGGGTGAACTTGTAGGAGCCATCCAGGTATTCGACCAATTCTTGACGCACGGCCTCGCACAGAGCCGCGTGCACCTGCTCCTCCGACATCTCCAGAACAATCGAAAGCGTCGTGCTTTCCGCGGCATTACCGAGAGCGGCGAGCCGCTGCAACGCTTTCTGCCCTTCGGGCGCCAGGCGCCTCAGCTTTCCAACCATAAGGTCCACCACGTTGTCGGTGTACCCTTTGGCGTGAATAAGGTCGACATCCCACGACCAGTCGCCATGCGCGTGATCAAAAGCGAGCAGCCTCTCGTGCTCGAGCGCGGAGATAAACTGGAGGGTAAAAAATGGATTCCCCGCCGTCTTGTTGTAAATCAATTGCGCGAAAGGTAAGGTGCGTTCTGGCGAGCTTTGAAGGGCATCTGTGATCAATTGCGCCACGTTCTGCTGCGAGAGTGGTGCAAGTTTGATTTCGTTGATGCTGGCTCCTGCCTTGCGAATGCCTTCGAGTTTTCGAGCCAGTGGATGAGCGGCATCCACCTCGTTATCTCGATAGGCGCCGATCACGAACAAGTGCCGCACGTCTGCTTGCGTCAGGAGATCCTCGAGCGCTTCGAGCGTGGCGGAGTCGAGCCATTGCAAGTCGTCGAGGAATAGCGCAAGTGGATGTTCCGGCCGTGCGAACACGCCTATGAATCGCCGGAATACGAGTTGGAAACGCCCTTGTGCCTCTTGGGGCGGAAGCTCCGGGACCGGCGACTGTTCGCCAATAATCAGCCTCAGCTCGGGGACGAGGTCGATGATGAGCCGACCGTTCGGGCCCAACGCTTCTCGGAGGGCTTCGCGCCAAGGCGCGAGATCGGATTCGCTCTTCGTCAACAGGGGTCGGAGCAGGCTCTGAAAGGCCTGCGCCAAAGGGGCATACGGGACGTCGCGCTTGTACTGGTCGAACTTGCCTGATGCAAAAAGACCACGGGGCGGGACCAGCGGTCTATGGAGCTCATTGACAACGGAGGACTTGCCGATGCCGGAGTATCCAGACACGAGCACCAACTCCGGCTTGCCGCTCTTAACGACACGGTCGAATGAGGCGAGCAACATTTCGATTTCGCGCTCACGGCCGTAAAGCTTTTCCGAAATCAGAAGGTGATCTGGCCTGTCATGTTCTCCCAGCGTGAAGTCGTGAACGGCTCGCTCCCGATCCGAGTCCTCCAGACAGCGGCGAAGATCGCTCTCCACGCCAGCCGCGGTCTGATAGCGTTCTTCAGGAGTTTTGGCAAGCAGTTTCATAATGATTGCCGAGATAGAGAGCGGAACATCTCTCAGCCGCTCGGCCGGCGGCAGCGGCTGTCTGGCAATGTGGCAGTGAACCCATTCCATGGGATCAGAAGCGGTGAAAGGGAGACTGCCGGTCAACAGTTCGTAAAGCGTGATGCCAAGCGCGTAAAGATCGCTACGCGAATCGATCGAACGATTCATTCTTCCGGTTTGCTCAGGGGCCATGTAGGCGAGCGTTCCCGAGATAAATTCGGGAGGTTCCGCACGCTGCCGCTCGCGCGGCAATCGCGAGGCAATACCGAAACCCATCAGCCAGGCCTGGTCCAGAGCGGCATTCGCCAGAACGTTGGACGGTTTGATGTCTTTGTGGATGAGACCACGTCTGTGTACCTGGCCGAGTGCTGCAGCAAGCCCAATCGCGCAGCGAAGAAACTGTGTCAATTCCATTGGCCGCCGAAGAAGTCGATCGAGTGGCTCTCCGTTAGGATCCTCGAACACGAGCATGGTCCGGCTCTGTTGTTGTGCGAAGGCGATTGGCCGGACCGCCCATGCTGGATCGAGCTCGTCCTTCAAAGAGAATTCGTGCTCCATCTTCTTGATGGTTGCAGGAACGGGACGCTCCATCACCGGCGACAATGCGAGAATAGACGGTGGACTCGTCTCCGCCTTGGTCGGGCGCAGACCGCGGTACAGGATGAATTCTCCGTCCTGATGAAGCGTTTCCAGCCGGTATTGCGAAAGGTCCGTCACACAATCAAAACTCCAGCTTTAACCCGAATTGCATGATACGAGAATTCACGCTCATCGCGCTGATCTTCCCAACATGCTCGGAGTGGCTTTGAGCACTTCGGGCTGTACGGAGGTATCGGGCCACAAGGGGTTGAGCGGTTTCATCGTATTGGAATCAACCTGCGGCGTGTTCCAGCGGATAATCCAAGAAGCGAGTGCCTTTGACGTTAATCGGGTACGCCCATCCTTTCCAGCCCGTCCGGCGCCACAGGCGGTCTACCTTATCCAACTGGAATGGACGAAACCCCTTCCTCTTGAACCTTTTAATCGGCTCCATCGAACAACAGCTGGCGCACAAGTGTGCAACGATTAGGTTGAACTGTATGCTTCGAGGTTGCGCCAGCGATTGACGGAGGGTTGTGCGGTATGCCGCCGCAAGATGCCTTTTAGCGGTTGCCGCCGCCCTTACGATAACCCATTCGATCAACTCTCAAATTGGCCGGCAATGCGGAGCTGGCTGTCGCCGGCGAGCGGAACTCAAGCAACTGCTTGTTCGCTCTTGTTCACCGTGGGCTCGACGGCATTGCTTCCGCCAACGGCATGATTGAAGTTGAAATCGGTGGGGGCCAAACCGGTAATGAGCCGCGCCCCACGACTGAAGGTCAAATCCTGGATTGCCCACTGAATGAAAACCAGCAGCCGACTTTGAAACTCTACGATGTACGCGAGGTGGATGAAGGCCCACACGATCCACGCAGGTAGTCCCCAAAGATGTACGCCGAAAACGTTGGCCACCGCCGCGGCCCGTCCAATGACCGCAAGGTTTCCTTTATCGAAGTAGCTGAACGGTGCTGGTTTTGCCTTACCTTTTACTTTCCTCACAATCGCCTTCGCCGCATAGGCCCCTCCCTGCATTGCTACCTGCGCCACCCCTTGCAGCGGCTTGCCGTGTGAGTCGATAGAGAGAGCCATATCTCCGACTACAAAAATGTCGGGAAAATTGGCAATCGTCAGGTCCGGACCCACTTTGATCCTTCCGCCACGATCCGTTTCCGCACCGGTGCGCTTCGCCAGCGTTCTGGTGAGCGGAGAGACCGTTACACCTCCAGCCCAAATGACCGTCTTTGTAGACAGCGTTTGCGTAGAACCATTGGCCTGATAGCTTATGCCGTCCTGGGTCACCTCAAGCACCATGGCGCCCATCTTGGTTTGCACTCCGAGTTTCGCGAGTGAGAGGACGGCTTTATGCGCCAGGCGTTCGGGAAATGCCATCAGTACACGTGGCGAAGCGTCCAACAAAATAATCTGCGCATCCTCGGGATTTATAGAGCGAAAATCGTGTCGGAGTGTCTGGCGCGCAATCTCGGCAATGGCTCCACCCAGTTCAACGCCGGTGGGACCTGCTCCCACGATTGTGAACGTAAGCCATGCGCGCCGCAGAGCGGGGTCGGGTATTCGTTCTGCGACCTCAAATGCATAGAGAATCTTATGCCGAAGCGTGGTCGCTTCTTCCACACTCTTCAATCCCGGAGCCCATTTCTGCCATTCGTCGTGTCCGTAGTAAGAGGTTTGCGAACCGGCGGCCACGATCAAAGAGTCATACTCGCAACTCGCACCGTCGGCGAGCAACACGCGCTTCGCTACTGGGTCAATGTCCTCCACGTCGCCTAGCAACACCCGCGTATTTTTCTGGTGGTTCAAGATGCCGCGTATCGGTGCGGCGATTTCGCCGGGCGAGAGCGAACCGGTGGCAACCTGATACAAAAGCGGTTGAAACAAGTGGTAGTTGCGGCGGTCAATCAGGGTTACGTCAACTGGCGCGGATTTCAGAGCCTCCGCCGCCGATAGACCTCCGAATCCGCCGCCTATAATAATGACCTTCGATCGTTCACTCATAATGCTTTTACACTCCATTCCTTCTGGACGTCCGATCGACGATTCTTCGTGCGAAGTAGAACCACAACCGATCTCGGCGCCGCCCAATAACTCAGCGCTGGCAGAGGTTCGCCGCGGTCTGAGAAATCGTCAGGACTCGCCAAGGCAGTATCCACAATTCGCATCCACTCTTGCGCCGTTCCTTCTTGAACCTGGAACTGCAACTTTTCCCAGTACGCGTTGATCATCACGTAGATGTCATCATCTTCCTGCGAAGCTCCATGCAAGCAGAAGGCCAAAGTGTGTGAGTCGTGCGAGAGGTCAGCTTTCTCGTCAGTTCCGTACCAGATGACGTCCTCCCGCCAGAAACGGCTGCGGCTTAGCGAAGGATGACGTTTGCGAAACGCAATCAGGTTCTTGAAGAAACGGAAAACGTCCTTATTCGCTCGCAGTTGGCTCCAGTCCAGCCATCCGGTTTCGTTGTCCTGGTTATAAGGATTGTTGTTGCCAAATTGCGTGTTTAGGAATTCGTCGCCGCCCCGGAACATTGGGGTCCCGTTCGACATCATAAGCAGACAGAAAAAATTCTTTACCTGCCTGCGCCGCAAGGCCAGCACTTCATCCGGCGCGCCTTTGTCGCCCTCGTAGCCGGAGTTCCAGCTATAGCTGGCGTCCGTGCCGTCCTGGTTGTTGTTGCCATTCGCCCAGTTGTGCTTTTCGTTGTAGGAGACCAGATCGTACAGCGTGAAGCCGTCATGAGAAGTGACGAAGTTCACGCTCTGATAAGCGTGATAGGCTTCGGCTCGGTCGTCGGGGAAAAGATCGTCGCTGCCATAGAGACGGCGCATCAGGTCGGGCACCAGTCCCGAATCACTTTTGACGAACCGTCGAACGTCATCCCGAAACCGTCCGTTCCATTGCAGCCAGGTTATACCTGGGAATCCGCGGCCGAGTTGGTAAGCGCCGGTGTCCCATGGCTCTGCAATCAGCCGTAGCTTGCCCAACTCCGGATCAGCTGCGATTTCAGCAAAGATCGGAGCATGTCCCCAGTTTAGAGAACCATCCTCATTTCGACTGAAGACTGAGGCGAGATCAAATCGGAACCCGTCGATGTGCATCTCGCGTTTCCAGTAGCGCAAGCTGTCCATTACCATCTTGCGCACGTGTCCCCTGCCAAAATTAAGAGTGTTGCCGGTCCCCGAATAGTTTGCGTAAGGGTGGGTTGGGTCGGAGGACGTCATGTAGTAGCTGGCGCTGTCAAAGCCCTTATAACTGTAAACCGGACCCCGGTGATCTCCTTCGCAGGTGTGGTTATACACAACATCAAGCACCACCCCTATACCTGCCTGGTGAAACGCTTTCACCATATTCTTGAATTCGAGATGCTGTTCGTCAGGCCCTGTGCTCGAATATTGAGAATGGGGCGCAAAGAAGTTCAAAGGCATGTAGCCCCAGTAGTCGCCTTCCTGAGGATCCCGCTGAAAGACTGGCATCAGCTCGACAATCGTAATCCCAAGCTCTTTTAGGTATGGGATCTTTTCCACCAGTCCGGAATATGTCCCGGCACGGGATGGATCCACCCCTGAGTTGGAATTCTTCGTGAAGCCTTTTACGTGAAGCTCATAGACAATTGCGTCGGAGTCGTGATGCGGACTGCGGGTTCCCTCCCAGTCGAATATCGGGCGTTGGGCCGACAGCACGCCCAGCGGGGCTTTTCCGGCATTCGATCCCTCGCTCATTGCCAATTTGCGGTCGAACTGCGAGGGAAAGAATACGCATTTCGCGTATGGGTCGAGGAGCACCTTCTGCGGATCGAAGCTATGAATGTAATAAACCGCCTCACCCGAAACTGAGTATCCGTAATAACGAGCCTCGCCAACTTCGCTGAGCGGGATGCGGCAATGCCAAATGTGGCCTGACTTGTTGCGGAGAAAATCGAAACGGTACGCCAACAACGGATTGACCAAATCCGCTGGGGCATAGAGCAAAAGGGTGACACTTTCCGCATGCTCGGCATGCACGGCGAAGTTGAACGCTTGTTCGGCTTCAATCCATGTCGCGCCTAGCGGCAGCGGACTGCCTTCGGCCTGTTCCCAAGTCGGACGCCTCACGGGTGTCATGGTCGGCGCAGTAGGGACCGGCTGTACTTGAATCGAAGGGTTCACCTGGCCTCTTTACATTCTGGTTGCGATCAACTTGCCCTCACAGCGGAACCCGCTGTGCTGAGGCAGAAAGATCCGATCACGGTCTTCTGCACTTTGCCTTCCAATTAGCATGCGGTTGCCATCGATGTGAGTTATGCAACATTTATTCTCCGGAATGGCTGTGGCTGCGCACTGTGCTCCGTAAGAGATGACAGGCATTCGTCAGATGCCAATGTTCGCCGAAAAGGATTAACTGATTACCACAGATTTTAGTCCTGCAAATTCAGAGAGTTGGCTCTGACGCATGAACGGCCGTGGAGATGCACAAATTCATCCGCGGAAGCGTGATGCGCTCTCTTGAGCCATCTGCAAAGTAAGCGTAATGGAAAACGGCGCCCAGGAGCGCCTGAACACGATGGCAACTTCTCCAGTACCCGCAACCCCCTCTACGCCTTCCCCGGCAACCACGCCCAAGGAAGTTGAGCACTTTCCTTCACGCCTCAGACGAGCCTGGTCGAAGTATGGAACGCCCTTGATCGTGTGCCTTTTAGCGGTAGCCGTGGTTGTGACAATCACTCGGAATTGGAATGCGTGGGAGGGCGCCGGCGTCGATCAGGTAACCAATGACGCCTACGTTCGCGGCGACCTCACGCCGCTCAGCACAAAAGTTCCGGGCCTAGTCCGGGAAGTGAAAGTCAACGATTACCAACAGGTCCGCAAAGGCGATCTACTGGTCCAACTCGATGACGACGATTACAAAGCCCAGGTGGCACAAGCTGTGGCCGGCGTCGAAGCTGCAAAAGCTGCTCTCGAAAACAACCGGCGCCAGCGCGAGCTTCAGGATGCAAAGATTGAACGTGCACTCGCCGGAATCGATCAGGCCAAAGCTGAGATCGCAGCCGCACAAGCAGGAAAAGACGCTGTGCAGGCGGACGTCACGCGCACCCGCGCCGAACGATACCGGCAGGAATCGCTGTTGAAGGCGAATTCGGCGACGCAGCAGAAAGTCGAATCGGCAGTTGCCGATGAAGAACGCTTCTCGGCGCAGTATGCCAGCCGCGATGCCGATCTGGCTCAATCTCACACTCTGCTGCGCAGCAATGAGTCGGCGGCAGAAGCTGAGCGGCGAAGCAAGGCTGTACTCGAATCGCAGGACAGGCAGCTGGTTGCTGACCTTCATGCTAAAGAAGCTGCGCTCGAGGTCGCGCAAGTAAGCCTGGGTTACACCCGAATTCTTGCGCCAGCCGATGGCACAGTCGGCGAGCGGCAGGTCCGTCCTGGACAACTCGTTTCTCCCGGAACGCAGGTCATGCCCTTTGTGGAAAACATCAGGTGGGTAGCAGCAAATTTTCGCGAGACTCAGTTGACCAATATTAAAATCGGCGACCCGGCGGAGATTCGCATCGACGTTTACCCGGGCCGGGTCATTCCGGGACGAGTGCTCGAGATTGCACCCGCAAGCGGCTCACAATTCGCGTTGCTGCCGCCCGACAACGCCACCGGCAATTTCACCAAGGTTGTGCAACGTGTACCAGTCAAGATCGCACTCGACGACTCGTCACTCACGTCGCAGTTGCGGCCCGGACTTTCTGCGGTGGTGACTGTCCGCACACGGCACTGATGGAATGAATGATGGCCTCTTCTACCATTGCGGTACCGGGCAATGCCTCGATCCGAGTTGCGCAATCCGCTGCTGCGGCGATGCCGGCTGAGCTCTCGAAGAGTCCGCTGCTCGGGATTCTGGGCGTAATCATCGGCGCGGGCGTAGTCACGCTTACCGGGCGCATGATTTCGCTCGGTCTCGCCGATCTCAAGGGAGGTCTGGGATTTGGTTTCGACGACGGCTCGTGGATCAGCAGTGCCTACAACATTGCCCTAATGTTCATCGGACCGTTTACCGTATATGTCGGGGCTTTATTGGGACCGCGGCGAATTCTGTTCTTTGCCGCGACTTCGTTCACGTTGATTTGTCTTCTAGCTCCGTTTATCCATAGTTACAGCCTGATGATCGTTGCCATGGTTTTGGCTGGACTTACCTCAGGCACGTTCTATCCCCTGACGCTGACCTTTGCGCTGCGCAACATTCCACTTCGATTTCTTCCGTACACCATCGCGCTGTATGCGACTTTTGTGGACGGAGCCGTCAACATTGCGCCATCGTTATACGGCTGGTACCGGGAGCACCTTTCATGGCACTGGATGTTTTGGAACTCCGCGGTAATCACGGCGTTCATGATGCTGTGCGTCCACTTCGGAATTCCCAAAGCGGCGGCAAAGAAATCAGGCCCGACTCCAAGCTTTGCCGGTTTTCTGTACTGGAGTGCGGGACTGGCGGCGCTTTACGCGGCCATCGATCAGGGCGAGCGGCTTGACTGGTGGCGTTCCGGCCTTTTCAATGCATTGTTCTTCGGAGGCGCGTTCCTGGTTGTCTGCGCCATCGTAAGCCGTCTTCGGATGCCTAATCCTCTGATCGCGGTGCCCTACATTCGGCAGTGGAACACGATCCTGTTAGGTGTTGGACTGTTTTCGTTTCGATTCTGTCTGGTGTCGACCATCATCTTGATTCCGCAGTCGCTGGCAGTTCAGGGATTCGTTGCCGATGAGATCGGCCCTGCGATTATTTGGAGCGCTCTCCCGCTGCTCTTCATCGCGTTAATTGCCGGTCTCCTGCTGGCGAATAAAGTGGACGCCCGTTTCCTATTGGCCTCAGGTTTTGTGTGCATGGCGTTTGCCTGTTATCTGAATGCGGATCTTACCAGTGTCTGGTCGGCCTCGAACTATTACCGTACCGAACTACTCATGGGAGTTGGGCAGGCATTCGCGTTTATTGGCCTGGTCGGAGCCATTATTTTGCAGGGAATTTTTTCAGGAGGGTTATCGAAGCCGCAGTGGATTTTGACCTTCTCCGCCTTCTTTCACATTGTACGGCTATTTGGAGGAGAACTAGGCGCCGTTTACATGGGACACTTCATCGCGCAACGGGAGAAGTTGCACTCGAATCTCCTCGGCCTGCACGTACAGAGCGGAAACTGGATTACGGATACCAGCATCCACCAGCTGGCTGCGGGACTGTTCTCGAAATCATCCGGAGTTGCGGCAGCCACAGGGCGGGCAGTTGGCGTCATCAGCGGCCGAGTTCGTCTTCAGGCTTACACGCTAAGCATTAACGATGGGTTTTATCTCGTGGCTTGGGCGTGCGTTGCCATGCTGATGTTAATCGTCTTGCTGCGCAAGTCTCCGCTGAATTATGGCGATCTCACCGCAATTGAGGAACAACTGCACGCCCCTCAGGAAGCGAAACCATGACCGCTCATAACAATTCACCAGATCGCGTGTTCTGCCAGTGGGCGACGGCCTTTGTGTGTCTTTTCAGCCTGCTAACGTTCGCCTTCGCGCAGCAGCCGGAATCGAACGTCCCACGTCGTCTCAATCTTCACGAAGCTGTCGAGCTGGCGCTGAAGCACAATCACTCTGTGCGTATCGCGGCATTTCATGTCGAAGAAGAGCAGCATGCCAAAGAAGTGGCCAGAAGCGCGTACTTGCCAACGATTAGGAATGACAGTGCGTTTGCCCACGCCACCGATACACAGTTCATCGGTTTTCCTGCAGGCAGCCTGGGCACCGTAGCAGATACCGCTATTCCGTCGCGACAGTTGATTATCAGCCAGGGCGATAAGAACTTCATCGTGAGCGGTACAGGGTTGACCCAGCCCCTTACCGAGCTGTTTAAGATTAAGTCAGGAAATGACGTAGCACGCGCAGAGCTGAACGCGAGCCGTGAAAGGGCCCGCGGAGTCGAGAACGATGTGGCTCTGAAGGTTCGCCAAGTCTATTACAACATTCTGGTAGCGCAATCCCAGCACCAGGCCATCGAAGCACAGATTCGCGCCGTCGGCGATTTGCAAAGTGAGCGCGTGCAGCAGGTGAAGTACGGCAGCACGCTCGACGTAGATCTGATCGACAGTAAAGCACAATTACTGCAGGCAAAGCAGCAGCTGCTGACGACGGAGCTGCAACTCTCGGATCTGCGATTGAAGTTCAACGATATCGTGGGATTCCCGCTTAAGACGGACATCGCTCTCGATCCTGATATTCCGGCGCCCTCCGAAAGCTGCGAGCGCGAGCAATGCATAAAACTCGCCTTGGACTCCCACCCGGAAATCACCGAAGCGCGGGCTGAGGTGGAGAAAGCTTCGGCCGGCGTGCGCTCAGCCAAGCGCGAGTACATCCCCGATATCGAAGCGTTTGCCCGCTATAGCTACCAGGAAAACGTGCCATTTCTCGCGCGCAACTTCGGGACCTTTGGCGTTCACTTTGGGTATGACCTGTTCGATGGCGGCAAGAAGCGGGCCACACTTCGGGAACGTGACGCACAGTTGGCACAAGCCAAGGAAAATTTGGCCCGAATCAGTGACGAAGTCGAAGTACGAGTGGAGAGTGCCCACAACAAGGTGGAGCGCACGCAGCAAATGGTCGCGGTTTCCCAGGAATTGCTTGCCACCCGCCAGGAGGCCCGGCGAGTTTCCGCACAGCAGTTACAACAGGGCACTTATCTGCTATCACAGGCCGACGCCGCTGCCGCGCAGGAGTTCGAGGCACAGACGATCTTGCTGCAATCTCAACTCGAATACGCCCAGGCACAGGATGAGCTGACCGACGCGATCGGACAAACGGCACAGTGATTGCACTGGACAATCGGTACCACGTCGGCGCGTCGCTCCTTAATGGGATCGAACAATCGGGTGAATCCGAGAGAGCATTTTTGTCATAGCAAGTCACTAATCGGAGAAGACCATGCACAAGCTGCTCTCGGCAGACCCCGTACTCGTTGGCCGTCCAGATGTACCTCCCTGTGCGGACGCTGTAGAGGAAGACCTTGTTGCGGGAACTCCGGAAGAGCTTAAGGCTGATCTGATCAAGATACTTGGCGAGGACCTTGTGCGGCATCGCATCAGCGACCTGGTGCGATATGCGTCGGACGCCAGTCCGTACCGGTATGTCCCGAAGGTGAGGAGATGGGGCAGACCGATCGGACTCGCGAACTGAATGCCGGATCTCTCGCACATTTGGGAAAAATGTCGCCCTTGTCACGAGCCAAACCGTTGGCAGCCAATGGAAGTCGCGGGAGATCGATGTTTAGCCGTGAGTTGTCTAAGCATTTCGGTAAGTCCCTATGCAAGAGGGTGTTCCTGTCCAGAAACGTCACTGCAGACGAATGGAATCTCGGATGCGTGACAGCGATCTGGATGCGCGGCATGATTTGTTTCGCCTTACGTGCAAAGTGGCCGCCCCCGGTTTACGAGCAAATGACTAACTCAAATAGTCGCCGCAAACAGCGCCTTGTTTCGCTCCTCTATTGCTGGGGAATTGTTGCTGTGACCGTTCTGCCGGCTGAAGCGCAGCAAACCGACCAACTCCAGCAACAACTCGATGAACTGAAGCAACAGTACGACGCCACAACTAAGGACCTAGCAAAACGGATTGCAGCCCTCGAGCAGCAGATCGAAAAGGACAAACAAACGCAGAGCAAAGCAAAAGAAAGCACAATCTCCGCGGCGGAACTGGCAGGCCAGGGAGCCGCTCGAAACGCAGTTAGCGGAAACTCCAATCAAGTTGGAGCGAAGTATCAGGGCCAGGTTCCATTGGACCCGACGTACGACCAATTGCAGGAGGCGGAGAACAAGATTGAGGGTTTGCAGCGGCAGGTAGGTGCTTTCGAATTTCACGGATACCTCCGCTCGGGATACGGATTGAATAGCGAAGGTGGACAGCAGGTCGCATTTCAGGCGCCTGGCACGGAAGCGAAATACCGATTGGGAAATGAAGCGGAGACGTACGGAGAGTTCATCTTCGTTAACAATTGGCTGAACCCGGGGGCGCACCCGGACCAAGCCTGGGTGAAGACAGAAGTCATGATCGAGGCCAATACCACCAACTCCACCAACTCTGCCTCCTTTCCTCAAGCTGTGGTCAATGGCCAGGTTACGTCTGGCGGAAACGACCAGTTTCGATTGCGCGAGGCTTTTGTTCGCGGAGGACACTTTTTAGGCGACACCCAACCGGATGCGATCTTCTGGGGGGGCGAAAGATATTACCGCCGCCAGCATGTTGAAATCGACGATTTCTACCCGCTGGATCTCAGTGGATATGGTGCAGGCATCGAGGATGTCAGGCTGGGCATCACGAAGTTGGCAGTAGCATTTCTGGCCGGTGCGCGGCCTGATATCACGACTCAGAACGGCAATTATGCAAAGAGCAACATTGATGTCCGCTTCTATGACGTGAAAGGTCCCTTGGGCATGTACGGTGCCTGGTTTGATTTCGCAACGAGCAAAGGCGGTACGACCCCAACCGGCACCGTGATTCCAACAAGCAGCGGCGAAGCCTTGGGATTCAAGTTCCAACATCTCGAGTGGCACGGTGGTTACAACGCCTTCAGTATTCAGTACGGAACCGGAGTTGCCGGCAACTTCAGTTCGAACGGAAGCGGTACGGTCGTAGAGGACCCTATCCCATTTATTAACAGTCAGGCTCAATTCTTGATAACCGAACAGGTTTTGCTACAGCCAAACGATAAGTTCGCGATCATGCCGATCTTTGTTTACCAGCGAACAAAAGATGGCAACCCTCTGCATCCCTGGCAACAGTGGGTTTCTTTCGGTGCCCGCCCCGAAATTTTCTTCAACAAGTATCTATCCATTGCTTTTGAAGGTGGTTTTGATCACACCCACAGCCAGGTTGCACCGCTTTACGACGGCTGGCTGCGCAAGTTTACGATTGCGCCGCAAATCGGGGCTGGACGGAAGTTCTTCACCCGGCCGGTGCTGCGAGCTTTTTTGACATACGGAAACTGGTCGGATGGGTTGCGCGGATTTGTAGGCGGAATTCCATTCCAGAATCGAACCGATGGGTTTACCTACGGGGTACAGGCTGAGACGTGGTGGTAGGAGATTAGCGAAATGGCGACTCCAGAAATAGCGGCTTCGGCGGCAACTGCGACAACGAGTGCGCCTTCGCAAGGCTACGCGCGCCCTCTCGCGATCGTGACCACATTGTTTTTCATGTGGGGTTTCCTCACTTGTTTGAACGACATTCTGGTTCCCCATCTGAAGTCGATCTTCGATCTCAGCTATGCGCGGGTCATGCTGATCCAGTTTGCATTTTTTTCTGCCTACTTCTTGTTTTCTATTCCGTGGTCGAAGATCGTGAACGCAATCGGTTATCAGAAAGCCATGGTGGCGGGATTGCTCTGTATGGCCGTGGGCGCATTTCTGTTCGTGCCGGCTGCTTCTTCCGCTTCGTTTGCGGTATTTTTGGGAGCGTTGATTGTGCTTGCAGCTGGAATCACCGGCTTGCAGGTAGCAGCCAACCCCTACGTGGTGGTGCTCGGAAAACCAGAAACCGCTTCGAGCCGCCTGGATCTGACGCAGGCTTTTAACTCGCTCGGCACCACAATCGCCCCTAAACTCGGGGGACTACTGATCCTTGCTGCCGCCCCATTGGCCATCGAAGAAATCAGGACTCTTTCGCCGATGGCGCTGCATTTGTATCGGGTCCAGCAAGCCGCGTCTGTAAAGATGCCGTATACGGTGATTGGCATTGCCTTGCTCCTTCTGGCGGTCCTGATCGCGACATCAAAGCTCCCGACGATCCCACACGCGGAATACCGTCCTGAGGCGACGGGCGGCGATTCGGTCTGGAAACATCCCAATCTGGTTTTTGGCGCACTGGCGATTTTTGCCTATGTAGGCGCAGAAGTCTCCATTGGAAGTTTCCTGGTGAATTATTTCGGCCAGCCGGAGATTGCGGGGTTCACCGCAAAGACGGCGGCGGGTTACGCGTCGTTCTACTGGGCCGGCGCGATGATCGGGCGCTTCCTCGGCGCGGGACTCTTGCGGAAGTTTAGAGCCGGGCCCCTGCTCGGCGCGTTTGCGGTTTGTACTTCATCGCTGGTTGGTCTATCGATGCTCACGAACGGGCACTTCGCCATGTGGAGCATCCTGGCCGTTGGCCTCTTCAATTCGATCATGTTTCCAACCATTTTCAGTCTGGGCGTGGCTGAACTCGGTCCTTTGACGGGAAATGGATCCGGAGTTCTGAACATGGCCATCGTGGGCGGCGCAATCGTCCCTTTGATCCAAGGTGCGATTGCTGATCACATCGGAATTCATCATGCATTCTTCATTCCCGTGATCTGCTACATGTACATCTTGTACTACGCCTTGAGTGGATCGAAACCAAACAGCGAACGATACGCGACAGCTTAGAAAGGTGACTTGGGAGTTGACAATGTTGATTGCAGGCGACATCGGAGGTACGAAAACGGACCTGGCGATCTACTCGCGCGAGTCCGGGCCGCACGCACCCTTGGCTCAAACTGAGGTCCATAGCGCTGACTATCCCAGCTTGCAGGCAATGGTCGCGGAATTTCTCGCTCAAGTGAAGATGTCGGTTGATGTCGCGTCATTTGATGTTGCCGGTCCTGTAATCGATGGTCGAGTGAAAACCACAAACCTGCCCTGGGTCATGGATGAAACGACGCTCGTGAAGGACTTGAATCTGAAAGCCGCTCACCTGATGAACGATCTGGAAGCGGTGGCACGTGCGGTCCCGGCCTTGCGCGCCGAGGACATGATCACGATCAACAAAGGAGAGCCGGTGGCGAATGGCTCGATCGCAATCGTCGCTCCAGGCACAGGTTTAGGTGAATCCTTTCTGACCTGGGATGGATCACAGTATTCAGCCCACGGCTCCGAAGGCGGGCATTCTGATTTTGCTCCAACGGACGAGCGTCAAATCCGTCTGCTGCATTATCTTCTTCCTCGTTTCGGACACGTGGGAGTGGAGCGCGTCTGCTCTGGAATCGGCGTTCCCAACATTTACGAATTTCTACGGGACGAAGAGAAGATACCGGAACGGCCGGAAGTTGCTCAGTCGATCGTATCCGCAAAGGATCACACGAAAGCGATCGTGGAGGCTGCTTTCGATCCGCAATATCCAAGCGAATTGTGCCTGGCGACGGTTGATTTGCTCGTCTCCGTATTAGCAAGCGAGGCCGGCAACCTTGCACTGAAAGTTCTGGCGACGGGCGGGGTGTACTTGGCTGGCGGCATTGCCCTTCACCTCGTGAAACTGCTGCAAAAACCGCAGTTCGTGCAGACCTTCACCGGAAAGGGCCGCTTCAAAGACTTAATGGAGCGAATGCCGATTCACATCATCACCACACGCGCGGCTCTTCTCGGAGCCGCCACATTCGGACTGCAGAGCCTGGGTAAGCTCAAAAACCGCGAAGAAGCAAAAGCATCCCTCGCGCCTGTTTAGTTCGGGTGACGAGATGGTAATAGAAAGGATGAAAGGAGATCAGAATGGCAGCGAACCCTCAACCGCAGGTGAAGAAACCAGCGATCAAACAATCCGCGTGGAAAGCACTGACCGCGCACTACAAGGCCGCTTCAAAGCTCCACTTGCGGCAGTTATTCGCAGACGACCCCAAGCGCGGGCAGCGCATGGCAGTGGAGGTCGTGGGTCTATACCTCGACTATTCCAAGAATCGTGTTGCTGATGAAACCATTCAGCTCCTTCTCCAACTTGCCGCAGAGTCCGGTTTGCGAGCACGGATCGACGCCATGTTCAGCGGTGAGAAGATCAACATCACCGAAAAGCGAGCGGTGCTGCACGTGGCTCTGCGTGCTCCGAAAGTTGAATCGATCTTTGTGGATGGAAAGAATGTCGTGCCCGAAGTCCACGCGGTGCTCGACCGGATGGCTGACTTCTCCAATCGTCTGCGCAGCGGCGAATGGAAAGGTCATACCGGAAAACGCATTCGGAATGTCATAAACATCGGAATCGGCGGCTCCGACCTTGGTCCGGTCATGGCATACGAGGCGCTCAAGCACTACTCGGAACGCTCGATGACCTTTCGTTTTGTCTCGAATGTGGATGGAACGGACTTCGCCGAGGCGGTCGAGGATCTCGATTCGGAGGAGACGCTATTCATCGTCTCGTCAAAAACTTTTACCACCCTCGAAACCATGACGAATGCGCATACCGCTCGCGATTGGTCGCTGTCCGGACTGGGAGGCAATGAAAAGTCAGTGGCAAAACACTTTGTCGCGGTTTCGACCAACGCAGCCGAGGTTTCGAAGTTTGGCATTGATACCGCGAACATGTTCGGATTCTGGGATTGGGTTGGCGGCCGCTATTCCATGGATTCGGCGATTGGCCTTTCGACCATGATTGCCGTCGGTCCCGAAAACTTCCGTGCAATGCTGAGCGGCTTCCACGAAATGGATGAGCACTTCCGCACGGCTCCATTTGAGGCCAATCTTCCGGTTCTGATGGGACTGCTGGCTGTCTGGAACAACGACTTTCTCGGCGCGGAGACGGTCGCTGTATTGCCTTACGAACAGTACCTGAAACGCTTTCCCGCCTATTTGCAGCAACTGACGATGGAAAGCAATGGGAAGCACGTCACGCTCGATGGGAAAGCCGTTAACCAAGACACAGGTCCCATCTACTGGGGTGAACCTGGGACCAACGGTCAACACTCTTTCTATCAGCTGATTCATCAAGGCACGCGCCTCATTCCCTGCGACTTCATCGGATTTGCGAAGGCCTTAAATCCGCTGGGCCGCCATCATGACATGCTGCTCGCCAATGTGTTTGCTCAAACTGAAGCGCTGGCATTTGGTAAGACACCAGAGCAAGTGAAAGCAGAGGGCACTCCGGACTGGCTTGTGCCGCATCGCGTCTTTGAAGGCAACCGCCCCTCCAACACGATCCTCGCTGAGCAGCTCGACCCCGAAACACTCGGCAAGCTTATCGCGCTTTACGAGCACTCGGTCTTCACGCAAGGCGTGCTCTGGAACATTGATTCGTTCGATCAGTGGGGTGTGGAGCTAGGCAAGGTATTGGCGCAGCGCATCATTCCAGAACTCGAAAATCCTGCCGAACCAGTGCTTAACCACGACAGTTCGACCAACACTTTGATTCGCCGTTACCGAAAAATGAAGGAGTCGCAATGACCACGATAGGCATTGATCAACCTTTATATGTCCTCCCATTCGATCACAGGGGATCGTTCCAGACCAAAATGTTTGGTTGGCCCGGCACGTTAAACTCAGCTCAAACGGCAGAGATCGCCGCCGCCAAGCAAGTCATTTACGATGGCTTCAAAGCCGCGCTCGAAACCGGAGTGTCGGAGCGGAAGGCCGGCATCCTCGTTGACGAGCAATTCGGCGCCGCCATCCTTCGTGATGCCACCTCACACGCTTACACAACTGCCTGCCCGGCGGAGAAGAGTGGTCAGGAAGAGTTCGACTTCCAGTACGGCGAGGAATTCGCCCAACACATTGAGGCTTTCCAGCCAACTTTCTGTAAAGTCCTCGTTCGCTACAACCCCGAAGGCGATCGCGCTCTAAATCAGCGCCAGGCAAACCGACTTAGAAAGCTCTCGGAGTACCTGCACGCTGGGGGTCGCAGCAAATTTATGTTCGAGTTGCTGGTCCCCGCGGAAAAGTCGCAGCTCGACCAAGTCAGCGGAGATAAGAAGGCCTACGACTTGCATCTCCGTCCCGGACTCATGGCTGAGACCATCATGCAGCTGCAGGATGCAGGGGTCGAGCCAGATGTGTGGAAGATCGAGGGGCTCGACCGGCGCGAAGATTGCAAACAAATTGTCGCGGTTGCACGTCGCGGACATCGCGATAAGGTCGGCTGCATCATTCTCGGCCGTGGAGAGAACGATCAAAAGGTGCGCGAGTGGCTCACCACTGCAGCCACAGTCGACGGCTTCATCGGATTCGCTGTGGGACGCACCAGCTTCTGGGGCCCGCTGGTTGACATGCGCGCGCAGAAGATCACGCGCGAGGCCGCTGTGGCCGAGATTGCAAGCCGCTATCGGGAATTCGTGCACATATTTGAGAATGCGCGTACCGAAGCTCACGCGACTGTGAGCTAGAAAGACGCTCGCACCATGCAAAACGATGTTATCAAACTCGCTCCGTCGATTCTTGCTGCCGACTTTGCACGTCTGGGGGAGCAAGTCGCTGAGGCTGAGCGAGCGGGGGCCGATCGGATTCATGTGGATGTCATGGACGGACACTTCGTGCCCAACATCGCGATCGGAGCGCCGATTGTGCAGTCGCTCCGCCGAATCACCCATCTGCCGATGGAAACACATTTGATGATTTGCGATCCGGACTTTTTCCTCGACGAGTTTGCCGAAGCCGGTTCGACGTCATTTCTCGTCCATTGGGAAGGTAATAACAATGTGCACCGCACGGTGCAGCGAATTAAGACGCTTGGAAAACGTACTGGAGTGGCAATTAACCCCGCTACTCCCGCGTCGGTTCTGGAAGAAATTCTTCCAGATCTCGACCAGGTGCTGGTCATGACCGTGAATCCGGGATTCGGGCATCAGCATTTTTTGCAGTCAACTTTGCCCAAACTTCGGCGGGTTGCGCAGATGATCGAACAGATCAAGCCCGATTGTGAATTAGAAGTCGACGGGGGAATCGATGAGGCGACGGCTCGAATGGCAGTCGCAGCAGGAGCCAATGTGCTCGTCGCGGGTACGTCAGTATTTGCCGCTGACAGGAGCGTGGCTGCTGCAATGGAATCGTTGCGTGACGCGGTTTCGCAGGTAGCGCAGTGAATCAAACCCAATTTTCAGAAGAGGAGAATTTATGCAACTCGGAATGATAGGACTCGGCAGAATGGGCGCCAATATGGTGCGACGTCTGATCAGAAAAGGACACAGCTGTGTCGTGTTCGACAGGTCGCCACAAGCAGTGGCGGGTCTGGTCAAAGACCACGCGATCGGAGCAGATTCTCTGATCGATTTCGTGAAGAAACTCGAGAAACCACGCGCAGTGTGGTTGATGGTTCCTGCGGCGGTGGTCGATCAGACGATCTCGGACTTGTTGCCGCACCTCGAAGCCGGCGACATCCTTATCGACGGTGGAAACTCCTACTACGTGGACGACATCCAACGTGCAAAGAACCTGGCGCCCAAACAGATTCACTACGTTGACGTAGGCACCAGCGGCGGCGTCTGGGGTCTCGAACGTGGCTACTGCATGATGATCGGCGGCGAGAAGGACGTCGTCCGGCACCTCGATCCTATTTTCTCGGCGCTCGCTCCGGGAATCGGCGATATATCGCGCACGCCAGGACGCGAGAAAGTCGACGGCACCGCTGAGCAAGGCTACCTGCATTGCGGCCCGAATGGCGGCGGCCACTTCGTCAAGATGGTCCACAACGGAATCGAGTATGGAATCATGGCGGCCTATGCGGAAGGCCTGTCGGTGTTGCGCTCGGCCAATGTCGGCAAGCAACAGCACGGCGTTGATGCTGAAACAACCCCGCTGCGCGACCCGGAACACTACCAGTACGACTTCAATCTGCGAGATGTAGCGGAAGTGTGGCGCCGCGGCAGCGTCATTGCATCATGGCTGCTGGATCTAACCGCAACCGCCTTAATTCAGGATCCTGCGCTTTCGAAGTTCGCGGGCCGGGTCTCCGATTCCGGTGAAGGCCGCTGGACGATCAAAGCTGCAATTGATGAAGCGGTTCCGACTCCGGTGCTCACTGCCTCGCTGTACGAGCGTTTCAGCTCACGCGGCGAAGCCGACTACGCCGACAAACTTCTGTCCGCAATGCGTTTCGAATTCGGCGGACATTTGGAAAAGCCGAAAGAAAAATCTGAGGCTGCTTAAAGGAGAGCTATTCATGACCAATTTCCACTCGGACGCACTCGTTTTTTTCGGCGCCACCGGCGATCTTGCCTACAAAAAGATTTTCCCGTCGCTCCAATCGATGGTAAAGAGGGGGCACCTCAACGTTCCCGTGGTCGGGGTCGCTAAAGCTGGATGGAATCTCGATCAACTTCGTGCTCGCGCAAAGGACAGCTTGGAGAAACATGGCGGGCTTGATCCCGCCGCTTTCGAAACACTCGTCGGCCTTTTGCGGTATGTGGACGGCGACTATCAGGATCCAGCAACCTTCACCGCGCTTCGGAAGGAACTCAAAAACGCGAATTGCCCAGCGCATTACCTGGCAATTCCGCCTGTGTTGTTCGAAACCGTAGTCCGGCATCTGGCCGATTCGAATTGCGGCAGAGGCGCGCGGGTCATCGTAGAGAAACCATTCGGGCATGATCTGGCGACGGCGCAGGAACTGAACAAGGTTCTGCTTGGGACCTTCGACGAAGCCGACGTCTTCCGTATTGACCATTATCTTGGCAAGCGAGCAGTCAACAATGTGCTGGCGTTCCGCTTTGCCAATACTTTTGTCGAAGCCTTCTGGAACCGCAACTACATCGAGAGCGTCGAGATCACAATGGCGGAGGACTTCGGCGTACAGGGCCGTGGGGGGTTTTACGATCAGACGGGTACCATCCGCGACGTGGTCCAGAACCATTTGTTTCAGGTGTTGTCGAATCTCACGATGGAGCCGCCGGTTCGCACCGATAGCCAGTCGGTTCGCGACGAGAAAGTGAAAGTGCTGAAAGCGATCCCGCCCATTGAGGAGAAGAACCTGGTTCGCGGTCAGTTCCGCGGCTACCGAGATGAAAACGGCGTGGCCAAGGATTCACAGACAGAGACTTTCGCAGCCCTGAAATTGGAAATCAATTCCTGGCGCTGGAAAGGGGTGCCATTCTACATTCGCGCCGGCAAGTGTCTGCCGACGACTTGCACCGAAATTGTTGGGAAGTTTCGCAAGCCTCCGACACTAATTCCAGACAGCCAGTTGGTGGAAAACCATCTGCGCCTGCGGTTGAGTCCGGAGATCACGATCGCAATGGGAATGATGAACCTGGCCCCTAACGCTGAGGGACTCGTGCTTCAGAGCGCCGAGATGATGGCCAACCACTCTCCACGCGCTGATGAGATGGACGCATACGAACGCGTGCTCGGAGCGGCTATGGATGGGGATAGTACGCTGTTCGCTCGCGAAGACTATGTCGAAGAGGCCTGGCGCATTGTCGAACCCGTCCTGAAAAAGAGCACTCCGATTTATCAGTACACCCCCAACACCTGGGGCCCGCAGGAAGTCGCGCGTCTGACTCCGCCGGGAGGCTGGAGCAACCCCGGCGATAAGAAAGCATTCTCGGTCGCAAGTGAGGCAGCCTGATGAAGATCCAAGTCTATGCCGATGCTGACACTGTCGCCCGCGAAGCTGCGAAGCTCATCGCTAAGGAAGCGCGAGATGCGGTTGCCACTCGCGGCAAATTTGTCATGGCAGTGAGTGGGGGCAAAACCCCGTGGATCATGCTTCGCGATCTCGCGCAGGAAGATGTGCCGTGGAAGGGCGTGCATGTCGTCCAGGTGGACGAAAGAGTCGCACTCGAAGGCGATCCCGACAGGAACCTTACCCATTTACGTGAAAGTCTGCTCGAGCATGCACCTTTACGCCCCGATCAAATCCACGCCATGCCGGTGGAGTCAGGGAATATTGAAGCCGCTTGTGCAAAGTATGCGCTGATTCTGGAGGCGATCGCAGGCTCACCAGCTGTGCTCGATCTCGTTCATTTGGGGCTTGGGCCTGATGGACACACCGCGTCACTGGTACCGAGAGACCCGGTCCTCGACGTGAAAGAAGTAGACGTTGCACTCACGGGAATCTTCCAGGGACGGAGGCGCATGACCCTGACCTATCCGATTATTAATCGCGCCCGTTGCGTGCTTTGGCTAGCGACGGGAGCCGAAAAATCTGGAATGCTTGCTCGCCTGCAAGCTGGAGACGTTTCCATTCCGGCCGGCCGCGTTAGCAGGGATCATGCCGTGATTCTGGCAGATCGCGCTGCCGCGGGCCAAGTTGTAAAGGAATCGAAGGCAGAAGTGGCTTGAGAAAACGCGGCTTACCCTGAGTGAAGCCGGAATATTCTGCGCCCCGATAATTAACAAGGAGAGCATATGCGCATTGGAATCGCCGCCGATCACGGCGGGTTTGGATTGAAAGAGGACCTTCGCCGCCGCCTCACCGCCGCGGGTCATGACGTTGTTGACTTCGGTGCAAACCGGCTCGAGCCAGGCGACGACTACCCGGATTTCGTTACTCCGTTGGCGCGGGCAGTGGCGTCACGCAAGGTAGAGCGCGGGGTTGCTGTTTGCGGAAGCGGGGTTGGGGCTTCAGTCTGCGCCAACAAAGTTCCGGGGGTCCGCGCCGCTCTGATCAATGATCACTTTTCTGCCCGGCAAGGGGTCGAGGACGATCACATGAACATTATTTGTCTCGGTGGCCGGGTCATGGGGACCATGGTGGCCTGGGATCTTGTCGAAACTTTTCTGGCAGCCGAGTTCAGCCAGGCCGAACGCCACCTGAGACGTCTGAGCAAAGTTGCCGCACTTGAAAAGAAGGCCGCCAGCGAACTCGGAGCCAAGACTTCGGCAATTCCGGCGTAGCTGTCGAGAGACCGAATTTGAATACTTACCACGGAGGCAGTCATGAGTACCGCAATAGCTCCAGTTGAGAATCTGAGCGCCGCACAACTCGATCAGTTGTGCATCAACACGATTCGCACGCTCTCCATCGATGCCGTGCAGCAGGCCAACTCCGGGCACCCCGGAACGCCAATGGCGCTCGCGCCGCTCGTCTATACGATATGGAATCGTGTCCTCAAATTCGATCCCCGGGACCCGGTCTGGCCCAATCGGGATCGCTTCGTGCTGTCGAACGGCCATGCCTCGATGTTGCTCTGGTCTGCGCTCCATCTCACCGGCGTTCAAGCCGTAAATGCCGACTACGAAACATTGGGGCAGCCTTCGGTCACGCTCGACGATATCCGCCGCTTCCGCCAACTCGGCAGCAAGGCTCCCGGGCATCCTGAATACCACTGGGTATCGGGGGTTGAGACCACGACTGGCCCGCTCGGGCAGGGTGCGGCAACGAGCGTTGGCATGGCAATCGCGGAGAAATGGCTCTCCCACCACTACAATCGACCGGGCTTCGAGATCTTCAACTACAACATTTATACGGTCTGTGGCGACGGGTGCCTGATGGAAGGTATTGCATCGGAGGCCGCATCGCTCGCCGGGCATCTCGGGCTCGACAATCTGTGCTGGATATACGACAACAATCACATCACGATCGAAGGCAACACGCGCATTGCGTTCACCGAAGACGTCCAGACACGATTCATTGCGTATGGATGGAATGTCCTGCGAGTCGGCGATGCGAACGACATCGATCGCATCGAACAAGCGCTCGAGGTCTTTCGGAAAACGAAAGGCCGCCCCACTTTCATTGTTCTCGATAGTCATATCGGATACGGTTCACCGCATAAGCAGGACACTGCCGCAGCGCATGGAGAGCCGCTCGGAGAAGACGAGGTTCGTTTATGCAAGAGGGCCTATGGATTTCCCGAAGATGCAAAGTTTTTTGTCCCCGAGGGCGTGTACGACCACTATAAAGACGGGATCGGCAAACGTGGCGCTGAAGCCCGACAAAAGTGGTCGCAACTTTTTGAATCGTATCGCGCTCAATATCCAGACCTCGGAGTCGAAGTGGAGTTGATGCAGAAGCGCGAGCTTCCGACGGGATGGGACCGCAACCTCCCCGTATTTCCTGCCGACGCGAAGGGTATCGCTGGTCGCGATGCTTCAGGAAAGGTGCTGAACGTGCTTGCACAGAATATTCCGTGGTTCCTTGGCGGATCTGCCGATCTTGGTCCGTCCAACAAAACCCTCTTCACGTATCCAGGGGCAGAAAATTTTCAGGCCGACACTCCGGAAGGAAAAATCCTGCACTTCGGCATTCGCGAGCACGCAATGGCTGCAATCGTCAACGGACTCTCCTTATCTAAACTGCGAGCGTTTGGAGCGAGTTTCTTCATATTCAGCGATTACGCACGTCCGGCGATTCGTTTGGCCGCCCTCATGGAACTGCCCAGTAATTTTATTTTCACGCATGACGCCATGGGCGATGGTGAGGATGGTCCCACGCACCAGCCGATCGAGCACCTCATTTCCTTGCGCGCGATACCAGGACTGATCACACTGCGCCCCGGAGATGCCAACGAAGTAGTCGAGGCATACCGCTTCATCATGCAGCTGCGGCACCAGCCCGCGGTGCTGGCGTTGTCGCGTCAGCCATTGCCGATTCTCGATCGCAACAAGTATGCTCCGGCTTCCGGCGTCGCGAAGGGAGCCTATGTGCTCGCGGACGCCCCCGGGGGAAATCCGGAGGTGATCTTCATCGCTTCCGGCAGCGAGCTTAGCCTCGCAATCGCTGCCCACGAGACTCTCGTCGCAGAAGGCATTCGCTCGCGCGTGGTGTCCATGCCCTCGTGGGAAATTTTCGAGCACCAGCCGCAGGCATACCGCGAGAGCGTTCTGCCGCCCAACGTAAAAGCTCGGGTAGCAGTGGAACAGGGGTCAATTCTGGGATGGGATCGATACGTTGGTAATTCCGGCCGGGTTATCGGGATGAATACTTTTGGCGCTTCGGCTCCGCTGAAAGAACTGCAAAAAAAGTTTGGCTTCGAGCCGAACCGGGTAGTCATGGCTGCCAAGGAGCAGTTAAAGAAAGGCTGATTCAAGTGAAGTCCGCCGCCAGACGACTTGCAGCGTAGCAATCGCCGGACCTGAGAGGTAGCCCGCACGATTGATACGAGTAGGTGTTTAGGGATGGAAACATCGGAATTCAGCACAGTGAAAATGCCCCCGGTCGTGAATATTGGCAGATGTTTGCCTTGCGAGGACGCCTCCGGGCTGGTGCACGCTTGAGCGTGGCAGAGACTCTATTCTAGTTGCGGGGGGATTGTCTCTACTGGGGGCGGGATTGCTTCTCTGCTTCCGTTAAGCCATTATCACGGGAGAACGCCCGAGGCGGGTGGACGCCATATCCGAAGTTTTCTGCGATGCCGCCACGACGCAAGCTTGCTCAACCCTACGGCCCGGTCTGTGCCGAACGTGTGTTACCCTTCCGTCCGACATCCGAAAATCATCGGTTCTTATGCAGTATTTAGATGCACTGGGGCGGTCGCCGATATAACACCTTTAACGGCACAGAATCCGAGCCTAGTCCACGAGCATCCAGTTTACCCATGAGGCAGCCGTGCGATGAAGTCGTAATGCGGGCGAAGCCTTCGGATGTTCCGTGCAAGGCTGAATCACGGCATTGGATACTTGCGGCCACAATCCTCGGTTCGAGCATGGCATTCATTGACAGTACAGTGGTCAATGTGGCCCTGCCCGCGTTGCAGGCTACTTTTCATGCCAATGTCGTGGATGTTCAATGGGTGGTCGAATCATACGGCTTGTTCCTGTCTGCCCTGATCCTGGTTGGCGGTGCACTGGGCGATTCCGTTGGCCGGCGGGCAATGTTCCTGCTGGGAGTGGCGGTGTTCGCTGCCGCCTCTACCGGATGTGGTCTCTCTTCGAGCATCACAAGTCTCGTGGTCTGGCGTTGCATCCAGGGAATCGGTGCCGCTTTCCTCGTCCCCGGCAGTCTTGCGATCATCAGTGCATCCTTTGACGAGAAGTCACGCGGTCAAGCCATCGGAACTTGGTCGGGATTCACTGCAATTACCACTGCTCTTGGTCCGGTTGTTGGTGGATGGTTGATTGAGCACGCTTCCTGGCACTGGGTGTTCTTTATTAACCTTCCATTGGCGGCCGCCGTGATCGGAATGTCGTTGTGGCACGTTTCCGAGTCGCACAGCTCTACGGCACAAAAGCTGGATTGGGCGGGTGCTCTGATGGCTACGGTCGGGCTGGCTGGACTGGTGTACGGATTTGTGGAATCGGCAACGCTCGGTTGGCTCCATCCTCGGATATTGGGAAGTTTGCTCACCGGCTTCGTCTGTCTCGTTCTTTTTCTAGTTGTTGAGAAAAGGGTGGCCGCACCGATGGTTCCGCTGTCGTTATTTAAGTCGCGCAGCTTCAGCGGCGCCAATTTTCTGACTTTGTTCCTTTATGCCGCACTTGGAATTTTCTTTTTTCTGTTTCCCCTCAACTTTATCCAGATACAGGGATTTTCCGCTACTGTCACTGGGGCCGCAGCGCTGCCGATGATCTTGCTCCTCTTCTTTCTTTCACGCTGGTCCGGTGGGCTCGTAGTGCGCTACGGACCAAGGACTCCACTCATCGTTGGTCCGCTCGTTGCCGCAATAGGATTTCTCCTTTTCGCCGTGCCTTCAACCAGGGCTAACTACTGGACGACCTTCTTCCCGGCATTCATGGTTCTTGGATTGGGGATGGCTATCAGCGTTGCACCCTTGACGACGGTCGTCATGGGTTCGGTGGAAGAGGACCGTGTTGGCACAGCTTCGGGAATCAACAATGCGCTGGCCCGAGTTGCGGGAGTGATGGCCGTGGCAGTTTTAGGAGTTGTAATGGTCGAAGCATTTGGGCACCGCCTGCAAGAGTCGCTTTCGAGTTTGGCCTTGGCCCCCGACATTCTGCAGGGCATTAGGTCGGATGCTGCTAAGCTCGGTGGCCTGGGCCCACCTTCCAACCTGGATGGGAAGAGCGCGGCGTCGGTCCGGACTGCAGTTGCTCAGGCATTCGTGTTTGGGTTTCGAGTGGTTATGCTACTTTGCGCCGGCCTTGCTGCAGCCAGCGCCGTGGTTGCGTTGCGGATGATTCCTTGCCCAGGCCCCCAAGCCCGGCTATCTGCCCGGAAGGGGAAGGGCGGCTAGTCGATTGCTGCAGACCTGGAGTGAGCCCGACAAGGTCACCAAGATCACCCAGAGTGGGCAGCGGTGACGCTAGCAATACCATCTCTCCTGGTTAACGGCAGTCCACTATTTCCATCCGTTGCTTTGGTCGCCAGGCTCTGATACGCGCTCAGATGCCCTGTATCAAAGGAATGCCCCGATCCTGCCCTATACGGTCGCCACGTCCGGTAGGTGGATTCGTCAGTGACTTGACGGGGCAGGCCGCCTGACTCTCCAGGTTACGCACCCAATGGCGCAGCGTGAGCACGTAATGCTCGCGCAGGTTCTCTGGACAACGATGTCTGGGTTGAGACCATTGCACTCCCAGGACGCTCAGTCGCATTCACGATCTCAAGGTTCAAGAAGAGTTCCGAGTGCCGCAAATGCCGGCGGCCGCAGAGTCGCGGCCCGATCCCGGAGGCCGGATTTGGCTAGGTCTAATGAATGGAGATCTTGCTCGATATCGGCATGGCAAGACAGCGATCTTCTCTTTCAAGCACGATCGTTAGCAAAGATCTCGTCTCCCTCCGCTCACGCGTGATCTAGAAATTGACTACACGTGGCCAAAACAATTAGATCGAATGTCCCTGGAACGGAATATTCGGCTAATGGGGCGACCTCTCCGGCTTCGATAGACAAATCGCCTCCGATGTCAGTGACACCAAGGCCGGAGGCTTTGATCGCTTCTGCCGACGTGGCATTCCGGGTTGCAAGTGAGACAGAAGCGCCGACTGCCGGCAGACGCGCTCCTATGATTCCGCCCAATGCTCCCGCGCCCACAATCAGTGTTTTCATGAATCCTCCACACGATCTTTCCATCGTTACCCGAGCGATGTATATCGCGGACTTTGAGTTGGTGACACGCCCTAATGGAAGTCGAGCCAATTCCGAATATTTGAGACGGTATCTTCGTAAAACGTCTTGTAAAGACCCTGTGATACGGAACCGATATGGGGCGTTGCCAGTACCTGGTCCAGCGTCCGGAAAGGGTGAGACGGAGGCAGCGGCTCACTGTCGAATACGTCGATCGCCGCGCCGGCGATTTGCTTGTTCTTCAACACACTGATTAAAGCTTGCTCCTCGACAATCGGCCCGCGCGACGCATTGATCAACCAGGCCGTTGGCTTCATCCTCCCCAGATCCGCAGCGCCTACCAGGCTGCGCGTACGGCTGCTCAACACCAAATGGATCGTCAGGATGTCCGCCCGCTCGAACAGCTGGTCCTTGGAAACAAGGACTGCACCCGCAGCTTTAGCGACCTCGGGCGTCATGTTCTGACTCCAAGCAATCAGATTCATTCTAAAAGCACTCCCAATCCGTGCGACCTGTGATCCAATCCGCCCAAGCCCCAGAACGCCAAGGGTCTTTCCGCGGAGATCCGTGCCCACTGCTTGCTGCCAGCCGCCGGATCGGACGGATTTGTTCTCCGTCACGATATGTCGCGCGGAGGCCAAGATCAGCCAGGTAAATTCGATTGTCGGGTCAGACCTATATCCCGTGTGAACGACTGCGATCCCATGATCACCCGCCGCGGCGACATCGATCGACGCGTTTACAGATCCCGTCGAGGCAATGAGCTTGAGATTGGGAAGGCGCTCAATGACGTTGCGGGGCAGTGGGGTCCGCTCGCGCATGACACATGCGACATCAAAAGGCAGCAACCGCTCAATCACAGCGTCCGGATCGGCGACGTGGTCCTGAAATACGGCGATGTCCGCTCGATCGCGGAGCACCGACCAATCGGCGCTTTCAAGCGCCGCATTCTGGTAATCGTCCAGAACCGCGATCTTGTACTTTTCCATTGGCATTCCATCCCTCCGTGACTGATTCCGCCTTTCGTACTCTGCGACGACGGCTCGGTCTACCAACTCGTCAGTTTGTTTGTCAGTGTTTTACATTGGACTCCGCACCCCGTTGGAGGGCCAAGAGGAAGTCGGCGGATGGAAATCTTTCCTGCATGGCCCGGCAGGTCAGGACCGCGAGAAAGTGATATCAAGTGTGAATCCTTGATCGGTTCCGGAGAATCTCACGTTGGGAGCGGAGGCAGCGTTCTCACCTCGACAACACCGATTGCTGGGCCACGTCTAGCTACATCGTTCGCACGAAGCAAGATTGAATGAGCGAGAAGAGGCTTTGTAATGATTCTGGGTGGGAAATTGGCCTTGCCAAGCTTCGAAATTTCGGAATATTTCGTCTACAAAGGTCGTCGCCTCTCGCTGCCAGCAAACGGAGTTGATCCTTCGCGAATAATCCATTCCAAACTTAGGTCAAGCGCGGGTGCGGTTGGATGTACATGGGCACGCGATTGTAAACTTGTCGTCCGAACCGTCACATGCGACCAGGACGACATCCGATGGAGCCCAATCCGATGAGCGCGCCCCAAGCGGCGGACAAACCACGTGCCGACGCGCAGCCGGTGACCGCGCTACTGACTCGGGCCGCGATCTTCCTGGTCGTAACGCTAAACCCGGACTCTGAGAACCGCGCCGCCGTGCGCTCGTTCTGCGGAGACCTCGCGGCACTGGTGCGAGCGGTCGCATTTCGCGATCTTGAAGGAGGGCTTTCCTGCGTCATGGGGTTTGGCTCGGACGCGTGGGACCACCTCGTCGGATGGCCACGCCCGGCAGAGTTGCACCCATTCCGCGAGATTCGCGCCGGAGTGCGCCATGCGGTCTCGACCCCGGGCGACTTGCTGTTCCACATCCGCGCCGAGCGAATGGATCTTTGCTTCGAGCTTGCGACGCAAATCATGACACGCCTCGGTGATGCCGTTTCACCGGCGGACGAAGTGCACGGTTTCCGCTACTTCGATGATCGCGATATTATCGGTTTTGTCGACGGCACGGAGAATCCCAGGGGCGAGGCAGCGACCGAAGCCGTGCTCGTCGGCGACGAGGACTCTGTGTTTGCCGGGGGCAGCTACGTCATCGTTCAAAAATATCTCCACGATGTTAACGCGTGGAATGCTCTCTCCACAGAGGCGCAAGAACGCATTATCGGCCGCACCAAGCTGTCTGACATCGAATTGGACGATTCCGTCAAGCCCACCTCGGCGCACAACGCGCTCACTACGATCGTTGAGAACGGGAAAGAGATCAAGATCCTACGCGATAACATGCCTTTCGGCCGGGCTGCGCACGGTGAATTTGGCACGTACTTTATCGGCTACAGCCGTTCGCCCCGCACGATCGAGCAGATGCTCGAGAATATGTTCGTCGGCCGGCCGCCTGGCAACTACGATCGGTTGCTCGACTTCAGCCGCGCCGTCACCGGAAACCTGTTCTTCGTACCCTCCGCGACGTTCTTGGAGAGCGTAACCGAAGATCAGCCTGCGGTTGCAGGACCCTCGGTCGCGCCAGCGGCGGCCGAGCCCTCTCCGTCCAGCCCGCCGGTGCGCGAGGGTTCACTCGGCATCGGTTCTCTCAAAGGAGACATGCGACATGAATAACCTCCATCGCGAACTTGCCCCCATTTCCGACTCGGCATGGGCTCAGATCGAAGAGGAAACAACGCGCACGCTCAAGCGCTACCTTGCCGGACGGCGTGTCGTCGACCTAAAAGGCCCGGCCGGCACTGGCCTTTCTGCCGTCGGCACCGGCCACCTGCGGACGATCGACGCCCCGGCGAAAGGCATCGTCGCGAGGCAGCGCGAGGTGAAGGCACTGGTCGAGCTGCGTGTTCCGTTCGAACTGGATCGCCAGGCGATTGACGACGTCGATCGTGGCGCGAACGACTCGGACTGGCAGCCGGCGAAAGACGCCGCGCGACAGATCGCTTTTGCCGAGGACGGCGCCATATTCGAGGGCTATGCAGCCGGCGGCATTGGGGGCATCCGCAAGGGGACAAGCAATCCAATCATGACGCTGCCTGCCGACGTCCGGGAATACCCGGAAGCCATTGCCCAAGGCTTAAGCCGGCTTCGTCTCGTCGGTGTCAACGGCCCCTACTCTGTGCTGCTCGGTGCCGACGCATACACCGCTCTCTCCGAGACCAGCGACCACGGATACCCGGTCCTGGAGCACGTCAAGCGGCTGGTCAACGATCAAATCATATGGGCGCCTGCCATCGCCGGCGCTTTCGTGCTGACCACTCGCGGCGGTGATTTCGAACTACACATCGGGCAGGAGGTTTCTATCGGTTATCTCAGCCACACCGATACCGCTGTCCGCTTGTATCTGCAGGAGACCTTCACTTTCCTCCTGCTCACCACCGAGGCTGCCGTCGCCCTGGTTCCTCCCGCCAAGGTGAAGAAGACTTGACATAACTGGAAGCCGTGGCAAAATCCCTAGTTCGATGGACAGAAGAACCTTCTTAAAACGATCAGGAATGGCGGCGCTGGGTCCGCTGTGGGCGCGCGAGCCATGCGGAGCCGCAAAGAATCTTGCGCGCGATGTGGGAACAGCGGACCTGCGGAATGCGGCGCGCGTAGCTGCGGGGAATCGGCGGCGGCCGTCGGATGCGGATTGGCCTTCGCAGGCAGCGTGGAAGCGCCTGAATGATGAGGTCGACGGAAATTTGATTCCGGTGAAATTTCCGATCGAGGCTTGCCTCAAAGACGCGGGAAGCGCGGGCTGCCAGAATCTGTTCAACAATATTCACAATCCCTATTACATCGGAGACCAGCCTGGCTTGACGCAAACGTTGGGATGGGTGGACGCGTGGGTTAGCAAACCCAGCGTTTACGTCGTGGCGGCGAGCAAGGCAGATCACATCTCGGCGGCGGTGAACTTCGCACGGGAAAATGATTTGCGGCTGGTGGTGAAGGGCGGCGGGCACAGTTATCAGGGAACCTCGAACGCGGCGGATTCGCTGCTCGTATGGACGCGAGGCATGCACGACATCACCATGCATGAAACCTTTGTTTCACAAGGATGCAAGGGCAGGCATGCCCCACAACGCGCGGTGACGCTCGGCTCCGGTGCGATTTGGATGCAAGCGTACGACGCGGTGACGACAAAAGGCGGCGCGTATGTGCAAGGCGGCGGCTGCACTACGATCGGAGTGGCGGGCCTGGTTCAGAGCGGGGGCTTCGGAAGTTTTTCGAAACATTATGGAACCGCGGCGGCGGGATTGTTGGAGGCGGAAGTAGTGACCGCGGATGGGAACGTGCGCGTCGCGAATGCATGCACGAACCCAGATTTGTTTTGGGCGCTGAAGGGTGGCGGGGGAGGAACATTTGGCGCAGTGAGTAAAGTGACGCTGCGCGTACGGGAACTGCCGGAATTCTGGGGGGCAGCGATTCTTACGGTGAAGGCCGTGTCAGATGACGCGTTTCGGCGTTTGCTGCGGTACTTCGTCGGGTTCTATCGAGAGCATCTTTTCAACGATCACTGGGGCGAGCACGCGCGCATTGCGGGCGACAATGTGCTCGACTTGTTGATGGTGTGTCACGATCTGAGTACGGAAGAAGTAAGAAAGATATGGCAACCCTTTCTGGATTGGGTGGCACGCTCGCTGGCCGCTTACACAATCGAGGGACAACCGATTCTGGGCAGTATGCCGGCTCGGCATTGGTGGGACGTGGAGTGGAGGAAGCAGAACCATCAAGCAGTTTTTAACTTGGACCAACGGCCCGGAGCGAGTTCAAACAACGCCTGGTGGACGGGAGACGCGGGGCAAGTGGCATGGTTCCTTTACGGATACGAATCGTTGTGGATGCCGGCCTCTCTGCTCGAAGATGATTCGCAGGAGCGGCTCGCGCAGGCGCTGTTTGCCGGTTCGCGCCACAAAGATATCGAACTGCATTTCAACAAAGGACTGGCGGGAGGGCCGCGCGAGGCCATGGAGACGACACGCGATACAGCAACGAACCCCGCAGTGCTGAATGCGTTTGCGCTGGCTATCGTAGGCGACGCAGGCGGCGGATATCCCGGCGTGCGCGGCCATGAGCCGGATGTTGAGGCCGGACGAAAATCTCGGCAAGAGATCCACAAGTGCGTAAATGAGTTGCGCGCGATCGTGCCGGATGACGGAGCCTACGTTTCGGAGAGCGATTTTTTTCAGGAACACTGGCAGCAAGCATACTGGGGAAGCAATTACGCACGGCTGGCGTCGGTGAAAAACAAATACGATCCGACAGGATTATTTTTTGTGCATCACGGCGTGGGCTCGGAACAGTGGAGCGAGGACGGGTTTGTGAGGAAAGCGGAGAGTTAATAGTCGAACATCGAGAGTAACGATCGCTTCCGCTTCGCCTTTATTCGCCAGTAGCGGAATTGCCGATGCGATATGTTTTCTGACAGGTAGAACTGTACCTGCCCTTCTTAGAGACGAATTCCGCTACCGCGACGTCGCGTATTTCGCCATGGCCTATTTCAGGATGGAGTATTTCGGGGTATTCACGGAATCACTAATTTCAACTGGGACTGATTTTGTGTCCACCGAACGTTACTTTCGGGCACGAGTCGACCCAAGGGACTGACAGTTAGGCGGTGCTTTGTCGATATGATGCCAAGTGGCCTTTGCATGCTGCAGGTTCACGAAAAGGTTCCAAGCGACAGTGAACCAGCGTGCCGCACGCAAGGTCGGAAGGAAATGAAATAATATGGGACTGGATGGTTTGGGATCGGAAGAAAATCATCACGAAGTGCAGGAGGTGGATCTGACCGCTCCCTCGCCCGAAGTCACACATGTGCTTACACTAGAAGAAATCGCCAACCTTGCGACGGAAGAGGGCCAACCCGCCGAGACCCTGATGAACGTCGTCGCCCTGATTGCCAAGCGATTTGAGACCGATGTCTGTTCGGCATACCTGCTGGAGCCGGACCGGGCCAACCTGGTGCTAGCGGCAACGGTCGGCCTGCGGCGGGAGTGTATCGGCATTCTGCGAATGGCAATCCACGAAGGGCTGGCCGGCCTGGTAGCGGAAGAGGTGCGGCCGGTGGCCGTGGAGCAACCGCAAAATCACCCGCGTTTCAAGTATTTCGGAGAGGCGGGCGAAGACGCCTATCAGTCTTTCCTTGGGGTACCGCTCATCGACCGAGGGATCCTGCACGGAGTTCTCGTGGTTCAAACCGTCGAGCCTCGTGTTTTTCGCGAAGATGAGATTCAGATGCTGTATGAGGCAGCCGCCCAGGTGGCGCCAGTCGTGAGCGAAGCGCGGACGATGGATCGCTTCATAGCTCCCGCGCAGGAACGCCTCTGGGCTCTGGCCCGCAACTTGTGGTGGAGTTGGGATCACGATGCCGTCAGCTTATTCCGCGATCTCGATCCACTGCGATGGAGGCAGTTGAACCAGAATCCAGTTTCTCTTCTGGCGGAATTTCCGCTGGCCAAACTGGAGAGCCGCGCCGCGGAGCTGGTGTTGCACAGCCGCATCAACTATGCCTATCGCCGGTTGCAAGAATATTTGCAGGTGGATCGCACGTGGGGAACCAGGCACGCCGGAGTTTTGCGGCCCAGTCCCGTAGCCTATTTTTCCGCGGAATTCGGAATTCACGAATCGCTTCCGGTTTATTCCGGAGGGCTCGGTGTGCTGGCTGGTGACCATATCAAGAGCGCCTCCGATCTCGCCATTCCACTGGTCGGCATTGGTTTGTTTTACGGGCAAGGATACTTTCGGCAGCGCCTGGATCGCGACGGCTGGCAGCAGGAAGAATATTTGCAGACCGATGTCACTCAGTTGCCACTGGAGATCGCGATCGGCAAGAACGGGCGACCGGTTGTGGTGCAAATAGAAACGCGCAGCGGTGCGATTTATGCCAAGGTCTGGAGGGTGGCGGTAGGACGCTGCGATCTGTTCCTCCTCGATTCAGATGTGGAACGCAACGCCCCCGACGACCGCAAGCTGACATCGCGCCTCTACGGCGGAGACGCGAGGACTCGAATCCGGCAAGAGTTGTTGCTGGGCGTCGGAGGTTTTCGCGCCCTCAAAGCCATGGGGATTACGCCGGGGGTTCTTCACCTGAACGAAGGTCACAGCGGATTTGCCGTGCTCGAAGCGCTGCGCCTCCGCATGCAGGAAGAAGGCATCGGTTTCGAAAGCGCGGTTCCGCGCGTCTCGCGGGAAGTGATCTTCACTACCCATACTCCGGTTCCTGCGGGTCACGACCGCTTTAACGCGGATTTGATTGAAGAGCATCTTGGACCTTTACGCGAAGCGTTGGGTCTTTCCCAGGAGACTCTGATGGGGCTGGGGCGCGAAAAGCCGAACGACCAGCAAGAAACGTTTTGCATGACTGTGTTGGGTCTGCGGCTGGCGCGCCGCGCCAATGCGGTTTCTGCCCTGCATGGCGAAGTCTCCCGGGCAATGTGGACCGGGCTGTGTCCGGGCAAGCCTGAAGACGAAGTTCCCATCGGACACATCACGAACGGCGTCCATGTTCCATCATGGCTGGCTCCGCAGATGTTTCGGCTGTACGACCGCCATTTGGGCACGAATTGGCACCAGCAGAGCAGTGAGGCGCGCATTTGGGAAGGCATCGAAAGCGTGGACGATGGCGAGCTCTGGGAGACGCACCTCAGCTTGAAATCGCAGCTTATCGAGTTTGTGCGCCGCCGTGCGGTGGAACAAGCCGAGCGCCGCTTCGAATCAAAGGAGATGTTGCAAAGACTTGGCAAGGTGCTCAGTCCTGATGCGCTGACAATCGGATTTGCCCGCCGCTTCGCGACGTATAAGAGAGCGAACCTGATTCTGAGGGAGATCGACAGCCTGGCCTCGATGGTGAATGATCCCAAACGCCCGGTGCAATTCGTTTTTGCCGGCAAAGCACATCCCAACGATGAGCCGGGTAAACGGCTCTTGCAGCAGATTGCGGAATTGATGCGAAACGGACGTTTCGCAGATAGGCTCGTCTTTGTCGAAGACTATGACATCAACGTCGGCCGCTATTTCGTGCAGGGCGTCGATGTTTGGTTGAACAACCCGAGGCGTCCGCTCGAGGCATCGGGCACGAGCGGTCAAAAGGTGGTGTTGAATGGTGGGCTGAATCTTTCGGTTCTCGATGGGTGGTGGGCGGAGGCGTACGACGGCATGAATGGATTCGCCATCGGAACGGGCCGCACCCACTCGAACGTCGATATCCATGACAAGCACGACGGGGAGGATCTGCTCCGAACTCTGCGGGAGCAAGTGATTCCGTTGTACTACCAGCGGGACCGTGACGGTTTGCCGCGGGGCTGGATCAAGCGCATGAAACGAACCATCCGCACGCTCGGCTGGCGCTTCAATGCGGACCGCATGGTGATGGATTACACGCAAAAGTGTTACATTCCCGCGGCCGGCGGCACATCGAGTGAAGTGAGATCCGGTTGGTGACGCCAATTTGTGGTGCCCTCCGGTGACTCGCTCGTTTTTTCTGATACTCTGCTTACGCTATGCGTCTTCTACAAAGCTTCCTTCTCCTGTTCGCCGTGGCTGTTTCCATCTTCGCCCAGGACCTGAAGCCGGTTGCCGACCGGGTTGCCGCTCAGAATGCTGTTTTCGATGAGCAATACGAATCCGATCTTCGTAACTTTCCCGAGCGAGCCACTTCGTACGGCGATTATCGCTACAACGATAAGCTCGCCGAGTACTCACTTAACGCAATTGTCCAGCGCAACACGACCAACCAGGAATTCCTCGCCCAGATCGGCACCATCTCGACTTCGGGTTTCTCCGATCAGGATCAGCTCTCTCACGACCTGCTCGTCCGTGTGCTTCAGCAACGCATCGCGGACTACGACCTCAAAGAATACGAGATGCCGGTCAATCAGCAGAGTGGCGTCCATACCAGCCTCGCCGATCTACCGCTTTCCGTCCCCTTCGATTCCGTCAAGCATTACGAAGACTACATCGCCCGTCTCCACCAGATTCCGCGCGTGTTGAGCCAGACCACCGAAGTGCTTCGCGCCGGCATGAAGGACAATCTTATGCCTGTACGGTTCCTCATAGAGAAGCTCCCGGTGCAATGTCAGGGAATCATCGACTCCGACCCGTTTCTTCTGCCGACCAAGAAGTATCCTGCGAGCATTTCTCCTGAAGATCAGAAGCGTTTGACTCAGCAGATCACAGACACCATCCAAACGGATGTTGTCCCCGCCTACAAGGCTTTCGCCGCTTTCCTGCGCACGGATTACGCGCCCAAGGGCCGCACCAGTCTTTCCATTACCTCCCTGCCAGAAGGCGAGCAGCGCTACGAAAACGATATTTACGCGCGGACCACCACCCACATGAAGGCGGAGGAGATCCACCAACTCGGCCTCCGCGAGATGGAGCGCATCCAGGCAGAGATGACTGCGATCGCCAAGAAAGAGGGCTTCGCCGATCTTGCTTCCTTTCGCGCCTCGCTCAAAACCAATCCCAAATACATCCCGACCTCGGCGGAGCAGATCCTCGATGATTTCCGCCACTACATTGCGCAGATGGAGCCTAAGCTCCCGCAACTTTTCACGCTTCTTCCCAAGTCGCCGGTCACCGTCGAAGCCATACCCTCCTTTCAAGCTGCTGCTGCAACTCACTACGTCACCGGTACTCCCGACGGCAAGCGCCCCGGCCGTGTCGTCGTCGCCACCTCGAACTTCGCGGAGCGCTCGCTCATTGATGACGAAGCGATTGCTTATCACGAAGGCGTGCCTGGACATCACATGCAGCTATCGGTTCAGCAGCAGCTAACGGGAATGCCCAAGTTCCGCCTGCATGGTCTCGGCTTCAACGCGTACATCGAAGGTTGGGCACTCTACGCGGAGGAACTCGGCAAAGAGGTCGGCTTCTATCAGGATCCGGTCTCGGACTACGGACGCCTGTCCTCTGAACTGTTCCGCGCTGTGCGCCTGGTTGTTGACACTGGAATTCACGCCAAGGGATGGACGCGCGATCAAGTTGTGGATTTCTTCCGCAAGTCAGGCGCCGTGGACGAGCCCACGATTCAATCCGAGACCGACCGTTATATCGCGTGGCCCGCGCAAGCCCTCAGTTACAAGTTGGGGCAACTGAAGATTCGCGAACTGCGCGACCGTGCACAGAAAGAGCTGGGCCCCAAGTTTGACATCCGCAAGTTCCACGACGAGATGCTCGACGGCGGTACGCTACCCCTCGACCTTTTGGAAGCCCGCACGGACAAGTGGATTGCGGAGCAAAAATCGAAGTAATGAGGGTCCAAAGTTACCGTCCAAGGCCGAAAAAGCAACCAACCAGTCTCTAGGCGCCTTCATCCAAGAACGCGATAGTTTTTTGGAGAAGTGTGCCATGAGGTCTTTTCAAGGATTTTGGTGGGTGTTGTTGGTTGCGTTTTTGACTCTGCTGCTGGCCGGCTGCGGAGGCATGGGATCGAGTTCGCCCTCCACACCGTCAACGCCTACCTTCCAACTGACCGTTACCGCGCCACCTGCCGGCGCGGGAACCATCACCAGTACTCCGGCCGGAATCAACTGTCCTGGCACCTGTACTGCCAGTTTTCCCCAGAATACGAAGGTCACGCTGACTGAAACGCCGGGCACCAATGATGTTTTTGGAGGCTGGAGCGGCGCTTGTTCAGGTATGACCACGACCTGCACTGTTACGCTTACGGCTGCTGCGAGCGCAAGCGCATCGTTCATGGCTGAGGATGAATTGACCGTGGCCGTAGTTGGAGTGGGCACCGGAATGGTCATCAGCAGCCCAGCAGGAATCAATTGCTCAGCAGGCTCGACGGCCGGCTGCTCCGCGAGTTTTACGCCAAATACCCCAGTAACGCTTACTTCAACGCCAGGCAGCAACTCCTCGTTCGGAGGCTGGACGGGCGACGGCTGTTCGGGCACCTCGATTTGCAGTCCGACCCTAAGTGCGAAGGGAACCGTTACCGCGACCTTCAATGTTCTTACTGGCGACGTATTGACCGTTACCACGGCTGGAGGCGGCACCGGAACCGTGACTAGCAGCCCGGCGGGAATCAATTGCACGAGTGGAGCCACGACTGGCTGCTCGGTGACATTTCCTGCTGGAACGCCCATTACACTCACTGAGACTCCAGCTGCGGGCAGTACGTTTTCCAGCTGGTCCGGCGGGTGCACCGGAACAACAACCTGCAGCGTCACGTTGAGCGCTGCCAGTTCCGTGACTGCATCATTTGCTGGCTCGCTGCAAAGCATCAATCACATTATTTTGTTCGCGCAAGAGAATCGTTCTCTAGATCATTACTTCGGCGCGATGCTTCCATACTGGGCTCAGATCGGACTTCATCAAACGGATGGGGTCACCTTCGACGGCCTGCCCCAGTTCAATACTCCCGCGGGACCTGCACCGTCGGTCCCGGGCTGCAATCTAACCGACAATGCCGATAGTTGCACACCTGACCCAACGAACCCGATCACTTCTTTTTCATTTGATACGCTGGTGCTGCCTTCAGGCAAAACCGGCACCGTCTGTGAGGAAAACCAGAGTCCTTTTTGGAACGAGGCTCATAATGACTGGGACTACAGCAACCCCGCCGATCAACCCGCGGAAAATCCTCCTCCGCTGAACGGATTTGTTATCACCGCCGCCTATGATGCCCGATCCAACGATTTCATGGATGTGAATGGCGTTCGAGGAATGGGCTATTACGAGAATCCCGACCTGAATTTTTATTACTTCATGGCCAGCAATTTTGCTACTTCCGACCGCTGGTTTTCTCCTCTCATGGATCGCACGCAAGTCAACCGCATGTACCTGCTGGCTGCCACTTCGCAGGGCCACGCCTACCCCATTGGTCAGGGCCTGAACAACACCACGCAACTTACAGCCAAAACTATCTTTGAGGCACTTCAGAACGCAAACCCGCCAATCAGCTGGAAGATCTATGTCAACCCGCAGAACCTCTCGTATAACGGCGTCGCGTGCAATGACGACATCTCCGACGCTAATTCCCTATGCCTCATCCAGGCCTCGTATATCAACATGTTCGATTACGAGGAAACGATCATCAATCGCGCGGGCAAGACTCCTGATTTGCTGCTGAATATAGCGCCTCTATCGGAATTCCAGTCCGACGCGGCGAACGGAACCTTGCCCCAATTTGCGCTGATCGAGCCCGCTTCGAGCGCCGGCCTCGATGAACATCCGTCCGATGCCGACGGCTCTCCGGTCAACGTGCAGGATGGAGCGTATTACGTGCAGAAGCAAATCGTTGAGCCGCTGATGCAAAGCCCAAGTTGGTCGGACTCTGCTCTGATTTTTACTTACGACGAAGCCGGTGGTCTTTACGACCACGTGCCGCCGCAAGCGGCTGCGCTCCCTGGGGACGTCAATTCCCCGATCGATTTGGATCCATCGCTGAACGACATCTGCACCGGGCCCGGTCAACTGGGTAACGGGACGTGCACTTTCGGATGGACCGGTTACCGCATTCCGTTGATCGTGATCTCGCCTTATTCCAAAATGAACTTCGTTTCCCACACCGTTCGCGACACTACGGCAGTACTGGCGATGGTCGAGAGCCGCTTTGGTATCGCTCCGCTAACCGGGCGCGACGCATCCTATTACAATAATCCCGCCAACTCGATGGACGAGTTCTTTGATTATCTGAACAAGCCCTGGGCCACGCCGCCAACCCCGCAGCCTCAAAGTAAAGCAGGAAATTGTGATCAGACGCCTCCATTAGCCTGGAAAGAACCGCCAACTTTGACGCTCACAGTATCCGGCGGAGGATCGGTCACGAGCACTCCTGCTGGCATCAATGCATGCACGTCGACCGGAGGAGCAGCATGTTCATCCCGGTTTCCCTCGGTTGGCACTACGGTCACGCTCACCGCAACGCCCGCAAGTGGCTCCGTTTTTACGGGATGGAGCGGAGCAAACTGCAGCGGCACCGGCACCTGTTCGATCCCGATGACTTATCTGGTGCCGACTGAGACCGTGACTGCGACGTTTACGCCGTAAGGATGAGCGCGGTGAAGTCGTGAGCAGGCTTTGCCTGGCTGAGTCGTCTTCTAAAAGCGCGCTTCTACAACCAGGCTCGCGATGTGATAATGCCTTCGTGAGAATACAGTCCGCGATTGCTCTAGGTTTTGTGCTCTTCGCTATTTCCTCGGCTTCGGCGGCGGTGACCCGGCACTATTACATCGCCGCCGAAGATGTGATTTGGGACTACGCTCCCAGCGGCCACAATCTGCTTACCGGAGAGCCTCTTGCCCAGCCTTGGCAACTCAAAAGACAGTGGCCCAAGTCCCGCTTCGTGGAATACACCGACCACACCTTTACTACTCCTAAAGCACAACCTGAATGGTTGGGAATCCTTGGTCCCGTTATTCGCGCCGAAGTGGGCGACGAAGTGATTGTCGAATTTCTCAATCGCAGTCACAGCCCGCACAACATGCATCCCCACGGCTTGCGCTACGACAAAAACAGCGAGGGCTCCTTTTACATCCCGTTTGGCAAAGGCGATCGGGTTGTGGCAGGAGCCAGGTACACGTATCACTGGTTTGCAACCGAGCCCAGCGGCCCGGGACCGGGGCAACCCAGT
>Ga0185299_10000989_pt1 | contig 64269 bp, 53 predicted proteins | sample PaiPotPPA55metaG_FD_128002 | JGI IMG/M metagenome (GOLD analysis project Ga0185299, IMG submission 128002) | Iron sulfur acid spring bacterial and archeal communities from Banff, Canada, to study Microbial Dark Matter (Phase II) - Paint Pots PPA... ... | reverse complement strand
TATTCGTACCAGGGAGGCATCTTTCCATAAGCACTGCTGCCGTCGCGTGCCGTTGCGAACCGCCGCGCTCGTTGCGTCAAGGCTTTTACGGCTCCTCGCAGTATCGGGGACGAATTGCAACTGCTTTGCAACTGCTTAATGACAGACACGTGACAACTTCGGTGGCAGGAGTTGTTAACCTTGCCAAAGATCGAGCACTTCTTCGTGCTGGGTCCGATTTCACAAACAGGCAGGTGTACTTTGGAGAGGCGCCCCTCCCATTTCTCTCCCCAACAACTTCATCTTTCCCCTATACCGAAGGTCGAGACAGCCTTTATTCTGAAAATCGCATCCACTAACTGAATAGATCCAGATTTTTATTGGTAGCCCGAGGTGCAGATACCAAGGCATCGGTTACACCACCAGGACCTGGATGAGGAATGCATGCCCGCAACCATCTTGCTCATTGACGATAACGCTGTACAGGCTGCCACCCGGCAGACGATTCTCAAGCGAGCAGGTTATTTTGTGATCGCGGTCCTCAACCCTGAACGTGCTCTTGAGCAGTTCCGCAGCGACGAGTTCCCCGCCCCCATCGACCTAATCCTGACCGACCACGTCATGCCCTGCATGAACGGCTCCGAGTTCGTCCGCAAGCTGCGCGAGTTCCAGCCCCGCATCCCCATCCTCGTCATCAGCGGCATGATCGAGGCCGAGGAGGAGTACGAGGGCCTCGACATCCACTTCCGGCTGAAGCCTCTGCTGCCCGATCATCTCCTCGCCAGCGTCCATCGGCTCGTCACCAACGCCGAATAGCGCACGTCTCTTCGCTAATCTCCGCCTCCATCCCCGGAAGTTTGAGAGAATGAAAGCGAAAGCGAAGGACGCCTATAATGCCCCATCCCATGCCGTCGTTCGGCAGCTTCTCACTGCTTCTGGCCCTGGTGCTAGGCGCTTACACCTTCCTGTCTGGAACCTTCGCGCTGTGGGCGATCTCCACAGGCCGGCAGCTCGCCATCTCCGCGGAGCATCTGCGCGAGAGCTCGCGCCGCGCCGGTCTCATGAGCTTCGTCGCGGTGTCCTGTGCGGCCTTCGCGCTCATCTGGGCGGCATTTACCAACGACTACTCGGTCGACTACATCCTGCACCACACCAACCGAGCGCTGGCTCCTGCCTACAAATTCTCCGCGCTCTGGTCCGGCCAGGAAGGCTCCTTGCTGCTCTGGGCATGGCTGCTGGCCGCCTACGGCTTTGTCCTGCGCCTGCGCCATAAAGTCGATATCACGCTGAGCGCTTACGCCTCGACCATCCTCTCCGCCATCCAGGTCTTCTTCCTTCTGATCCTGGTCTTCGCCGCACCGCCGTTCGCCGGCGTACCCGGAGGCGTTGTCCCCGCCGATGGTTTCGGTCTCAATCCTCTCCTCCAGTATCCCGAGATGGTCATCCATCCGCCGATGCTCTATCTCGGCTACGTGGGCTTCTCGGTGCCCTTCGCCTTCGCGCTGGGCGCGCTGATGATGCGCTACCCCGGCGAAAAGTGGATCCACATCACCCGCCGCTGGACGATGGTCACCTGGCTCTTCCTCACCTGCGGCATCTGCCTCGGCATGCACTGGGCCTACGCCGTGCTCGGCTGGGGAGGCTACTGGGGCTGGGATCCGGTCGAGAACGCCAGCTTCCTTCCCTGGCTCACCGGCACAGCCTTCCTGCACTCCGTGATGATGCAAGAGAAGCGCGGCATGATGAAGGGCTGGAACGTCTGGCTCATCTTCACCACGTTCCTGCTCACCATCCTCGGTACGGACCTCACGCGCTCCGGCCTCGTCAGCTCCGTACACGCCTTCGCGCAGAGCTCCATTGGCTCCTGGTTCACGACCTTCATGGTGATCGTCTTCGTCGTATGCCTGTTCACCTTCCTGTATCAGCGTGACCACCTCAAGGCCGAAAACAGGCTGGAGTCGCTGGTCTCGCGCGAGTCAAGCTTCCTGTTCAACAACCTCATCCTGCTGGCGGCCTGCTTCACCGTCCTCTGGGGCACGCTGTTTCCTGTGCTGAGCGAGTTCGTGCAAGGCTCGAAGGTCACCATGGGGCCGCCGTTCTTCAACCGCGTCGCCGTTCCGGTCGGCCTGGCCCTGGTCTTTCTCACCGGCATCGGGCCCCTCCTGTCTTGGCGGTCTACGTCGCTGCGCGCGATCCGCCGCAACTTCATCCTGCCCTGCATCGCCATCCTCGCCACAGCCATCGTGCTGATGGCCTGCGGCGTTCGCCCCTGGAAGGACGATGACGCTACCTCCAGCATCTACGCGCTGGTCTGCTTCGCGCTGGGAGCAGGCGTCATTACCGCCATCTTCTCCGAGTTTCTCCGCGGCGCAGGTGTCGTTCGCACGCAGACAGGCAAGAACCTCGCGGCCTCCATATTCCTGCTCGTGCGCCGCAACACACGCCGCTACGGCGGCTACTTTATCCACTTCGGCGTGATCGTGATGTTCATCGGGCTTGCGGGCTCGGCGTTCAACCAGTCCAAAGAGGTCGAGATGGGCTTCGGTGACTCCGTCCAACTCAACGGCTATAAGATCGTCTGCCAGAGCTACTCGCAGGACTCCAACGCGAACTACGACACCGACTTCGCCCTGCTCGACGTCTACCACGGCAACAAGAAAATAACCCAGCTCACTCCGGAAAAACGCTTCTATACAGCCAGCCAGCAGAGTTCGACCATCGTTGCGATCCACTCCACGCTTGCGCACGATCTCTACGTCGTGTTCATGGGCCGCAATCCCGAGACCGACCGGCCCATTATCAAGATCATCCTCAATCCCCTGGTGAACTGGATCTGGATCGGCGTCGGCATCATCATCTTCGGCACCTTCATCGCGCTGGTTCCACCGCTGAAACCTGGAACCCGTCGCGTGGAAGCCACGGAAAATTCACCGCTCGAAGCCCCTAATCCAAAGCTCGAAGCACGCCCCGCCTTCGCCGCCGTCGATGGAAGCTCCCATGCCTAGACGCCTGCTTCAGATTGCGCTCGTCTGCCTTCTCGCCGTCACGATGCTCGGCGCAGGCACGCCCTCTTCCAGCTTCGATAAGATCGGGCATAAGCTCGTATGCCAGTGCGGCTGCGGTCAGATTCTGCTGGAGTGCAACCACGTCGGCTGCCCGGTCTCCGGCCCGATGATCGACGAGCTTCACGCCCAGGTCGCTACCGGCCTGCCGGAGACCGGAGTCCTCAACTTTTTCATCAGCAAGTACGGTCCAATCGTCCTCGCCGAGCCTATTCGCGGAGGCTTCGACAACGTCGCCTGGATCGTTCCCTTCGCTGCCTTGGTACTGGCAACCTTAGGAGTTGCCCTGCTTATTCGGATGTGGCACCGCCGCTATGCCCGGATGCAACCGGCAGCCACAGCGCCACCACCGGATACCACCACCAACACCATGCGCGACCGTATACGGCGCGATATCGACTTCGACAGCTGAGCCTGGTTAGGCATTTTTAGTGTGATGTATGAATGAATCACCACAGAACTGTCATCTCGACCGTAGCATGATGGTTTTATCGTCATGCGAAGTGGAGAGACCTGCAGCTCGCCTGTGCAGGCAATAGTGCTGGCACAAACAAACTGCAGGTCTTGACGCAAAGCGCGCCACAAACATTTGCATCGCGCTCTGCAACCTGCAGGTCTCTCCGCTACGGCGACAAAAAACGTCGCCTTCGGTCGAGCTGACACGGTATGGGTGGGGTCGAAACAGCCTCATCACACAATTCGTGAAACTGCTATAAAGCCACTGCCCTTACGACCCTGACATCTCCTTCAGAGCCTGCTGCGACGCTTTCTTCTGCTTCGGAATCGGGTCCAGCTCGAGGCAGCGCTTGTATTCCTTGACAGCTTCGTCGAGTTTGCCCAGCTTCCGCGCAAACTCGGCCAGCGAGAAGTGCGCGTTCGGATCGTCATCGGCAAACGACACCGCATCCTTCGACCGCAGATAGGCCCCACGAAAGTTCCCATCATCCGCATAGTACTGCGCTACCTTCAGGTCTTCATCGACACGCTCCGAAGGCGACTGCCGCGGGACCGTCGGCAGCTTTCTGCGCGGCTTCTTCGGCTCCGGCGGCGGATCGTCTAACGGAGACTTACTATCCGGATCCGGCCCTAGCCCATTGAGATCACTCGAACTGCTGGAGCTAGAGCTACTGGATCTCGAACTGCTCGAGCTGGAGCTGCTGGAATCATCCGGCTTCGTCGAGCTCCCGGAGCTGCCCGCATCCTTCAGCCCTCCGGGGTTCGGCAGCGGGACATTGGGGTTCGCCGCGCTGGGCGTCGTCTCTCCCGGATAGGGAAACTGCTGTGCCGCGCTGGGCGGAGGCGTTGCCGGCGTCGCACACTTCGGATCGGTAACCGGGTTTCCCTGCGCGTCTTTCGTGGTGCAGTTGGTCTGCGGACTCTGCTGGGTCTGTGGAGTCTGCGCCCAAACCATCGAACTGACGGTCAGCGCCCCGATCGCCAGTCCCAACTGAACTGTTGTCCTCTTTCCGCTCATATCCCCTATTAGACGACATTCCCGGCCTCCCGATAACCTCCCTTCCCTGCAAAAATGCTTTCCCCCCTGCTTTCATCACCCTGGGTCTTGCTATACTCCGGCCAATGCCGCGCGCAAAAACTACCAATTCCCCCCGCCTCCTCATCCGCTCCTCCTCCATCCACGCCGCTGGATGCTACACGCTGGACGCCATTCCGCGCGGCCGCCGCATCATCGAGTACGACGGCCCCCGCCTCTCCAAAGAGCTCGCCGACGAGCGCTACGCAGAGCGCATCGTCACCTATCTCTTTGGCTTCGGAGACACCGGCGCAGTGATCGACGGCTTTGGAACCGCGATGTTCCTCAACCACTCCTGCGCGCCCAACTGCGAGACCGAAGAGACCGGCGGCCGCGTCTTCGTCCGCGCCATCCGCCACATCGCCGCCGGCGAAGAGCTGGTCTACGAGTACAACCTCTACGACTCCGACGAAGCCGACGGGGCCGATTGCTACTGTGGCGTCCCGCACTGCCGCGGCACCATGTACTCCGACGACGAGCTCAAGCGCCGCGCCCGGCTGGCCAAGCGGAAGCTGGCAAAAAAAGCAACGACAGCAACAGCGTAGCCCTTGCCGTTGTTTGTTCTTCGCCGTCATCCTGAAGCGTAGCTGAAGGACCCCCGCATTGGTTGCGGCACGGACGCAAAATGCGCAACAAACATTGGTTGCATCGCGCTTTGCGTCTGTGGTTGCACAGACGCAAAGCGCACTACAAACACTGGTTTTGTCTCACTTTGCGTCTGTGGTTGCACAGACGCAAAGCGCACTACAAACACTGGTTTTGTCTCACTTGGCGTCTGTGGTTGCACAGACGCAAAGCGCACTACAAACACTGGTTTTGTCTCACTTGGCGTCTGTGGTTGCACAGACGCAAAGCGCACTACAAACACTGGTTTTGTCTCACTTGGCGTCTGTGGTGGCACTAATACGGGGATCCTTCGCCGTTGGCTCAGGATGACGGCGAAAAACAAACAACGCCAACAGCCGTCCCTGTCCTCGAAACCCACACCCCCGGACGATACAATCAAGTTCGCCCGATGGCCTATCAAGTTCTAGCCCGCAAATACCGCCCCCAGCGCTTCAGCGATGTCGTTGGGCAGGACCATGTCACCCGAACGCTGCTTAACGCGCTCGCGCAGAGCCGCATCGCGCACGGCTACATCTTCTCCGGCCATCGCGGTATCGGCAAGACCACCATCGCGCGCATCCTGGCCTCCGCGCTCAACTGCCGCACGACCATCGGCTCCCCCGAGCGCCCCACACCCGAGCCCTGCGAGGTCTGCGATAGCTGCCTCGAGATCCGCTCCGGCAACGCCGTCGACGTCATCGAGATCGACGCCGCCACCAACCGCGGCATCGACGAGATCCGCGAGCTGCGCGACGCCGCCCGCTATCGCCCCTCGCGCGACAAGTACAAGATCTACATCCTCGACGAGGCGCACCAGATCACCGACGCCGCCTTCAACGCGCTGCTCAAGACCCTCGAGGAGCCGCCCGATCACATCGTCTTCATGATGGCGACCACGCAGCCCGAGGACATTCCGCAGACCATCCGCTCGCGCTGCCAGCACTTCAGCTTTCACGCCGTCAAACTCGACGACATCGTCGGCCAGCTCACCTCCATCTCCAGGCAGGAGAACATCGTCGTCGACGAGGCCACGCTTTCCCTACTGGCGGAAGCCGGCGACGGCTCTATGCGCGATGCGCTCTCCATCATGGACCAGGCCATCGCCAGCGCGCCGCTGGTCGAGGGCCGTCCCGCACTCGAGCTTGGGCAGGTGCGCGAGCTCATGGGCTCGGTCTCGAACGTCGTCTACGAGGACGTTCTGCAGGCCGTCCACGCCAACTCCAGCGCTGACGTGCTCGCCATCGTCAACCGCCTGCTCGACGCCGGCAACGGCGCGCCGCAGCTCGCACGCCAGTTCGTACGCTATATTCGCAACTGCATCGTCGCAAAGATCACAGGGCTGGCTCCAGACGTGGATGCCACCGGCGTCGCCGCCGACCTGCTGCAGATCTCGCCCGAAGAGCGCCACCGCGCCGCCCGTTCCGCCGCGCTCTTTACCGAGGAAGAGCTCTCACGCTTCCTCTCGATCATGCTTCGTACCTTCGACGAACTCGGCTATCGCCAGGAACAGCGCTTCCATCTCGAACTCGGCCTGCTGAAGCTGGTCCACGTCCAGCGCCTCATCCCCATCGAAGACCTGCTCAGCCAGCTCGGCGCTCCGGCAAAGAATCCAGGCACTCCATCAACCCCGGGCAACCCCTCTGCGACAACGGCTCCTAAGACCGCCTCTGCGGCCGCTCCAGCGCCAACTCCCAGCGCCCCGGTTGCGCCCAGGGTAATCCCCCCAGCGCCTCCGGCACCCACCGCGAATCCGCCCGCCTTCCCCTCCTCGCCCTTCGAAGCCGACCACACGCGGAAGGTCCCAACCGCCTCCTCGCCAGCAGCTTCGACCGCGATCAACACCACGACCGAGGGCTCCCTCGCGCTGGCCGACCGCCCGGCACCGGCACCACAGCCTGAGAGCCTCCCTTCGCAGCCGAACTCTCGCCCGCACCTCGTTGTGTCTCAGCCCGAAGCTGCCCCTGTCGCAGCCGCCATCGCGGCACCGCCTGCTGCCGTGGTCGTTACTCCTCCTGCCACGGTGGTTGCTCCTCCCGCCGCAGTCATCACACCTCCTGTCGCGGCGGTACCACCACCTCCTCCTCCTGCGGCAGCCGCTGCACCCGCCGACACAGGCCTCGACCTCGCCGCGCTCCAACAGGCCTTTGTCACAGCCCTGGCCAATACCAAGGGCCAGCAGTCGGCCTCCGAGCAGGTGGAGGAAGCGCATCTCTCGCTGAACGGCGATACGCTCGAACTTCACACCACGCTCTCCGCAACGATGCTTCCCATCCTGCTCAACGCCGACGCCGACCGCATTCTGAAGACCGTGATGCGAGCGCAGAACGCGGGCACACTGAAGCTCAAGTTCATCCCCGGAACGCCCTCGGCCTCGCCCACCAAGAAGTCCACCCGGCCGGCAGCAGAGGGCAGCGCCGCCGATCTCGCCTCGAAGCATCCTATCGTCCAGCAGGCGCAGCAGCTCTTCTCCGCCGAGATCAGTAGAGTCATCGACCTCCGCGGCAAAGATTAGGTTTTATTTCCAGCAGTTTTATTTCCAGCAGTTTTATTTCCAAGACAGGTCCGGGCTTCTGCCCGAATCTTCCACAATCAAACGATCTGGGCGTTCGCCCCAGGGACAGGCTTTTATGGACTTCTCCGATCTCGGCAAGATGCAGCAGATGCTCTCGCAGGCGCAGGCGATGAAATCAAAGATGGACGAGAGCCTCGCCGAAACCATCGTCGAAGCCACCGCAGGCGGCGGCGCCGTCAGCGTTCGCATGAACGGCAAGAAGGAGTTGCTCAAACTCACCATCGCGCCCGCTGCCGCAAGTGCGGCCACAAGCGACATCACCATGCTCGAAGACCTCATCCTCGGCGCCGTCAACGAAGCCTCACGCAAGGCCGACGCGGCAGCAGCCTCAAGCGCCGCCGGTCTTCTAGGCGGCATGAATCTCCCCGGCCTCCAAGGCTCTTAACTGTTTCCTGTTTGCTACTTATGGCTACCCGTTTCGCCGAGCCCATGGCCCGGCTCATCGACGAACTCCGCAAGCTGCCCGGCGTCGGCACCAAGTCCGCGCAGCGCTATGCCTTCCACATTCTGCGGGCATCGGATCATGACGCCACCACGCTCGCCGACGCCATCCGCGCTCTCAAGCAGCACCTCCGCCTCTGTTCGGTGTGCAACAACATCACCGACGTCGACCCCTGCGCCTACTGCACCAACCCCGCGCGCAACCAACGCCTGATCTGCGTCGTCGAAGAGCCCACCAACATCAACGCCATCGAAAAGACTCGCACCTACAGCGGCGTCTATCACGTGCTCCACGGAACGCTCTCTCCGGTAAACGGCGTCGGCCCCGAACAGCTACGCCTGCGCAACCTCTGGCCCCGCCTCAGCGATGCCGAAGAGTTGATCCTCGCCACCAGCCCCACCGTAGAAGGCGAAGCCACCGCACGCTACCTGCTCGACGATATCCGCAAAACCCATCCCACGCTGCATATCAGCCGTATCGCTACCGGCGTCCCCGCCGGCAGCGATATCGAGTACGCCGATGAAGTCACCATGACCCGCTCACTCGAAGGCCGCCGCGATCTTTAAAGCCTTTAGCTCAGAGGGCGCAGAGGTTTCGCGGAGGACGCCACGGAACCCTCTGCGTCCTCCGCGAAACCTCCGCAGATGCAAAGCGGGTCACAAATGTTCGTGTCGCGCTTTGCGTCAAAACCTCTGCGCCCTCTGCGTTAAAAGCTGTTGCCTTGGTTGTTAAAGCTCGGCAAATTTTTCCTGGGCAAACCTTGTAGATAGCGTTTTTTGCACAACAAAACTCGTAATCTTGGCATTAGGAGCCTTCCCCCGTGAACCCCTCAAAGAACGCCCTCAATCGACGTGAATTTCTCCGGCAGAGCTTTGCCTTCAGCGCCCTTGTGGCTGGCCTCGGCACAAGCAACGCCTTCGCTCTAGCACCTGACCAGAAGGCCAAACACATCCTGATGATCGGCGACTGGGGTTGGGAGGGTGACACCGCCGCACAAGCCAGCGTCGCCTCCGCCATGGCCAAATACGCGCAGGCGCACGCGCTGCAGACCGAGGCCCTCTTCATGCTGGGCGACAGCTGGTACGGCCCGCTGCCCGGCGGAGCCGACGACCCGCGCTGGAAGGCCCAGTTCGAAGACATGTACCCGAAGAGCGCGTTCGACTGCCCTGCCTACTCCGTCATGGGCAACCACGATTACCAGAAGATGCCGCACAGCAAGGTCGACGCAGAGCTCGCCTACGCGCGCAAGGGCAACACCCGCTGGACGCAGCCCTCGCTCTGGTACACCTTCGACCTGCCCCACGCCGAGACCCCACTCATCAAAGTCATAGCGCTCGACAGCAACGTGCCCATGGGACACTTTCCCAATGGCGTTGACTTCACGCTCAGCCACGACCAACAGGCACAGCAACTCACCTGGTTTGCCGCCGAGTTGGAGAAGCCCCGTAAGGCTCCCTTCCTCGTCGTCATCGCGCACCATCCCATCTTCTCGAACGGCCCGCACGGCGACCACAAAGTGCTCATCCAGGAGTGGGAGCCGCTGCTGCACAAACACGGCGCACACCTCTACCTCGCAGGACACGACCACGATCTGCAGCACCTTGAGTTCGAAGGTCACCCAACATCGTTCGTATCCTCAGGCGCAGGCGGAGCCGACCTCTACGACCTCAAGATCGCCGAAGCCAAACGCGGCCCCTACGCCCACAAGGTCTACGGTTTCACCCATCTCGAGGCCACGCCCGACAAGCTAACCCTGCGGCATATCGATGCCGAGGGCCGCGTCTTGCATAGCTTCTCGAAGTCGAAGGATGGCGTGGTGACGGTGGTGGGCTAAGCCGCTGCGAAAAACAAACACCGCAAAGCCTTGACGCAAAGTTCGCTAAGGGAGCAAAGGTTCGCCACGACAGCCATGGCGAACCTTTGCGTTTTTCCTTTGCGAACTTTGCGTCAAGGCTTTGCGGGTGCGACCCCAGCCACCACCCGCAGGTCCCCTCCCGTCCTCACAGCCATACCTGTATTTCTACTCAGGCTGACAACTGCACGTATCGTAATCAAAGTACCAGGAGCCGCCAGGTTCCTTTTGATTGTTGCGAGCGAGGCATTCGTCTACGAGCTTTTGTGGGGGGTTGCACGTTGTGCGAGGCGCGGCCCGAAATTCCAATCCATCAAAACGCAACGGGGTCAGGGTCAGGGGAGATGCCGTTTCCAAAGTCTCTACTGAACTCATGGAGACAGTAGAGGGTGCCTTGTAACTATCCCCGGTTGGGTTGGAAGCCTGAAGGGAAAGTGGTGCGGTCATCAGCAGGAGTGCAGAACATAAGCCTACAGTACGATTTAGCTTTACGATGCTGAACATAAAAGCGAATACCGTCCTTTATCGGATTTGTCTTACGTCGTTGCTGTCGAAACTCTAAGCCCTTCCGACGACGGGTACAAGTGAAATAAGGACTCTATTCAGCTTGGCACCACCCGCAGATCCCCACCCGTCATCTGCTTCGGCAACTCGAGGTCCATCAGCGAAAGAATCGTCGGCGAGATATCCCGCAGAGACCCTCCATCCCTCACGCCAACTTTCTTGCCCTGATCGGTCACAAGGATGAACGGCACAGGATTCGTCGTGTGCGCCGTATGCGGCCCACCGGTCGCGGGATCGATCAGCATCTCTGCGTTACCGTGGTCGGCGGTAATGATCCAGCTGGCACCATGCTGCTTGACCGCGCTATAAATCCGCCCAAGACAAGCGTCGACAACCTCTACCGCCTTCACCGTCGGCTCAATCTTGCCCGAGTGCCCCACCATATCCGCGTTCGCGAAGTTCACGATGATCACATCGAAGGCCGTGTCCGTAATCGACTTCACCACCACATCCGCAATCCCGTTCGCCGACATCTCCGGAGCAAGGTCATACGTCGCCACCTTCTGCGACTGCACCAGCTCACGCTCTTCGCCCGCAAACGGCTTCTCGATGCCGCCGTTGAAGAAGTACGTCACATGCGCGTACTTCTCCGTCTCGGCGACGCGCAGGTTGCGCAGGTCATGCACTCCCATCACGTTCGCCAGCAGGTTATCCATGCTCTCCGGCGGAATCACCATCGGCAGTGCAAACTTGGGGTCGTACTGCGTCATCGTCACGTAATGCAGCTGGCTCGGCACACTCGCAAACGGTATCTCCAGTTCAAGCTCTGCCGCCTTCGGCAGACTCATACCACGGTCCGCCGTGATCCCGCTGTTGCGTGCCAGCACGCGGGTAACCTGCCGAACACGATCGGCACGGTAGTTGAAACAGATCACCGCATCATGGTCGGCGATGCGCCCAATCGGCGCGCCCTGTTCGTCGACGCACACAAACGGTTCTATAAATTCATCGGTAACGCCGTTGTTGTAACTTTCGCGTACGCGCTCGATCGCGTCGTAATAGGCGCCCCCCTCGGCCTGCGCGGTCACCATCGCGCGGAAGGCCTTGGCTTCCTTCTCCCAGCGCAGATCGCGGTCCATCGCAAAGTAGCGCCCGCTCACGCTGGCGAGCCTGCCCACGCCGTACTCGACAAACTTCTGCCGCAGCTCCTCGAGGTAGCCTGCGCCGCTGGTCGGCATCGTATCGCGCCCATCCATAAACGCATGTACGTACACACACTCCAGCTTGTGCGTCGCAGCCATCCGCAGCAGTGCATGCAGGTGCCGCTGTTGCGAGTGCACCCCACCGTCCGATACCAGCCCAATCAGATGCAGCGCGCGTCCGCCTTCGGCCGCGTGGTGCATGGCCTTCATCAGCGTCGGATCTTTAAAGAAATCACCGCTGGCAATCGCCGCATCGATACGCGAGATGTCCATACGCACCACCCGCCCCGCACCGAGGTTGAGATGCCCCACCTCGGAGTTGCCCATCTGCCCATCCGGCAGGCCTACGAAGTGTTCGCTCGCACGAATCAGCGTGTTGGGATACTCGCGCAACAGGCGGTCGTACGTAGGCTTGCGCGCCAGCGCGATGGCGTTGGCATTCGTCTCGGCCCGGTAACCCCAGCCGTCAAGAATGGTCAGGATGACCGGTGACTTCGTTCTCATGCTCTTAGCTTACTGGGTCAACGGCGTGTCTCAAAAATCTGTGTCGTAAGTGGACCGGGTCAGCAGCATGGTGCAAACATCCATGCCCAACCTACAAACCCTCAGCAGGCAAAGCATTACGCATCGCCACAAACAGGGAGTAGCAGCGGCCTTTAGGCCGCTGTAAAAGGCATGGATTGAATTGGGCTTTAGCCCTGGGTCTTTTTCACTGGAAGCACGTAGGCATCGGATCCAACTCAACCACTCCATGCGCCGAACAGAACGGATACCTGGAAGGAACAGTGCTCAACCGTTCCTTTACGGGATTTTGATCGATATACACAAGACATGCTTCGTATGCCGCGCGGTCAGGAACCCGTTTGTCAAAATGCCCGCGCTCCCAGACTTCAGAAGGACTCTTCAAACGGAAAGAAAAGCCACCCTTTATGAATTGCAACGCTTTTTCCAAAGACACATCATGGGCAGGCGTTAGCAATACATGCACGTGGTCCGGCATAACGACGAACGCGTGCAAGGCAAATTTGCCTTGCACGCGATACGCCTCCAAAGTGGAGACCATAAGGGCTGCATTCGTCGTTACCGTGAAACGTCTACGGCGGCCTGCGGTAGAAAACGTCGTGAAATAGGTACGAAGTTCTTGTGGCGCGAGCGGCATGGTAGGCAGGATACACGAGAGGCCCAGAGCTGGAGCCCCTCCAGTTTCGTGCCCGATTTCCGCGGCCTAAAGCAGCTCCTCAAATGGTGTAGCGGTTTTGTTCTTGCTTTTCGGAGTAGCAGCGGCCTTTAGGCCGCGGAAACAGTCCAAAATATTTCTTGGGCTTTAGCCCTGGGCTCTTTGCTGGTATAGGCAAAAAGCCCAGGGCTAAAGCCCTTTCTTCTTGTATCTTATTTCCGCGGCCTAAAGGCCGCTGCTACTCCTTATTCGTGCGATACATACCGTCTTGCTCGAACGTTAGCCTTCTACCCTAGCTCTCCGCAGTTCACAGAACTGCGCCCCAGAAACTCCGCCGTCTGTCCGAGTTCTTCCTCGATACGCAGCAACTGGTTGTACTTTGCGATGCGGTCCGTACGCGAAGCCGATCCGGTCTTGATCTGCCCTGCGCCCGTGCCCACCGCGAGGTCCGCGATGAACGTATCTTCCGTCTCACCCGAACGGTGCGAGATGATCGACGTATAGCCATTCCGACGCGCCAACTCAATCGCTTCGAGCGTCTCCGAGATCGTGCCGATCTGGTTCACCTTCACCAGGATCGAGTTGCCCACACCCTCTTCGATACCGCGCTGCAGCCGCTTGGAGTTCGTCACAAACAGGTCATCGCCAACCAGCTGCACGTTGCGCCCGATCTTCTCGGTCAAGATCTTCCAGCCCGTCCAGTCGTCCTCGGCCAGGCCATCTTCGATGCTGATGATGGGGTACTGCCGTACCCAGCTCTCCCAGTACGCGGCCATCTGCTCGGAGTTCTTCTCGCTCTTGTCCGACTTCTTGAAGATGTACTTGCCCGTGGTCTTGTCGTAAAACTCGCTCGACGCCGGATCGAGAGCGATCGCGATCTCTTCGCCCGCCTTATAGCCCGCCAGCTCGATCGCCTCAAGAATCAACTCGAGTGCCTCAACGTTCGACTTCAGCGACGGTGCAAATCCGCCCTCATCGCCCACCGCCGTGTTGTAGCCCTTCTTCTTCAGCACGCCCTTCAGCGTGTGGAAGACCTCAGTGCCCCAGCGCAGCGCGTCGGAGAACGTCTCCGCTCCTACCGGCATCACCATGAACTCCTGGAAGTCCACGTTGTTATCGGCATGCGCTCCGCCGTTCAGGATGTTCATCATCGGCGTAGGCAGAATACAGGCATTCACGCCTCCCAGATAGCGATACAGCGGAATCCCCAGAGCGTCGGCCGAAGCACGCGCACAGGCCATCGACACCGCAAGAATCGCGTTCGCGCCGAGACGGCTCTTGTTCTCCGTGCCGTCGATCGAAAGCATCGTCGCGTCGATCAGGCGCTGATTGCTGGCATCCATACCCGCAAGCTCGGGAGCCAGAATGCTCTCGATGTTCTCCACCGCCTGCAGCACGCCCTTGCCGAGATAGTGCTCCTTGTCGCCGTCACGCAGCTCGACCGCCTCATGCTCGCCGGTCGAAGCTCCGCTGGGCACAGCCGCGCGGCCGCGTACACCGTCTCCGAGCACGACATCGGCTTCCACTGTCGGGTTGCCGCGGCTATCTAGAATCTCTCGTGCGTGAATGGACACAATCTCAGTCATCGTCTTCCTCAATCCCTTTTTGTTCGTTCGTTTTCTGCCGGCCAACGCAATTCGATGGTGCAACCGGTCTTCCAGCGCCGGTCGCTTATCGACGGCAATCCTCTGCCCCGAAGCTCCGGCAATCGACTCAATCAGTTCTGCCATCTGCGATGTCCCACCGCGCCCCATTCTAACAAAGGCAGCCTACCAGGGCTGTTACGGCGTCGCTGTGCTTTGCTTTTCTGGTTTGTCATTCCGAGCGCAGCCGAGCGAACCTGCTGTCTCCCGTTTTTCGTCAGTGCCACCACAAAAGGTTATGCGCCAGCACAAATCAAGTCCTTCCAGTTCTGGCCGACACGTTTTCTGGGCGGTACGAGCAAAGAACGGGAGGAAGCAGGTTCGCTCGCTGCGCTCGAAATGACACCCAGAAAAGCAAGGACAAAAAAGGCAAAGGCAGCTTAGCGCCCCCCTCACCGAACCAGCTCACCCCATCGCTCCCGTCCCTCTACCCCATGCACCGGCATCACTAGCCGCACCTTCGTCCCTCGTCCCGGCCGGCTGACCATCTCCACCTGCGCTGCGCCTCCGTAGAGCACCTGCATACGCTCGCGGACGTTCTTCATCCCAATGCCCGACCCCTCACGTACCAGTCCACTCACCGGAGCCGTCACCGCGCCGCACGGCTCAATCCCCACCCCGTCGTCTTCGATCTCGATCACCAGCTGGCCGTGTTCGATCCGGCTGCGCAAGGTCACGGTCCCTCCGCTAATGCGCGGTTCGAGTCCATGCTTGATGCTGTTCTCGATCAACGGCTGCAGCAGCATGCTCGGCACCGCCACGTCCAGGGTGTCGGCAGCAATCTCCTTCACCACCCGCAGCTTCTCGCCAAACCGGACCACCTCGATGTCCAGATAATCGTCGGTAAACGTCAGCTCTTCGCCCAGGGCTACAAACGCCTCGCCCTCCCGCAGCAGCATGCGCAGGATGTTGCCCAGCTTCACGATCATCTCGCGCGCCAGCTCGGGCTTCGACCGGATCAGGGACGCGATCGAGTTCAGCGTGTTGAACAGAAAGTGCGGATTGATCTGCCGCTGTAAGGCATCCAGCCGCGCCTCCAGTAAGAGGCGTCCCTGCTGTTCGAGCTTCTGCTCGATGCGCACCGCATTCCAGATCTTTAGCGGGATTCCCACCACCACCGGCGCACACGCGCAGATCGCCAGCTCAACCAGCAAGGAGTTCGAATGTAGCTCAAAGTATCGGCGCGGGTAGAGGTGAGATAGCAGGCTTGTACCGAACTGTGCCACCATCAGCAGCACCAGCAGAAAGATCTGCCGGTCCAGATGCGGATGGGTCACCGTCCGCCGCACCCAGCGATAGATGCTCAGGTCGATCAGCGGCGAGAACGACCAGATGTCTTCCTCTTCCGCGAACTGCCCGAACGCTCCGAAGATCAACGCAATGGCAACGTTCACAGCCAGCGCCAGATACTCGTGGTGCAACAGGGCAGGGACTGCCAGCACCACAGCGCCCACAACCGCAGCGACAGGACCCAGCAGCAGCCCGAGCAACGCGGTGGCATCAAAGGAGAGGTCGGCAGCCAGAAAGTCATGCACGCGTATGCGCACCATTACACCCAGCATCAGCGGAACGCAGATCCAGGCCAGCAGTTGCAGCGTCTCGCGGCGGCTCCGCTCGCGCAGAAGCAACAGCCGCTTGAAGTGCGTCGACCGGGCCAGCGAACTGGCCACCGCTGCGGCGACGCCCAGCTCTATCAGCAGATTGATAAGGAGTAGTTTCGGATCGTTCTCGTGCACGCCTTTACTCTACGCGTGCCGCAGAGGATGCAGAGCTGTTTCCTGTTTCCTGTTCGCTGTTTCCTGGCTTATCTCGCTCGGGCCACAGGCTTCTTCTTGGAGGGGTCGACATTGTGAGCTGGCGGCCTTACACCGCTCTTTTCATCCATCCAGGCATCCAGCAGGCTCTTCCGGAAACGCCAGCGATTACCCAGCTTGAACGCCGGCACGAAGCCCTCGGACGCGTAGCGGTACAACGTGTCGCCGCTAATCCCCAGATACTCCGCTGCCTGGCGGATGTCCATTACTTCGCGCAATACTACCTGTGCGTTCGCTGCCGCTGCCATGCGTGTCTCCAATTCTCCGCGTATCGTCGGTTATTCCCGGCGCTGTTCCCTTGTACCCCCTTTTCCACAGGGTTACAAGGGGAATCCTCAGCATGCCGCATCCAGTTGCTAACTCGTTACAACTTCGCCAACTCCACCGCCAGATAGCAGACGAATCATAAACTCAAACATTCACAAGCGAATACATCTCTATCTTATAAATCGATTTATAGATTATCCCACCACACAGAAAGCAGACTATCGCCCGGCACGACCTCCGTCGGAACACCCGGCTGAGGCGACCAGAGCGGAAGCCCTCCAGTATGTGCCAACTCGGTCATACGCTTCATCGGCTGACGCCAGCCATGCAGAGCCAGATTGAACAGCCCCCAATGGATCGGCATCAGAAGGCCCGCCTTCTCCGGTCCCCCCAGATCCTGATAGGCCCTCGCAGCTCCATCCGGCCCCATGTGGATATCCGCCCACAACGGGCTAAAAGCCCCGATCTCCAGCATGGTCAGATCGAAGCGGTCATATTGCGCGGCGATCTCCGCAAACCCCTCCCACCAACCGGAGTCACCCCCGAAGTACACGCGATGCCGTGGCCCTTCCAGCACAAACGAGCTCCACAGGGTCGTGAAGCGGTCAAGCATTCCGCGGCCCGAGAAGTGCTTGGACGGCCACGCCGTGATCTTTAGCGCAGCCTCGCCCTGTTTACTGCAAACCCCAACACTTTGAGTCCAGTCGAGCTCCTCGATCTGGCTCGCCTCCACGCCAAACCCGCGCAACCGCTCCCCGACACCCAGAGACGTCACCCACCTGGTGGCCGGGTTCAGAGTAGCCAGACGACGGATCGTATGCGCTCCCAAATGGTCGTAGTGGTCATGAGAGATCAGCACGACATCGATCGCCGGCAGATCTTCCAGAGCCAGAGTCGGAGCAAAGAAACGCTTCGGACCGAACCACTGGGCCGGGCTCGCGCGCTGCTCCCAGATGGGGTCAATCAGGACGCGCACGCCGTCGATCTCGATCAGCAGCGACGAATGCCCGAACCACGTTACCCGCAGGCCGCTCTCCGGGGCAGCCGCGTAGATCGCCGAATCCGTACGAAACGGACCAAGGGGGATCTTCGGCTCCGTCTCCTCTTTATTGCTCAGGTACTGCGGAAGCACCTTCAAAATCGTGCTAAACCCACCTGTCGACGCCGGCACAGGGTTCAAAAACCTGCGCCCGTCTTTTTCCGCTCGTTTCAATAAACCCATATGATTTGGATGTCCTGGCCGGTGTTTCAGGCTCAAAGACAACTCTACGGCAGGAAATAAAACGGATTCGGCAGTTTTACGCTGACTTCAGCCTTCGGCTCGCCCAGCAGATCGCTCCACTGGTCACCCACGCTCATCACGATGCGATAGCCCTTGTCCGCAATCCTGTGGCGTTCCTCGGACTTGTACTCGATGGTCGACATGGCGTTCTCGCCGCCATTCCGCAGCAGCAGGCCGTCCCAGCCATGATAGCCAGCCGCCTCGAGGTTGTGTGCTGTCGCCACGGTCTGGTCCGCCCCAGGCTTGCTGGCCGAATAGTCCGGAATGCCGGATCTCCCCGTGATGAAGAACACCGCCACGCCCTCCGCCTTCGCCTTATGGAAGAACCGTAAGGCTCCGGGAATCGCTACCGACGCGTCCGGCGACACGATCCAGGCATTGAACAGCGAGCCAACGTACCCAAAGTCTTCGCGCTTCATCTCGCAGTAGCTTGAAAGCGAGGTCTCGTCGATGTCCATCACCACGGCGAGCTTCTCGCCGCGCTTCTTCGCGGAGATAACCGTATCCAGCGCCGCTTCCGCCCGCTTGTACTGCGCATCCAGATCGGCCCAGTAACAGCCGCTCGTACCCACGCAATCGGCATAGTCCGCCAGCCGATAACGGGCCATGGCGAAGTTCTCCAACGGCTCCGCCGCCAGCAGCGCATGTGAATCATTCGCGCCCAGCTCCTGCTCCGCCTTCGCAGCCTCAACCGTCATGCGGTGCGCTGGAGGCGCAGCCGTCGAGCATACTGGAGGCCCATAGTGATCGACAGGAACCACCGGAGCCTGAGCTCCTGCGACTCCCACCGACAACAACACCGCCAGCCAGCGCCAGGGGCTACTCGCCATAGAACTTCTCAATCTGAGACTTGTACTTCTCCAGAATCACGCGGCGCTTGAGCTTCATGCTCGGAGTCAACTCGCCGTCATCCACACTCCACTCCTCCGGCACGACTCCGATCTTCTTGATCGCCTCATAGGGAGCGAGACTGCCGTTCACCTTCTTCACGATCTCCGAGTAGGCTTTCTGGACCTTGGGATCACTCACCAGCGCAGCGTGATCGCTGGTTTCAACACCGTTCTGCTTGGCCCAGCCCTCCAGGTTCTGGAAGTTCGGCGAGATGAGCACGCTGATGAACTTTTTCTTGTCGCCGATCACGGCTGCCTGCGCTACCAGGCTGTTTGCCTTCAGCTTGTTCTCGATCGGCTGTGGCGCAACCATCTTTCCGCCGCTGGTCTTTATCACCTCTTTTTTGCGATCTGTGATGGAGAGAAACCCATCTTCGATCTTGCCAATGTCGCCGGTCTTGAACCAGCCATCCTCGGTAAACTCGCTTTTGGTCGCTTCCTCGTTCTGCCAGTAGCCGATGAAGACCGCAGGGCCGCGCACTTCGAGTTCGCCGTCCTCCGCGATGCGTGTCTCCATGTTCGGAACCATCGCTCCCACCGTGCCGATGCGGTAGCTCTCGAACATGTTGCGAGCAATTACCGGCGAGGTCTCGGTCATGCCATAGCCCTCGAAGATGCGAATGCCCACATCGAGAAACCACTCCGCCGAATCCATGCCCAGCGGCGCGCCACCAGCGATGTAGATCCGCGCTTTGCCGCCGAAGGCCTCGCGAATCTTGCCATAGACGAGCTTGTTCGCAAGCAGCCAACCCGGGCCCTTCGGCTCTTCGCCGAGCAGCAGCTTTTTGCGGTTCGCCTTACCGCGGCCGATGGCCCACTCCAGAATCCGCTTCTTCATCCCGGTGGACTTATTCTCGACCGACTGCCGGATCTTCTCGTAGACGCGCGGCACGGCCAGAAAGATCGTCGGCTGTACAGCCTTCATCGCCGCTGGAAGCGCGTCGATCTTCGGGCAGTAGGCCAGCACCACCTCAAGCTTGTAGAGCGCATAGTCCAGATGCCGCGCCGTCACATGCGACAGCGGCAGGAACGAGATCGAGACATCGCCCTTGGTAATACCGAAGCCGTCGGTCGAGTAGCGCAGGTTGCTGGCAAGATTTCCGTGCGTCAACATCACACCCTTCGGATCGCCCGTCGTGCCCGAGGTATAGATGATCGTCGCCAGGTCTTCCGGCTTTACATCTTTCACCGCTGCGTCGAAGGCAGCATCCGGCGTTTCGAGTTCCACACCCCGCTTTACGATCTCCGCAAAGCTATCAGCACCCTCGAAGCTGCCTTCGTCGAAGACCACGACGTGTTCCAGCGACGGGATCTCACCCGCGGCTACCACCTTTTGATACTGGGCCTTGGTGGAAACAAAGATCGCCTTCACGCCGGAGTTTCTGAGCATGTAGCCCATCTGATCTGGCGTCAGGGTTTGATAGAGCGGCACGTCCACAGCGCCTATCGCGAGCACGGCGAAGTCCGTAGCGGCCCACTCCCAGCGGTTCTCGCTCACTAGTGCAATGCGGTCGCCCTTGACGATGCCCCAGCTCTTTAGCGTCTCTGCCACAGCGCGAACACGACCGTAAAACGTCCTGGAGGTAATCGGCTTCCACTCGCCGCCCGCCTGCTGCAATGCGACTGTTTCATCGCCGCGGCTGCTCATGCTCACGAACACATCGTTTACTGTCTGCAGATCCAGCATTCAAATTCTCCTAAAATGGGGCACCGCTGACGTACGCAGTCATCCTACCTGCTTTCGATGCGCATGCGCAGCAAAGAGCAGTAGCCTTGGAGCATTACTATCCCTTAGTCGTCCAGAATCCCCTTCGACAGATACCGCTCCGCCGAATCCGGCACAAGCGTTATGACCCGCTTGCCCGTGCCAAGCTCGCGAGCCACATCTAGCGCCGCAAACATCATTGCACCAGAGCTCGATCCTCCCAGGATGCCCTCTTCCCTTGCCATTCTTCGCACCGTCGCAAAGGCATCGTCGTCGGTTACCCGCACAATGCGGTCGCACACACTGCGGTCGAAGGTCGACGGCACAAACGACACGCCAATTCCTTCCACCCGATGGTGCCCCGGCACGCCGCCCTGCAACACACTGCCTTCCGTCTCCACGGCGACCGTGAGCACGTGCGGCTGCTTCTTTTTCATGAACCGCGCGATACCCGTAAACGTCCCAGCCGATCCCACACCGAGCACAATCGCGTCGACACGGCCCTCCATCTGCTCGAAGATCTCCACTGCCGTCGTCTCTTCATGAAAATCGGGGTTTGCGGGATTCTCGAACTGCAGCGCCGCAAACGCGCCCGGAGTCTCACGCTCGAAGGCCAGCGCCCGGCGAATCGCCCCCGCCACCATCTCGCTCTCAGGAGTGCGCTCCACCTCTGCCCCCAGGCCGCGCATGATGATGCACTTCTCTTCCGCAAAGCCCTCCGGCACAAACATGCGCACGCGGTAGCCCCGCTGCACCCCAATCAGCGCCAGGCCGACGCCCGTGTTTCCCGCTGTAGCCTCGCAGATTGTGCCCCCCGGCTTGAGCACACCCCGCCGCTCCGCATCGAGCACAATACCCAAGGCTGCGCGGTCCTTGATGCTGCCGCCAGGGTTCATCATCTCCAACTTGGCCCAAACCTCAGCGGAACCGGCAGTCACCAGCCGATTGATCCGCACCATGGGAGTATGTCCCACCAACTCCGTTACATCGTTCCCAATCCGCATTCAAAAATCATCCTCGGCACTTTCAGTTTCTTGGCCAACAACCCTTCGAGCCAACCAAGGAGCCTACCTCATCCCGCTCAATTGCCGCCAGGAGCGCCGGATCCTGGTTTCTCAGGAGCCGCCGGCTTCGGGAAGTATCCCGTCCTCGTCCTGACCTGGAGGCCGTGGTATCCCTTCTCTTTGGCCTCTACGTGAATCTGCCGGTAGCCTCCCAGCGAAGGCGACTTTGTCGAGTGGTACTCGATCGTGTACTGCGTGCGAATATCCTGGGCGACCTCGCGAGTGAGGCCGTCGACCTCTTTCAGCGACTTCGGAAAGTACGCCTGACCGCCCGTCTGCTCGGCGAGCTCCTGCAACACCTCTCTGGCGTGCTTGGCCTCGTTTCGGCTCACATCGTCGCCAAACAGCAGCCCGATGCAATAGATCGCCGGCCCGTCGAGATCCTGCACGCGCCGGATAGCCGATTCCAGCGAGGCACTGGAAGCATTGTCTTCGCCATCGGTAACGATGAGCAGCACCTGCTTCGGATGCTTCGCATTCTTGCTCAGATAGTCCGCCGACGCGACCACCGCATCATAGAGCGCCGTGCCTCCGCTCGTGTGAATGTAGGCCAGCCCCTGCTGCAGCTTGGTGATGTTATTGGTGAAGTCCTGATCGATGTAGGCCTCTGAACTGAAGTCCACCAGAAACGCCTCGTCCGCTGGATTGGACAGCTTCACCAGATCGAGCGACGCCTCATTCACAGCCGCGGTCTTCTCATACATCGACCCTGAACTATCGATCAGAATGCCCAGCGATACCGGGAGATCCTCATGCTTGAAGCCGACGACCGTCTGCAGAACGCCATCTTCGTAGACGTGAAACGCGTCCTGAGGAAGCGAATCCACGGTGCGGCCCGAACTGTCGATGACGGAGGCATTCAGCCGGACCTCATACGCATTCGCGCGCAACGTGTAGTGGCCATCCTGCCGCGTTATCACGCCGCCGGAAGTTCCGGGAGCCTGCTGCGGCGCTTTGGCTGGCGTGCTTTCATCCGGCGAAGGCACTGGATCGGAGTCCACCGTCAGCGGTGGCGTTGGCCGCGGCTGTGTCGGCTGTGGCTGTGCAGGCGGCGCCGTCTGGGCCACGAGCTGCACGCAGGGCAGTCCGCAACTCAACACCAGAAAACCCGCTAATCTCCCTAACGCTTTACTGCGATGGTGCATAGTACCTCTCGCGACTATAAATACCCATCTCTGGAGCCCCCGGCGAAGACACCAGCCGCACTCTCAATTTACGCCACGTGCTGCTGTCTTCGCGCATAAGATACCCCTAGTGTCCTCTGTACTTCTCCATGGCCGTAGCCTCAACCCAAATCTTCGCCTGACGGAGCACGGCCTGTGACCGCAAACAAAGCTGACTCCTCGCCGCTGAAACACATCTTCACCATCCTCACCTTCGCTGCCGGCGGCATGGCGGCGCTGCTCGCTCTGCTTCCAGCCGCCGGCCACGACCAGCTCTGGTTTCTTCTGATGGCGAGACGCTGGCTTGGGGGTGCCCAGATCTATGGGCCAATCATCTTCGACTCCAATCCACCGGGCGTCCTGTGGTTGTCTGCACTTCCAATTTTTCTCGGTCAGCTCCTCCATCTCCCCACCACCTTCGCGGCCAAGCTGCTCGTGTCTCTCGCAGAAGCCGCCTCTGCCTGGTTGAGCTACCGGTTTCTTAGACACGCGTGGCGTCCACTCGTTACATACGAACGCTGGGCGCTGCTATTTAGTTTCATCGTGCTCTTCGCCGTGGTTCCCGCCCGCGATTTCGGGCAGCGCGACCAGATACTCGCGTTCCTGGTGCTGCCCTATGTGTTAGCCGCCGCTGTCGATCCTCGCGAGCACCGCCTGCCCTCTCTACGATGCGCCGCAGGCGTCATGGCAGCCGTAGGCATCTGTCTCAAACCACATCATGCACTACTGGTCATCGCTGTCGAACTTGCGCTGCTGATTCTTCCCTCGGCGACAACATTTCCGCATCGGCTGCGCAGGCTCTTCCGCCCCGAACCTCTGTTGATTGCTCTGCTGGGTGCTATGTTTCTGGCAACGGTCCACAGGCTCACGCCGCTGTACTTCACCTTCGCTCTGCCGGTCCTGCACGATACCTACTGGGCTATCGGCCATCTCTCGTTCGGCGGGCTTGCGCTGGAGGCCATCGAACTCTGCGTACTCGCCGCCGGAACCATCCTGCTCTACGCGATTACCAAGCCACGCTCGTTTCTCGTTCGTCTGCTTCTGATCGCGGGTGCAGCCTCGTCGCTCGCCTATTTTCTTCAGGGCACAGGCTGGTACTACCAACAGATTCCCGCCATCGATCTCTTCGGAGCCGCGCTTGCCCTGCAGCTGCTTGATCTGGCCCGACATAAAGAAGTGACCGTGCCCAGGTGGGCCACGCCTGCCGTCGCCGGACTCTGCCTTCTGGCACTGGCGCTCACGACCCATTTCACCGGCTACCCCTTCACAGCGGACAGAGCCTTCGCCATCGAGTCGCCCGATCCCGCGTTCTTCAAAGACCTGCCCCCCGGCACGCCGGTCGCCACCCTGACGACCTCCGTGGATGAGGCGATGATGCCCATCGAGCGATATCACCTGACCTGGGCGCAGCGCACCAACAATCTCTGGCTGCTGCCCGCCATCCTGCGCAATGAGACTCCGGGAGCCGGCAGGCCTCCGAGCCGCATCCTGTCACCCGACCACCTGGCCAACCTCGAAGCGCTGCAACACCGGTTCATGGTGGAAGACCTCAACCACTGGCATCCGCGGCTGGTGCTGGTCGAACGCTGCCAGAAGGCCAACGTCCACTGTCAGGTGCTCGAAGATCGCGACGACGACCTGCTGGCCTGGTTTCTCCGTGATCCTGCGTTCGCTGCGATCTGGAAGAACTACACCTATCAAGGCTCGCGTGGCGCATTCGACGCTTATAGCCTCACCACATCCACCGTGGCGATCTCCGCGAAACCTCTGCGCCCTCTGCGTTAAAGCTTTTGCTCGTCCTTCGCCCCCCGCAATGACCTTGGAACATGCATCGTTATTGACCCTGCCGCACGTGTGTGCTTTAATTCGCCCGTCTCTTGGGTGGGTGTTTCTCACGTCGTCTAATCTGGCCCGCGGTTCGTTCACCCGCTATCTCAACCTCAACTGGAATCACCAGGAGGAACACACTTCATGCACCTCGGCGCACTTACAGCAGTGTTCTTTAATTTTCAGGATGCAGTACCTCTCAGCCCCAACCCCGTAAGCAGCAGTGACAGTATCTGGCTCTGGATCGCCATGGGCGTCGGCGTGCTTGCGCTTATCGCTGCCTTTATTCTCGCCAAGATCGTTCTCTCCGCAGACGCCGGCACCGTCGAGATGCAGGCCATCTCCAATGCCATTCGAGAGGGCGCAGAGGCCTTCCTCTCCCGCCAGTACCGCACCATCGGCATTCTTGCCGTCGTCATCGCCATAATCGTCTTCTTTGGCTACTACCTGTCGCCGCGCACGCAGGATGTCGCGCTCAAGACCGTCATCGCCTTCCTGGTCGGCGCTACCTGCTCCGGTCTCGCCGGCTTCACCGGCATGTACGTCTCCATTCGTGCCAACATCCGCACCGCTTCAGCCGCACGCCACTCGCTGAACGGCGCGTTACAGGCTGCGCTTCGCGGCGGAGCTGTCACCGGCCTGGTGGTCGTTGCGCTCTCGCTGCTCGGTGTAGGCGCTCTCTTCTTCTTCTTCGGTGGCCTCGACCATCCGCAACAGGTTCCCTATCAACTCGTCGGCTTCGGCTTCGGAGCCTCGCTCGTCGCGCTCTTCGCGCAGCTCGGTGGAGGCATCTACACCAAAGCAGCCGACGTCGGCGCAGACCTCGTCGGCAAGGTAGAAGCCGGCATCCCCGAAGACGATCCCCGCAACCCCGCGGTCATCGCCGACCTCGTTGGAGACAACGTCGGCGACTGCGCCGGTCGTGGCGCGGATATCTTCGAGTCCACCGCCGCCGAGAACGTCGGCGCCATGATCCTCGGAGCGGCGCTCTATCCGGTCTTCGGAATCAAAGGCATTCTCTTTCCTCTGATCGTCCATGCGATCAATCTCGTCGCCTCCATCATCGGAGTGGCCATCGTCAAGACCAATGACACCGAAGACCCGATGAGCGCGCTCAACCGAGGCTTCTACGTAACCTCGGCCCTCGCGCTCGCCGGCTTCGCCGTCGCCGTCTATCAGATGCTCAACGGTGCAAACGTCCATCCCGGCTGGCTGCTCTCCTGCGGTGTCGTCGGCATGGTCACGGCCTTCCTCTTCGTGTGGATCACGCAGTACTACACCGAGAGCAAGTACCGCCCCGTTCAATCCATCGCGGAAGCCTCGCTCACCGGCCCCGCCACCAACATCATCAGCGGCATCGCCGTCGGCATGGAGACCCCGGCACTGCCTGTCATCGTCATCTCGGCCGCACTTTTGTTGAGCTACTACTTCGGCGTGCGCGGCCTTGCCGACGTCCACATACCGGGTATCGCGGCCTACGCCAAGGGCATCTACGGTACCGCCATCGCCACCATGGGCATGCTCTCCTGCGCGGCCTACATCCTGGCGATGGACACCTTCGGCCCCATCACCGACAACGCCGGCGGCATCATCGAGATGTCCAACCAGCCCGACTCCGTGCGCGACAAGACCGACAAGCTCGACTCCGCCGGAAACACCACCAAGGCGCTGACTAAGGGCTACGCCATCGGCTCCGCTTCCCTCGCGGCCTTCCTGCTCTTCTCCGCATATCTCGAAGAGATCAAGACCATCGTCACCGCGAAGGTCAACGTGCCCGGAGGCTTCATGCCCCCCGGCTGGTCGTTCACCAACATCAACCTCGCGGAGATCCCAGTCTTCGTCGGTGCGCTGCTCGGTGCGATGTTGACCTACCTCTTCTCATCGCTCGCGATCAAAGCTGTCGGCCGGACCGCGCAGATGGTCGTCAAGGACGTTCGCGACCAGTTCCGCGAGAACCCCGGCATCATGGAGGGCACCTCCAAGCCCGACTATGCGCGCTGCGTCAGCATCGTGACCGGCGCGGCGTTGAAGGAGATGGTGCTCCCCGGCATCCTGGCGGTAGGCCTGCCGGTTGCGGTCGGCCTCATCTTCCGCAACTTCAGCGCCAGCTACGGAAGCGGCTCGGAGGGCCTCACCGGCGGTGTCAATCATCTTGTGCCCTCAATCAATGGCGTTCCGGTCAACCTCGCCGGAGCCTCTGCCGTCGCAGGCCTGCTGATGGTCGGCACGATCTCCGGCATCCTGCTCGCCATGCTGATGAACAACGGCGGCGGCGCCTGGGATAACGCCAAGAAGTGGATCGAGACCGGCCAGTACGGCGGCAAGAAGTCCGACGCCCACAAAGCCGCCGTCGTCGGCGATACCGTCGGCGATCCCTTCAAGGACACCGCCGGGCCTTCGCTGCATGTGCTGATCAAACTACTCGCGACGATTACGCTGGTGCTCGCGCCGTTGTTTCTGTGAGTAGTGTGAGCGGAACTCTTATTATTGCTTTTTGCTTTTCGGAGTAGCCGGGGCCTTTAGGCCCCGGAATCAAAGCCCAGCAAGAGAGGGCTTTAGCCCTGGGTCTCTTGCTGGGCATAAGCAAAAAGCTCAGGGCTAAAGCCCAGAGACGGTTGTGACTTGTTTCCGCAGGCTAAAGGCCGCGGCTACACCGAAAGGCAAGAACAAGAGTAAAGGCAAGAGCAACAGTAAATTTGGGGGCTACTATCTAAACTAGGAATCATGCTTAGGAGACTTCCATGAGCAGCGTTCGCTTACTCGTCGGCACCCGCAAAGGCGCCTTCGTCCTCACCGCCGACGGCACTCGCAAAGACTGGAATGTCTCCGAGCTGCACTTTGCCGGTTGGGAGCTCTACCACCTGAAGGGCTCGCCCGCCGACCCTAACCGCATCTATGCCTCGCAGTCCTCCGGTTGGTTCGGCCAGCAGATCCAACGGTCTGACGATGGAGGCGCAACGTGGAACCCTGTCGACAACAAGTTCACCTACGACGGCACTCCAGGCACCCACCAGTGGTACGACGGCACACCGCATCCCTGGGAGTTTAAGCGCGTCTGGCATCTCGAACCCTCGCTCACCGATCCCGATACCGTCTATGCCGGAGTCGAGGATGCCGGGCTCTTCCAGTCAAAGGACGGCGGCAAGAGCTGGCACGAGCTCTCCGGTCTCCGCAACAACGAGACCGGCCCGCACTGGCAGCCCGGCGCGGGTGGCCTCTGCCTGCACACGATCATCCTAGACCCTACCAACCCCGAGCGCATCGTCATCGCTATCTCCGCTGCCGGTGCCTTTCGATCCGATGATGCCGGAGCCACCTGGAAGCCCATCAACCGCGGTCTGTGGTCGAAGTACATTTCGAACCCCACCGCCGAGATCGGCCACTGCGTCCATCACATCGCCATGAACCCGGCCACACCCAATACACTCTTCATGCAGAAGCACTGGGACGTCATGCGCTCCGACGATGCAGGCGACAACTGGACGAAGATCAGCGGCAACCTCCCCACCGACTTCGGCTTCGCCATCGACGTCCACACCCATCAGCCTGAGACCGTCTACGTCGTGCCCATCAAGAGCGACTCCGAGCACTTCCCGCTCGACGGCCAGCTCAAAGTTTTCCGCAGCCGCAGCGGCGGCAACGAGTGGGAGCCGCTCACCAGAGGCCTGCCGCAGAAAGATTGCTACGTGAACATTCTGCGTGACGCCATGGCCGTCGACACCCTCGACGACTGCGGCATCTACTTCGGGACGACCGGAGGGCAGGTCTACGCCTCATCCGATGGCGGCGATAGCTGGAATGCCATCACGCGCGATCTGCCGCCGGTGCTCTCGATCGAAGCCCAGACGCTGCCATGACGAAACACCTCATCCGAATCGAGCTGCCTCTTCATCTGTGTCGGCTCGCTCATATATCGGGTCACGAAACCCAGCTTGAAGTTCCATTGCCTGTCACCGTGAGTTCAGTGCTCGATACACTTGAAGCACAGTATCCGATGCTGCGCGGAACCATCCGTGACCACACGACGAAGAAGCGTCGTGATTTTCTCCGCTTCTTCGCGTGTGAAGAAGACTGGTCGCATCAATCGTCCGATACGCCGCTGCCCGAGGTTATCGCCTCGGGTAAAGAGCCGCTGCTGATCATTGGCGCCATTGCCGGCGGTTAGTCCTGCAACTGGTTGTCAGTTGTTTTAACCGACAACGCAGCGGTACTAGATGTCCTTCTCCAATACAACGAAGTACAGGTCGTCACGCAACGGCTTGCCGAAGCGGTCGTCTCCATAGGGAAAGGGTTGTGTTTCCCCGGTCGCACGATAGCCGCGCCGTTCGTACCAGGAGATTAAGGGTTCTCGAACATGCAGGACGGACATGCGGATGCGGTGGCCACCGTGCGCTTTCACAAAGTCTTCTGCCGCAGCCAACAGAGAGCGCCCCAACTGTCTGTTTTGCAGATCGGGCCGGACCGTCAGAAGCCCAAGGTACCAGACGTTCTCTCCCTTCGGAGTCAACCAGACAGTTCCCAACAGCGGCCCGTCCAGTTCGTCACGATACGTCAGCAGGTGCCCGTCAGGCGTTTCAGCCAACTCTTCTCGAAGCAGGGACTCGTTCATCCGCTGGCCCTCGAGAATACCTTGCTCTACGTTCCAACTTGCGACAGTGCCAGTTCCCCGATAGGCCACATTCGCGAGGTCGATGATCGCGGTGTAGTCGGCTTCCACAGCAGGCTTCAGCAACATGCGCAACAGTGTACCTCGCAGCACGGCACCGCCTCATCTGACACCAACTCGCTCTAAGCTCCCCCAAAGTCTTGACGCAACGGGCGCGGCGGTTCGCAACGATGCGCGACGGCTGTAGTGCCTATAACAAATATCTTCCTGAGCACGAGTGCCGTCGCGTGCCATTGCGAACCGTAGCGCCCGTTGCGTCAAAGCTTTTGCCGTTGCCTCTTCACTCCGTACAATGAAGACATGGCACGTCTGTACCCCTTCCGCGCACTCCGCTTCGATCCAACCCGCGTCAATATGACCGACGTCGTAACCCAGCCCTATGACAAGATCTCCCCGGCCATGCAGGAACGCTACTACGAGGTCAGCCCCTACAATCTGATCCGCGTCATCCTGGGCAAGCAGAAGCCGCGCGACACCGAGACAGAGAACGTCTACACCCGCGCTGCCGCTACCCTCAACGAGTGGCGCACAGAAGGAATCCTGAAGGAAGAGGCCGAGCCCGCACTCTACGGCTACTCCCAGACCTACAAGGTTCCCGGCACCGAAGAGGTGCGCGAGCGCCGCGGCTTCATCGCCCTCGCCCAGCTCTCCGACTACGCCGACCAGGTCGTCTACCGTCACGAGCAGACCTTTCCCAAGCACAAGTCCGACAGACTCGCACTCTTCAAAGCGACCCGTGCGTACTGCGAGCAGATCTACATGCTCTACTCCGACCCCACGTTCACTGCGGAGAAGGCGATCTTCGAGTCCGGCGCCGCACCCGAGCTGGAGATCACGGATGAGTACGGCGTCCTGCACCGTGTCTGGAAGCTCACCGACGTCGCACTCATTCAGCGCGTTCTGACGGCGATGGAAGACAAGAAGCTCATCATCGCCGACGGCCACCACCGCTACGAGACCTCCACGGGCTACATGCACGAACGCGCCGCGGAGTTGGGTGCCGACGAAAAGGCCGCGCCCACTAAGACTGCCAGCGGCCTGCCGCAGCCTGCGTTTCCCGAACAGGCGATGATGATGACCTTCGTCAACATGGATGCGCCCGGCATCACCATCCTGCCCACGCACCGCGTCGCCTTCGGACTCATCGGCTTCCACGGCCGCGAGTTCGCCAGAAAGGCCGAGCCTTTCTTCGAGATCGAAGAGATTCCCAGCACTCCCGAAGGACACTTCCCTGGTGATGCCGCGCTGCTGAAGCGTCTGAGCGACACACCCGATGTAGCCTTCATCGCTGCGACCCGCGACGGAGATTTTCTCCTCAAGCCCAAGCCCGAAGCCATCGCTCCTCTGCTCGCCGGTCTGCCGTCACGCCAGCAGCAACTCGACGTGACCCAGCTGCACAAGGTTGTGCTGGAGAAACTTCTTGGCCTGAACGAAGAGACTGTTCGCGCCGGGTCCAATGTGCGCTACCTGCGCGAAGCCTCCGAGGCGCTCGCCCAGGTAGGCAGCGGCAACGCTGATGTTGCCTTCCTGATCAAGCCCGTCACGTTGGAACAGATGAAGGACATCTCATTGAACCTGGAAGTGATGCCGCAGAAGTCGACAGACTTCTATCCCAAACTGCTTAGCGGCCTGGCGATGTATACGCTGGACTAGTTCGTTGTCTTGAAAAACTCAAAGAGCTGAAGGCCCGACGCATCCGTACAACTACCGATGCGTCGGGCCTTCAGCTCTTTGGATTGTGGCTGCCACCTAACACATGACATTGCTCCATAGGCACTACCTTTGTCTCTATGCCCCCCCGTATAAAGTTGTCATTCTGCGGGAATGCATAAAGCAACAAAGCCCCCGTTCAGCGTTGCAATCCATACCGCGCTGCGGCATCTTGGCGCGAGAGGCCCGGCCCGAGCGCCTTGCGGGCCTCGTCGTACCGCTGCCACTCTGCAACATTCTCCAACGCCGGGATCGTAATGAGTTCGTGCTGATCGAATCCCGCCAGCGAGGCGTCAACCATGTCCTCGGCAGTCATGACGGTCCCTCCCGGCAGGTGATGTATAGCAAGACCCGCGCGGTCCCAGAACTCGGTGCTGGTTGCGCCCGGCAGAACAGCTTGTACCTGAATGCCCTTGTCCTTCACCTCGTTGTGCAGGGACTGCGTGAAGTTCACGACATAAGCCTTGGTGCCGCTATAGGTGCCATTGAGCAGCTCCGGCGCCAGCGCCACGATGGAAGAGATGTTGATGATGATCCCGTTTCCGCGCGCGATCAGGCCCGGCAGAACAGCAGAGGTCAAGCGAGTGAGCGCCGTTACGTTCAGGTCGATCATGTTCTCCAAGTCATCGACCTTGGAGTCGATCAGCTTCGAGGTCGCGCCGAAGCCGGCATTGTTTACCAGCGCCGTGATGGCCTTGTCAGAGGCAAGACGCTGTTCTACTTTCAGCCGGTCGGCCTTGACCGTGAGATCGGCGGGAAGAATATCGACCTTGCGTCCAGTCTTTGCGGTCAGCGATGCCGCCAGGGTAGAGAGGCGAGACTGGTCGCGGGCCACAAGAATCAGGTCATAGCCGCGCTGAGCGAGACGATCGGCATAGACTGCGCCGATGCCGGTGGATGCGCCCGTGATAAGGGCAGTGCCTTTACTGATTTGCGTCGTCATGAGAAACCTCGGTGAAGCTGAAATGTGAACCATTGAGTGCGTTCATCGATAGGAGTAGACCAGTCTGTCTAGCGATTCAGAATCTTTTCCACACCCCGCAAAAATCTGTGATTACTTCTTGAGAAGCACCTTGAAGGTAAAGTGCAGGAAGAGTTCCAGGGGCTGATCGCTTCTCTCCACCTTCGAGCGGACCAACGCACCCTCCCAGCTATTCAGGAGGAAGGACGCCAGCTCCTTCGGTTTAGCCGAATGATCCAGGTCCCCCTTCGCTACAGCTTCGCGGAGCACCTCGGCAATGGCCTCATTCCATGCGCTGAAGCTTCCCTGGAGCACCGGTTGCAGCTTGTCGCTGTGGTCGGCGACCTCCAAGGTCATATTGCCAAGAAGACAGCCGCTGATCGGCCCGGTTCGCCCATAGGTAGCCATCAGATCTTCGAAGTACAGGCGGAGCCGTTTCAGGGGGGCGATGCTCTTATCGCCCAGCAGCTTCTCCCAACGACTCTTCTCCCCCGCGCCATAGCGTTCCAGTACCGACTCCGCGAACGCTTCCTTGCTGGGAAAGTGATGGTAGAACGAACCCTTTGGGATATCGGCCAGTTGGAGGATCTCGTTCACGCCTGTAGCCCCATACCCAGCGGCGTGAATCCGCTGGAGCCCGACCTCAATGAGCTGTTCGCGAGTTTTGTGTGCCATGGCAAACCTCTAGACAGACCGGTCGCTTCACGGCCTACAGAAGTTTGATGATAGCGAATTCAAGGCGATTCATCACCGGGAGATCCCCTCCAGCGGCGAGCTTGCCGTGGCGTACAGCTTCTTCCCCATCCGTCCCGCGAGAAACGCCTCTCGTCCGGCCTCCACGCCCTTCTTCATCGCCGACGACATCAGCACAGGGTCCTTGGACGCGGCCATTGCCGTATTCAGCAGCACGGCGTCGAAGCCCATCTCCATGGCCAGCGCAGCGTCGCTGGCCGTACCCAGCCCGGCGTCCACCACCAGAGGAACCTCGGTAATCAGCTCGCGCATCATGCGCAGCGTGTAGGTGTTTGCGATGCCCAACCCGGTCCCGATGGGCGCTCCCAGAGGCATCACCGCCGCCGCGCCGACGTCGATTAGCCGTTTGGCGAACACAATGTCATCGGTGGTGTAGGGCAGCACAGTGAAGCCCTCTTTCACCAGCACGCGCGTAGCCTCCACCGTTGCCTGGACGTCGGGGTACAGCGTGGCCTGATCGCCGATGACTTCAATCTTGACCCAATCCGACAGACCCACCTCGCGAGCCAGCCGCGCAGCCCGGATGGCCTCCTCGGCGGTGTAACAGCCTGCAGTGTTGGGCAGCAGAAAATATTTCTTCGGGTCAATAAAGTCCAGCAGACTCTCTTTGGTCCGGTCGAGGTTCACCCTGCGCACCGCAACCGTCACCAGCTCCGCACCCGAGGCCTCAATCGAAGCCTTGGTCTCTGCGCCATCCTTGTACTTCCCCGTGCCAACAATCAACCGCGACGAAAACGATCGCCCCGCAATTACCAACTCATCCATGTTTCAATCCTACCGCTCTTGCTCTACCTGTTTACTGTTTCCTGCTCTTCAAACACAAACGGCCCGCCCCAGCGAGGGAACGGACCGTTTTGCGGTGATCTGTTGGGATTGACCTGAGGCATCCGTTCTCGGATGGGCCTCGGCGAAGACTTGTCAGTGCTACGAAAAGCCGCCAGGACTAGAGCAACGAATGCTCTAAGCCTCAGTCACCTCACGTTGGGTACTGCAACTGGAACAATCAATTTTCATAGGTTTGGACCATCCTCCTTTCCCGTGTTGAAAAGAAAATAACAGTCTTCGCGATTGCAAGCAAGTCGGGGTCGTGGCGGGATACAGCAAAATCTTTAACGCAGAGGGCGCAGCGGTTTCGCGGAGGTCGCCACGGATGCCATCGCGACCTCTGCGAAACCTTCGCGCCCCCTGCGTTAGAGATTTTGCCGTTGCTCATTCTACCCATGCGCGAGTGATGGATAGTCCCTCAACAACACCCGTCCTATACTCGAATTCATGCTGTCGCCACTCGCCTTCGAGCTTCCTGTCTTCGTCCTGGGCCTGCTCTTCGGCAGCTTTTTAAACGTCTGCATCTCGCGCCTGCCCGACCATCGCAGCATCAACAAACCGCGCTCTCACTGCCCCCATTGCAAGCAGACGATCCGCTGGTACGACAACATTCCGCTGTTGAGCTGGGTGCTCCTCCGGGCTCGTTGCCGGCATTGCAAAGCGGCCATTCCCTGGCGCTATCCGCTCGTCGAACTTGCAATAGGGTTGTGGTTCCTGGAGATTCTTTCGCTGGTATTTACGCTGGAAATGAACAACGTACATGGACTGCCCGGGCCGACGACCAACGATTTCATCGGCGTAGCCGCCTTCGGCATTCTCGGCTTCCTGCTCATCGGCCTGATCGTCATGGACTGGCAGACCCACACACTCCCCGACGCCTTCACCCTCACCGGCACAGCCATTGGTTTCTTCCTGGTCTGCGTGCAGGCAATCTTTCTCGCGCCCGGCGAAGACGACATCAAGCTCAACCCCAGGCACAGCGTACGCATGTCGAGCCCTGGCTCCTTCGTGGCCAAGGGCAACGTCTTCCTCACCGGCTCCGAGCACCTCGTCTTCGGCCGGCTCGCCGCGATTGTGGGAGCCGCGCTGCTTCTGCTTGCGATTCGCGCGATCTACAAAGCGATTCGCCATCGCGAAGGCCTGGGCCTCGGCGATGTAAAGCTGCTCGCCATGATCGCGGCCTTCCTCGGCTTCTGGCCCGCCATCCTTGCGCTCTTCCTGGGAGTGATTCTTACTTCGGTCTATGCCATCACCCTGCTTGCCCGTCGCAAGGCGGACGCGGCAACGCATCTGCCGCTCGGCACCTTCCTCAGCATCGGAGGGCTCATCGCCGCTCTCTTCGGCGGACCGGTTATCGCCTGGTATAGCTCGCTGCTCTGAGAGTAGCTCGGCAAAGGATGACGACGAAAACAGGCAGCAACAACAGTGAAAAGCAAATAACAGCTCATCCCCACTATTCACCCCCTTGCAAACCCTTATCCCCGTTCGCTGCTTGACCCTTGACCAACTCACTCCTACACTTAAAAATGCCCATGCAGAGCTACCCATACATCTGGCAATATCTTCCTCTCGTGCTTCAGATTCTCGTCGCCGTAGGTCTCGCCGGCGGCATGGTGGGCGCGTCGTTCCTTATCGGCAAGCACAAGCGCTCGCGCACCAAGCTCGGAGCCTATGAGTGCGGCATGGATCCGGTCGGCGACGCACGCGGCCGCTTTTCGGTCCGCTTCTACATGGTCGCGATGCTCTTCATCCTCTTCGACGTCGAAGCCGTCTTCATGCTTCCGTGGGCCGTCATCTACCGTCGGCTACCCGGCATAACCGGTTCCCGCCTCTTCGGCTTCTGGGAGATGCTGGTGTACATCGGCTTCGTGGCCGTCGGCCTCTTCTATGTCTGGAAGAAGGGCATCCTCAACTGGTCGAACGATAAGGCGGATCTCTAGGAACTTATGGCTGACGAAATCACTAACCCCGCGACCCCAGAGGCCTGTTTCGGCAAAGAAGCCGTCACTGCCGCCCTCGCCGACCACGCCGCGATCAAAGGTCTCGACGCTCTTATCGTCGATGCCAAGTGGGACCGCAAAGAGCTCACCCTCACCGTAGCGCCCGAGACCATCATCGCCGCCGCCAAAGCCGCCCAGGCCGCGGGCTACAACTTCCTCGAAGACGTCACCGCTGTTGACTGGTACCCGACAGAGCCACGCTTTCAGATCTGCTACTCGATTCTCAGCTTTGGCCTGAAACAACGCATCCGGCTGGTTGCCCGCATCACGGAGGGCCAGAGCATCGACTCCATCACCTCCGTCTGGCCCTCGGCCAACTTCTACGAGCGCGAAGTCTTCGACCTCTTCGGCGTTCACTTCGGTGGCCACCCGCGCCTGACCCGCATCATGATGCCGGACAACTGGGAAGGCCACCCACTCCGCAAGGACTACCCCGTGGAAGGTTACCGCTAATGGCATTTGTAGAAGATCTCGAAAAACCCGCCGTACGCGATACGACCGGAGCCACGCTCGCCGGCTTCCGCAACGCCGAGGACCTCATCATCCCCGACGTGAAGGATGTGGTCGAAGAGTCCGTCTCAGGCCACCATCCGCACGGCAGCGACCCCGTCTCCGACCGCACCATGGTCCTGAACATGGGCCCGCAGCATCCCTCCACCCATGGCGTCTTGCGTCTGGTGCTCGAGATCGATGGCGAGACCGTCGTCTCCCTTGCGCCCGACATTGGCTACCTGCACACCGGCATCGAGAAGACCTGCGAGGCCAAGTTCTACCAGCAGGTCGTGCCGATGACCGACCGCATCGACTACCTCTGCCCCATGACCAACAACCTGGCCTACGCGCTGGCTGTTGAGAAGCTGCTGCAACTCGAGATCCCGGAACGCGCCCAGTACCTGCGCGTGCTGTTCAACGAGCTGACGCGCATTCAGTCGCACCTGGTCTGGCTGGGCACGCACGCCATGGATATCGGCGCGCTTACCGTCTTCCTCTACTGCTTCCGCGAGCGCGAGCAGTTGCTGCGCATCTTCGAGGCCGTCAGCGGCCAGCGCATGATGACCAGCTACATCCGCGTTGGCGGGCTGGCGCTCGAACCGCCACTCGACATCTACAAGCAGATTCGCACCTTCCTCAAGGACTTCCCCTCCAAGATCGAGGAGTACGAAGGCCTGCTGAACAGCAACCCAATCTGGATGTCGCGCCTCAAGGGGGTGGGCTACCTTTCTCCGGAAGACGCCATCGCACTCGGCGTCACCGGGCCGCCACTGCGGGCCTCAGGAGTGGACTTCGATGTCCGCCGCGACATGCCCTACTCCGGCTACGAGAAGTTCCAGTTCAACGTTCCGACCTCCACGGTCGGCGATGTGTGGGCTCGTTACATCGTCCGCATGCAGGAGTTCCGCGAGAGCGTAAAGATCTGCCTGCAGGCCCTGGACGGCCTGCCCGAAGGCCGCATCACCGCCGACGCCCCGAAGATAGTTCTGCCCGATCGCGAACAGATGAAGACTCAGATGGAGTCGCTCATCCATCACTTCAAGATCGTGACCGAAGGATTCCAGGTCCCGGCCGGTGAGGCCACCAGCTCGGTCGAAGCTCCGCACGGCATGATGAACTACTACGTCGTCTCGGACGGCACGGCCAAGCCGTACCGCGTGCATATGCGCAATCCCGGCTTCGCTACTCTGCAGGCGCTCGAAACCATGTGCAAAGGCAAGCTGCTTGCCGATGTTGTCGCAGTAATTGGCTCTATCGATATTGTGCTCGGAGAGATCGACCGCTAACCGCTTTTGCCTTTCTTGTTGTCATCCCCATAGGGGATCTGTTTCACCGTAGTAGCACTGAACCCGGAGGCCACAATCGACCATCGCCTCCACACCGAACTCTGGACCTCCTGGGCGTCTCTGCTCCGCAGTTACGCAGCCGCCCACGGACTCAACGCAACGCAGCACGCCGTAGTCGAAGTTAGCGCCGAAGAGATCACGCTCCGCGTTGGCAGCAGATGGCTCCGGTTCACGCAGTATGAGATGCAGCACAGCGACGAAGCAGCCGTTCCCTTCGCGCTCCAGGAAAACGGCAGCGTAAGCATCAACCACGCTGCTGAAGAAGAGATGGATCTCGCCGCCGAGCGGCTGGCACGCGAGATGATGCACCCGCCGCAGTAGTCTGTCGTCGCTTTTCTTTCTGTCATCCCCGCAGGGGATCTGCTTCACCCGCACCACCGAGGACGCTAAGAATCACATGGCCGCCATCGCCAACACGATCTTCTCTCCCGAGACCGCCGCCCGCTTCGACAAGCTGGCCTCGATCTACCCCGTCAAGCGCTCGGCGCTCATCCCCATGCTGCTCTATGCGCAGGATGAGGTCGGCTATGTCAGCGATGAAGTCGTAGCGGAACTAGCCAAGCGCCTCGACCTGCTCGAGCTCGACGTCCGCGGCGTGCTCAGCTACTACTCGATGCTGCGCACCAAGCCCGCGGGCAAGTACAACGTGCAGGTCTGCACCAACATCTCCTGCATGCTGCGCGGCGGCTTCGAGCTGCTGGACCACTGCAAGAAGACGCTCGGCATCGGCCACAAAGGCGTCACCCCCGACGGCCTCTTCTCGCTCGAAGAGGTCGAGTGCATCGGCGCCTGTTGCTGGGCTCCCGCCGTGCAGGTGAACTACGACTTCCACGACGACCTTACCCCCGCCAAGATGGACGCGGTGCTTGCCGACTACGCCGCTGGACGCGGAAAGGATGTGAAGTAGATGCCTACTCTCGTCAGCCATCCCGATGAAGTCAAAGTCGTCTCCCGCCGCTTCGGCCTGGGCGCAGAAGCTATCGATAAATACATTGAGCTCGACGGCTACAAGGCCGTCCAGAAGGCCATCGAACAGGGCCCGGAGTGGATCGTCAATGAGATGAAGGCCAGCGGACTTCGCGGCCGTGGCGGCGCAGGCTTCCCCACCGGCATGAAGTGGTCCTTCGTGCCCAAGGTCTCCGAGAAGCCCAAGTACGTGCTGGTCAACGGCGACGAATCCGAGCCCGGAACCTGCAAAGACCACGTCATCTTCCTGCACGATCCACATGCCGTCATCGAAGGCACCATGATCGCCGGCCTCGCGATCGGCGCGAAGGTGGGCTTCATCTATCTGCGCGGCGAGTACCGCTATCTGCTGAAGATCGTCGAAAAGGCCGTCGCCGATGCGTACGCCAAGGGCATCCTCGGCAAGAACATCTTCGGCAAAGAGGGTGTGGACTTCGACATCATCACCCAGACCGGCGCGGGCGCGTACGAGGTCGGCGAAGAGTCGGCTCTGATGGAATCCCTCGAAGGCAAGCGTGGCGTGCCCCGCATCAAGCCTCCCTTCCCCGCGGTCGTCGGCCTCTACGGCGGCCCCACGGTCATCAACAACGCCGAGACCATCGCCAATGCCCCGCACATCCTGCTGATGGGTGGCGAGGCCTACGCCAAGCTCGGCAGCGAACGTAACGGCGGCACACGGTTGTTCGGCATCTCCGGCCACGTGGAACGCCCCGGCGTCTACGAGCTCCCTATGGGCTACTCGCTGCGCAAGGCGATCTATGAAGTAGCAGGCGGCATCAAGGACGGCAAGCAGTTGAAGGCCGTCGTCCCCGGCGGTTCCTCCTGCCCGGTGCTCAAGGCAGACGAGATCGATGTAGGCCTGGACTTCGACCAGATGGGCAAGGCCGGCACTATGCTCGGATCCGGCGGCATCGTCGTCCTCGACGAGACCGTCTCCATCGTCGAGTTCGCACTGCGCACCATCCGCTTCTATCAGCACGAGTCCTGCGGCTGGTGCATCCCCTGCCGCGAAGGCACGGACTGGCTCAAGAAGACGCTGACGCGCTTCCACGCCGGCGGCGGCAACAAGAAGGACATCGATAACATCCAGTACCTCGCCGAGAACATGATGGGCCGCACCTTCTGCCCGCTCGGCGACGCTGCTGCGATGCCCACGCTCGGCTTCATCAAGAAATTCCGCTCCGAGTTCGAGGAGTATCTGGCGGGCGCTCGCGTCGAGCATCCACTCATTCAGATTCAACCGGTCGGCGAACCCGAGCTCGCAGGAGCGCACTAGATATGCCAGACGTAAACTTCATCGTAGACGGCCAGAAACTCACCGCACCCGCGGGTACGCTGCTCATTGATGCCTGCAAGTCCGCCGGCATTGAGATTCCTGCCTTCTGTTACTACCCTGGCCTCTCGCTGCAGGCTGCCTGCCGCATGTGCGTGGTGCGCATCGAAAAAGCCCCCAAGCTCGCCACCGCCTGCACCACCACGGTCGCTGAGGGCATGAACGTGACCACCGAGTCACCCGAGATCGCCCAGGCGCGTAAAGCGACTCTGCAACTCCTGCTCGGCAACCACCCGCTCGACTGCCCCGTCTGCGATGCCGGCGGTGAGTGCGAGCTACAGGACATGACCTTCAAGTACGGCGCGGCAGACTCCTTCTATACCGAGCCCAAGAATCATCGCGAAGAGCAGAAGTGGTCTCCGGTGGTCTACTTCGACCGCCCACGCTGCATCCTCTGCTATCGCTGCGTGCGCATGTGCGGAGAAGGCATGGACGTCTTCGCGCTCGGCATCCAGAACCGCGGCAGTTCATCGGTCATCGCGCCGAACGTGCCCTCGCAACTCGCTTCTCTCCTGAACGCGGGGGCAGACCAGGCTCAACTCGACTGCGAGCAGTGCGGCATGTGCATCGACGCCTGCCCGGTAGGCGCGCTGACCAGCGGCACCTATCGCTACAAGACCCGCCCCTGGGAGATGAACCACGTCGCCACCGTCTGCACGCACTGCGGCGATGGCTGCAAGACCACGCTGGGCGTACGCTCCGTCTCCGACGGCAGCGAGATCGTTCGCGGCGACAACCGCGACAAGTCCGGCATGAACGGCGACTTCCTCTGCAACAAGGGCCGCTATGCCTTCGACTTCACCAACAACATCGAGCGCCTGACCTCGCCGCTGGTTCGCCAGGCCGACGGCAAGCTCAAGCCTGTCTCATGGGACGAAGCGCTAAAGTTCACCGGCAAGAAGCTGCGCGAACTCCGCGACACGCGCGGCCCGCAGTCGATCGGCGTCATCGGCTCCAACCGCACCACCAACGAAGAGAACTACCTCCTTCAAAAATTCGCGCGCACGGTGATCGGCACCAACAACATCGACCACCACCGCACGGCCGACTTCGTCACCCTCGCCAACGCACTGCAAGGCACAACCGGCCGATTCGCCTCGCAGCGCAACGTGGAGAACGCCCAGGCGCTATTGGTCATCGGCGGCGACCCCACCAACCAGGCCCCGCTCACCGCGTGGAACCTGCGCACCAACGTTCGCCTGAATAAGGCTCGCCTCTACATCGCGAACCACGAAGAGATCAAGCTCCGCCGCCAGGCCAAAGACTTCATCCAGGTCCAGCAGTTCGGCTACGGGTCCCTCGCCAGCTACCTCGCAGGCAACAACGCAGCAGCCGAAGGCGCCTCCATCGTGGCCCAGGCAGACCAGCTCTCCAACTTCCGCGCCGCCATCCAGGCTGAAGAGAAACTCGTCGTCCTGATCGGCAACGAGGTCCGCGGCGGCGAACTCGCCAACCTCATCAAGGCACTCCCCAACGCCAAATTCGCACTGATGGCCGACTACGTGAACTCGCGCGGCGCGTCCGACATGGGCCTGCTGCCCGATGCCCTCCCCGGCTACCAGCCACTCTCCGGCTCCGCACTGGCGACCGAGTACACCGCGCCCACGGGGCTATATCCGCAAGAGCCTGGCCTCGACCTGCTGGCCATGTTCGATGCCGCCACCCGTGGCGACCTCAGTGCGCTCTACGTCGTCGGGGCCAATCCAATTAAGCGCTTCGGCATCGATCCCTTCGCGCTCAAGAGCACCTTCCTCATCGTGCAGGACCTCTTCCTCACCGAGACCGCACAGATCGCCGACGTCGTCTTCCCTGCCGCCAATCTCTACGAGAAGGGCGGTTCGGTCACCAACAGCTACGGCGACCTCCAGCTCGTCAGCAAAGCCGCCGACAAGGCCGGCACCCGCTCCGACTTCGAGCTCATCGTCCGCCTCGCTGACCACATGGGCCACGACATCAAGACCCTCGTACCCTTCGGCAAAGGCCTCCGAGCCGACATGGGTCAGAGCCGCGGTGCGCAGAGCGGCGAAGCCGACCGCCACGCCGTGTGGCTGAGGGCCAACAACATGGAGCCGAAGCTTTCTCCCTTCGACCCCTTCGCCATCCTCGACGAGATTCAGCGCGTCGTTCCTGGCTACGACAAACTCCTCCGCCTGCAGCTTCTCAGCGGCAACGACCAGCACATCGCGCCAGCCTCCACCGGTCTCGTACAAATCGAAAATCGCAAAGACCTCGTGCTACCGTCGTCGGACACCCTATTTACCTCGGGCTCACTCACACGCTATTCACCCATGCTGCAGGATGTGCAGCGCCACCAGGAAACCGAAGTCGCCGATCATCTGGCTGCCGATTAACTCGTTGCTCGAACACTCGTAGCTCTTAGCTGAAACGAAAACCCGAACCACCGTAGAACTCTGGGCCTAAGCCCTAAGACCTGGACCCTGAACCCTTACGATGAGCCATCTCACTCCATCATTCACGACCTTCCTGCTCCTCACCATCGTCAAGATCGTGGTGGTGCTGGTCATCACGCTCACGGCGGTGGCCTACACCGTGCTGCTGGAGCGCAAAGTTCTTGGCCGCATGCAGAACCGCTGGGGGCCCTCGCGCGTGGGCCCGTTCGGTCTGCTGCAGCCGCTGGCCGACGGCATCAAACTCTTCCTCAAGGAAGACATGATGCCCCTCGCCGTCGAGCGTCCGCTCTTCGTGCTCGCGCCGATCATCGCTCTGTCCTGCGCCCTGATCTCGATCTCCGTCGTTCCCTTCGGCGCAAAGACCCTCGTCGGTGGCGTCGACATCTTCCAGATCGCCGATCTCAACATCGGCCTGCTGATCATCCTCGGCATCACCAGCATCGGCGTCTATGGCATCGCGCTCTCGGGCTGGTCGTCGAATAACAAGTACTCTCTCTTCGGCAGTCTGCGCGCCAGCGCCCAGCTCGTGAGCTATGAGCTCGCACTCGGCCTTTCTCTGGTTGGTGTCGTCCTGCGCGCAGGTTCGCTCTCGCTGCGCGACATCGTCAACTCGCAGTCGGCACACGGCTTGCGCTCGTGGAACGTCTTCGGCGGCTTCCAGATCATCGGGTTCTTCATCTACCTGATGGCCGCCTACGCCGAGACCAACCGCGCCCCCTTCGATCTCCCCGAAGCCGAGTCCGAGCTCGTCGCCGGCTATCACACGGAGTACTCCTCGATGAAGTTCGCCATGTTCTTCATGGCCGAGTACGCCAACATGATCACCGTCGCCTGCGTCGCCACGCTGCTCTTCTTCGGCGGTGCCGGCACACCCTTCGGCCATCTGTTCGACGGCTTCTTCGCGCATGGCTTCATCCACGCCGTCCTGCCGATCTTCTGGTTCGTCAGCAAGATTCTCTTCTTCCTTCTGCTCTATATCTGGGTGCGCGCCACATTGCCGCGCTTCCGCTACGACCAACTCATGGGCTTCGGCTGGAAGTTCCTGATGCCCGTCGCCATGCTCAACATTCTCGTAACTGCCCTGGCCCTCGCGTATCACGGCTGATCGTCAACCCAACGCATTTACAATCGGTACGAACCGACAATCAAGAAATACATCAAGACCGGAAGTCACTAGCCGATGCAAATCGCACTCTTCATCATCTTCGGACTGTTGGCCGTGGCGGGAGCGCTCAATCTCCTGTTCCAGCGCCACCCGATCAACTCGGCGCTCTCGCTGATCGTCGTCATGATGTCCCTGGCGGTCCTCTACTGGTCGCTGGGCGCCGAGTTCCTCGCCGCCGCCCAGGTCATCGTCTACTCGGGCGCGATCATGGTGCTGTTCGTCTTTGTCATCATGCTGCTGAACGCGGGCGAAGAAGAGCGAACCCACGGTTCGCAGATCGCCTACATCGCAGGCATCCCCGGCGCTGCCGCCATCTTCTGCCTGCTGAGCTTCGTGTTCCTCTCCGAGAAGAAGCAGTTGGGAATGACGCAGATCGGCGGCTATCTCACGAGCGCGGTTTCCAATATCTCCGAGATCTCGCACACCCTGTTTACTTCCCTGCTGCTGCCCTTTGAGGTGACCTCGATCCTGATCCTCGTAGCGATCCTCGGCGCAGTCGTGCTCGCACGGAAGGAGCTCTAATGCACCACCATCATTTTCCCCTCTTGCTTCCGTTCCTCCTTTTAGCCGTCATTGTGCTGGTCGTCATCATCGGCCGGAGGAGGAACTAATGGTTCCCATCGCCTATTACCTCGTCCTCGCGGCCATTCTGTTCTCCATCGGCGCCGGAGCGTTTCTCATCAAGCGCAACGTCATCACCATCTTCATGTCGATCGAGCTGATGCTCAACGCCGTGAACCTTACGTTTGTCGCCTTCGCCCACATGTGGCACCAGATCTCGGGCCAGATCTTCGTCTTCTTCGTCATGGTCGTCGCTGCGGCAGAAGCCGCCGTCGGCCTCGCCATCATCATTGCGTTGTTCCGCGTACGCCAGACCCTCAACGTCGATCAGGTCAACCTCTTGAAGAACTAACAGCTTCGTTTTTGCCTTTGCTTTTCTTGTTGTTGCTTTTCTTGTTGTCATCCCCGCAGGGGATCTGCTTCTTAAGTATCACCACTGCTTCTCAAGCACTACCGTTACACCAGTTGAACCAAAAGAGTCCACGCATCTCATGAATCCATCTCTGCTCTGGCTCATCCCGCTTCTTCCCTTCGCCGGCTTCCTGCTCAACGGAACCCTCGGCCGTAAGCTCCCGCGCGCCCTCGTCTCGACGATTGCGCTGCTCTTCACTGCGGCCCCGGCCTTCATCGTCGCGCAGCTCTGGATCTTCATGAAGTCCGCCGGAGCCCCGCTGACGCTCTCCGTTACCAGCAGCCCGTGGATCGCGGTGTCCGGCTTCCAGGTCAACTTCGCCTTCACCGTCGATCACCTCACGCTCATCATGCTGGGCATCGTCACCGGGGTCGGCTTCCTCATCCACGTGTACTCGGTCGGCTACATGGCGCACGAAGAAGGCTTCTGGCGCTTCTTCGCCTACCTGAACCTCTTCATGTTCTTCATGCTGGTGCTGGTGCTCTCCTCCAGCTTCCTTCTGCTCTTCGTCGGCTGGGAGGGCGTCGGTCTCGCGTCGTACCTGCTCATCGGCTTCTACTTCACCAAGGACTCCGCCGCCAACGCCGGCAAGAAGGCCTTCGTCGTCAACCGCATCGGCGACTTCGGCTTCCTGCTCGCGATGTTCCTGCTGATCGCCCACTTCGGCAGCCTGGACTTCAACAGCGTCTTCGCCCAGATCTCTGCTACACCGCTCACCGGTGGTTTCCTCACCGCCATTGCGCTGCTGCTGGTCGTAGGCGCTGCCGGCAAGTCCGCACAGATACCGCTCTACATCTGGCTTCCCGACGCCATGGAAGGCCCCACACCGGTCTCCGCTCTGATCCATGCCGCAACGATGGTCACAGCAGGCATCTACATGGTCGCGCGTTGCCATGTGCTCTTCGATAAATCGCCCACCGCGCTTATGGTCGTCGCCGTCATCGGTGCAGCCACGGCGCTTATGGCCGCGACCATCGGCATGGTGCAGCACGACATCAAGCGCGTGCTGGCCTACTCGACCGTCTCGCAGCTCGGCTACATGTTCCTGGCCTGCGGCGTTGGGGCTTACTCCGCCGGCATATTCCACCTGATGACACACGCCTTCTTCAAGGCACTGCTTTTCCTCGCCGCTGGTTCTGTCATCCATGCGATGGGCGGCGAACAAGACATGCGCGTCATGGGCGGTCTCCGGAAGAAGATCCCCGTCACCTTCTGGACGATGACCGCGGGCGTCGTCGCCATCGCGGGCATTCCCCCGTTGGCAGGCTTCTTCTCCAAGGACGAGATTCTCTACCAGGCCTTCATCTCGGATAACCCGCTGGCGAAGTTGCTTTGGTTCGTCGGCCTGGTCACTGCCGGACTGACCTCGTTCTACATGTTCCGCCTCTGGTTCAAGACCTTCTTTGGCGCACCGCGCTTTGCAGAGCACGGCCATAGCCACGATCTGCACGCCGCACACGGCGCCGCGATCCACGCGCGCCATGACACCAAGCTTGTCCTCGAAGCCGAGCCGGAACCAGCGCACGGCGGTCACGCTCACGGGGTACATGAGTCTCCGTGGATCATGACCCTGCCCCTCATCATTCTTGCGATCCTTGCCACAGTTGGTGGCTGGGTCGGTGTCCCGCTCGCCTTCGGCGGACACAACGAGTTTGAGCACTTCCTCGAACCGGTCTTCTCCACCTCCGTCGTCACACCGGAGCACGTTTCTTTCCGCGGCGCAGAGCCCATACTCGCCATCGTTTCGATCGTCACGGCTCTCCTCGGCTTCCTGGTCGCTTACCTCTGGTACTACCGTAAGCCGGGCACAGCCGCCGCGGTCGCACAGCGCCTCCAGTTCGTCTACAACCTGCTCGACCACAAGTACTGGGTCGACGAGATCTACGGGCGCTTTATCGTCGCCCCGCTGCTCGGGTTCTCGCGCATCGTCCTCGGCTACATCGTCGATGGCGGCCTCGTCCAGGGGACAGGCGCAACTCTCGCCGGAGGCACCCGTGGTTTCAGCTGGCTCGTCCGCCGCGTGCAGTCGGGCAATATCCGCTCCTACGCCGGTTGGCTCGCACTTGGCGCCGCCGCTGTCATCGCCGTCGTTGTCTTTGGCCCACACCCGCATCTGCACTAAGCTGCTGTTGCTTTCGTCTTTGTTTTTGCTCTTGTCTTTCTTGTTGTCATCCCCGCAGGGGATCTGCTGTTAGAACCACCACAGGATATCGATGAATCTCGACCACACCATCCTGACGCTCATCCTCCTCGCCCCACTCGTGGGCGCGGTGGTGCTTGCGCTTATTCCCGAACGAGCCGGCAGCAAGCTCCACGCCATCGGCGCGCTTGTCGTCACACTCATCACGCTTGGGCTGACCCTGCACCTGCCGGCGCACTTCGACTACGCCGCACACGGCAGCTTCCAGTTCGAGGTGAATTGCCCCTGGATTGCGTCCCCTGCCATTCGCTTTCACCTCGGCGTCGATGGACTCTCCACGTGGCTCGTGGTGCTCACCGGAGTCCTCGCTCCTCTCGGCGTGCTGGCTTCCTGGAACGCCGTCAAAGAGCGCACCAAGCTCTTCTACACGCTCTTCCTGCTCCAGCAGGTCGCGATGCTCGGCGTCTTCCTCGCGCTGGACCTCTTCCTGTACTACGGCTTCTGGGAGCTCTCCCTGGTCCCGATGACGTTGCTCATCGCCACCTTCGGCCGCACCGAAAACCGCCGTAAAGCCGCGATCAAGTTCTTCCTCTACGCCTTTATCCCCTCAGCCATTCTTCTGGTAGCCATGCTCTGGCTCTACGCGAAGACCGGAACCTTCGATCTGCCCGCGCTACAGGCCCTCGCCGCACAGCATGCCACCTCCGCGAACCCCACGGCGCTATGGCTCTGCTCTCTGGCCTTCCTCGTGGCCTTCGCGGTCAAGGTTCCCATCTTCCCGCTGCACGGCTGGCTCTCCGACGCCGTTCAGGAGACTCCCACCGCCGCCGTGATGGTGTTGGCCGGCAAGCTCGGCCTCTACTCCATCCTGCGCTTCAGCTTCGGCATCTTTCCCGAACAGTCCCGCCATATCGCTCCTCTGCTCATTGCGCTAGGGGCTATCGGCATCGCCTACGGGGCCCTGCTCGCACTCGTTCAGACCGACCTCAAGAAGCTCGCGGCCTTCTCTACCCTCTCCCACGTCAGCTTCATCGTGCTGGGGATCTTCACCTTTACGACACTCGGCCTCGACGGCGGCGTCTTCCAGATTCTCAACGAGTCGCTGGTCGGCGCGGCGCTCTTCGTGTTGCTCGGTCTGCTCTATGAGCGCTACGGCACCTACGACGTGCGCGACTACGGCGGCCTCGCCACCAAGCATCCGTGGATGGTGACGATGTTCGTCATCACCTCGCTCGCCGCAGTCGGCCTGCCCATGCTGAACGGCTTTGTCGGCGAGTTCCTGATCCTCAGTGGCGCAATGCAGTCCGTCTTCTGCCACCACGTCCTCTGGACCGTTGTCGGCACTACCGGCGTCATCTTCGGCGCGGCCTACATGCTCTGGATGATCCAGCGCATCTTCTATGGCCACCTCGGGCTGCGCTCGGAAGAAGTCAGCGGCTGGGACCTCACCGCTCGCGAGCATATCGAGCTCTGGCCCCTCGCCATCCTCTTCCTCGTCATGGGCCTGGCCTCGCCGATCTGGATAAAGGCCATCGACACCTACGGCGTACAGACTGCGAATCGGTCCACCGTCTCGGCAGCTGTCGCCCTCAAGCACACCGAAGTCAATAACAACCTTCAGAACGGATCTTTCGTCGATCCCACACTCGCCGCTGCCGCACTCGACAAACCAGCTCCGCCTGTCAACAAGGGAGCACAATACTAATGTCCAATAATCTCCTCGCTCTGCTTCCCGAGATCATCCTCACCCTCACCGGCGTCCTGGTCATGCTGGCCGAACCGATGATCGTTCCGGGCAAATCGCGCAAGCCCCTTGGCTGGCTCGCCATCCTCGGAACTCTGGCCTCAGGCTTCGCCGCGTTCTACCAGCTCCAGATCGTCAATCCGGGCGGCCCCATCACGGCCTTCTACTCGACGATCCAAGTCGACGCCTTCTCGATCTTCTTTCACCTGCTGATCGCCAGCATCGTCCTGGTCTCACTGCTGGCCTCGCTCGACTACTTTGAAGGCCCCGTCACCCATGCCGGCGAGTACTTCGCGCTCGTCTGCTTCGGCGCGACCGGCATGATGTTCATGACCTCCTCGGTCGAGCTTCTGATGGTCTTCATCGGCCTCGAAATCTCGTCGATCTCGACCTACATCCTCGCGGGCTTCCGCAAAGGTCAGGCCACAGCCTCCGAGTCCTCGCTCAAGTATTTCCTCCTCGGCAGCTTCGCTACGGCATTCTTCCTCTACGGCATCGCACTCTGCTTCGGCGCGACGGGCTCAACCAGCATCGGCGATATCGCTGCGAAACTGGGTACAACCTCCACCCCACTGCTTGCGCTGCTCGCCATCGCGATGGTCGTCATCGGTCTCGGGTTCAAGGTCTCAGCCGCTCCGTTCCACGTCTGGACGCCAGACGTCTACCAGGGCGCTCCTGCTCCAGTCGTCGGCCTTATGTCGACGGCACCTAAAGCCGCCGCCTTCGCCGTGCTGCTGCGTTTCCTCTTCAACGCCGCGCCTGCGTACCGCGGTCATTGGATCCTCCTGATCGAGATCCTCGCCGTGCTTTCGATGACCGTCGGCAACCTCGGTGCGCTGATGCAGCGCGATGTCAAGCGCCTGCTGGCCTACTCCTCGATCGCTCATGCCGGATATCTGCTAGTGGCCTTTACCTCCATCCAGCAGGACGCCGTCTCTGCCGCCTGCTTCTACACCGCGGCCTATGCAGCGATGAACGTCGGCGCCTTCCTCGTCCTCACCCAACTCTCCGGCTACGACGAGCAGGCCCGCACTATCGACGACTTCACCGGCGTCGCTCTCAAGCGGCCTGTCCTCTCCGCGCTGCTCGGCTTCTTCCTGCTCTCGCTCATCGGAATCCCCTTCACCGGCGGCTTCTTCGGCAAGTTCTATGCCTTCTCCGGAGCGATCCACAACGGGCATGTCGGGCTGGCCATCATCGGCCTGGCCAACTCGGGCGTCGCCTGCTTCTACTATCTGCGTCTGCTGGCAGCGCTCTACACGCGGCCAGTCAAGGAAGACGCCGATCTCCTGCCCACGCGCAGAATCGCCATCCCAGCAGCCATCGCCCTCACGGCAACCGCAGCCGCAACCCTGGCTCTGGGCATCGTGCCAAACCACCTGTTGAACCTGGTACAACGCGCTGCACCGGTGACCCTTCCCTCACTTACCGTGGCACCTTCGGCCTCAACCTTGCCTCCCACGCAGCCGACCGAAGTTACTCCCTAGAGCGGCAGTTCTACATCAAGCAGCATAAAAAGCTTTAACGCAAAGGACGCAGAGGTTTCGCGGAGGTCGCCACGAAACACTCTGCGTCCTTTGCGTTGTCCTCCGCGCCCTCTGCGTTAAAGCCTTTGCTGTTGCTCGTTCTCCTCAACGCTGACGATCATTCTCAAACAGAACGGCCCCCGCCGAAGCGGAGGCCGTTCTCTGTTCCTGAGATCCGATTACGGCTGAACCTTGAGGAAGATGATAACGAATGTGAACAGCGCCAGTGACTCGATGAAGGCGAGACCGAGAATCAGGAAGATGAAGATTCCAGGACGAGCACCTGGGTTACGCGCGAGAGCTTCAGTAGCCGAAGCAGTCGCCTTCCCCTGACCGAGACCGCACAGACCAGCAGCCAGAGCCATGCTCAGACCGGCAGCCAGCGGAACCCACTGGGCAGCGGCTGAAGTAGCAGCCGCCTGACCGAACGCCGGCGACGCGATGAGCAGCGCAGCCATTGCCATAAATACATATTGCAGCTTCTTCATGGTGTTACTCCTTGCCCCCATTGATCTCGCCGCCAGTGGGTGGTTGAAGCTCACCGTGCTGGCTCCCTCACGCTGGAGCGGCGGTAAATCGCACCGCGAAGAGGGGGCGCCCCTTCGCGGGAATGTCAAAATTTAATGATCGTGCGCCACGGCGAGGGACAGATAGATCATCGCCAGCAGCATGAACACATACGCCTGAATCACAGCTACGCCGAGATGCAGCCCCATAAACACCAGCGGAATGCCAACCGGGATGAGCGAGAAGAACGCCATCGTCAACAGATCGCCGGCGAACATATTCGCGTACAAACGCACCGTGAGCGATAGCACACGTGCAAGGTGCGAGATGATCTCAATCGGGAATAGCAGCCAATACAACCACCACACCGGCCCGAGGAACTGCTTGATGTAGGCCAGACCGTTCGAGCGAATGCCATGAAAGTGATAGTAAACAAAGGTGATCAGAGCAAGGCCAAGCGGCACCTTGGGATTGGCCGTCGGCGACTCCAGCCCCGGCACCAGGCCCGCCAGGTTGCAGAGCAGAATGAACAGAGTCAGCGCCGACAGGTAGGAGATGAACTTCTCATACCCATGCCCTATGATCTGCTCGCCCTGTTCGGAGACAAACTCGTTGGTGATCTCAGCGAGGTGCTGCACACCGCCCGGCTTCTCGACACTGAGGGTCAGCCGCACATGCACGAAGTATCCGATGAGCACCACAAAGACCAGCAGTTCCATCGCCACAGCGTTGGTGATAGGGGCCTTATAGGACTCAGGTGTTACATGCACCGCGTGCAGCAACGCATTCGCCGGACCGGCGAAGTAGTGGTTCAGAGTTCTGGTTAGTAAAAGCTGAGGCATCATATCGAATCGTTATCGGAGGGCTGGGTTCCAGGCCGCTCAGGGAGCTAAACCGTCCACGCTTTGACCAGACGAAGAGCTTCAAACGAAAGGGCGAAAATGCCCAGTCCAATGCCCGCTGCGAGCGCGTAAACCGAACCATCCAGAAACTTAAGACTAACATACAGAACCACGACGGTCAGGCCCAACCTGAGGAAGAAACCGGCCAAAACCAGCCCCATTGGGCGCGTCTGGCCCCCTGCATCCATGCGGGCCATGACGGCGGTCATCAGTCGCAGCCACTCCCACAGTCCGGACCCCGAGATCGTCGAACCGACCAGCAGCAGCACAGCACTCTGCCAGCCGAGCTTCCACCACACCACTGGCAGGGCCACCACTGTAACCACGGCCAACAGCCGCAGCGCGCGCAACATGGTCCGGCGGAAGTCGTCGTCACTGAAACCATCAAGGGCGAGCATCAGTTATCTCCCCTTTTAAGGTAGCGTGAAGCCGTTCTGAATATCTGGACGAAGCCGGCTACGGCTCCCAGCAAAATCCCCACAACCCCTGCCCATGTCGTATGGAAGTGCTTATTGAATGCCGCCCCGGCCAACCAGCCGATGAGACAGCCAGCCGGAAGCGCAATGGCGAGCTGGATCATCGACTCGGCTTTCACCAGGTCGCCGAGCGCGCCATGCGGTTTCTTCGGGGTGTTGCCATCATCGGCCATCGCCCAAACTTATCATCTGGAATACGTCCTGACCAACCGCCCTTCCCGGCTGTTTAGCTTTTGCTTTTCTGGTTGTCATTCCGAGCGGAGCGAGGAACCTGCTTCCCGCCCGTAGCGGCGATACGCTCCTAGCCTCGCTGCCCCGATATACTGAAGCGTCAAGACCAATAGCAAAGCGAGCCAGATTTTGTCCCAGTTTGAGAGCCAGTTCGAAGAAAACCTGTACCAGCTACGCCGCGAGAAGCTCGCCCAGATCGCCGCCATCGGCGAAAAGCTGGGCCTGAGCCACGCCGACAGCACCTACCCCAACAGCTTCGCCTTCACCCAGACCATCCCCGAGCTGCGCATCCTCGGCGACCCTAAATCCGGTGAGGAGCTGGCGGCCACCCGCATCGAGGCCTCCGTAGCAGGCCGCATCATGGCGATTCGCGTTCAGGGCAAGGCAGGCTTCGCACAGCTGCAGCAGGGCGGCCAGCGCCTGCAGATCTACGTCCGCAAGGACGACGTCGGCGAAGACCTCTTCGCCCTCTACAAGCTCCTCGACCTCGGCGACCACATCGGCGTCCGCGGTTACCTCATGCGCACCCGCACCGGCGAACTCACGCTGCACGCAGCACCCGTCGACAACAAGCCCGCCATCACCTTCCTCACCAAGGCCATGCTCGCGCTGCCGGACAAGTACAGCGGCCTTGAAGACATCGAGATTCGTTACCGCCAGCGCTACGTTGATCTCATCATGAATTCCGGCACTCGCGAGAATCCGGGTGCCCCATCCTCGACCGGCGGCCTTATCGCCGGGCAGGGTGGGGTGCCTTCGTCGGAAGCGCCACAGATTTCTCCAGAGGCCACCGAACCCGAGTCGTCGCCCGGAAACGTCCGTGAGGTCTTCGTCAAGCGCGCAGCAATCCTCCGCGCCATCCGCAACTTCTTCGACACCCGCGGCTACCTCGAAGTCGAAACACCCATGCTCCACACCATCGCGGGCGGCGCAGCGGCGCGTCCGTTCAAGACACATCACAACGCGCTCGACATCCCGCTCTCCCTGCGCATCGCACCGGAGCTGTACCTGAAGCGGCTCGTAGTCGGCGGCTTCGACCGCGTCTACGAGATCAATCGCAACTTCCGCAACGAAGGCGTCAGCACCCAGCACAACCCCGAGTTCACGATGCTGGAGTTCTACCAGGCCTACGCGAACTACCACGACCTGATGGACCTTACGCAGGAACTCATCACGACTGTTGCGAAGGAAGTGAACGGAACAACGATCACCAATTTCAATGGTGTCGAGATTGATCTCGGCAAGTGGACGAAGCTCTCGATGCGCGAGGCGATCATTAAGTTCTGGCCAAAGGAACTGGCTACAACTCCAAGCGAGCGCACGTTTGATTCCTACGAAAGTTTTGCAACTTTCCTTGACGATGCATTCAAGGAAGAATTCCATCTCGATCCCAAAGCTCCATTTGCGTCGAGCGAGGAAGGCCGCACTTTCGGCAGCGCAATCAGAAGTTCAAAGGCTGATTTGCCTTCTGACAAGTCGTATCCAGGCAAAGCCATTGCAACACTTTTCGAGGGTTTGGCCGAAGAGCACCTCATCCAGCCCACCATCATCTACGACTTCCCTCTCGCGGTCTCACCCCTCTCGAAGGTCAAGCCCGACGAGCCCGACTGGGTGGAGCGCTTCGAGTTCTACATCGGTGGCTTCGAAGTCGGCAACGCCTTCTCCGAGCTCAACGATCCCGACGATCAGCGCGCCCGCTTCGAAGCCCAGCTCACCGAGCGCGAGCGCGGCGACGACGAGGCTCACCAGATGGACGAGGACTACGTCCGCGCCCTCGGCTACGGCCTGCCACCCACCGGCGGCGAAGGCATCGGCATCGACCGCCTGACCATGCTCCTCACCGGCTCACGTTCGATTCGAGATGTCATTCTCTTCCCACTGATGCGTCCGCACGCGAAGTCTGTAGCAGCAAAGGAAGAAGACGAGCAAGAGCACGGCGAGTCAGCGGAGTAACGCCTTTGCCGTTGTTTGTTTTTCGCCGTCATCCTGAGCCGTAGGCGAAGGCCCCCCGCATCTGTGGTGGCACCAATGCGGGGGTCCTTCAGCTTCGCTTCAGGATGACGGTGAAAAACAAACCGGGTGCCCCACCGCTACGACAACCGCTCCAACTCCTCCGCCACCCTCGCCACACCCTCCAGCGCTCTCGCCGAGTCAACCTCGCCACCCAGCGCGATGCGAAAACCATTCGGCGCATCCTTACTCACCGCAAACCAGTTTCCACCGCTGAGCAGCACTTCGCGCTCCGCCATGCGCTTCTCGAACCACTGCGGCGTCGTCTGCGCAGGCAGATTCACCCACAGATGCCACGCTGCGCGAGCACCCGGCCAGCAGCGGTCTCCTAACAACGACCGTGCCGCCGCATTGCGACGCGCACCTTCTACATTTTTCTCCGCAATCACGCGATCCAGCGTCCCATCCTCGATCAACGACACCGCCGCGCGATTATGCACCAGCGAGGACCCCGTAACCGAATTTAGGATCACGGACAACATCCCCGAAAGAAACCGCTCCGGAACCACCAGAAACCCCGTCCGTGCGCCCGGAGCATAGCTCTTACTCAGCCCGCGCACATAGAACGTACGCTCCGGCGCGAGCTTCGCCAAGGTTGGCGGCGCATCCGGCTCCATATAGCCGTATGCATCGTCCTCAATAATCAGCAGATCGAACTCCCTCGCCACGGCCACCAGCGCCTCGCGTCGTGCCAGCGAGGCCACAAACCCCAGCGGATTATGCACCGTCGGCGTCACATAGATCGCCGCGATACGATCTCCCGCACACTGCTCCCGCAGGCTCTCCGGCAACATCCCCTCATCGTCCATGGCGCAGCCAACCAACGGACACCGCATCGCTCGCGCCTGCACCAGAGCCCCCGTGTAGGCCGCCGCGTCGACAGCAATCGTCTTCCCCGCGAGCCCGCTAACCATCAGCGAGAGCAAGCTGCCATGATGGTTGCCCTCGGTCAGAAACGTCCGCTCCGGCGGCGTCCCCATCCATCTGGCTCCAGCATTCGAGAGCTTCGTCTGGTCGCTGCGAAACGTGGGCCGCAGTTCGTCAAAGTTGTCATCACCCAGCGCATCCACTGCCGTCCGCAGACGCTCGCGCCACTGTGCCGGCAGCCCCGGCAACAACGGAAAGTTGTACTGCATCTCGATCATGCTTCCAGCATACTTCTCCCCTCTCGAGGTTGTAGACTCATGCAGTGAACATTCTCTTTGTCGGCGACGTCTTTGGCTCGCCCGGTCGTCACATCGTCCGCGAACACCTGCCCCACGTCATCGAATCCAACGCAGTCGATCTGCTGGTCATCAACGGCGAAAACTCCGCTGGCGGCTTCGGCATCACGCCCTCCATCGCCGAAGAACTCTTCGACCTCGGCGCCCACGTCATCACCACCGGCAACCACATCTGGGACAAAAAAGAGATCTTCGAGTACATGACCGTCCCCGCCGAGTCGCATGCGCGCGGGCGCCGCGTGCTTCGCCCTGCGAACTACGCAGTCGGCACCCCGGGCTACGGCTTCTACCAGGGCGCACTGCCCAACGGCCAGGAGTACGCCGTCATGAACCTGCAGGGCCGCGTCTTCATGTCCTCCTGCGACGACCCCTTCCGCAAGGCGGACGAGCTCCTCAGCCAGATCACCGCCAAGGTCATCCTGCTCGACATCCACGGCGAGGCGACCAGCGAGAAGGTCGCGCTGGGCTGGTATCTCGACGGCCGCGTGACAGCGGTGCTCGGCACACACACCCACATCCCCACCGCAGACGAGCGCGTGCTGCCCGGTGGCACAGCCTTCCAGACCGACGTCGGCATGTCCGGCCCCTACGACTCGGTGATCGGCGTGGAGACGGAGCTGATCCTGAAGCGCTTCCTCACCGGCATGCCGGGCAAGTTCGAAGCCGCGAAGGGCAATCCGAAGATGTGCGCCACCCTGATCGAGTGCGACGGCGGAACAGGCCGAGCCTACGGCGTAAGACGCTTCATGCTCGGCGAATAGCCTTCGCCTTGCTTTTTGTCATTCCCGCAGGGAATCTGCTTCTGCCTTTGCCGTTGCTTGTTTCTCGTCGTCATCCTGAGCCGTAGGCGAAGGACCCCCGCATCTGTGGCGGCACCAATGCGGGGGTACTTCAGCTCCGCTTCAGGATGACGGCGAACAACGTGACGACCGTCCCCACCTTCATGCACACTAGTCCCACTACATGTTGGAGGAAATCATGACGGGAAACCGCGAGAACGACCTGGAAGCCGCAGCCAACTTACTGCTGGACGCACGACGCACCAACACCCCCATTGCCGATCTGCCGGAGAACCTCCGTCCTACAAACCTGGAAGAGGTCTACGCCGTTCAGGACGCCATCGCCGAGGCCTATGGCGAGATCGGCGGATGGAAGATCGGCGCCCCAACCCCGGAGGCCACCCCCCTCTTCGCTCCCATGCCTGCCGTATGGATCGCCCCCGGCGGCAGCCTGCTCAACGGCAACCGTTGGTTTCGCGGCCTTGAGGCGGAGATCGCTTTCCTCGTCGGTGAAGATCTGCCGCCGCGTGCCATTCCCTACTCTCGCGAAGAGGTGGTCGCGGCCATGGCATCGTGTCACCCCATCATCGAGGTGCTCGAACCCGGACTGAGCGATCCCTTCAAAGCGGATCGTAACTCCATGCTTGCGGATCTGCAGATTCACGGCGGCTTCATCTATGGTCCGGCATTCGACAACTGGAAGTCGGTCGACTTCACCACCGAAAAGGTGACGCTCGCAGTCGATGGCGTTATCCGCGTCGAGCGCACCGGCTCGAACACCTCGGGCGACTTCATAAAGCTTCTGCCATGGCTCGCCAACGAAGGCGCCGCCCGCACCGGTGGTCTGCGCAGAGGCCAATGGATCACAACAGGATCATGGATCGGCTATACCCAGGCCGACGCTGGTTCCACGGTAGATGTAATCTTCTCCACCGTCGGCAGCGTCAGCCTGCGCTTCGCCTAACTCTACAGTTGCACTTACAAACCTACCCCCAAAAGCCTGTCATTTCGACCGACCAACGGGAGTGGAGAAACCCCCGTATTTCGCGACTGCTTGTACTACCTAGCTACACCTGTAGCTCTAAAAACATTCTGCAAGAAGGAAACCGTATGATCCCGTTTGGCAATGGAGTAGAGATTCACGCGACGCTCGCTGATCGCTACAACACGATCCTCACCCCTGAGGCACTTGAGTTCGCCGTCGCCCTGCAGCGTGAGTTCAACGGCCGCCGCAAAGAACTGCTGGCCGCGCGCGTAGCACGCCAGGCACGGCTCGATGCGGGCGAGCGCCCCAACTTTCTGCCCGAGACCGAGCAGATTCGCGAGGTCGCCTGGACAGTCGCGCCCCTCCCCGCCGATCTGCTCGATCGCCGCGTCGAGATCACCGGCCCGGTCGATCGCAAGATGATCATCAACGCACTCAACTCCGGTGCGAAGGTCTTCATGGCCGACTTCGAGGACTCAACGACACCGACCTGGGAGAATGTTCTCGACGGCCAGCTGAATCTGCGCGACGCCGTTCGCCGCACTATCACCTTCTCCGACCCCAACACCGGCAAGCAGTACGCGCTCAAGGAAAACCCAGCCGTCCTGTTCGTTCGCGCCCGCGGCTGGCACCTGGAAGAGCGCCATGTCTGGGTCGACGGCGAAGCCATGTCCGGCAGCATCTTCGACTTCGCGTTCTACCTCTTCCACAACGCCGAGGAACTGCTCAAACGGAAGACAGGTCCCTACTACTACCTCCCCAAGATGGAGTCGCATCTCGAAGCACGGTTGTGGAACGACATCTTCCTGCGCGCACAGGAAAAACTCGGTCTTAAGAAAGGCACCATCAAAGCGACAGTGCTGATCGAAACCATCCTTGCCACCTTCGAGATGGACGAGATTCTGTACGAACTGCGCGAGCACTCCGCCGGCCTGAACTGCGGGCGCTGGGACTACATCTTCAGCTTCATCAAGAAGCTCGCAGGCGACACAACCATGCTGCTGCCGGATCGCGGCCAGGTCACGATGACCACCCACTTCATGCGCAGCTACTCGAAGCTCGCCATCAAGACCTGCCACAAGCGCAAGGTCAGCGCGATGGGCGGCATGAGCGCATTCATCCCTATCAAATCTGACCCTGAAGCCAATGAACGCGCCCTCGCGCAGGTGCGCGCCGACAAAGAGCGTGAGGCGACCGACGGACATGACGGCACCTGGGTCGCGCATCCCGGCCTCGTTCCCGTAGCGCTCGAGGTCTTCGACCGCATCATGCCGCAGCCCAACCAGATCGACAAACAGCTGCGCGACTACCACCCCACCGCCGCCGACCTGCTGCAGGTTCCCACCGGCACGATCACGGAGGCCGGTCTCAAGCAAAACGTCGCTGTAGGCATGGGATACCTCGAAGCCTGGCTGCGCGGCATCGGCTGCGTCCCGCTCTTCAATATGATGGAAGATGCAGCCACCGCCGAGATCAGCCGCTCCCAGCTCTGGCAGTGGGTCCATCATCACGCCAAACTGGAAGACGGCCGCGCAGTCACAGCAGCGCTCTGCGATGAGTACATCGACCTCGAACTAGCCCGCGCCAAAGAGGCCTATGGCGCCAGCCGTTACGAAGCCTACGAGCACGCCGCCTTCCTGATACGCGAGCTCATCAAAGCACCAAAGTTCCAGGACTTCCTAACGGTGCCAGCCTATGCGCGTGTGCTGGACCACGAGGTATTCACCGCGTAGTTGCAAGCACGAGAGAAGACCTTTAACGCAGAGGGCGCAGAGGGTTTCGCGGAGGTCGCGACGGTATTCGTGGCGGCCTCCGCGAAACCTCCGCGCCCTCTGCGTTAAAGATTTTGCTCTTCGGAGCCACCGATACATCCCCGCAGTCTAACCACGCACTCTCACCTAAGTGGCTAATTTTGCCTGAGGTGCAGCTATGGCTCGTCCTTACTGGAGCGGACAGATACAAATCTCGCTGGTGTCCTTCGGCGTCAAGCTCTTCGTCGCCACCGAGGCCAGGAGCGACATCCACTTTCATCAGATCGACCGCAAGACCGGCGAACGCGTCAGGCATCAGAAAGTGCTCGCCAGCGCACTCGAGAACGACCCCGATGAAGCCGCCGACTCCGACGAGATCGTCGACCGCAGCCAGATCGTCAAGGGCTACGAGTACACCAAGGGCCACTACGTAACCATCGAACCTGAAGAGATCGAGCACCTCCGCGTGCCCTCCAAACATACGATGGAAGTTGCCCAATTCGTCGATCGCGACCAACTGCCTCTGGAGTTCTTCGAGAAGCCCTACTTCATCGTCCCGGAGAGCGATGCGCAGACCGAAGCCTTCACCACCGTCCGCCAGGCGTTGCTCGACACCGGCAAGGCAGCCCTCTCGAAGATTGCATTCGGCGGCCGCGAGCACGTCGTCGCCATCGTCCCCGCAGGCACGGAGACCCATGGCGGAATGATCGCGTACACCCTGCGCTATGCGTCCGAACTGCGTGACCCCGCCGAGTACTTCAACGACATCAAGAAGACGAAGGTCTCAAGCGACTCCCTTGCACTCGCCAAGGAGCTCATCAAGCGCAAGTCCAAAACCTTCGATCCCGAAAAGTTTGTCGATGGCTATGAGGTCGCGGTGAAGGAACTCGTCGACGCCAAACTGAAGCAAGCGCCAATCCCTCACGAGGAAGCTCCTGCCCCAGCCAAAGGCAAAGTCATCAACCTCATGGACGCCTTACGCAAGAGTGTCAGCGGCGGCGCCAAACCCGCGAAGCGGACAGCAGCAACTGGGAAGAAGCATGGTCTTTCACTGGTGAAGGGCGCAGCGAAGAAACAGACACACGCCGCTGCGAAATCGGCCAAGGCAACGCCCAAACGGAAGTCAGCGTAGGAGGCCCTGATGGCACGAAACCCAAAAGCCACACCGCAACCGCCCCAGGCAAAACATCGCCCAGTACTACAGCTGCACATGCGAACCCACCCAATACCTGTCATTTCGACCGACCAACGGGAGCGGAGAAACCCCTGTATTTAGCGGGCGCTAGGTAGTACCGAAGAAGCTAAAGGTTACGATGTGCGCCCCGATCTCAGGGCGGCCCACGTCTTTGCTTTGAATCTCACCCCTCATCCATAGATTGGACCAGAGACTCCAATGAAACGCCCCGCGAAAAAAGCAGCCCATAACTCGAAAGCATCCGACGCCGTCGACGAACAACTCGCCCGCTATCGCGAGATGCGTGACTTCGACATCACAGCCGAACCCAGTGGCAAAACAAAGAAAGCCCCTGCAAAGACGAAAGCCAAACTTCCCTTCGTCATTCAAAAACACGCAGCCAGCCACCTGCACTATGACTTCCGGCTCGGATGGAACGGCGTGCTCAAGAGCTGGGCCGTCGCGAAAGGCCCGAGCTACTACACCGGTGATCGCCGCCTCGCGGTCCAGGTAGAAGACCATCCCATGGAGTACGGCGGCTTTGAAGGCATCATCCCCAAGGGACAGTACGGCGGCGGCACCGTCATGGTATGGGACCAGGGCACATGGGAGCCACAGCCAGGGTACGAGGACGTCGACGCGGGCCTGCGCGAGGGCAGCCTGAAGTTCGTGATGCACGGCGCAAAGATGAAGGGCAAGTGGACGCTGGTACGCATGGGCGGTAAAGCTGCCAGCGAACGCAAACCGAACTGGCTGCTCATCAAGGAACATGACGAGTTCGAGCGCGGCAAAGACGATCCCCCCATCACCGAGCAAGCACCGAATTCTGCAGTAACAAAGCGCACGATGGAACAGATCGCAGGACAGGAAGACCACGTCTGGAACTCCAAAGAGACAGCACGCGGCAACGCCTGGCACAGGCAAGAAAAAACTGCGCAGCCTCTTCCTGACAAGAAGGCACAACCTAAGTCGCCACAAGCAATCGGCGATATAACTCTCAAGCGTCTACCGAAGGAGTCACAACCCGCCTTTATCGCGCCGCAACTGGCGCCCGAAGCCACGGAACCTCCCGGCAAAAAGGGCTGGCTGCACGAGCTGAAACTCGATGGCTACCGCATCCAGGCCCGCAAATCCGGCAGCGACGTAAAGCTCCTCACCCGCAAGGGCCTCGATTGGACCCATCGCATGCCCACCATCGCGAAAGACGGCGCGAGACTGCCTGTCGATAAGGCAACACTCGATGGCGAGGTCGTCGTAGTCAGCGCAAACGGCACGACCAGCTTCACCAACTTACAGGCGTCCTTTCAGGACGGAGAAAAACATCCTCTCACTTATTTTTGCTTCGACCTGCTCCATCTCAACGGGCACAACACCCGTGGCCTCGGCCTTCGCGAGCGCAAGGTCTTACTGGCGCAGATCCTCGGAGAAGGTATCGGCTCGATCCATCTGAGTGAACACCTTGAAACCAATGGCGCGGCCATGTTTCACCAGGCCTGCAAGCTTCACGCCGAAGGCATCCTCTCAAAACTCGCCGATTCAACCTACTCTTCAGGACGCAGCAGAGACTGGCTCAAGTCCAAATGTCTTCGTGAACAGGAGTTTGTCATCGGCGGCTATACGCTGTCGTCCGAAGGGGCAGACCGCATCGGCTCTCTTCTCCTGGGCTACTACCGTGACGGCAAACTCATCTACGCCGGCCGCACCGGCACCGGCTTTACGCAGAAGACAAAACGCACGCTGCGCAAACAGCTCGGCGACCTCGAAGCTCGTTCCACGCCATTCGATCGAGCACCCGCCGACGCTCGGAAAGATGCCATCTGGGTCCGCCCCAAGCTCGTCGCGCAGGTTCGGTTCGCCACCTGGACCGCAGACAGTCTCGTTCGCCAGGCCTCATTTCTAGGGCTCCGCGAAGACAAGCCCGCCACCGAAGTCCGGCGCGAGGAAGCAACCGTCGCGCCTCAGCCGAAAGCAAATTCGAAAGGCTCGAGAAGCCCAAAGCGTCCCACAGAATCCGCAGCAACGCATCGCGCGGCTGCACCCATCGCCGCAAAGAAGGCAGCGAAACCTGCATCCGCATCGCCAGTGCGCCTGACCCATCCCGACAAAGTGCTCGACGCGGAGAGCGGCCTTACCAAAGCAGACCTGTCCGCCTACTACCAGGGCGTCGCCGAACACATGCTGCCGCACATCGCCGACCGCCCTCTTAGCCTCGTGCGCTGCCCCGAGGGCACCGGCAAACCCTGCTTCTTCCAGAAGCACGTCACCTCCATGCTGCCGCAGGGCGTCGAAGGCATCGACGTCCCCAATAAAAAGACCGGCGAACCGGAGCCCTACATCACACTCCACACGACCGACGCAATCATCAACATGGCGCAGATGGGGGTCCTCGAAGTCCATCCGTGGGGCTCCCGCAACAACGACCTCGAACATCCCGACCGCCTGATCTTCGACCTTGATCCCGACGAGTCGATCCCCTGGTCCACCCTCTGCGCCGCCGCCGCCGAGGTCCGCAAACGATTGAAGAAGGCCGGCCTCGAAAGCTTCCTGAAGACCACCGGAGGCAAAGGCCTGCACATCGTCGCGCCCATCCTGCCCGATCTGGGATGGGCGGAAGTTAAAGACTTAGCCCATAAGCTTGTAAACGCCATGGAACGGGATAACCCGACTCTCTACCTGACCAAGATGACAAAGGCCGCCCGCAAAGGAAAGATCTATCTCGACTACCTGCGCAACGAACGCGGCGCTACCGCAGTAGCCCCCTACTCACCCCGCGCCAGGGCCGGCGCACATGTTTCCCTGCCACTGCCATGGTCCGCTCTAAAGCTGCCGGAGCGCCCGGTGTACTCCGTCAAAAACTTCGACGAGTGGCGTTCACGCCTCCGCAACGATCCCTGGAAGGCGATGCTCACCACTCGTCAGCATCTCGACCCGAAAAGTTTCTAGAATCAACACAATGACACCCCACAATTCTAGAAATCATAAGAGCCACATCTCTAGATTTCTCTAATTCCTCCCCACCGGCCAGCGTGTTTATGTAATTCGCACCCGATACGTCGAAGAATCTGTTCCTGTTAGGATATTGGTTTCTTCCTGCAAGGAGGACATTATGTCCGCAGCCACCGCTTCTACGCTCCCCTCTTCACCCAGGCTCTCTGCAACAGACATTCACGAGATCACCCACTGGATCTCCGGCGCTGCCGTTAGCGGTGTATCGGGCCGCTTCTCCGATGTCTTCCACCCTGCCTCCGGTCAAGTACAGGCGCGCGTCCCCCTCGCCTCCGACACTGAAGTCGACAAGGCCGTTCAGGCTGCTGCAGCCGCGTTTCCCGAGTGGTCCTCGCTTCCTCCGCTGCGCCGCGCCCGCGTCATGTTCCGCTTCCGCGAGATCTACGAGAGCCGCATCGACGAAGTAGCCGCAACCATCAACCGCGAGCACGGCAAGGTCTTCTCCGACGCTAAGGGCGAAGCCACCCGCGGCCTCGAGGTCGTCGAGTTCGCCACCGGCATCCCGCAACTGCTCAAGGGCGAATTCACCGAACAGGTAGGCACCGGAATCGATAGCTGGTCGATGCGCCAGCCACTCGGTGTCGTTGCGGGTATTACACCGTTCAACTTCCCCGCAATGGTGCCGATGTGGATGTTCCCCATCGCGCTGGCCTGCGGCAACACCTTCGTGCTTAAGCCGAGCGAGCGCGATCCGAGCGCATCGATTCTCCTCGCCGAAATGCTCAAAGAAGCCGGCCTTCCCGACGGCGTCTTCAACGTCGTTCACGGCGACAAGTCGGCGGTCGATGCAATCCTCGCGCACCCCGGCATTACAGCTGTCAGCTTCGTCGGTTCCACACCTATCGCAGAGTACGTCTATCGTGAAGGGACAAAGCACGGCAAGCGCGTACAGGCTCTTGGCGGGGCCAAGAATCACATGATCGTCATGCCCGATGCCGATCTCGACCAGGCAGCCGATGCACTCGCCGGCGCAGCGTACGGTTCGGCGGGAGAGCGCTGCATGGCAATCAGCATCGCCGTAGCCGTCGGCAGCCAGACCGCGGACACCCTGATCGAAAAGCTGGAGAGCCGGATCGCCGATCTCCGCATTGGCGATGGAGCAAAGGACGCTCCAACCGGCGAGGCCGACCTCGGACCACTGGTGACGAAGCTACACTTGGACAAGGTGACAAGCTACGTCGAGCTGGGTACGACCGAGGGCGCAGAGCTTGTCGTCGACGGCCGCAAGGGAGTTCTGCCCCAGGGTGATGGCTTCTTCCTCGGAGCCTGCCTCTTCGATCACGTCAAGCCGGAGATGAGGATCTATAAAGAGGAGATCTTTGGGCCAGTTCTGGGCGTGGTGCGCGTCAACAACTTCGAGACGGCGCTGCAACTCATCAACGAGCACGAGTTTGGCAACGGCACGGCCCTGTTCACTCGCGATGGCGACACCGCACGCGACTTTGCACGGCGTGTACAGGCTGGAATGGTCGGCATCAACGTGCCGATTCCCGTGCCGATGGCCTTCCACAGCTTCGGCGGTTGGAAGCGCTCGCTCTTCGGCGACCATTCCGTACATGGCCCCGAGGGTGTGCGTTTCTACACACGCATCAAAACCGTGACGGCCCGCTGGCCGACAGGCATTCGCACCGG
>Ga0185299_10000988_pt1 | contig 64318 bp, 46 predicted proteins | sample PaiPotPPA55metaG_FD_128002 | JGI IMG/M metagenome (GOLD analysis project Ga0185299, IMG submission 128002) | Iron sulfur acid spring bacterial and archeal communities from Banff, Canada, to study Microbial Dark Matter (Phase II) - Paint Pots PPA... ... | reverse complement strand
CCTTTGCCACTCACGATGTCGCTGACAGAAAAAAGAAAATCATAGTGATCGTAATGACGCGACTTAAAAAGCTTCTGCGCCTCGATCACCAGGTTCTTGTGGTATTGCAATTCTTCCGGAGTGATTTCGAGATCGGCGGGCTTGTCGGCGAAAATATCCAGGTACACGGGATTGTCCGGCCCGGTAGAAAGATCAACACGCTTGAAGTGGGCGCCCGCGTAGAGCGGCGAGTCGATCAGCGTATTCAGCGTCGTGTCTTTAAAGTGAACCAGGTTGCCGTCCTGCGATTTCACCTCCAGAGAGCAGGCGAACTTCCATCCTTCGGGCAAGCGGAGAGCAGGTTCGAATTTGATATCTCGCGAGAAATATCCTGCGGGATAGAGAAGCACACTGTTCCATGTAATGTCGGCGAACTTCGAAGAAATGCGGCCTCGTTTTGGATCCAGCGGAGCCAGGAACACGAAGCTTACATCCAGCGTCGTCGCATCCCGCGGCGCCTCGACATGGAAGGCATACATGTTGACGCGGTCGCGCACCCAGGGAATGCGTTTGCCATTCACCGTGATGATAAGGCCAGCAAGTTCACTGATGGGGTTCGAAGGCGAGTGCGTTCCCGGAAGCCACTCGGGATAAAGCAGCGTGATGTCGCGGCCTTTTGCCGGTATCGTCTCATGCACCTTCAGCACGCGACTGTTGACGTCGGTGACATCGACAAGCAGCGAAATCATGCCGGGATACGGCGTGTCGGCCGGCGCAACAATCGGCGGAGGCAACGGCACAGGCTGGGGTCCGGGCGAATTCTGCGCATGCACGAGCGTGGATAGGCCAATCGATACGGCCGCAAAGAGCGCCGCGGCGCTTCTAGGCCGCAAAAATGAATATGGCATTCAGTTCCTCAGAAATGCGCCGCCCGATGTTCGTAAGACGATGGACGATGCGAAAAGTAGGAGATCACCTGGTCGATCACCAGTGCAGAATGCTACGTCTGTAAACGGGTCAACGTCAATGAAAGCCTGGCAGCGGGCGGCAAGTCTAACAAGAATTGTGAATAGCATCGGCAGAAACGTTGCAAGCAACGTCTCTACGAAACCTACGCTGCCTGTTCCGTTACCGTGCAACTGAAAATGATTTCAAGGCTTCGGCAACGGCGGCAACGCTACTTTCTGATGAATTCCTTCACCCTCGGTGATGGTATAGATGAAATCCGCCGGAATGTTTCGCAACGCCTCGGTCTCTCCGTTCGGCCAGCGAATGCTGACTTCACTCATCTTATCGTTGGAGCCGAGCCCAAAATGCAGCCGCAAATCATTCTGCGAAATATAACTCGCGCCCCCACGCACTTCGTCGATCTGCACGAGCGCACCAGCTTTCACCGTGACCCGCGCCCCAATCGCCGCCTTATTGCTTTTGGTTCCCACCAGTTTGAACAACACCCGATGATTCGAACTGTCGTTATGGTTCAGCAGGAGGGAAGGCGGTTCACCGACATTCAGAATCACCATGTCGACGTTGCCATCATTATTGATATCGCCAAAAGTCACGCCCCGCCTGGATTGCGGCGGCAATTTCTCCAGAGTGGCAGACACATCCTCGAACGTTCCGTCGCGATGATTGCGGAGCAGCACCAGCGGTTGCCGGTATTGCGTGCCTCCGGGAATCGTGTCCACCTGCGGATACACGTGTCCACTGGCGATAAAAATATCGAGCCAGCCATCGTTATCCATATCGAAGAAAGACGTTCCCCAACTCACCAGCGGATAGGTGGGCTTCATAATTTTTGCCCGAACGCTGACGTCGGCAAAGCTGTCGTTCCCCAAATTGTGATAGAGAGTAGTTCCCTGCTCCACAAAATTGGTGACTACCATCGACAAGCGGCCTTCATGTAGATAGTCGCCCCACGCCACGCCCATGGAGCCCTGCTGCATGCCGTCGCCGCTGAGAGCGACACCGCCGAGCAAGCCGATATCTTCGAAGGTCCCGTCATGCTTGTTGTGATAGAGAAAATTTGGCCCCGCATCGTTGGCCACGTAAAGATCGGGCCAACCGTCGTTGTCATAGTCTCCCCAGGTTGCGCCCAGGCCGTAATAATGATGCGGATCGTCGACGCCTGCCTTTTTGGAAACTTCTTCAAATGTGCCATCGCCCTTGTTGTGAAACAGCAAATCAGATTCGCCAGGCATGCCCCATGGTCCACACTGCACCATCACGGTCTTGAAGCGGCAAAAATGCGGATCGTTACCAAACTCCGGCAGCTTGTCCATGTCGACATGAACATATCGCGACACGAAAAGATCGACCCGGCCGTCGCGATCATAGTCGGCCCACGCGGCTCCTGTGCTGAAGCCGTCGCCCGCGACTCCGGCCTTTTCGGTCACGTCTTCAAACTTGCAGTTACCCAGATTGCGATAGAGCGCGTTACCGCCGTACCCCGTCACGTAAATGTCCTGCAGTCCGTCGTTGTCATAATCCGCGACGGCAACGCCCATGCCCCAGCCCTTGCGTGCGAGACCCGCCGACTTCGTAATGTCGGTGAACTTCAGGTCATTATCCTTAGAATCGGCATCCTGATGATAGAGCGTGATCAGCGGATCGCCGCCCTGGCGAAATCGTTGCACCGTAGATCCGTTCACGGTAATGATGTCGAGCTTGCCATCGTTATCGCAATCGATCAATCCGACGCCACCGCTCATCGATTCGACGATATATTTCTTGTCAGCGGAAGAAATATGTGGAACCGTAAGGCCCGCTTTTTGCGCGATGTCTTCAAACTGTGGGACCGCCTGTGGCGCGCTCTGCGGCTTTGGAGGCGCGGTTTGAGCAGGCGCGACTGTGGCTAGAAGTAGGCCGATCCACGGTCCAAACCGGGTTCGCATAGGCGGGAGAATTTCTTGATTATATCCGAGGCGCCAGTTCCGCCATTGCCGAAACAACGGCATGGAAATGCAGACGGCGGGCCCCGCTAACATATCGAAGGGTTCTTCAAACGAATGAAGAGTAGCGCCGGCTGCCCCGGCGCGGAGTGTTCTTAGCAAACTTTCCCGAGTGTCAGATGAGTCTCGAAATAGCTCAAAGGACTTGCGGCTGTTCCAGTCCGGTGCGTGAGTCCAAAGGGGAAGCGATGCATCTACCAAGCATGCCAATCTCATCACAATTCGAATTGGCCGAGGTTGTCGCGGTCCTCATCCGCACTCCCGCAGCCTTGGATGCTCTGTTGCGCGGCTTGCCCAATATCTGGGTGCACGGGAGCGAAGGTCGCAGTGAGGATGGAAAAGATACCTGGAGCGCGTTCGACATCGTGGGCCACCTGATCCACGGGGAGCGCACCGACTGGATGCCGCGCGCGCGGATAATCCTGGAGAACGGAGAAGCGCGGCCATTCGATCCCTTCGATCGCCTGGCGCAGTTCAAAGAGAGTCAAGGCAAATCGCTGGAACAACTTTTGGACGAGTTCGCGAGCCTGCGAAAAGAGAATCTAACTGCGCTGCGAGGGCTGAATTTACAGCCCGAAGACTTCGCTCGCCGCGGCAAGCATCCAGCACTGGGAGTGGTGACTCTATCGGAATTGCTGGCGACGTGGGCCGTTCACGACCTCACTCATCTGCATCAACTCTCCCGCGTGATGGCGCATCAGTATCGCGACGCAGTCGGTCCGTGGAGCGCTTATCTGGGCGTGCTGAAGTGTACTGGGCATCGCTCCTAGCTCGTAGCGAACCGATTCAGCCGGGTCACAACCGCGCTGGCCGTGACTATGGCCGCCGCCATTGCGAGCTTGTGATCCTTGTCCCAGGGCGGCCCGACGGCCCTCCGCACCTGGAGGAAGTGAGCGTCGAGATTCTCTACGCGCAACGCCTGGCTCGCCGCACCCAACACGCTCTTCGCGTCGTACCAGTGGACGGGCCAACCCCCGGCCTCGGCCGCCGAGGCCAGGGCCTTGCGGTACATCACCCAGTCGGCATTGTTCTGCGCACGGTAGTCCGTGATTCGCTCGGCAATCGTGGGTGGAAGCTGTGGACACTTGCGAAGGCCGACACCAAGGATACGCGGCACCGCCATCGCGACAGCGTCCAAGGCAAGCACCGCCTGCCTTTCTGCCGACACGCGAACGCGCTCGACTAACTCCACGGCCTCGTCGAGCGGGAGCCTTTGGCCTTCGCTGTGGTGCGGAAGCTTCGGCAGGCCCTCGCCCACGAGTTCCACCCGGCGGCGGTCGAGCAGCTCCCCATCACGCCCCACGGTCACCAGCACCGCCCAACCGCCGTGATCCGATACCCCGATGATGCCGGTGTTTTTCGACATGGGATTGTAGCAATTGATCCGAATAAATAGACCCAGCTTCTGCTCCTAATGCCCGGAAACCATTCTGGAGCTCGCGGCAAGCGGGCCGCGCAAGCAGTTTCGAACACTGCAGCACCGTCGAGTCTAATGCAATAGCCGCAAGGGCGTTTGTCGGCACTAATCAAAAGGACGAATCGATAACTTCCGGGTTGTCCCGTCATCCGCCCAGAATCCAGGCCAAGACGAGATCACTTCCTACTAGCCGACTTCCCAGTACTAATGCGGCGTCGGTGAGTGCATTGGCGATTTTTCACTCGTTGACGCCTTTTCAACTTTCGGGCATGTACGCCGGTCTATTCAGTTCGTAGTGCCTGAATTGGATCGATGCGCGATGCCCTCCACGCCGGGATCAAGCAGGCCAGCACTGCGACAGCCATCAGCATCGCCGCTGCGCCCGCAAACGCCGCCGGATCGAGCGGCTGGGTTCCGTAGAGCATTGATCGCAGCAGTTGCGTGGCCAGAGCGCTGGCAGCGATGCCAAAAATCAGTCCGATAAGCGCAGGCCGCAGCCCTTCGAAAAGAACAAGTCGCAGGATCTGTGATCGCTGCGCGCCAACCGCAATGCGAAGACCGATATCCGCCGTCCGCTGCGTGGTCAGATAGGAGAGCACTCCATAGAGGCCGACCGCCGCCAAAAGAAGCGACAGGGCGGCAAAGGCCAACACCAGATTGGCCGCGAAACCCTGGCTGGCTGAGGTCTTGCCAAGAATCTGATCCATTGTCAATGCGTTATAGACGGGCAACTCCGGCTCGAGCGCCGAGATCTGTCGCTGGATGGGCATGGACATCGTCAGCGGATCGGCGGAAGTGTAGGCCACGATCGTCGCCTCCGAAGTCCGATCGGGAATGCCCGACAGGATAGGGAAGTACATCGTCGGCTGAATCGGCTTGGTAGTGTCACTGACCGTGTCGCCGACTTCGCCAAGGATCTCGTAGATTTCCGGCTTGGTATCCCAGTCCACGCGGACATGCTTGCCGACCGGGTCGTCGCCCGGGAGGTACTGATCGACGAACGTCTTGCTCACAACAATGTAGTGATCGTTGCTGAGCCGCTCGTGTTCCGTGAAGACGCGGCCGCGCAGCAGTGGAATCTGCATCACGCTGAAGTACTGCGGATCGGCAGTGAAAATGACGGCTTCGTACTGAAGGCTGTAGCTGGGTGCGGGCCGCTCCAGGATGCTGAATACCCGGCCAAATGAGAAGCCCGCCCCCGGTGGAACGGAAACCAATCCCGCGCCGCGCACGCCAGGCAGGCGTCGCAGTCGCTCGAGCAACGCCTCGTGGAAGCGCACGACCTTTTCGCGCGTATCGTACTGGATTTCGGGCAGGCCGAATTTCATAGTGATCACGTGGTCGATGCGGCACCCGAGATCGGTTGTGCGTAGATGCAGGAAGCTCTTGAAGAGCAGGCCGGCCGAGATCAACAGGGCAACCGTAAGGGCGATTTCCACTGTCAGCATCGTCTTGCGCAGCCGCGCCCGGGAGGCGCTGCCGCCCATCGTTCGCGAGGAATCTCGCAGCCCGGAAAGCAGCCCTTTTCCGGTGGACGAAATTGCGGGCACAAGGCCGGCCAGGAGTGCCGCGGCTGCTACGAGCGCCAGCGTAAACGTGAGGACCCATCCATCGACATGCACGGACTCGGCGCGGGGTAGATTACGCCAGTGCGCCGCGAGCCAGTAAGTGGAAGCCAGCGACAGCAGCAGGCCTAGTGCTCCGCCGGCCAGACAGATGAGCAAACTCTCTGTCATCTGCTCGCAGATGAGAACAACACGGCTGCCGCCCAGCGCACCGCGCACCGCAACCTCCCTGCGCCGGGTAGCCGACCTCGCCACCAGCAGATTGGTGAGGTTCAGGCAGGCAATCAGGAGCATGCAGCCCACCGCGCCCAGCAGCACCAGCAGAGGCGTGCGCACATTCTTCGCGAGGTCGTCGATCATTGGCCGGGACCACACGTCTTCAGCTACAGGCTTCGACGCATTGGCGAGGTGGATCTGATACTGCAGCGCACTCACCTCGCGGGTCGCCGCCGCTGCGCTCACACCCGGCTTGAGTCGTGCCACCACCATGCTCTGGTGGTCGGCATGCCCGTAGTTGCCCGGCGAGTACGAGAAGGTCTGCGCATACGGCAGCCAGAATTGAATCTTGGCATCGGGATACGTAAACCAGCTCGGCAGTACGCCAATGACTGTAGTTGGTTTCGTGTCCAGATGAACCTGCTTGCCGATGATCGACGGATCGCCGGCAAAGCGGCGCTGAAAGATGCTCCAGGTCAGCAGCACAACGGGCTGCCCTTCCGGCTGGTCTTCAGCGTCAGTAAAGGTCCGCCCCAAAACCGGCGACACGCCGAGCAGGGGAAAGAGATTGGCCGAACCTGCGGCGCTCTGCACAACTTCAGGTAGCTCACTCTGCACGCCGGAGATGATGCCTCCGTATGCGCGCATGGCGGCCATGTCTTCAAAGCCGTGGCTCTGCGCGCGCCAGTCGCGGTAGTCGCCGGCGGCGACGGTACTAAACCCATCCCCGCGTTCGTCGTGGCGAAAATGATCGTAGAGCATCACCAGCCTGCCGGGATCGCGAAACGGCAGGGGCCGCAGAAGCACAGTACGCACAATGGTGAACAGCGATGTGGTTGCGCCGATACCGAGCGCCATCACGAGCACCGATACGATCGAGAAACTCGGCGAGCGCCACAACGTGCGCACGCCATATTTAAGGTCGCGCAGCAATCGCTCGAGCCAGTTCCAGGTCCACACGGCCCGCGTCTGCTCACGTATCACAGTAGGGTTTCCGAAAGCGCGCACGGCGGCAAAACGGGCCTCTTCCGCGGACAACCCGAACTCCTGTTGTTCCTCTTCCTCCAGTTCGAGGTCAGACTGGAGTTCTCGCGCCAGGTCCTCATCCCGATTCTTCCACGGCCACCATCGCATTTCAGCTCTCCTCGGCCGCAGGCCACATCACGCGACCCACCGCGTCCGCCATCTGCTTCCACTGCGATTCTTCGACCACAAGCTGCTTCTTGCCTTTATCCGTCAACCGGTAGTACTTGAACTCGCGGTTGCGGTCCGGCGCCGTCTCCCATTTGGACACCACCCACCCTCTCTTCTCAAGCCGATGCAAGGCGGGATAAAGAGAACCATGCTGCATCTGCAGAAACTCATTCGTGGCCCTCTGAATATGCTTGCCGATCTGATGTCCGTGCGCCGGCCCATACAGAAGCGTTTTCAGGATCATCATGTCCAGCGTTCCCTGCAGAACGGCACTGCGTTGCTTCGACTCTTTCGGCATGGGAGACACTCTACCTTCAATAACGCCGATGGTAGTCATTCGACTATCAAATCGTCAAGATATGTGTTGTGAAATGAGAGAACAGGCCAATGCACTCATTGAGACCGCATTCGTCCTCATAAACGCGCTTGTGGTGATTGACGGGCCTATTCCCGGATGGTCGGCAATCCGGAAGTGATCTCATGCGGCTTACCGAGATTAGTAACAGGAAGTTGGCTTCTGGGAATTGATCGGAATAAATGGATACCCCTGTTCCGCTACCAATGTTCTGCTTCTAATGCCCGGAAACCATTCTGGCATTTGCGGCAAGCGGGCATGCGGCGCCTTTAGCGGCCCATTCTTGTACTTTCGCTAAGAACTCCGGCTGAGGCATAGGTATTGCAGTACGCCCCTCGCCCGGCGCCCAACCCCACAGTACGAGTGGCGTGTGCATATGCTCCACGATCTGCGCCGGCGTGCGATGGCCGTTCTGCTGGGGATCTTTGAGCAGTTCGCAGAGTTGAGGATCCGTCAGTCCCTCCCAGATCATCGGTATCGCGGGAGATGGCAGATGCCAATCGGGCGCACCCGGGGGCATGTGCAAGCCCACGAGATTGTGGTCCTGGTGACAGGTGCTGCATCGGACCGCATTCACTCCGTGCCCGTCTGGTCCGCGGCGGATTTGCATGGTGTGGCGATGGCTGTCGTCGCCCTGGCGAGGGAAATCTCCCTTGGAGTGGCAATTCATACAGCGAGGGTGGCGAAGCACTGGGACGATTGCTTCGAAGGCGGCAGCGGCGGCAGTATCGTCGACAAGAGGGTCGGCGACATCGTTGGCAGTATGGTCGCGCGACGCCACTTCATGAATGGCTTGCGGAGAGACTTGTGCGCCAGCATGTTCCACTCCCTGGACGACCACGCGCAAGATCAGCAGCGACAGGAAACAATACATTGCCGCGACTACGAGGAGGGATGCGCTGAGTCTTCGATTCTTCATACCTGGGCCTTCTCGTCTTGCTGGGCACGATCAAGCAGCGCAGCTTTCACGCGCGCAGGAGTAAACGGTAAGTCCCGCAGACGCACCCCCGCTGCGTCGAAGATAGCGTTTCCGATGGCAGCGGGAGTGATTGTGATGGCCGTCTCGCCGGCCCCGGTTGCGGAAACATTGAGAGGCGTCACAAAAACCGTCTCTATCGCGGGCATCTCGTAATCAAGATACAAACTGTGATAGGTCTCCCAATCGACCGAGGTCACGCGCTTGTTGTCCCATGTGACTTCTTCCACCAGGGCGCGGCTCATGCCTTGCAGGATGCCGCCTTCGGTTTGATTTCGCAGGCCATCAGGGTTCGAGACCGGACCGCAATCCAACGCAACTACGAACCGCTTCGGACGGACCGTTCCAGTTTCCAGATCTACGTCGACCTCGGCAACCAGCGCAGCATAGCCGTTGTCTCCTTCATACGCGACGCAGGCGATACCGCGTCCGCTTACAGTGTGCGCCCGAGAGATGTCCGCACGCGGCGAGGAGCGAGCCTGCCAATTTGCCGCCTTGGCGGCAGCCTTGAGGACCCCGATGACTCGAGCGTTCTCCAAATGCTGCAGCCGGAAAGCCACAGGATCACTCTTTGCGTGGGCGCAAAGTTCGTCCATGAAGCATTCGTTGGCGAATGTATTCTGAATTCGCAGCGGTGAGCGAAGTGGCCCGGTGAAGAACGGTGAACGTACCGTATGCGTCAGGGCCCGTTCGCTCCGGATGGTTCCGTCGCCGCCACAGCTGCCAGCAACACATCCTGCGAAGTAGGATGGCACCGTGTTGCTCTGATTGCGCAATTTGCCCGCGGGCGGCTTGGCCGAGCGTGGCTCAATCGGCTCAGGTTCATAACCCAACAGCATGCCGGTGATAACATTCCCCGGCCGATCATAGCCCGGCCGATTGCCCAGCGACGCTACCCAATCCTCGCGGTCCCAGGCGACGATGCGTCCGTCCTGTGCGAGGCCGGCACGATGCTCCACCACACACGCGGAACCCAGGTTCTCCCACATCATTTCGTCCTGACGGGAAAACTGCAAGCGGACCGGTCTTCCCACCGCTTGCGAGAGTATGGCGGCATCAAAGGACACGGCATCGGCGCCGTTCAGTCCGTAGCAGCCCGATCCGCGCACGTAGATCACACGCACTTTATCAAGCGGCATATCCAGAAGCTTTGCAACGATGCTCCTGGTTGGATAAGCGGATTGCGTTGCCGACCATACCGTTGCACTTTCCGGCTTCACGTCGGCCACGGCGCACGATGCGCCTAGTGATCCGTGCATTTGGTAGGGATACGTGTACCTTGCCCGAATAACGCTGCTCGCGGCGGCGAACTGTGGCTCAACATCCTGAGAGTCAACGCTGAGAACGTCGCGAGCAGGCTGCTTCTGAAGATGATCAAAGAAGCTCTTCTGCGCCGGAAGCTCCGGCCCTGCATTCCATTGGACCGCAAGCTGACGGGCCGCCAATGCTGCTCCGTACTGTGTTTCGGCGACGACACCAACAAAATCCTTGCGGACCACGACCTTCACGATACCTCGAACATTCCGCACTGATTGTTCGTCTACGTGTGCAACCGTCGCGCCCATCCCGGGAGGCCGCACGACACGCCCGTGCAGCATTCCAGCGACTCGGACATGGTGAACGAACTCGAACTGACCAGTCATCAGGGCGGTTCTATCCAGCGAAGGAATTGATTTGCCCAGCACGGTCCAATTTGCGGAAGATCGCCGCTTCACCGTGGAGTTCAGCGGGAGATTGAAATGCTGGTTTCCAATAAGCTCCTCGTACCTGACCCGACGGCCGGTCTTGCCTGTAATTACTCCGTCCGCTAACGTAAGCTGCTCAACCGGCTCCGCGAATTTCTTCGCGGCGAGGTTCAAAAGCGCTTCCCGCGCAGTGGCTGCGGCAAGTGCCAGATTTTCTGAGTTAAAGTTCGTCGGAGTCGATTGACTGCCAGACGTAGTTCCCTGATCGGGCGTGACAGATGTATCGCACTGAATGAGCTTGACGCGGGCAATAGGAACGCACAGCTCCTCCGCAATGAGCTGTGTTTGAGCCGTAAAAATTCCCTGACCGAAATCGCATTTCCCTGTATATGCAGTGATCATTCCGTCGGCGCCGACGGCTAACCACGAATCGAGCCTCTCCGGATCAATGTGGGAGGGATGGGTGCCGAACGGTCCGTGATCCTGCGCGGAGAGCACACCGGCCTTGAAACTGACAATCAGGGCGCCACAACCAATCAGAAAATCACGGCGGGAATGCGTCATGCGTGTCTTGCCTCCGCATACTTTCGAATTGCCCGCAACATGCGAGTGTGCGCGAAGCAGCGGCACAAGACGCCTCCCAGGGCATCCCGAATTTCCTGATCAGACGCATCCGGTTTTACATCGAGAACGGCCTTTGCCGTCAGAATCACGCCGCTGAGGCAGAACCCGCATTGGGCCGCTCCTTCCTCGATAAACGCCTGCTGAATGGGATGAGGCTTTTCAGGCGTGCCCAAGCCCTCCAGTGTCGTGACTTCATCTTGACCAACTGCCTTTACGGGCATGACACAGGACCGCACTACCTGGCCGCGCATGATGACGGTGCAGGCTCCGCACTGAGCCATGCCACATCCGAATCGGGGTCCGCGCAACCCTAGTTCGTCACTCAGAACAAACAGCAGCGGAGTTTCTGGATCCACCGCCAGAGTGTGCTGCTTGCCATTTACATTCAGGGTGATGTCCCTCATCAGACGGTTCGCTCCTCCGTTTCTTCTAACGTGCGAGACAGACGTTGAGGCCACAAGCTGCGCAAGAACTCTCCGCCAACGCTGGTGAATGACCTATAAATCTGGCGCGCTGTCTCGCGTTTACACAATCCAATTTACCTCTCCCTGAGACTTCGTGCTGTCCGGAACCTTCGTGTTCTCGACGATTTCTTTCTCGTGAAAGAAACTGCACCTCAGAATCGTCTGCGCAACAAACTCAACTCTTTATTCACAACGAGTTAACCGGGCAGGCATATAATTCCAATCAATTCTTTTAATGGGGCGTGAATCGAAGCTGCGAATCGAATAGTTATGGCAGATAAACCTCTCAAACGCTATATTTTCGCGAGCGATTTCGATCAGACGCTCACCTTCAACGATTCCGGTTACGTGCTCGCCGAATTAGTCGGCATTCCCACCGAGGACTTCGAACGCAAAGCCAAGGGGATGGCGAAGATCAATCTGGTGCAGCAGGGCGCGGAACTCGCCTACCTATTGCTGCATGATCCCGAGTTCAAATCTAAAGTTCGCAAGGAACATCTGCACGAAGTGGGCAAGCGGATTCGTCTCAAGGGCGACATCAAACTGCTTTACCAGTTGCTCGACGCGGGCATTGACGGCCATCAGTTCGACTTTTATATCTTATCGGCTGCGCCGGTCGAGGTCATTCTCTCGGCGCTGGAAGACATTGTTCCGCCCGATCACATTTACGGCACGGAGTTTCGCTACAAACCTTCGGGCGAAATCGACACCATCGTGCGCGCCACTGCCGGCTATGGGAAAGTCGCTGTCCTGAACCAGTTGCTGCTGCAGCAAGTCGCCGGGCCCGACCACGTGATTTATACCGGCGACGGCAGTTCCGACATTCACGTGATGCTGCACATCAACTCACGCGATGGACTCACCATTGCCGTGTCGGAATCGCCCGACGTATCGCAGATTGCGAAACGCACCGTGTTAAGCACCAGCGCTCTCGCCGTGCTGGCGCCAATTCTCGAAGAAGTCGCGGGCTGGGAGCGTTACCGCATTCGCAGTTTTTTCGAAGCCAACGGAATGCTAATCCAGGAGTGGCAGCGTGTCCGCACCGACTGGCTCACGGTACGCCCCGCCGTCGACCGCCTGGAAGCGGAGGGAGAACCGTTCCTGCCCGGGCTGGCTGGCGCGAAACCCTGAGGCCAACTCATTGTGCTGCGCGACCGAAATCTGATTCCGCTCTCTCATCAGCACCGTCGTGCCTTGGTGCTATGTGTCCGCATTGATCGTGCATCGCCAGTCCGCGACGCCGATCTCGCGGCCTGGCAGGCGGAGATCGCGCAGCATTTTCAATCTGAAATGCGAATTCACTTCGCGGCGGAAGAAGGCGTTCTGTTCCCGGCGGCGCGAACCTTCCCCGCGTTGGTTCCGCTGGTGGAGGAACTCTTGCTCGACCACTTCATGCTGCGCGAAAGCTTTGCCAAAGCCGAAGCCCACGCTATGGCGGCTGTCGATGTCTCAGCATTCGCTGAGGACATGTCCGCTCACATCCGCAAGGAAGAACGCCAACTCTTTGAGCGCCTGCAGGAGTTGATGACTCAGGAACAGCTCGCACTTCTAGGAAAAGATCTGGAAGAGGCCTTGAAAGATGCCGCGCAGATTTGCACCACACCTACTGAGGCGACTCGCCTCCGTCCGGCGGAATAACACCGGGAAACTTACGGTCTACCTTCTCGCATTCGCGTTTCTTTTCCTGCCGCGCGCGATTCTTGCAAGCTCCCGGGTGTAGGCTGCAATGGTCTCAGGGACAGTTTCGCTATAAACGAACTGGCCTTCGCGGCGGCACTCGATCAGCCCGGCCTCGTTCAAAATCTTCAGATGGTGAGAGACCGTAGCCGGGGTCACGCCCCGCATGGAGACGATTTCCCCACAGTTCATGTGGCTGCTCGCCGAAATGGCCTCGAAGATCCTGAGGCGGGTCTCGTCGGCCAAGGCTTTCGATATTTTTCCAACTTCAGAACGGTCCATGAATCCCCAGTGTAGCCACATCATCGTCCTGCCGCCATACAGAACTTTCCCCGAAATATTCCTGGCGGAAAAACCCGCATCGAAGTTACTTCGATGATCATCAAAGTATCTAAATCCTATCGAACAGCGGGCCGACGGATGGAACGCCGAAAGGAACAGACCGACAATTCGATCGACATTTAGGAGACTGATTATGAAGAGACTCGAAGGAAAAGTAGCGGTAGTTACCGGTGGAAACAGCGGCATCGGCCTGGCAGCAGCCCAGCGTCTGCAGGATGAAGGCGCAAGAGTAGCCATCTCGGGTCGAAACCAGCAAACCCTGGATGAGGCGGTCAACACCATCGGAAACGGCGTGTTGGCGGTGCAGGCCGATGTCTCCAAGCTCACGGATGTGGACAAGCTTTATGCCCAGGTGTCGAAAAAGCTGGGCAAGATTGATGTCTTGTTCGTGAACGCGGGAGTCGCGAAGTTCGCGCCCTTTGCGGAAACATCCGAAAGCACGTATGACGAGCAGTTCGACATCAACATCAAGGGGGCATACTTCACCATCCAGAAGGCGCTGCCGTTTCTGAATGATGGCGCCTCGATCATCCTGAACACCAGCGTGGTCAGCAGCAAAGGCACCGCCGGTGCGAGCGCGTATTCGGCAACCAAAGCGGCGCTGCGCTCTTTGGCACGAACGGCTGCCGCGGAATTGGTGGGGCGCGGCATCCGCGTGAATGCGGTGGCGCCGGGTCCGATCGTTACCCCGATCTTCGGCAAGACCGGGCTGCCCAAGGAAGCCATTGATGAATTCGCCAAGGAGACCATTTCCAAGGTTCCCATGAAGCGCTTTGGACAACCCGAGGAAGTGGCCGGCACGGTTGCGTTTTTGGCCTCCCAGGACGCGTCCTACATCACCGGAGTGGAAATCAACGTAGACGGCGGGCTGGGACAAATCTGAGTCGGCAGAGACGGGGCCTTGCGCCACACCAACTGAGAAACATATCCAAGAAGAAGCCGCGCAAGGATGGCTCGGCTCCTTCTTGCTGATTCTTCGAATACGAGCCTAGTCGATCCCGTGAATCCTCATGCTGACCAGTTGATCGATGCTGAGGTCGTGAATTCCTCGCGCGCGCATGTCGCTGATGTATTCCGGCGTCACGTTGTGGATGCGCATCGCGATCAGTTCGTCCGGATCGGGATGCGAGTATCCCAGCCCTTGCAGCTTCTGAATAAACTCCGGCGAAACGCCGTGAATGCGAAACGCAATCAGCTTCTCCAGGCCGACATGGTCGTAACCGCGCTGCTTGAGTTCGGCCATCCATTCCGGAGTCGCGCCGTGAATCCTCATGGCGATCAGAGTATCTTCATTCGGCGAATAACCCGCCTGATGAAGACTGCGCACCATCTCCGGACTCACTCCATGAATGCGGAAAGCGACAAGTTTGTCGGCGTCGGAAATCTTCAATCCCTCCGCGCGCAATGCCTCAATGAACGCCGCGTCCACGCGGAAGATTCGGAACGCGATCAGCTTGTCCGCATCGAGATCGCTGAGATGTTCATTTTTCATCTGCCGCGCAAATTCCAGGCCGACATCCATCACCGCCATGCTGAATTGCTTCTCGTCGTCCATGGAAAATCCAAGCGCCTGCATTTCGCGCGGATAATTCGTATCCGGCTGAAAATGGAAAATGCCAGCGCCTTCCCCGTTATTGAGAAATCCCTCGCACTCGATCTTGCCCGCGTCGCGCGCGATGGTGAAGTGGACGTCCTGGCGACCCGCTTTCGAAAAGTCCACACCCTGAAACGAACTTGCGGGCCAATCGGATTCGTGGCTCGAAGTTCCTCCATGATGATGCTCGATCAGCGAGAACTCCACCTTGCCCGCGTCGTCGGATTTGCGGATGGTCCAGTCCCCGCTGCGATTTTCCGCAGCTCGATTCTTCAACGCAACCCCAAGAACGCAGGACGCGAAGACCAGGTACGCGAGGGTTCGGCGCATTCTCATACATCATCTCCTTTTCGAGTGGTTGTGCTTTTAGAGGTCAGCCTTCGAATCCAGAATTCCGAGTCGCCGCAACTGAATCAGCTTCTGCAGGGTCAGATCCTTGAAGCCATGCTTCTGCGCGCGCTCGATGAACTCCGGCGAAACATCCTGTACCTTGGCGCTGATGATGTCGTTGACGCTGAACTTGTATCCCGCAGCCTGCAACGCCTTGATGTATTCCGGCGTAACATCCTGTACGCGCATCGAGATAAATTCGTTCGCCGATGGCCTCAGGCCGAGTGTCCGGATATCGCGAACGTATTCCGGAGTGACGCCCTGAATCCGCATGGCAATGGCATCGTCCGCTCGCGGATCGATTCCCTGCTCGTGCAATCCCTTAAGATACTCCGGAGAAACATCCTGCACCTTCAGGGCAATCACCTGATCTGGAGTCACAGTCAGGCCCGCAGCGCGGAGTTCGCGGACATATTCGGGAGTTACGCCCTGCACCTTCAATCCAATCAAAGTGTTCACGTCCGGCTGAATGCCCGCTTTTTTAAGGCCGCGGTAATACTCGCCGTCTGCTCCCTGAACCTTCAGCGCGATGAGCTGGTTCTGATCGGGATTGAGGCCTGACGCGTGCAATCCGCGAACATATTCAGGAGTAATTCCTTGCACCCGCATCGCAATCAGGTTGTTCACGTCAGGCTTTAAACCCTGCTCCTGAAGTTCCCGGACATACTCCGGCGTGACATCCTGAATCTTCATCGCGATGAGTTGATCGACGGTGAGATCGCCGAGTCCCGCAGCTTTCATCCCGTCGATATAGGAAGACGCCGAGGAAGATGAAGCGGACTCGGAGGAAGACGACGAAGAATTCGGTGTTGACTCGCCGCTTTGCGGATGCGACGGAGTTGGCTTCGAAGTTGGAGTGGTTCGCGCAGCGGGCTGTTGCGAGGGGTTAGTTGCAGGCGTGGGAGTCGCTTGTGAATCCCACGCCGCCTGAGCCTGCCGTGGGTGAGCCATTCCCAGCAGCGCATTTCCAGCGGCCAGTGCTGCAGTCAGACAGAGAACGCTGCCGGTCAAACCGATGCCGCGCATTCCCGCGCCCAGCGTCTTCAGGCCGAGGACGCGAACGATACGCTCGGTGAGCGGTCCGCGGTTCGCGGCCATGGCGAACGCAGGCGCGCAGCGCCATTCTTCCATCAGAGTAAGAGCGCGCGCATATTCAACGGCGTTGCCGCAGAGGGCAACTGCCATGTCATCGCAACAGTGCTCGCGTTCCGCGCGAATTTGTTTATTCAACCACCAGATCGCGGGATGGTAAAACAACAGCGTCTCTACGCAAACCTGGAACACGTTCACAAAGGGATCGAACCGCTGGATGTGCGCCAGTTCGTGAGCAATTACTGCCTCAAGCTGATCTTCAGAAAGTCCAGTAAGCGCTGTGACCGGCAAGAACACCACCGGACGAAACCATCCAATCACCGCAGGCGCTTGCAGCCACTTGCATTCGCAATAATCAATTGCGCGATTGAGGCCGAAGCGGTCTTGCAGCGAGTAGCAGATTTCCAGCACTCGATCGCTCACTACAACCGATTGTCTCCGCCGCGCGCGCTCCAGCAGCAAGAATCCGCCGGCCGAACGGAGGCTGAAGAAAGCCACGCCGAGCAGCCACGCCTCAACCAGCCACGGCAACACGTCGAGAGGAGACGTGATGGAAGAAGGTTGAACCGAGCCACTCACAGCGGTCTCCCTCGCCGGAATCGACCAAGCAGCCCTGAGCGAGGATCTGGTGATTTCCGGCACAGCTGCGCGCTGCTGCGCATAGAACAAGAAAGTTGCCAGCGGAGCCACCAGCATCAGCACCAGCGCAGTGACACCTATTAGATAGCGCGCTGACGCGCGCCGGCACAATGCCATGGCAGCCGCGGCCAGCGCAGAGAGAGCGGTTCCCTGCCAGAGGAAATGCAGCAGGGCCCATCCTAAAGATTGCATCGCGCTGGGAGAAACAAAATTCATCAGACTGTTCATCGCCGGCTCCTTTCATACTCGTCCAGCAAACGGCGTAGCTCGTTAATCTCTTCGGGAGAGGACTTGCGGCCGGCGAGCGCATGCAGCATGAGCTGACTCGCAGAACCTTCGAAAACGCGCTGCAGCATGTCCCCGGCAAGTTGCCGCTTGGTCTGCTCCGCGGGAAGGCATGCTTCATAGACGTGCGCGCGCTGGGTTTCGTTTCGCCGCACGGTGCCTTTTGTGGTCATGATTTGGAGAAGTTTGAGCACTGTCGTGTACCCGAGATCTTTTTTCTCACTCAGCGATTCGTGGACTTCGCGCACCGTTGAAGGTCCGCGGTTCCAAAGAACGCGAAGAATTTCGAGCTCCGAAGCGGTGGGTTTGTGCGGAGTCTGCTTCATACGAAGGAACATACTACGAAGACGTTCGTAGTGTCAACGATAATCTTCGTAGATCCAAAAACATCTGACAGTGCGCAGGTGGGGAAATTCCAGGGCTTCCCCGTTTCTTGGGATTCCCATGAAGGGACGCCTGCTCCCAGCGAAGTCGATTTAGGTGCACGTTACCGTCTGTGCGAAAAAATCTTGTAAACATCGAGAAGAGTCTAGATGATTCATACTATTGCACCGGCATTCTCTTCTGCTAACTTAGGCTTCCTACCCAGGGGATTCGATCTGAGTTCAAGATTCGAAGAGAGGCTACGAAAATGAGTATTCAAAAAGCACTAAGAGGAGGAATCGCGGTTTGCCTTTTCGCGGCGCTAGTGGCCGCTGGAAGCGATGCCGGCAAACTCGTTTCGCTGAACGGCTATGTCCTCGATTCTGCGTGCGCGTTTACCAAGGATCTGAAGAAGCCCATCAGTGCCCAGTGCGCGCAGGCTTGCGCCCGGGCGGGGTCACCTCTCGTGATTCTTGGGGATAACGGAACTATCTATTGGCCAATCGCCGACACCACACCCTCGACCGGCCAGAATGAGAGGTTGCTGCCCTTCGCGGGGCAGAGAGTCACCGCAAGCGGGAAGACGTACGCGCGGGGCGGCTCAACCGCGATGGTGATCGAAAAAATCGCCGCCGAGACTGCGCAGAAATAAGCTCCTGCAACTCGCTGCGCTCACTCCGGGCAGGCTCACGCTGGACAGCCGAGGCGGCTGTCTCTACGTGAGCGCGTCGCTGACCAAATTTGCTCACCAAGGCTTGGCAAGAACGTCTATTTCCGGGTAGAGTACTGTGCGTCTTATTTCCCGGGTTCAAGTCCATCCAAGTTCCATACAACAGGAGTTTCCTCCCATGCGTCACGCAGTGATTGTGCTGGCGGCGGTTTCATGCCTGAGTGTTTTGGCCTGCGGGCAGAGCGCCGAAGAACTGGTTAACAAAAACATTCAGGCTAAGGGCGGAATGGACAAGATTAAGGCGATCAAGACCGTCCGCATGACAGGAAAGCTGAATGGCGGAGGTGGATTTACCGCCGCAACGATGCAGGAAAACGAGCGCCCGAATTTGGTGCGGGAGACCTTCACGCTGCAAGGCATGACCGCTGTCACTGCCTACGACGGTGCGACTGGCTGGCAAATTCAGCCATTCGGCGGACATAAAGATCCTGAGTTCATGGGAGAGGACGATTTGAAGGATCTGCTGCTGGACGCAGACTTCGATGGGCCACTGGTGGATTACAAAGAAAAGGGCAACACCGTGGAGTTTCTGGGGCACGATGTGGTCGATGGCGACGACGCGCTGCGCCTGAAAGTCACGCTGAAAGATGGCGACATCGTTTACTACTATCTGGATCCCGATAGCTTTCTGGAAATTCGCAAGGAAGTGCAGGAGTTCATCCGCGGCTCGGTGCGGGAGAGCGTCATTGACATGGGCTCGTACAAGCCAGTCGCGGGCGTGATGTATCCCTACTCGATTGCGCAGGGGACAAAGGCGAATCCGGCAGCGCAGAGTACGACCATCGAGAAGATCGAAGTGAATATACCTATCGATAAGGCTGACTTTGCTGTACCCGCTTCGTTGAGGACTGAAGAAAAGAAGTCCGGGTTGGTCGGGATTCACTGACTCTTCGGCGAGGGGTAGCGCAAGGGTTGCGACTCGTCCCAACCGTGGCAGCAGGACGCGTCGACTCGCTCGGGGCCGACTGCCTTCGCGACAAGAACGCAACGAAATTAACTGCGTGATTAACTACGTGGAAAAGGACTCGAAGATATGAAAGTATCCGCTCACAATTCCTGGGGAGTGATTGTGTTGTTCGTTGCAGCCATGCTGTGCGCACCCCTGCAGGCCGCAGCGCAAGCGCCGTACCGCTTCGACGCCGCAACGGTTTCCGGCTTGCCAGCGCGCAATATCGGCTCGGCCACCATGAGCGGCCGCATTGCCGCGCTGGACGCGGTGGAAGAGAACGGCCGCATCACCGTCTTCGTGGGCGCAGCCAGCGGCGGTGTATGGAAGTCGGTGAATGGCGGGACGACTTACAAGTCGGTTTTCGATCGCGAGAGTGTGCAGTCGATCGGCGCGGTAACCATTGATCCGTCGAACCCGAAAACGATTTGGGTGGGCAGCGGTGAGGGTTGGGTAAGAAACAGCGTCTCGGTCGGCGATGGCGTTTACAAATCTACGGATAGTGGCGAGAACTGGACCAACGTTGGGCTTAAGGACAGCGAGCACATCGCGAAGATTCTGGTCGATCCCAAGGACGGAAATAATGTTCTGGTTTGCGCGATGGGACATTTGTGGGATGACAATGATGAGCGCGGAGTTTACAAGACGACCGACGGTGGCAAGACGTGGAAAAAGGTTTTGGCGGGCGCGAATGGATCGTCGGGTTGCGCGCTGATGGCGATGAGCCGGCAGGAGCCGAAGACAATGTACGCCGCAATGTGGGATTTCCGGCGGCAGGGTTGGACGTTTCGCTCCGGCGGACCGGGCAGCGGGTTATTCAAATCGACTGACGGCGGCGATCACTGGAGCGAAATCAACGAGAGCAGCGCCAAGGGTTTGCCGGCCAAGCCGTGGGGACGTGTTGCGGTTGCGGTGGCGCCTGCAAAGCCGCAGGTCGTTTATGCCAACATCGAGGCGGAAAAAGGAAGAGGGCTCTATCGTTCAGACGATGGCGGAGGGAACTGGACGAAGCTCGATGCGAGCAACTTCATGGTGTGGCGCCCGTTTTATTTTGGCAATCTTATCGTCGATCCCAACGATGAGAACAAAATTTTTAAACCCGACCTTATATTGCTATACAGCACGGATGGCGGAAAAACTTTTAACACAGTTTCCGGGTCGGACCATGGCGACTTTCACGATGTATGGATTAATCCGAAGAATCCGAACATTGTGATCGCAGGCGACGATGGCGGATTGTGGCGCAGCGAGGACGGCGGCAATCGCTGGAAACATCAGATGAACCTGCCGGTTTCGCAGTTCTATCACGTAAGCACCGACAATTCCGATCCTTATCACGTTTACGGCGGGCTGCAGGACAACAGTTCATGGGTGGGGGATTCATCGTACCCAGGCGGCGTTTCGAACTCGCGATGGGAGAACATGTATGGCGGCGATGGTTTCTGGATGTTTGAAGACACGTCCGATCCGAACTACATCTATGCGGAAGCGCAAGGCGGAGAAATCGGGCGCGTCAACCGCTATTCGCATGAAATTCGCGGGATCAAGCCGTTGCCGAATTATGGCGAGAAGAAACTGCGTTTCAACTGGAACAGTCCGATTCATATGAGTCCTAATGAGAAAGGCACGATTTATATCGGAGCGCAGTTTCTGTTTCGCTCGCGCGATCACGGGCAGTCCTGGGATCGCATTTCACCGGATCTGACGACCAACGATCCGGAGAAGCAGAAGCAGGAAGAATCGGGCGGTGTGACGGTAGACAATTCTTCGGCGGAAATGCATACCACGATTTATTCGATCTCGGAATCGCCGAAGAATGGGCAGATTATCTGGGCTGGAACGGACGACGGAAATCTGCAGATCACGCGGGATGGCGGCAAGACCTGGACGAACGTGGTGGGCAACATCGCGGGCCTGGGGAAGAATTCCTGGGTCTCCACGATTGAGGCCAGCCGATTTGACGAAGCTACGGCGTATGCCACGTTCGACCGGCACACGTTCGGGGACATGAAGCCATACGCTTACAAGACCACCGACTATGGCAAGACCTGGACGGCGCTTCCGGCCCAGGAGAGCGGGGCGCGAGGATTCGCGCACGTGATCAAAGAAGACTCGGTGAATCCGAATCTGCTTTTCCTGGGAACGGAATTTGGGTTGTGGATCTCCGTCGATGGCGGTCAGCACTGGGCACAATATAAAGGGAGCAATTTCCCGTCCGTGCCGGTCGATGACATTGCGGTGCAGGCGCGGGAGGGCGATCTGGTGCTGGCGACACATGGGCGCGGAATCTGGATTATTGACGACATTTCTCCACTACGCGCTCTGACTCCGGATCTGATGTCGAAGGAAGCTACGCTGATTCCGGGCAAGGCGGTGCAGTACTTCGATACTTTCGGCGGATGGGCTGAAGGGGACGAAACTTTCACGGGACGCAGCCGGCCTGGGGAAGCGCAGATTACTTACTATCAGAAGGGGCGGCACATCTTTGGTGATTTGAAGATTGAGATTCTGGATCAGAACGGCAAACTCGTCGATAGCGTAGCCGGAAGCAAGCATCGCGGCTTGAACCGCGGCAGTTGGTCAATGCGCGTAAAGGCGCCGGCTGTGCCGCCGGCGGCGACGGCGCTGTTTGAGGCGGCGCAGGGTCCACGAGTAGTGCCGGGAACTTACACAGTGAAGATGACCAAGGGCGACAACGTTTATACCGAACAATTGAACGTGGTGCTCGATCCTCGAGCGAAATTTTCGCTGGAAGATCGCAAAGCGCAGTTCGACCTGACGATGAAGATCTATCACACCATCGAACACATGACGTACTCGGTGGAGGCGATTGAGGGAGTGCGGAACGCGGCCAACGCGAGGGCGGCGAAGTTGCCGGAGAAAGATCCGCTGCGGAAGCAGTTGCAGGATCTGGCGGCCAAGTGTGACGAGCTGCGGTCGAAGATTGTGGCTACGAAAGAAGGCGGCATGATCACGGGAGAGGAACGCATCCGCGAACTTTTGGGACAACTGTATGGGACAGTGAATGGATATGAGGGGCGGCCGGGAGAATATCAGGCGGCGCGGGAAGAATCTTTGGCCCATGAATTGGAAGATGTCATTGGAGATTTCCAGAAACTGACGCAGAAGGAACTCCCGGGGATCAATGCGGGATTGAAGAAGAAAAAAGCCGAGGCGATTCCAGTGCTCAGCGAAGAAGAGTGGCAGAAAAAGCGCGAGGCGGAGGGCGGGTCGGGCGCGTCGGCGGGAATGCGCTTCTTTGGCGAGACGCGGGAAATGGAGTAGGAACGGCCTTCGAAATCGGTGTCGTGTTTTCTTTCGCCCCTCCCCGGGGCTTGCTCAATTTTTCTTTTGTACCCACGGCTTGCGCCCCTTCGACAAGCTCAGGGCAAGCAGTGGGCTGGATTCTTTTGCCGCTCGGCGGCTTGACGCGTCTCGGTCTTCTAAATTTCGAACCTGGACCACCGTCCTGAACAATTATTCCCTCTTAAAAAAGCTGGCCGTTCGATTTGATTCCGGGCGCGGGTGCGAGTATGGTGGTCTGTCTTACGAATGGCACGCGAAGAAAAACTTAGGAGATTGCCCATGATGAAACGATTTATTGTTTCGATTATTGCGCTGATGGCTCTGGTAACGCTCGCCTTCGCCGCGGATGAAGATCAGAATGTTTGTAAGGGCGATCCCGATAAATGGCAACAGCTTTTCAACGGAAAAGACCTGACCGGATGGAAGCATGTTGGGCCGGGCAGCGACACGGTGGAAGATGGGCTTATCCATACCCATGGCGGCATGGGATTGCTTTATTGGACGGGCGGCAAAATCGGCAATTGCGTGATCCATGTCGTTTACAGGATGCGCGACGAGAACGACAACTCTGGCGTGTTCATCCGCATCCCGGTAGAGCCGCGTGAGGAGTGGATGCCGGTGCACTATGGATTCGAAGTGCAGATCGACAATCATCCCGAAACTTCGAAGGAAGATGAATATCATTCCACTGGAATGCTCTATTCGCTGACTAAGCCGCTGGCGAAGGCGTGGAAGCCGGGGCCGGAATGGAACACGATGGAGATCACGCTGGATGGGCCGCGCACGATCGTCATGCTGAATGGAGTGAAAGTCACGGACTATAAAGATGGCGATCCGGTGCCGGACCGCAAGTTTGATTTCGAACCGCAACGCGGTCCGCGACCGAACTTCGGGTATTTCGGTCTGCAGAATCACAGTGACAACGACATCGTGTTCTTCAAGGAAGTAGCGATTAAGTCGCTGAAAAAATAAGGAAGCAGATCCTTCGCTGCGCAAAATACGCTTGCTCAGGATGACAATCGACATACGGAGGGATTGGCATGAAACGGATTGAGATGAAACGAATTCTTTCGCGACGGGCATTCTTGCAGGGAAGCGCGGCGGCCGCCGCGGGTGGGCTGCTGGTTTCAAAGACTGTCCAACTTGAAGCGGAACCGTTTCCTCGTGCCGTGGCGCCCAGCGATCGCATCCGATTTGGCATGATCGGGATTGGGATGCAAGGTTCGGGCCTGCTGACGGACGCGATCACGATACCTGGAGTGGAGTGCGTCGGCGCTGCCGACTTGTACGACGGGCGTCATACGCTGGCCAGGGAAATCACTGGCAACTCCAGTCTTCCCGCTTCACGCCATTATCGGGATTTGCTCGATCGGAAAGACATCGACTGCATCGTGGCTGCGGTTCCGGATCACTGGCACCGGCGGGTTGTGGTGGACGCGTGCAATGCGGGCAAGGATATTTATTGCGAGAAGCCGATGTCGCATAATGTGGCCGACGGACTGGCGATGGTGGAGGCAGCACAGAAAAATAATCGCATCGTGCAGATTGGCTCGCAGCGGGTAAGTTCCGAACTGTGCGCCAAGGCTCGGGAACTTTATGCCGGCGGGGCGATCGGCGATGTGGAAATGGTGGAACTCACGCTGGGACGCAACGATCCGACGGGAGCGTGGGAGTATCCGCCGCCGCCCGATCTTTCTCCGGAAACGCTCGACTGGGATACGTGGCTCAACGACGCTCCGAAAATCCCGTTCAACCCCTTGCATTTCGCGCGTTGGCGCTGCTGGCGGGCTTACGGCACGGGCGTGGCGGGCGACTTGATGGTGCACTTGATCAGCGGCATGCTGGTTACGCTGGGATGGAACGAGATTCCGCGCTCTGCGACGGCAATGGGCGGAATTTTTCGATTCAAAGACGGGCGCGATATGCCTGATTTCCATACCGTGCTCTTCGACTACCATGGCATTCCGGTTTATGTGCGCCTGGACCTGGGATGCGAAACGCCAGAACTGGCGCGGTTCATGGGGCCGAAGGGCCTACTCGATGCCGGGGAGTTCGAGTTGCGGCATTCTCCACAGGCCGGCGTCGACACCAGTCCCAGCTATTACAGTGCCGGCTTCACGGCGAAACTGCGGCAAGAATATGTGAAGCAGTGGCACGCGGAACATGACCCGCCGCTGGGCAAAGAACCGATCCAGGACGACACGGTATATCGCGGACATGACTGGGACGATATGACTCCGCACCTGAATGTATTTTTTAAGTCGGTGAAGTCGCGCAAGCCGGTAACGGAGGACGCGGTCTTCGGCAACCACGCTGCCATCGCGTGCCATATGGCGAACGAATCGTACTTCCGGCAGAAGCCGGTTTCGTGGGACGCAGCTTCGAAAACAATTAAGTCGTAGCACTGGAGGACTATGCGCTCCAATTTTGCCGAGTGGAAACGGAAGATCGTTCCGGTTCTGCTCGGCTTTCTTGTACTAAATGTTTGCGCACTGGCGCAGGATATTCCCACGGGAAAGCCAGAATCGGTGGGGCTGTCCGGGGAACGACTGGAGCGCATTGGTGCAGTCGTGCAACATGACATCGACGACAAGCGTATCGCGGGCGCGGTCACGCTGGTGATTCGACACGGACATGTCGCCTGGTTCAAGTCGCAGGGGATGATGGACCGCGAGGCCGGCAAGCCGATGCGGCCGGATGCGATGTTTCGCATCTGCTCGATGACCAAACCAATTACTAGCGTGGCCGTAATGATGCTTTACGAAGAGGGGCGATTTCTGCTCGACGATCCCGTGTCGAAATATCTTCCGGAGTTTAAGAATCCGAAGGTGCTGGTGAAGCCGGCTTCCGGTGACCCGTATACGATTCCGGCCACGAAAGAAATTACGATTAGGGATTTGCTTCGCCACACTTCTGGACTCACCTATCAGTGGAACAATGAGCTCGGCGCCATGTATGAGAGCGCCGGGGTGGCGAGCGGACTGCTTCAGTATGACGGGACGATTGGGGACAGCGTAAAGAAGCTCGCGGGCCTTCCGCTGCTGTTTAATCCCGGGGACCGTTTTGAATACAGCCTCAGTGTCGATGTGCTGGGCAGGCTCGTGGAAGTGGTTTCTGGTAAACCGCTGGACGACTTTTTTCGCACGCGCATCTTTGAGCCGGTGGGCATGAAGGACACATATTTCTATCCTCCCGACAATAAGCTCGATCGGCTCGCCACGGCTTACACCTATTATCCCGACAAAGGGTTGAACCGGTTTCCGGATACACCGATCAAGGAAGGGACTTTTGCGTATTCCGCGGATTATCCTTCGCGCGGTCCAAAGAAATTATTTTCCGGTGGCGCGGGGCTGGTTTCGACAGCGATGGACTATGCCCGATTCTGCCAGATGATGCTCGACGGCGGCAAAGTCGGCAACACGCGCCTGTTGAGCCGCAAGTCGGTCGAACTGATGACGCAGGATCAACTCGGAAAGATTGGTCCCGATCAGGGATTCGGGCTGGGTTTCGGAGTGTCCGGCGTTAAAAGCCCGCTCTCCGAATTAGGATCGACGGGCGAGTACAACTGGGGCGGCTTTTTCTACACTGGGTTCACGATCGATCCGAAGGAGCAAATGATCGTCGTCTTCATGGCGCAACTACATCCGACGGGCGGGTTGTCGCTGGACCGCGAAGTCAATGTGCTTGCGTATCAGGCGATCAACGATTGAGAACTCGGGAAGACCATACAGGCTCGTCATTCCTCGACTTCTCTTTCGAAAAAATACGCGGCACATATTTCTCGGCGAGCTTCGCCTTCCTTCGTGATCTCTGCAATCAAAAGCTTTTGATCGCAGAGTTCGCCGAGAGTGCGCGGAGAACGCGAAGAAAACACTTAACATATCGGCTCGATTCGTATACCGGAGCAAATCATGAGTGAGTTACAGATCAACCGTCGGGCATTTCTGGGCAAATCGGCTGCAGTCATCGCTGGGGGCGTCGTCCTGCCTCGCACGGCGTTGTCTTACGGAAATATTGTTGGGGCAAACGACCGCATTTCTCTCGGACATATTGGCGTGGGTAGCCGCGGTGGCGATCTTGACTTGATCGCGTCCAAGTTGAAGGACAGTCATTACGTGGAGATGACGGCGGTCTGCGACCTGTGGAAGGTGAACCGCGAGAAAGCCGCAGCTACGAATGCGGGTTATTACGGGAGGGCGCCGCGGGCGGTTCAGCATGTTGAAGAGCTGCTCGCCATGAAGGACATCGATGGGGTTTTGATTTCCACTCCGGAGCATTCGCACTCTCTCATCCTGAAAATGGCGGCCGAGGCGGGCAAAGATACCTATGTCGAAAAGCCGATGGCAAATGTGCTGACCGAGGCAAAAGCCGCGCGCGAAGCCGTGCTTCGCGCCAAAACGATTGTGCAGGTCGGCACCCAGCATCGCAGTGAACCTTACCCTAGAGCGGCACAAAAGGTGGCACGGAGTGGGGCGCTGGGAGAGGTGAGCAAGGTTGAAGTGGTATGGAACTATCATGGCCCGCGGTGGCGCGGACGGCCAGAGGTGAAGGAAATTCGCGAGCAGGACACGGATTGGTCGAAGTGGCTGATGACGAAGCCCGCGCGTCCGTTCGATCCGCGAATATATTTTGAGTTTCGTCTTTATAAGGAATTCTCGAGCGGGATCCCGGATCAGTGGATGAGCCACGCCATCGACCTGGTGCACTGGTTTATGGATGATAGTTTCCCGAAGTCGGTCGTGTCTCACGGAGGAGTTTTCGCGTGGCATGATGGGCGCGAAACGGCCGACACGTTTCAGGCCTTGCTCGAATATCCGAAAGCTTTCCTGGTCAGCTATTCCACCAGTTTCGGCAATGACGCGCCTAGCTTTACCCGCTACATGGGAAAGAAAGCCAGTCTGATCAACGACGGCGGCGAAGGCAGCCCGCGCTATCGAGTGGTTGAAGAGAAAGGCACACACGAAGACGACGCTGACGTTGACCAGAAGAGAGAGTCCAAGGTTGTGCTGCTGCCGGGAGAAACGAAGCTTCCGCCTCTGGGGATTGATGACCTGACAACCGAGCACATGGCGAATTGGTTCGAATGCATGCGTTCGCGCCAGCAACCTCATGCCTCGGTGCACGAGGGGTTCGCGCATTCCGTAGCCTGTATGATGGCGGCGCAGTCTTATTGGTCAGGCAAGAAAGTGTTCTGGGACGCGAGAACGGAAACGATCACGGACAGTATGCCCGCTGGTGCCTAGATTGGTGTCGTCTACCGGATCACTCTCGATGGCAAGGTGGGCGAGGTGTGGTTTGCTCCCTGGATCGACCAGGCCCGCGGCACTCCAATATAGGACGCATCCAGGGCTGCGATCGAAGGGCAACCCAGCAGTCGAAGCGTGCGCTCAACATCCGATCGAAGAATCTCAAGCGCGCGAGCTACCCCGGCTTGTCCGCCAGCCGCAAGGCCGTAAGCGTAGGCGCGGCCCACGAGCACCGCGCGGGCGCCCAGGCAAAGTGCTTTCACGATGTCCGCGCCACGGCGGATTCCGCCATCCATGAGCACTTCGATCTGGCCTCCTACGGCGGCGACTACTTCCGGAAGGGCGCGCAGGGTAGGAAAAACGGAATCCAGTTGACGGCCTCCGTGGTTGGACACAACCACCGCGGATGCGCCTTCATCGACGGCGCGCCTGGCATCGTCGGCGGTTAAGAGACCCTTTACCGCGATGGGTCCCGGCCAGAGTTCGCGGATCCAGCGCAGGTCTTCCCAAGTTACCGTGGCGCTGGCCAGCGCAGCGCCAACGTCGAGGAGTTCCATCGGGCCTTTGCCCGGGATTATGACGTTCTCCAGCTTCGGCATGCCACCGTCCCGGAGAAATGACGACAGCCATCCGGGATGCGCGAGAATCTCGGGCAAATACGGAATTTTTGCCAACCACGAAGAACCCAACAGCTCCTTCATCCCGTTGCGAGGATCGCGCTCTCTCATTCCAGCGACCGGCGTATCCACCGTAATCACTAGCGCCGAAAATCCCGCGCGGCGTGCCCGGTCGATCGAGCCTTCCGCGGCCTCGCGCCCCCCGAGCAAATACAACTGATAGAAGACCGGACCTGCTGATCCCGCTTTCACATCCTCCAACTTGTGAGCGGAGATGGTGGAAAGGATGTAAGCCGTCCCGGCCACTCCAGCCGCGCGCGCCGCGGCGACTTCGCCCTCGGGATGCATCAAACGGCTATAGCCGACTGGCGCGAGAATGGCAGGAAAAGAAAGTTCCTGGCCTAGAACGCGGGTTCTCAAGTCGCAGTTGGCGACGACTACCGCCCCGCGGGGGCGAAACAGCACGTCGCGAAATACCCGGCAATTTTCCGCCAAGGTGCATTCCGCTTCGGCGCCGCCATCCAAATAATCGAACACCGCCTTGGGAAGACGGCGTTGCGCTAGAACGCGCAGATCCTCGATATTCACGACTGCTGAGGAATTCATAAAGTCCTGAGATGATACTGCCGGCGAAGTGTCGAGGTCCAACTGGAAATCGGCGAAGTCTGAAAGACGATGCTGCGAGGCTTGGGCTCTCAGCGATTGTGTGCGGTGCAAAATTCCTTAATCGGCAGCTCGCTTCAGCAAGATCCGGACGATTGCTCACTCAACTGTGAAACTTACTGGCTGGTTCCTGACGGAACAGCTTTGGCAGTATCCGGTGCCGGAGTTCCATCAAAACTGGTCAACTGTATGTTACCAAGCGGAAGTTGCCGCAATCCACTCTCAATCTTTTGCCGGTCACCTACTACCACGACGAACATCCTGCCGGGAACGAAGTATCCCTTCGCCACACGCTCCACATCCGACAAAGTGACGCTATCAACCTTTACGTGGAAGAGTGTTGTAGAAGAACCCGTAAGTCGCACGATCGCCGGAATTTAGATGGTGAGCGCGGAAGGAATCGAACCTTCAACCTACTGATTAAGAGTCAGTTGCTCTGCCAATTGAGCTACGCGCCCACGGTGGGAATCTTGGCTGGTAGGACGAACCGAAATTATAGCATCGCCGGCTTCTTGCGGCGGCGCGCCTCGAAGATTCGGGTTGACTGCGTAAATTGGGCGGATTAATGCCTAAGAATACATCGCGCCTGAAGATGGTGGCGCAATTGTTACCGTGGATTACACGGGCGTGGGCGCCCGCGCCACAGCAGCGTTTGCCCAAAGAATCCGATTAGGAACGCTGGCGGACTTCGGCGGCAAGGCGTCCCGAGTTGCTGGTCACCGCGTGTTGCGGGGACAACTGGTCGGCTGCGATTGGTGGACGGTGCTCGACGGTGCCGATCACCGGCGCTTCATCCATGCCGTCAGCGTAGGCCATGGAGGCGAAACGCTGCTGGCTGCACATGCGATCGATCAGGCGTTGCTGCCGTCGATTGAGCACGGCATGAGGGAGAATGGGAAAGTTGCGGAACATCCAAACCAAATATACCCGCTGAAGAAATGAAGGCATTACATATCGCGGACCAATGGGGGTACGAACCTGTACCACCCCGGCCGCCAGTTTTTCGATCAACATACCTGGGCCCGCCTCGGAACCTGAAATTAGATTGGCCAGAGTAATTCTAGGGCCGCCATTATTGCAGGAGAGCCATACAAATGGAAAGCCTTTTTTTTATTACTCCGAAGATAAGGGCTTGCGAATAGATTATCAAATCGCCGCTGCTTGTCTTCCGCCCCGCGGTGTATTTCTGAAAAATCTTCGAAGATCGGGGCCTGAAACGTCACGCGAGCGCAGCGCCGCGCTCCCTCAGATCGCGACTTCGGGGAGGATGTCCATGCGGCGGATCTGGGCGGCCACCCCGAATTCTGCTCCGTCTTCTTCCACGCGGACGATAGTGGCCTGGCAGCAGACCCAGCACTTTTCGCCGGAGGTAAGTTCGGGAGGGAGAATCAGGACCAATTCAACGTCCGCTCCCTTCTCCATGCGGGACTTGGTGTAAAGGAAGACCCCGTTGGAACTCACGTCTCGGGTTTGCGCGGGTTGATCGGCGCCGTCAGCAGTGCGCAGGCGCGTGGGGACCCGCGTGGGGATCCTTCTTCCGGAGCGGCGCTCGGTATCGACCTTCATGGGCGAAGTGCCCAACCACTGTACACCAATGCCGCGGATTGGACGAGGAGTTACAGGCTTCGGCGCTCCGGGCCGCGAGTCCCCAAGGGCTAAGCCTGCGTCATTCGTGACTCGTTGCGGCGCGGCTGAAGCCGTGCCCTTCCCGAATAGTCTGCGTTCGCGATCGCTGGACAGCCAAGGCGGCTGTCTACATGATAGGTCGCTTGCTGCGGATGGCCGGGACCACCAAAGCTTGCTCCATGGTAGGCACGTTGGTGCCGCGCAGCTTTGCCTCTACTTCGTGGAGTTTATCGATTTGGGCGGTTTGATAGTAGGCCTGCACCAATAATTCCATGGTGAATGGATTGTCCTGATCCTCTTCCAGGTGCGCAATCGCGTCCGGGTATTTCTTCTGGTCCATCAGCAGAGTTCCAGCGGCGCCATGGTAAGAACTCTGAATCACGCGGTTGCGGCTGCCGCTGGCCAGAGTCTCGAGTTGATGCAGTGACTGGTCCGCCAGCGCTTGATCGCCCGCGCGTGCGGCTCGTACGACGCGGTTGCGGAGGATGCGCGACATCTCTTCGTCGCGGTCCGAGATGGAAATACTTGCACTGTGGCTGAGAGCTTCGTCCCCCAGCTTCAAATGCTTCAGGGCAACGTTGTCGTCGCTCTGATACTCCGCCATTTGGCGAAGCGCCTGGGCTTCCTGCAGATCCTGCTCTTTGGCATGAGCTGTCTCGGCGATTTCCTGCAGATCCTTGTCGGCCTGAGCGTAATTTCCCTCGCGCACGAACGTCATCGCCCTCTGCATGCTGTAGGTGAGGCGGTCGGCTTCATTGTGGGCGAAGCGGATGGCCTTGTAATATTCAATGCGGGCCTGTTCCTGATTGCCCATGAGAGCGTAGGTGTCGCCGAGACCGAGTTGCGAGGTCACGAAGTCGGGATCGATCTTGAGCGCGGCGCGGTAGTGGGTCAGCGAGCCTTCGAAGTTTCCGGCCATGCGCAGCAGTTCTCCGTAGGAATCCTGCGGATTGGGCTCTTTGGGAAGCATGACCACGTAACGATCCATGGCCGCGAAGGCCTTGGCAAATAGCCGGTTGCGGGCGTCGACGTAGGCGAGATCGTTCAACGCGGCGGGAAAGTTTTTATCCAGGGCGAGGGCCTTCTCAAAGAAGCGCTGCGCCTGGTCGTCTCCGTTTTCGCCCATTAGCCAGTTGCCCGCGAGATAGAGCAGGTGCTTGTCATGCGGGTAGATCTCGAGCATGTCGTTCATGGCTGTGATGCCGCCAAGGAAGTCGCCTTCCTCCACTTTGGAAATCCAGGCAACCATCAACTGCTCGCCAACGGTGGCCTTGGGCGCGAGTTGCTTCGCTCTGGCGCGAGCGTCAGTTACTTCCTTGGGATTGCTGCTGTTGAAGGCGATCCATGCCCAAGCCACGGCGAGGTTGGGATCTTCTTTCACAGCCGCGCGCCAATCGTCGTTGCAGCGCTCCAGATAAAGGTTCTCGTAGTCGGTCATTCCCTTTTCGTAAAGCTCGCGGGCTTTGGGGGACGTGGTCGTGACGGGCAGCGTAGTGGATTCTCCCTTTTTCAAGTGGTGCGCGTAAAGCGGCGCGGCCAGAAACAGAGCCAGCGCCAACATGGAGCATGCGTTCCGTAAGCGATTCTTAAGAGATTGAACGTTAAGCGAGCGAGTTTCTGCAGAGAGAGCTTCCATAAGAAAAGTGCGGCGCATCCAGAGATCTCCGGGACAGAGTTAATGGGGGATTACGAGGAAGAGGGTAACATCGGCGTAATCAAGCGAGGAGGTGACGAAAGACGTAGATCGGATGCCTGAAACGCGCGGAAAATTGTTGCTAGGTGCGGGCATCACGGCCTAATACTCCTCATTCTGAAGGACTTGCGACGCGGCGGTGCTTTCAATGGGATACGCTGACATCGCGCAATTTATGGAGGTTTATCCGGATGGCAGCCCCGCTTCTTTGCGCGTAATGAATTGGGGAGGCGGCATTCACTGTTTGCACCAAAAAATTCTCACGAGGTGAATTTCGATGCGATGGAGTCCAGGCGGCAGCAGTGACGATGTGGAAGATCGTCGCGACGAAGATGGTGGCGGCGGGATGCAGTTTGGCGGAATTCACCTGGGTATTGGCGGGATCATTATTCTTTTTGTCCTCAGCCTGGTTTTTCACCGAAATTTCTTTGCGCTGCTCGGCGTCGGTTCGGCAGGCTCTCCCACTGCGGTCACTCAGCAAGATCGACCCGGCGGATCGGAGGCGAACCGGCAACTGGATGAGTCGGAGAAGCCCCTGGTTCAGTTTGTAACCTTCGTCCTCAACGACACGCAGGCCACGTGGACGAAAATCATGGATTCGGAGGACGTGCACTATCGCCATGCCAAACTGGTCCTGTTTCGCAACTCCATCGACTCGCGCTGCGGGATGGCGCAATCGGCTACTGGGCCGTTTTATTGTCCCGAGGACGAGAAGGTCTACATCGATCTGGGATTTTTTGACGAACTGAAGCGACGCTTTGCGGCCCCGGGAGAATTTGCGCAAGCCTACGTGTTGGCCCACGAAGTTGGACATCACGTGCAGAAGTTGCTGGGGATTGAAGCCAAGGCGCGAGCGGAGCAGGAGCGGAATCCGGGATCGGCAAAGGCTATATCCGTGCGGTTGGAGCTGCAGGCGGACTGTTTTGCCGGCGTCTGGGCGCACAGCACGGACCAACGCCACCTGCTCGACGTAGGTGATATCGATTCCGCTCTGAAGGCGGCCGCTGCGGTGGGTGACGATCGATTGCAGCGCATGAGCACAGGACACGTCAATCCTGAAACCTTCACCCACGGAAGTTCGGCGCAGCGAACAGAATGGTTTCAGCGCGGCTACAGCGGCGGCACCGTCGAATCGTGCAATACGTTTCAGTAGTGAAGAGATGAAAGAGTTGGAAGCCGCTGCGAAAAAAGCCCCTGCCGTTTGCGGCAGGGGTGAAAACGGTCTAAAGCGACCTAAAAGGTTAGCTTCAACGAAAGTACTGTGTTGAAGGCTTCGCCAGGCCCAATTCCAGGCGCTCCGTTGAAATCGCCGATAGTATCGGTGACCTGGCCGGTGCCGTAGCTAAAGGCTCCCGGTCCAGACGCCAGATTGATCCTGTTGAAAAGGTTAAACATCTCCGCCTTAAATTGCGCCTTCAGCCGCTCCGTGACGACGAAGCTCTTGCTGACACTAAGGTCCATATCGCTGAATCCTGGTCCGTGGATTTGGTTGCGGCGAAGTGTGCCGTAGCACCTGCCATCCGGTGTGACGGGAGCGCAGGTTGCTGGGTCCGGCGTGCTGAAGGCGGTCGGGTTGACCCACTGAACGCCTGTAAACGCAGCGGTCTTTACGAAGCTGTGAGAGACGCCGGCAAAGGGGTCAGCAATGAGGTTCAGTCCCTGGCGAAACTGGTCATTGGGTTGACCGCCATGGAAGCCAAGAACACTGCTGACGTTCCACCCATGTGTCAGTGCCTTCGGTCCGTGCGCGGAACCAGGCACATCCCAGCTTAGCGTGCCGGTGAAAGAATGCCGCGTGTCGAAGTCACTGTTCCCGTAGTCCGCCTTGATGTTGGTGCTGTCGAATGGGATCACCCCGCGATATGCGGTAATCTCATCCAAATTGTGCGCCCATGTGTAACCGAACTCCGAACTCAATCCGTGCCACCCGCGGAAACGGAGCGTGCTCTGAAGAGCGTTGTAGTTTGACGTGCCAATGCTATTGAGCTGATTGATGGCACCAAAGTTCGGATATTGGCTCTGAAAGGGCAAGGCCCCGCCCGCAACTGGCTGATTAAGGTTGAGCACGATCGATAGTCTTCGCCCCTCGCTACCCACATAACCAACCTGCCAGACAGCTGCGCCGTTGGCGAAGCTCTTTTGCACATTGAAGTTGTAGTTGTAGAAATAGGCGGTGTGGAAATTCTGATTGACCGAGAAAACGTCAAAGATGCCTAGTCCGGGGCAGTTTCCAGTCGGGCAAGTCTGCACCCCATTGAAGATGTACGTGCTGGGCTGCCAGGTGTAGGACGTTTGGCCTAGAGTATTTTGGGTGTAGATCGACACAGGACTTGGTCCGGCAGGATTGTCCTGCACACCGTCTGCGTTGTTGGGCGGACGGAAGTCCAGGAAGGGATTCAGATTGATCTGATCGAAATAGATACCAAATCCGCCGCGCACAACCAGATCTTCCCGGCTGGTAGGCTGATACGCGAAGCCGAGACGAGGAGAAAAATTTCGCAAATTCTTGGGGAAGATGGTGTCAATTCCATTGCCCTGGATCTCAACACCCCGGCCCGGAATGAAAATTCCCAGGTCTTTGCTGCCATTGTGTAGAGCCCCAAAATAGTCCCACCGCAAGCCAAGATTCAGGTTCAGTCTCCGAGTAACCTGCCACGCGTCGGAACCATAAAAATCCAGCGCATTGACTACAACTTTGCGCTCCGCGTTGCCGACATTGATTGAGGAATTATCAACATTTCCGGCAAGAAAGTCTGCGAGGGCGAAAATGTTCTGATCCGCCTGTCCCAGGGCATTGGTGCAGCCCGTAGCGGTTGGATTCCCCGTGCAGTAGGCTGCCCAAGGACCTTGAGCGCCAGAGAAAACAAACTTGCCTAAGGAATGAAAGAAGTAGAACTCATCGAGATGCGCCTGGCGATATTCCCCGCCGAAACGGAATTGGTGTTTCCCCGTGTTGTAGGAAACCACGTCGGCTAACATCCCGGTAATGTCATTGCGGCCTTCGGGCGGCGTGATCCCGACCTGCTCGAAGCTGCCGATCTTAAGATTCGGCGCGCCAAAGAATTTGGGCGTCGCAGGTGTGTCTGGGCTCAAGAACAGTTGCGCGCTTCCGTGCGTGTCATAACTCGCAACTGCGTCGCGGAACACCTGATTAAAGTAGTTCACACCAACCAGCAATTGATTTGTCATGCGTGGGGTAAGCGCCGAGTTCAAGGTGACGGCGTAATTAAATACGTGGATCGGCGCATGCTCAAAATAGTACGGAAGGTTGGAACTCGCGGTCGCCAAGGCCGCACTGCCGCCGGTAGGAGCGGTCTGGCTTCCCTGCCCGCCGAACCAGCGTGCGGAAAGGTGGTGCTTCTCATTGAAGTTGTAATCGAGCTTGACTACGCCGTTGTAGCTGTACCCGGCGGAAGGGTTGGTGGCGAAATAGTTCGACGGCTGGGCTGGCAGGCTATTGATCAAGCCGGGCCAGAGATTCGCCATCAGGTGTTGCGAGATCGTGCTTTCTGGAACATTGTTTGCCGCCAGTAATGCGAGGGCGTCGTTCTGATACGCCGTGGACGGTTCAGTGTTCAGGCCGGACAACGCAATCGTATATTTTTGTTTCTCGAAGGCGATAAACCAGAAGGCTTTGTCCTTCACAATCGGCCCGCCGACAGAGAACCCGAAATTCTCGTTGCGTAACGGGGGCTTCTTGTGCGATACGCCGGCCGGAAGGGTACTGGGGTTGAAGAAAGGAGTAGCGGCCCCAAGCGAAGTATTACGGTTGAAATAATATGCGGAACCATGAATCTGATTGGCGCCGGACTTTAGAACGACGTTGATAACTCCGCCCGCATTGCGTCCAGACTCGGCATTGGATTGAGTCTGCGCAGCGAATTCGTCAATTGCATCCAGTGGCATGAGTGTGCCTGCGATGCCCGATACACCGCCCTGGTTGACGGCAGCAAGGTTATGCCAGAAATCGTTATTGTCGACGCCGTCAATCTGCCAATTCATCTGATTGGCGCGTGTGCCGTTCAGGGAACCAAAGGCCTGCGCCCCCGAGTATCCAGCATAGCCGGGTACCGTGGCTGTAAACTGCGTGAAGTCGCGGCCGTTCATCGGCGCACTCTGCACTTGCTCAGTGGGAATGATGTTGTTCTGCATGACCGTCGTCGTATCGAGCGTGAGCGCTTCCGCTGAGACTTCGACTGAAGTCGACGACGATCCAAGCTTCATCTTCACCGGCAGGGTATAGACCGCTCCCGCAGTGACTGGCACGTTATCGACGGTGGATGGGTTGAAACCCGCGACGGAGACCGAAATCTTGTAGGAGCCCAGTGGCAAATCCTGGAATGAGAACTGGCCGTCGCTGGTGGTTGTTGTGTCGAGCGCAATGCCCGTTGCGTTGTTCGTGGCTTTCACGGTCGCTCCCGGCACTACTGCTCCAGACGGATCAGTAACTATCCCGTTGATGGAACCGCGGAAGGTCTGGGCGTAGGCGCTAACCGCTATCAGCATGGTTGCAAGAATAAGACCGAACCAACGTCGCATATGCATCTCCATTGTCGCCCTCACTGGAAAGTCGATTTGGGCTGAGCGTTCGCCCCCAAGCTTGAAGTATCGATGTGGAGATGGCTGGGCATTTTTCCAGCCAAAGCTGCAGTTGTGTAAGGTTATGTATTTCAATAACTTGCAAAACAGCTGATGCTATAGGGATACACAAATACGGACTTTACCGTATTGAAAATATGAAAACAGGTATGGTTCGTTCGAACGGTTCGCGGGGATCAGCGGCGAGGATCGATTTTTCTGATGCTTCGGGCGAAAACTTTGAATTTCCTGCCTCTTCCTGCTGCTTGAGATGAGTGCCATTTTTCTTAAGGCGCTGCCCAGTGGGCCGTTGCCTGGAGCAAAGACGGGCGACCAGAAAGGAATCGATGAATATTTCTTCACTGAAGCTGCGAATTTACATTGCAGGCGTACAATCATCTCCGTTTTTTGGCAAGCAGCGATTAGGCCGGAAAGGACGCAAAATGGCCGATGACGTGATTGACAATCTGAACGATAGCGAGGGGCCAGATAATCCGGGCTGTGTCTTGTTTGGGTTCCATGTGAATCATAGCCAACTGGTTGGGGGACACCGGGCATTTCTCGCGGGCCCTCTCAAAGACCGGCTTCGGAGGGTTCCGCCCACCGACACGGCTTTCGTGGACATTACGGGGACCTGCAGTTTTACGGGGCCCAAGGCTTATAACATGTCCCTCGGCCTGAACCGCGCCACCGAAGTGTACAAACAATGCGAGTCGCTGGGCCTTATGAAATTGCCCAATGTGCAGTGGAGCGACCCGCAAACTCATGGCTTCGTTGACGCCGAAAGGATGGAGCGTCAACCGGCACGCCTGCCCGCGATTCGGGAAAAGCAAGGAGCGATTTTTCGAGCTGTCGACGTCAACATCATCATCCGCCACGGGAAAGTGCCGCCCGTACCTGTGCCGCCTCGACTGCACTTCTTTCAGATGCGCGCGATCTATGCACTCTCCCTGTCACCGCCAATCCCAATCCTTCCCGGTGTGAGCGTGGGCGCCGACATCATGATGTTTGAGATCAAGGATCTTCTCGAAATGAAATGCGCTGTCTATAAATACACGGGCTTCAACTTCACGCTGGGTATACCGTTGGACGCGCTGGATAAAGCAGTCAAGATGGGGCGCTTAACCAAGGTCGTGTTACAGGCGCCGGGAATGGCCAGCGGCGCCTTCGCAGGACCGTTCAACGACTTCACCCATCGCCGCGGACCTCGCGTCTACAAGCCTGTCGAACAATGGTATGGGGCCGCAAGTTACTTCGCAGTGAGTGCGTTCAACATTTCTGGTCTGCCGAGCTGGATCAACTTCGGCGGTTTTGACGTCAAGCCGCCGTTGCGCCATAACGCCCAGATCGATCCGTTCGATGGCGGAGCCACGATCGGCTTTCCTCAGATATCGACCGGCGAGGGCTCACTCTCGCTGGTCTCCGGGCCTCAAGTCTGCCGCTAATCCGGGCCGTAGAAATACTCAAACCGCTTCTTGCACTCGGCGAGAAGCGGTTTGCATCTTTGCAAAATAAGAATTTCTACTGGTTAGAAGGTGAAGGAGACGCCGCCGCGGACGCAGCGGGCGGCTTGGACTAGATAGACCGTCTGGCCATCGTGGCCCAGCACGGGTACGTAGCCTTCCGCCAGGAGATTGCGCACATCGATGATGGCTTCCATGTGGCCGCCCAGGCTGGGAATCGGCTGCCGGAGGAAGATATTCAGGAAAGGCTCGCTTTGACCTGGCGAGGCGTTGAACATGTCTACTGGAGTAAGGGCAGAGCCGTTCACCCAGCGGTAGGAGGCGATCCAGCGAGTGTGAGTGTGGGGAGCGGTTCCGCTCAACTTGGCGGCAATGGCTTGGCGGCGCACGGTGTTGAGATACTGCTGGGCCTGCTTCAAAGTGACATCGGGCTTCGACAGATCAACCACACCGCCGAAGGCGTAGTCGAGGGTAGCGGTGAGGTCGTCGGAGAACTTGTGCTGCAGAACGACGCGAAGGCCGTTGGTGTCGAGCTTCTTGCCGGCATAGGTGAAGGTTCCTGAGGAGACGTCGGGCAGGAGGAATCCCCCGGCTGCAGTGACTTCACCAGTGCCGAGGAGCGCGGGATCGACCACGCGGTCGGAGTAGGCGGCGACCTGCAGATTGTTCTTTCCGAGGCGCCGGGACACGCTTAACTCGTGATGATGAGCGCTCTCGATCTTGGGAGCAAAAGCCAGCAAGCTGACTCGCGGATTGGATTCACTGAGATCGGCGGGCGAAGAATCGAAACCCTTCTCGGTACGCAGGTCGGGACGAGACGTGGCGTAGTCGTATTCCAGAACTGTGTTGGGTGAGAGATGAAGATGCGCGGAACCGTAGGGACGGAAAGCGGTGGCGTGGCCCAGGAATTGGACGGTCTGGAGCTCGCTGCCGAATTTTAATTCCACGACGTCGGCGACGGTAAATTCGTCGCTCGCGGAAAGAGCCAGCGATTGCAGGGCAGCGTTATGCAGGTTGGGGTCGGACGGAGAGAAGCGGCGCACGGTCAGTCCGAGCGTTGGCGTGGAGCCGTCGGGCAGACGGTTGGAATAAGTGGTGCGCAACACGCCTGCCGGCAGAGTGCTACCGTAGCCGACGTCGCCGCTGAGGGAGAGATGTCCGTCGGCAAAGATTGAGCGCTCCAGAGTGAAGCCGGTGCTCATGTCGGAGCCGGTACCGTAGCCGCCGGCGGCTGAACCCGCCAGGAAGGAGAGGGTGCCACTCAACTCGTGCGATTGCTTCTCGGGTGGTTCGCTGACGCCGTTGGAAATAGGATCGTCAAAGACGCGCAGAATGGGGCGGTTCGCCACCGAGCGCAGAGTCCACTTCCAGTCATCTTCGTCGGGCAGAGGACGGATAGGGCCGAGTTGCATGACGCCCAGAAGCGTGCTCAGGGTGACGTTCACGTTGAGGCTCGCGCCTGCGTGGAGTCCAACTTTTTCGCGCAACGCAGGGAGGAAGGAAGGCGCGGTGACTTTCAGTGTGTAGAAACCGGGCAGCAGTCCGGTCGCGGTATAGAAACCGGCTCCGTCGGTAAAGACGGTGAGGCCGCGATTGGCGGCGCCGAGAATCTGCACAACGGCGCCCATTTGGGGAATGCCCGAATTATTGCGAACGTATCCCGAGATCGCTCCGGGCTGCTCCGCGGCCCACACAGGAAGCGACAACCCTATCAGGATTGCCCAAGTTCCGAGATGACGCACTCTCAGCGTTCGCAGTCTCATTCCATCCCACCCCCTGGGGGGAACCGCAGGGAGTCACTCGTTATTCTTGCTGTTCGTACTCGTTTATTCCACGGCAAACAATGCCGACGGATTCACCGTTTGTTTCGAGATATTGTCGTTCACTTTAATTTCGATCTTGTACGTTCCGGGCTGCAGGTTGGCGGCTACGATGGATTTCTGCAGTGTCACCTGCTCGCCGATGTTGCCCATGGTATCGGTGGTTTCGGTCTTCTGAACCACCTGCTTGTTGGTCGCAAGATTGGTGATGTCGTATTCGAACGTGGCGGAAGGTTTGTGCGTCTTCTCGTCCACCCCGAGATTGTAGACCTGCATCCAGAAATTCAGTTTGGGATCTTTATCCCGTTTGAACAGAGCTGGCTTGCCGTTGGCTGGGGCCACACGGGGCCGAACCTTGGTGGTGCCAATGACAAAGTTGCCAGTGCCGATATCCTTGGTGGGAACTGGCTCCATCACGTCGGCGACAACCAGACTCGACGTAGACAGTTTGTCGTCGGAAAATTCCGGAACTTTGATGCTGCGGCTCCAAATGCCTTTGCGGTCGCCGTTCACATCTTTCACCGCGACGTAGAGTTTGTACAGGCCCGGACGCAGCGGCAATGCCTTGGTGTAAATCGATGCGTTCTCCGCAGTACGAGGGAGAAGTTCAGCCGGGACGTCGACTTGAACTGTATCTTCGAAGGTCTGGACAACCTTGCCGGTTAGCGTGGTCAAGCGGCCGAAAACATTGACCGTTCCGCGCTGAATGCCGTCTTTATTGACGAATGTGATGTCGCGATTCTTCATCTGAATAGCGATGGGCACTAGCACAGTGTCGCTGGTCACTTTCACGAAGTCGGCGCGCACATCGAATGGCATGGGGTTGAGGATCATCTTGGAGTTTACTTCCTCCTCGAGATCGGCGAACTTCACTTTGGGAGCGGCCTGCAGTTTGGCGAATTGCTCCAGGCGATCAAACTCCTTGGTCTGAAGCATGGAGCTCTCAGGACCACCACCCAGACGCTCCAGGCCGTTCCCGGAGAAGCGCTGCGATTTATTCGACATCCCCATTTGCTCGTAAAGGGTGAGGCCCGCGTTGGGGGTCATCAGCAGTGCGTCTTTTTCGGAACGATCCAACGTCATGTGATATTCGCCGCACATGCAAGTGTCGACGAACTCGATGATCACTTCCTGGCCGATGCCTTCGATGTAGCGATAGCGCCAGTCTTCAAAGGGGAAGGTCGAAGTCTCGCCGCCGCCTTCTTCCATGGTGCGCTGGTAGCTTCCGCCCGAGGGATGGGAATCGATTTCATCGGGCTTGCCAAACACAATGTACATGCGACCGCGATCGGTTTTCCATCCGGGTACCCCTGCCGCGAAATGCTCGTTGGCGTAGGCGATGCGCTGATAGTGCTCTTCCTTATATTCGTTCTCTTCGGTGTCTGGGGTGGGATCGCGGCGCTGCCAGAAGGCCTCAATAAAATTGTCGCGCTCCTCGTCGTTGGAAAGCTGCTTGAAGGCGGCGCGTTCTTCGTCGGTGATGATCCAGACGACGTCTTCTTCCAGCCACTTTTTATAAGGACGGCTTAATTCCTGTTTGAGGGCCCGCTCGTTCTTCTTTTTCTGCTTCTCGTTGGTGGGACGCTTGAGAGGATCTACTGCGTCGGGAGCGGGTTTTGCCGGCGCGGACTCCTGCACAACGCTTGGCACCTGCGTTTGCGGGGTGGCGGAATTGTCGGCAGGCTTCTGATCGGGTTGTTGCGCGGCGGCGCCAGCAACCAACAAACCCGCAGAGACGAACAGAGTTCGGAGAACAGCTTGATGTGACACTACCCGGAACATGAGAGGGACTCCTGCTGACAACTAGTCTGCCTATTTTAGGCCTGTTCGTCGTGTGAAAGCAAGGTTAAGTCGTGCCCGGAGAACCGATTAAACCACACCCGTCTACTTTAGAGGCTGGGGAGGTGGCTCCGAGTTGCCCGAGGGAAGTGTAAATCCGATGGCGGCCAAAGCGTGCGGTCGGGCTATAATGATCCCGGTTCCGGGGGCGGTAGCTATTTCGCACGCGCAAGGGCACTCCTCTATTTAATTCCTGTCGGGGAACTTTCTGGGCGCCAAGATCGTAACAATGGTGTGTGCCCGTCACCCTACCCGAGGCTGCGGAGTTCATTTTGCGCAAATGCAGCCCGTAAGAGGAAGTGGCCTTCTGCGTGGAAATAAATTGCCCGGATGGTGGCAGGCGTTATGAAACCTTGGAAAAAGATTGCAATTGGTGCCGGGATAGTAGTTCTGCTCGCAATTATTGTCGGCTTCACCGTTCATCAGAGCAGCAAGAACGTTACCACCGTACAGACCGGGAAAGTGCAGCGGCAGGATCTGGCAACGGTAGTGAGCGCGTCGGGTGAAATTAAACCGAAGAACTATGTCAACGTAGGCGCGAACGCGATGGGCAAGATCACCCACCTCTACGTGAGGGAGGGCGATCACGTGAAGAAGGGTCAATTGTTGGCGCAACTGGAAAACGTTCAATCATCGGCGGATGTGAGCGCCACCGACGCTTCTTTGCAGGCGGCACAGACGGACGCGCTGGCGGCGGACGCCAATCTCAAAACGGCGCAGGCCGATTTGCTGCGTGCCCAGGCCGACTACGAACGCAACAAACAGGATTGGGAACGCGCTCAAAGCTTGTTCAAAGACGGCCTGATCGCCAGATCGGATTTTGACAGCCGCAGAAATGCCTGGGCCACTGCGGATGCGGGACTGGTGCAGGCGCAGTCTCGCGTGGCGCAGGCCAAGGCGCAGAAGGATTCAGCCGACAGACACATCACCCAGAACCGGGCGAATTTGACTCGCGTGACCGATGTGCTGCAGAAGACGAGCTACAACGCGCCCTACGATGGCGTGGTCACGAACCTGCCGGTGCGCGAGGGCGAGACGGTGGTAATGGGTATCCAGAACGCGCCGGGCAGCACCCTGATGACGATTGCCGACATGTCGGTCATTACCGCAGAGGTAAAGGTGGACGAAACCGATATTGTGAATGTGCACCTGGGACAGCCCGCCGAAGTGACGATCGACGCTATTCCTAAGAAGATTTTCCATGGCACGGTCTCTGAAATCGGGGACAACGCGATTGTCCGCTCCAGCGGAGTCTCTACATCGCAGCAGGCGACCGCCAGCGAAGAGGCCAAGGACTTCAAAGTTGTGGTGAACCTGCAGGATGCGCCCATGGATTTGCGGCCCGGACTTTCCACCACGGCCAAGATTACGACGGCAACGCGGAGCAATGCGCTTGCTCTGCCGATCCAGGCCCTGACCATGCGGAGCAAGGCGCAGATTGAGCAGCAGAATAATCCTCCGGGTTCGGTGCACGCGGCGGCACCTGTGCCCAAGGAAGTCGCATCCAAGGGAAAGAAAGAAGATGACGTGCAGGGGGTGTTCGTCATCCGCAATAAAAAGGCGGTCTTCGTCCCTGTTTCGACGGGAATTACCGGCACGACCGACATTGAAGTGCTGGACGGGCTGAAGGACGGGGACGAGGTGATCACGGGGAGTTACAAGGTTTTGCGGACGTTGCGTCCGGGCAGCAGCGTGAAGATCGACAACTCGGTTCCCAAGAAAGAAGAAGAAGAGTCATGACCTTAGCCGGGGTGGTACGTCCAAAAGGGAAAGCCGAAAAGGTCTCGACCCGGTAATTTAGTTTAGAACTTAAAACACCGAGTCTCGGAAAACGGAGCCTGCAAGCAGACGTACTGAATCCAACGATCGGGAGAGGTCAGTGGCATCGGACCAGGAGAAAAACATGGCAACCGCAGAAGTCATCAGCATGCCCAACATCGCGAACCTAGCGCCGCCGGAATCTTGCATGATTGCGGCCGAAGATCTTTGGAAGACTTACGATATGGGATCGGAGCAGCAGGTGCATGCGCTGCGTGGAGTGAATCTGCGGATCCAGCGCAACGAATACGTCGCCATCATGGGACCGTCGGGTTCGGGCAAGTCGACGCTGATGAATCTGATTGGCTGCCTGGATACGCCTTCGCAGGGAAAGTACTGGCTGAATAGCCAACTGGTCAGTGAACTGGATGACGACGAACTGGCACGCATCCGCAACAAGGAAATCGGATTTGTATTTCAGACCTTCAACCTGCTGGCCCGGGCTACAGCACTTCACAACGTGGAATTGCCCTTGATTTATGCCGGAATTCCCACTGAGGAGCGGATGGAGCGCGCCAAGGCCTCGCTGGCGGCCGTGGGCATGGAAGCTCGCATGAGTCACAAACCGAATGAACTCTCGGGCGGACAGCGGCAGCGCGTCGCCATTGCGCGCGCGCTGGTGAACAAGCCCTCGATTATTCTGGCTGACGAACCTACGGGCAACCTTGATTCGCAAACCGGCGTGGAAATCATGGCGCTGTTTGACCGGCTGCATGCGGAGGGTAACACGATCATTCTGGTCACGCACGAAGGCGATATCGCGGAATACGCACACCGGGTTATTCACATTAAAGATGGCGTTATCGCGAGTGATGAGAGCAAAGGGCGCGGACAACGCAGCTGAATTTTTTTTGGCTTTCGCGGGTTGAGAATTGCATCGCCCAGCCATGAGGCTGGGCGTTTTGCTTTGCGATCTTTGCGGCTTTTCTTTGCGTTCTGGGCGGTTAGAGTATTTGCTATGCGCGGGAGGATGCCCTCGCGACAGCCGGCGGGGACGCCGACGCTAGTTTCAACGGCGCTGCTTCAACGGCGCTGGGTGAGTTTCATTTCGGAAGGCACACGAATAGCTGCGACTACCACGCGGTCACGGCCTTCCCGCTTCGCGCGGTAGAGCGCGGCATCGGCGGACTCCAGCAGTTCCTTCGAGGTGGTGCCGTGTTGAGGAAGCTCTGCCACGCCGATCGAAACAGTAATTGCTCCGAGGGACTGCCCTTGATGCGTCACCGACAACTCTTGAAGCCGGCTACGGATTCGTTCGGCGCGAGCCTGGGTTACTTCGAGGCTTGCCATGGGCAAGACCACGACAAACTCTTCGCCGCCAAAGCGGCAAACCACATCTTCCACCCGAACACTCTTCAATAGGAAGGAAGCGCTCTCGCGCAAGACCGTATCGCCCGCGTCATGACCGAAGGTGTCGTTGAATTTCTTGAAATCGTCGAGATCGAGCATCAGAAGCCCCAAGCCCTGCTCGGAGCGCACGGCCCGCCGGGTCTCCCGTTCCATAATTTCTTCCAGATAACGGCGGTTGTAGAGGCCGGTCAAAGGATCGCGGACGGACTGATTTCGCAGAGCTTCGCGCAGCCGGATGTTGGCCACAGACAGTACCACCTGCTCGGCGAATGTAGCGGCCACTAATAAGATCGGCTCGGTGGGATCGCCCGGCCCAATCATTTGGAAGTGCAAGATTCCGAGAGCTTCGCCGTGCGCCAACAGCGGCACGCAGAAGTATGACGACTGCAGCCCAGCGGCGTGGCTGCAGCGGCCTGTGCGGTCGCCGCTAGAGACAACGTGAGTATGCCCGCTACGCAAGGCCCAGCAGTCGTGAGGTTGGAATGCAGTTCCACTTAAGTCGCTATCCGACCAAGTTGCGCAGGTCTCGAGCGCTTCTCGCGATGAACTGAACAGCAGCAGGGCGCCGCGAAGTTCGGGAAATACCTTAGGAGCCATGACTGCGACCACCGAGCAAGCGTCCGGCACAGCGGCGCAACTCTGCAGCATTTCGGCCATCTTCGCAAGATTAATAGCTCGATTGGAGCGCTTGGTCAGGTCCAGCACCATGCGCTCGCTTTGCTGATTCAGTTCTTGCTGCGCCTGCTCCCTCTCGCACATTTCCAATTGCAAACGGGTATTGGCGTCCACGAGCGCTGCGGTATGCTGCTTGAGCTGGTCCTCCAAGACTTCCTGGTGGCGCATCTGATCATCGATGTCGGTACAGGCACCGAACCATTTCACGATAGTGCCGCCAATATCCCGCATAGGAGTTGCGCGAACCAGGTGCCAACGAAAACCTCCCGCGGCAGTAAGCAGGCGGTACTCCATTTCGAAAGGCTGGCCGGTGAGAACGACCTTTTCCCAATTGCGCCAGGCGACGGGCCGATCGTCTGGATGGAGTCCATTGGACCAGCCCGCTCCGAGGGTTTGCTCTGCGGTGAGGCCAGTCAACTGGTACCAGCGCTGGTTACAATAGTCGACAGCTCCTTCGGGATTCGCAGTCCATACGATTTGCGGGATTGCCTCGGCTAGCATTCGCAGACGGGCCTCTGCGTCTCGCGCGGAGTCGACGACGGCGGCTTGCATTGCCAGTATGCGATCGAGGAGTGCGGTCGCAAGAGCCACTGTCATCACCAGAAAACTGGTGACGGTGATGGCCACAATGCCGAGAGAAGAAATCCGCACGGTAGATTGGACGCTGAACGGAATGTTGGACGCGTAAAATCTCACCGCCGCCATTCCCGTGTAATGCATAAGGGGAACCGCGCTGCCCATGACCAGGGCGCTGAGGAGTTTGCGCGGGGTGGTCTTTTGCTCGTGACGCACTTGAAAAGCCAGGACCAACGCGGCCAGCGAAATGGCGACCGCCAATGCCACTGACAGGCCGAAAGGAACAGGGCGATAGACCGCTTTCGCCGGCCAACGCATGGCTGCCATGCCGATGTAATGCATGGCCGCGATGCCTCCGCCCATCACCGCGCCGCCCGCCAGCAAAGAACCCAGACGCATGCGCTTGCGGCTGACGGTAAATAAGGCCACCGCAGAAGCTGCGATCGCCGCCAGCAGTGACAGAATTACGGTTGGATAGTGGTAAAGCACCGGCACGGGCAAGCTGAAGGCCAGCATCCCGATGTAGTGCATGGACCAGATTCCGAGCCCCATGGACGCGGCGCCGCCAGCCAGCCAAAACCATTTCGCCTGGCGCTGGGCCGCGGTCACTCGGCCAGCCAAATCAAGCGCGGTATAGGCGGCGAACATGGCCAGCGTGACGGAAAGCGCTACTAGCCTGTAGTCGTAACTTCCTTGAAGGATGGCCGATCCCAACGTAGAGTCCTCCCTGCTTTGCATTACGGCACTTGGGAGACGGGCAGATAGACGTGAATTTCCCGCGTCGGCACATCTCTTCAGAGCACATCGGCAGGGTTAGCCTTTCTCTTATTAGATATCGATAAGAAACTCGGCGGTAATGCCGATAGTTGGAATCCTGTGTGTAGAAATGCGAGAATCGCAAACCCTGCAAGCTGCGGAATTGAACGCTTGTAGCAAAAAAAGAGACGTAGCGGAGCTACGTCTCTACGAAAAGAGTCGGAAAATTAGGTTACGGGGTGCTGACCGGCTTCACCGCGGCGGCGTCGGCAGGCCAGCCGTGGGTAGCAATGAAGAAACTGTGGTCGTACATGTTGCGGTACATGCGTCCGGCAATCTCCGCTGCTTTGGGACCGAAGGTGGGGCGTCCGCCCTGCAGGAAGACGACGACCACAACGCGGCCCACGCTGGTGTTGGCATAAGAAGCGAACCAGCCGAAGCGGGTTCCATCGTGGGAGCAGGTTCCGGTCTTGCCCAGGATCTCCTCTTCGTTGAAATTCAGGCGCAGGCTGCGGGCTGTACCATATTGGACCGCTCCGGCCATTCCATCAGAGAGTTCAGGAATGAGGGGGGCGATATCGAGCTGGCGTTTGACGCGAGGCTGAAAACCGGCAACCTCGTCGGGAGTTGTGGGATGCTGCAGATAGTAGAGCGTGCCGCCGTTGGCAATCGCCGAAACCATCGCGCCCAGCTGCAGCGGCGTCATGGAGACGCCTTCGCCGAAGGAGCACATCTTGCCTACGCCGCCGAGCTTTTCGGGAATCGCTTCGTCGGGATAGCTGCCTATTTGTTCGCCGGGAATGTCATATCCTGCGAGTTCGCCCAGCCCGTATTCGTGGGCGTAGTAGGCAACTTTCTCAAAACCAAGCTTGCGCCCAAGGGCTTCGAAATAGGCGTTATTGGAATGGGCAAGCGCCGAGGTCAAATTCATGCGGCTGCGGCCGCCGAGAGCGACCTCAGTTTCTTTGGAAACCAGCCCTTCGCTGAGCGCCGCGAGAGCCACGGAAAGTTTGATGGTAGAGCAGGGTTGCGCGCCACTCGAAAGAGCTAGCTTCTGGTTCACCATGGCCAGCACGCGTCCGCTGGTGGGCTCGATTGCGACTACCGTGCCATTCATGTTGCCGAGCGCGTCAATCGCGGCCTGACGCACCACCGGATCTTCGCCGGCCGAAAGGTCACCGGAGGCAATGTCTTCGGCGAACGAACTCATATGAAAGCGTTCGTAATAGCGGCGACGGCGCGTGCTTACGGAAGCGTGGGTGAGAGTCGCGCTACGGCTGCGCGCAAGGTGGCGCATGCGGCGGCGGGTGCGCTGGCTCTCGCTTACTTTCCTTGCAGAAGTCTTAGACTTGGTCTGCGGATGCGCGCTGGTGTTGATGTGCGCCGCCCAACTCATGCCCGCCAGAGGCAAACAAGCAGTCAGGGCCAGTATTAGACGAAGAAGGCTTTTTCCTGTTAACATCTTGTTGATCTCGCTCCCCGGACCCTTGCTAATTCGATGCACGAACCATGCCAGCCAGCAGTAACCCGCGACAACTACTCGACTTCGGTGATAGTACGAGACTTAGCCGGTTGCTGGCAACGGTAAAGTTTGGCTGCCGATTAATCTGGTTACTCCTATAACTTATTATGGAATAAAGAGATAGCCTAGATTACTGGAGTCCAGACCCTTCCGGTAACGCATTACCTAGTTACTGGAAGGATACTTCTCCTTGTGTGAAAGACTTTTGCACAGCGACTGCGGGCCGCCGGCACAGCCCGGACGCGAGTGGTTAAACATAATTCGACATCGTTCGACATGTTTCGACACTACATGACTTCGTTGCGCTTGCGCAGAAACGCGGGAACGTCGAGATCGTCCTGCTCGAAATTCGTGACGATGGCGCCGCGCAGGTTGTCGCGCATGGTATCCACGGAAATCACATCGCCGGCCACACGATCGGAAGCGTGCATTGAAACCGGCGGCACGTGGTCTGCGTAGACACTTTCGTCGGCCAAGGCGGCGTCAGATACTGCGTTCTCCATGATGTGCTTCGGCGTGAGCGCAGGCCGGGGATCGCGCGATCCATGTTCCTCGGGGAATTCCATGGCGTCCTCGTGGGCGGCGGCGAATGAGGGGCGTGTTTCCTGCGGGCGGGGCCGGGCGCACGGGGCCTCGCGGAAGCCGGTGGCAATGACGGTGATCTTCACCGAATCCTTCATCTTCTCGTCCAACACAGCGCCGAAGATGATATTGGCGTCTTCGTGCGCGGCGCCCTGGATGATGGAGCACGCCTGCTGCACTTCGGCGAGTTTGAGCGATGCGGAACCGGTGATGTTGATAAGGATGCCGCGCGCGCCGTCGATCGCCCCGGCCTCGAGCAGCGGAGATGCAATCGCTTTTTGCGCGGCTTCGATGGTGCGCTTACCGCCGCTGGCGGAGGCGGTGCCCATGACGGCGTATCCCATGCGGGCCATGATGGTCTTCACGTCGGCGAAGTCGCGGTTGATGATGCCGGGGATGGTGATGATGTCGGAAATCCCCTGCACGCCCTGGCGAAGAATGTCGTCGGCGATGCGGAAGGATTCGAAGAAGCCGGCATCTTCGGCGACGGCTAGCAGTTTCTCGTTGGGTATCACGATGGTGGTGTCGACCGATTCCATCAGTTCGGCGATGCCACGCTCGGCCTGCTGCATGCGGCGTTTGCCCTCAAACGAAAAAGGCTTGGTGACGACGGCAACCGTGAGCGCGCCCATTTCGCAAGCTAAAGAGGCGATGATGGGGGCGGCTCCGGTGCCGGTGCCGCCGCCCAGGCCGGTGGTGACGAAGACCATGTCGGCGCCTTCGAGGGCTTCGATAATCTTGTCGGAGTCTTCGAGCGCGGCTTTGCGACCAACTTCCGGATTCGCCCCCGCGCCGAGGCCATTGGTCAGCTTCACTCCGAGCTGCAGCTTCACGGGCGCGTGTGACATGCGAAGCGCCTGCAGGTCGGTATTGGCGACGATGAACTCGATACCCTCCACGCCGGCATCGATCATGCGGTTGACGGCGTTGCCGCCGCCGCCGCCAACGCCGATAACTTTAATCTTGGCGTCGTTGCGGGCTTCTTCATTGAAGCTGATGCGAATGCTTGAATCATTTTTCATGTATCCACTCCCTTAGTTGATTCGAGTTTCAAGGTTTCAAGGTTTCAAAGTTTCAAGGTCTTTGAAACCCTGAAACGTTGAAACTTTGAAACCTTGCCGTTATGCCCCTTTGCCTACCAATAAAGCTTTCAATCTTGATCCCCATCGGTCTTCCTGTAAGCCTCTCGCAATCCTCGCACGCTGGCCGTAGTTCACCATGCCCAGGACTGTCGCGAATTCTGGCTCGGATAATGTTGATGGCATTTTGGCGAGCGGGGCGGGCCATGAGAGGCGCACTGACCGGCGCAGCACCGACTCGGCCACGTCGAAAATTCCCGGTAACCGCGAGGCTCCGCCAGTGAGCACGATGCCGGCGAGGCAGACATCGAACATGCCGCTGTGGCGCAGAGTCTCGCGCATCATTTCAAACAGCTCGCGCGCACGTGGCTCCAGGATTTCGGCGACCAGGCGTTGGCGCAGCAGCCTTGATGGGCGGTCGCCGACGGAGGGAACCTCCACTTCATTGCCCTCGGGAATCAACGTCACGATGGCGTTGCCATAAATTTTCTTGATCTTTTCCGCTTCCGCGAGCGGCGTGCATAGTCCCACCGACAGATCGCTGGTGAAGTGATCGCCGCCCACAGGAATCACGGCTGTGTGAATGACGGCGCCTTGCTGAAAAACGATGATTTCGGTCGAGCCGGCGCCGATGTCCGCCAGGCAAACTCCCATTTCGCGTTCGTCGTTGCGCAGTACCGCATCTGCCGCGGCCAGCGGTTCGAAAACGGTGTCGTCGACATGGACTCCTGCTTTGTTCACCGCGGTGATCACGTTTTGCGTGGCGCTGGTCGCCACCGTCACCATGTGGACGCGAACTTCGAGGCGTGCTGCCATCATTCCCAGCGGATCGTGCACTCCGGACTGATCGTCAAGGATGAATTCCTGCGGCAGCAGATGCAGGATCTCGCGATCGTTGGGCATAGGAATTGCGCGGGCCCGGTCGACCGCCTGCTTGATCTCGTCCCGTCCAATCTCCCGCGGACGCGTTCCCAGGCTAATACCGCCGTGACTGTTGATGCCGCGCACGTGCACTCCGCCGATGCCAACGATGGCTTGTTCCACCGCCGCGCCTGCAGTATCTTCGGCGGCCTCGACCGCCTTCTGAATCGCAGCCACCGCTTTGTCGAGTTCGACGATGACGCCTTTGCGGGAGCCGCGCGATTCGGCGACGCCGTGTCCGCGATAGCGCAGGCCGCTGTCGGTGAACTCCGCCATCAGTGCGCAGGTCTTGGCACTGCCTACGTCAATCGCGGTTAGAAAACTTCCCTGCTGATTCCCCATCGCTTATGAATTCCCCGTTGGCGATAAACTTATTCTCGATAAATTCATTCCCGATAACTCGCTTTCGAAAAACCTCAATCAATCTGAACTCGCGCTGGATTGCTGTTTGGCAATTGCCGGACTCGGTTTGGGGATCGTTGGGTGCACCACCGCCGACGGAGGGGATTGCTTCTTGGCCTCCGGCTTGTGGGTTGCGACATGCGCTGCCGCCTTAGACCCTGAAGCGGAAGCTTTCGCCGCCACTTTTTTCGAGCTCGCACTCTTGCCCGCTTTTGCCTTCTTGATCTTCGCTCTCGCCACCGGCTTTTGCGTAGCTGCCGATTCCAGTTTTTTCTCGGTCAACTCAAACGCAGGCTTGGGAAGCGACCTGTCGTGAGGATTTATGCGCGTAATTAAAGCGGCCGGCTTCACGCCCGCGGCTGCCGCCGCCCTCGCAGCCGAGGCTGATAGCGCAGACTGCCGGGGCTTTCCTTCTATTTCAGGATTGACGATCACCTGATTGTCGTAACGCAGGTTCACCGACTCCAGCTTCTGGAATTGCTGCCGCCACTCCCGCACGTGGCTGACGTAGGTTTTGTAGCGCTTCAGATACTCCGAAGAACCGAGTTCCACCAAGACGTCGCCGGCCGGATCGTTCACGCGCACTTTTAAGTTCTCCAGATCGCTGAGATCTACTTCGCTTAGATCCTGCGAGTAGCGAGCGCCTCCGGAATCGAGGTCTTGCACCAGGTCGTTGTATGCCTTCATGCGCGGGGCGCGCGTGGAGAGGGGCTCGCCGGAATTCATTCCAAGAATGACAGGAAAGGAATATTTGTGCTTTTGCGGGAGTTCCATCAGAGTTCCGCCGGCATCGATCAGAGAAATTCGCGGACCTACGCGAGCAAACGCGATGGGCGTGCGCTCGTGGATTTCTACACTCAGACGGTTGGGCACGAAGCGCATCACGCTGGCCGATTCCACCCAGGGGATTTGTTCCAGCTGCGCTTTTTGTTGGGCCAGGGGGATGAAAAAAATGTTGCGTCCGATATCGGCGCCCATCACTTCCATGATTTGCGCCTTGGTCACGTTTTGCATTCCGGTGACTTCAATGTTGTCGCTCGACTCGACGCGAAAACGCCAGGAGCGCTCCCCGTATTCGTACAGAGCGGCGGAAGCGATTGCGGCAACGCAGAGAATTGCGACGGCGAGGCAGGCCCACATCAGCCGGCTGGCAGTTTTCTTTGGAATTGAGCTGCGGCGGGCGGAGACACGCTTTTGCGCGCGCAGGAAGGGAGATTCCTCGGATACATCCAGGTCGACCAGGCGCGCGTCGTCGAGCTCCTCGCGCACGGGCTGGGCGCTGGGCGGGTACAACTCTTCCTGCAAGATGGTGCCGCTGGATTTCCGCGCCATCAGTCCAGGTCAGTTGTCGCCAAGGAATCGCTGAGCTTTTTCAATATAGCCGCATTTCTCGAATTGAGATAGACAAAAAGTTAGAGGATTTGCACAGAGAGGAACCCGGTTGGACACCAATGCCCCAGGTGATTTGTCATTTCGACGCTGAGTGCAGCGGAGGCGGAGGAATTTGTTGTTTGCCGGAAGCGACAGAAAGCAGATTCCCTTCGACTGCGCTTAGGGCAGGCTCTCGTCGCTTTCGCTCCTCGGAATGACATAATGAAAAAAGGGCGCGGCTGGTTTTCCGGCGCTCGTCTTTCTTTCTTGCTAAGCTTCAGTCGGCTCCGGTTAGACCGGACCGGCGCTTGCGGTCTCGATGTGGACCACTGGCATTGGAGGCAATTTCATCATGGGCATCTGCGGAATGTTCACGCGCACGCGGGGACAAACTGCAGGACTGGGAATGGACCGGAGTACGACTGGAGCGAAAGCGGCCATTGCCATGCGAACTTGGACGGGTTTAATTGCGATCTCGGCTTTCATGGGGGACCGATTCGCCTCGAGCTTCGCAAATTGAGCTTCTTGCCTGTCCGACATGGCTTCGAAACGATCGAATCCCGCCTGGGCTCGCGCGATCCGTGTCTGAACCCGCGCGAGAGTGGCGGACAACGGGCAAGAAGCACTGTGATTGCGTGCGGACAGCATGCGCGCTTCGGTCAGGAATTGGTCGGCTTGTCCCGAGGCCAGAGCTAGGACAGCGCCTGCATTCTGCTCGACCCGATCCGTAAGGCGGTGCGCCCACTGAAAACCGCCATCGTAATAGTTTGCGTTCAAACCGGCTGCCAATACTCCTGCCGCCAGCCATCCCCATGCTTGATTTGCTTTCATAGGCTTAACCCCTTATGAATGAATAGACGAAGGGCAATTCAATCCGTTAGCAAAGGAAGATACGAGCTGCCTGGCAGGAAAGTTCCCAGAGAAACGGCTCAAGCCGCAAGGCCCGTCAAGGGCGCCCGAGCCTCAGTGTGAAGAGGTCACCAGCAGTTCCTTCAAATACTGTTGCCAGATTGCGGCCCAGGTGTGCGTCCCATGGCCATGAGTCTGCTCGGAAACAGGGATCAACACGAAACGGCCGTTCTTTACCCGCTTGATCTCGCGCTCGGCTATTCCCAACTCCGGTGGGTTAATGAAATCATCCGCGGAATTTACGAACATAACCGGCCCCTTGATCGTTTCCAGCTGGGCGGAAGGATCGTAATTCCGCGAAGCGCTCACGGCGTAGAGCAGATCATTGGCATCCATCGTTGCGGTGATGCGCTTCATCGAGTCGTCGAGGTACTGGTCGGCAGCATCGCGATTGGGAAGACTCTTCTGCATCGGCAGCGGGGCACTTCCGGCAACGAGCAGGAAATCAGCTCCGATCTGTAACGCCGCGCGCGGTTCAGTCGCGTAGTCGCCGTTCTTCCACTCCGGGTCCTGACGGATGCCGTCGATGACCATCTTGCGCCACAGGCGATTCCTTCCGGCGATTTGGACGGGCAGGCAAGCCAGCGGCATCAGCGCGTCCATAAAGTCGGGATAGGTTTCTCCCCAGACCCAAGCGTGCATACAGCCCATCGACGTGCCCAGAATTAATCGGAGATGGTTGACGTTCAAACCTTTCTCCAGCAGTTCGCGCTGCGCCGCCACCATGTCGTCGTAATCGTACTGAGGAAAGCGGGCGTGCATGCCGTCGCTCGGCTTGCTCGATTTTCCGTGACCGATGTTGTCGGGAAGGACGATGAAATAGCGGCTCGCGTCGAGCAGTTGACCGGGACCAAACAACACGTCCGCAAATTGCTTAGCAAGGAATTGCCGCCCGGAGCCGCCGGTGCCGTGAAGGATGAGTACAGCGTTGGTCACTTTCCCTTTAGCATCGCGTTCGGCCTTGCCAAAGGTCATGTAGTGCAGCCGGAGTTCGGGAAGAGTCTCGCCTGATTTGAAATGGAAGTCGCGGCTCACATAGTCGCCTTCGGTGGGCGTCAACTTCGTCGCAGGCGATGGGGACTGCTGTCCGAGACACGTCGTCGCAAGACAGAGTGAGACGATGATAAGTATGGAGCGGCTAGTTTCCCACATGCGCGGCCTCCCGTTCCTTTAATTTGTCCAAAATCATCGGCCCGAACTGCGAGATGCTGCCCGCGCCCAGGGTTAGGATCATGTCGCCATCTTCGGCGACCGCTGCGGCTGCGTCCACCGCTGCGGCGGGGGAGTTCACGTAACGGCCATTCTTTGCTGTTTTTTCCCGGATGCGGTGCGCCAGGATTTCGCCTGTAATGCCTTCGATAGGCTTCTCGCTTGCGGCGTAGATGTCGAGGACGAAGAGCGAATCGGCGTCGCCGAATGCGGTAGTGAATTCTTCGATCAGATCTCGGGTGCGGGTGTAGCGGTGGGGCTGGAAGATGACGTGAATCTTGCGGAAGCCGCACTGGCGCGCCGCAGCCAGAGTAGCCTTGATCTCCGTGGGATGGTGGCCGTAATCGTCGACGACGCTGACGCCGGCCGCCCGGCCGCGCAACTGGAATCGGCGGTCGACGCCGCGGAACTGATCGAGCGCTGTGCGGATTGATTCCACGCTGATATCAAGACCCACGCCCACGGCGATCGCCGCTGTCGCGTTCAGCACATTGTGCACGCCGGGCACGTGCAGCGTGAACTCGCCCAGATCGTTTTTTTGATAGCTTACGCGGAAGCGGCTGAGCGGGTGCCCCATGCTTGTCGCGTCCTCTGCGACAGGGTGAGGGCCTTGATCTTTATCTTTGTCTTTATCTTTACGCTCCATGGGCTCAGACAGCTTGATCAGAAAGTCTGAGCCGCGCCTGGTTCCATAGGTTACGGTGCGGCGCTGGACATCGGGCAAAAGACGCCGCAGCAGCGGATCGTCATTGCAGGCGACAATCATTCCATAAAAGGGCACGCGGTCCATGAAGTCAAGAAATGTTTTTTTCACGTCGCGCATGTTGCGGTAGGTGTCCATGTGCTCGCGGTCGATGTTGGTCACGACGGACAAGATCGGCGACAGCTTCAGAAACGAGCGGTCGCTTTCATCTGCCTCGGCCACCAGGTATTGCGACTTCCCGAGGCGGGCATTCGATCCCATGGCGTCGACGCGCCCACCGACCACAACGGTCGGATCGAGGCCGCCCGCGGCCAGTACAGCCGCCACCATGGAGGTCGTGGTCGTCTTGCCATGCATGCCGGCGATGGCGATGCCGTATTTCAGCCGCATGAGCTCGGCCAGCATTTCCGCACGCTGAATCACGGGAATGTGCACGCGGTGGGCTTCGGCGACTTCAGGATTCTCGACGGAAATCGCGGAACTCGTCACCACGACCTCGGCGCCAGAGATGTTTTCGGCGCGGTGTCCTTCGAAGATTACCGCGCCGAGTCCGGCCAAGCGCTCGGTCACGGAAGAACTCTTCAGGTCGGAGCCGGAAACTTTGTAGCCAAGATTGAGCAGCACCTCGGCAATGCCGCTCATGCCGATGCCGCCGATGCCTACGAAATGGATGCGCTGGATTTTGGCAAACATAAATCATTGGTCACGGACTCTGCCGGACAAAAAGCAGATTTCTCGCTCGCTCTCGCCGCTATCGCGGCTACGAACGGCTCGGAATGACAATACTTCGAAATATCCGTGGAGATCCGAGTAAATCCCGTGGCTAACCTTCTTCGATTCCTGCTACCCGTGCTGCCATCGCCGCGATATCGCGCGCGGCGTTAGGATGCGCCAATTCACTGGCTGCCTGGCTCATGCGCTGCAGGCGTTGCGGATCCTGCAGCAGAGTTGCGATGGTTTCAGCCAGCCAAACACCTTCCAGTCTTGACTCCTCTACCACTACCGCCGCTCCGTGCTGTGCCAGAACCTCGGCATTCACGCGCTGGTGATCGTCGGCCGCGCGCGGGAACGGAACGAACACCGCCGGCTTCCCCGCTGCCGCAACTTCGGCAACCGTGCTTGCGCCCGAACGGCATACCACCAGATCCGCGCGGGCGAAAGCGGCCGGCATATCCTCGATAAACTTCGATACTTCCGCCGACTCGCCCAGCGACTTGTATGCAGCTAGCGCGTCATTATAGTCACGCTCGCCGGTCTGGTGAATGACGTGAATACCAGGAGCCTCGCGCTGCAAGACCGGCAGGCAGCGAATCATGGCGTCGTTGATGGCGTGCGCGCCCTGGCTCCCGCCGAACACGAGCAAAGTAGGAACTCCTCCGCGCTTGGGCGCAATTTCGAAAAACGCCTGTCGTACCGGGACGCCCGTGACCTCGGCGTGGCGAAAATACTTCGCGGTCTCCTCGAAATGCACCGCCGCTCCCCCAACGAAGTGAGCGACCATGCGATTGGCAAATCCCGGCACCACGTTGGGCTCGAAGGCTAACGTTGGAATGTGCTTGACTACGGCCGCCAACATCGCAGGGCCTGAGGCATATCCACCGACGCCAATCACCACGTCGGGCGCGAACTGATTCAACATGCGGCCCGCATCCCAGACAGCGCGCGGCAAATCGAAGGCGGTCTTCATCCTCGTCATCAGGCTGACATTTTTCAGCGCACCGACGCGCACCAGTTGGAGGGGAAATCCAGCGGCGGGGACGAGGCGGTTCTCGATGCCGCGCGCAGTCCCGATGAACAGCACTTCAGCGTTGTAACTTTTCTTGAGTTGATTGGCGATGGCGATCGCAGGGATCACATGTCCGCCTGTGCCGCCGCCCGCCAGGATTGCGCGCATGCAGTGACTATAAATGATTGTTGATTGCTGATTGTTGATTTTTGATTGCTGATTGTTGATTGAAAACCGAGGGAGGCGGACTCTGGTAAGAGAAGGTAATCAACAGTCAAAAATCAGCAATCAACAATTGCCTTTCTCATTCCGCCTGCTTGGTAATATTCAGCAGCACCCCGACGCAGGCAAGGGTCACGAACAGCGACGATCCTCCATAGGACACCAGTGGTAGCGGGATTCCCTTGGTCGGCATCATGCCCAGCACGACGCTGATGTTAATAAGTGCCTGCAGCACAACCATGCTGGTGATTCCAACCGCCAGGTAACGACCGAAGACATCTTCAGTGCGCCACGAAGCGCGCATTCCACGCCACAAGAAGATGGCGAACAACGTGACCACGAACAGGGCGCCGACCAGGCCCAGTTCTTCCGCAGTCACGGCGAAAATAAAATCCGTGTGCGGCTCCGGAAGGTAGAACAACTTTTGCTTGCCTTCCATCAGGCCCGTCCCAGTTATCCCGCCAGTGCCTACGGCAATCAGCGACTGAATGATGTGAAAGCCGGTCTTCTGACTGTCGGCATAGGGATTTAGAAATGCGAGAATGCGGGCGCGCCGAAAGCTGACGTGAAAGATCAGAAAATATAGTGGCACCAGCGACGCCGCAAACGTGTAGGCGAAATATCGCATACGCATCCCGGCCACATAGAGAATGCAGGCGGCAATTCCTGCGCAGGCGATGGCCGTGCCGAGATCTGGTTCCAGGACGATCAGCCCCAGGAACACCAGCACGGGTGCGGCCGCAGGCAGCAGCGTGTTGCGCACATCGTCGATGGTCCTGGCTCGATTCTCCAGAAGATAGGCGAGAAATAGAATCAGCACCGGCTTGGCCAACTCCGAGGGCTGGAACGAAAAGCCTCCGGCGTGAATCCAGCGATGCGTGTTGTGCGAGCGGTCAAGGAAAAAGACGGAGATCAGCAACAGAGTCGTAAAGCCCATCAGCGAAAACACCAGCGCTGGATGCTTGTAGCGCCGGTAGTCGACGCGCATGGCGACTACCATGGCGAAGAGTCCGGCCACTGCCCACATTAACTGTTTCGACAGAAAGGCATAGGGCGAGCCGAAGCGCTCCCGGGCCATGACGGCCGAAGCCGAGAACACCATCACCAGCCCTACGAATACCAGCAGCATGGTCACGGTAAACAGCCAGCGATCGACGCTCACACGCTTTGCCATGGGAAGTTCATTTCACCACGGAGACACGGAGACGCGGAGAATGAATTGGTGATTGTTGAATTTTGATTGTTGATTGTTTTGGTTCTGTTCGATGTTGTCATCCTGAGCGAAGAGAAGGACCTGTGTACTCCTGGCGAGTTGCAGAGAACCTTCGCGGCAAATGACGCCGTTCAGGATGACAGGGTGTGGACTGCGGCCATTATTTACGCGGTTCACTGGCCAACCCCGCCACGATTTCCTTAAACGCCTTCCCGCGGTGCTCGTAGTTCTTGAATTGATCGAAGCTGGCGCACGCGGGAGCCAGAAGTACCACGTCGCCGGGTTGCGCCACGGCACTCGCCTTGCGAATCGCATTCTCAAGCGTTTCTGCATTCACCACTTCAACGTTTTTAATTTGCGACTCGATCTTCGCTGCCGCTGCGCCGATGGTGTAGACGCTCTTCACCCGCTGGCGCAGCAGTTCGTTGAGAACCGTGTAGTCGCTGCCTTTATCTTTGCCGCCCAGAATCAAGTGGATGTTCGCCGGGAACGACTCCAGCGCCTTGATGGTCGCGTCCACGTTGGTCGCCTTGGAGTCGTTGTAATAATCCACGCCGCGAATTGCGGCTACGAATTCGAGGCGGTGTTCGACTGCCTTGAAGTCGCGCACGGCTTGGCGAATCTTTTCCGCAGCGCATCCCATCAGCACGCCGGCGGACACTGCCGCCAGCACGTTTTCCAGATTGTGGGCGCCTTTCAAGGGAATCTCGGAAACCTGCATGATCTCGCGCTGTTGGCTCTTCTGTTCAACACGGGCGTCGCGGAAAACGATGTTGCCATCGCGGACCCATGCGCCTTGGTCCACTTCTTTCTGACGGCTGAACCAAAAAACTTGTGCGCGCGTCCGCACGGCCATTGCTACACATGTCGGGTCGTCGGCGTTAAGCACGGCGAAGTCGCTCGCCTGCTGGTTTTCAAAGATGCGCGCCTTGGCATCGACATAAGCTTCGAAGGTTCGATGGCGGTCGAGGTGGTCGGGCGTGACATTGAGTATCACTGCAACTTTCGGGCGGAAGGTTCGAATCGTTTCCAGTTGAAAGCTCGAAATCTCGAGGACAATCACGGTTTCGGGCGTGGCACGGTCGGCCAGCGAGATCGCGGGCGTCCCGATGTTGCCGCCTACCAATGCTGTAAAACCTGCGGCAGTCATAATTTCGCCGGTGAGCGTCGTGGTCGTGGTCTTGCCATTCGATCCGGTGATGGCGGCGATAGGGCCGGGCAGGAACTGCGCCGCGAGTTCGATCTCGCCGATCACAGCCTCACCCAAGGCGCGCGCCTGTACCAGCGGCGGGGCATCGACGGGAATGCCGGGGCTGACGACGATCAGATCCTGTCCGCGAAAGGTGCGATCGCCGTGGCCTCCGGTCTCCACAGTGATCCCGTGATCGAGCAGCACCGGGATCTCGTTGCGTAACTCGTCGCCGCTCTTGGTGTCGGATACGGTGACCTGCGCGCCCTGCGCCTTCAGGAACAGCGCCGACGCCACCCCGGACTTGCCGAGGCCGACCACCAGCACGCGTTTTCGGTTGAGTTCCATGAAGAAGAAAGTTTCAAGGTTTCAAGGTTTCAAGGTTTCAAGGTTTCAAGGTTTCAAGGTTTCAAGGTTTAAAAAGTTTCAAGGTTTAAAAGTTTCAAGGTTTCACAGTCTCAAGGTTTCACGCTTTCGGGGCCTTCGTCTGAAAACTTGAAACGTCGAAACTTTGAAACATCTCTATCTTAATTTCAATGTTGTTAGCGCGAACAGCGCAAATACTAACGAAGCGATCCAGAAGCGCACGATGATCTTCGATTCCGACCATCCCATCAGCTCGAAATGATGATGCAGCGGCGCCATTTTGAAGATGCGCTTCTTGCGCAATTTATAGGAACCGACCTGCAGGATCACCGAGATCGCTTCAATCACGAATATGCCGCCGATGAACGGCAGCAGCAGCTCTTGTTTGATCATAACGGCGACCGTGCCGATCGCGCCCCCGAGGGCCAGCGACCCCACGTCGCCCATGAAGACTTCCGCGGGATGGGCGTTGTACCACAAGAATCCAATCGACGATCCCACCATCGCGCCGCAGAAAATGGTTAGTTCGGCTACCTGTGGCATGCGCTGCAATTCCAGATAAGTCGCGAACGTTGCGTGGCCGCTGACGTAAGTGAGGACAGCCAGCGCGGCCGCGGCGATTACCGTGCATCCGATGGCCAGCCCGTCCAGGCCATCGGTGAGATTCACGGCGTTGCTCGCGCCCACGATTACGAACGCCACAAAAGCAATGAAGGGAAGAAATGCCAGGACCCACAAGTGCGGAAAGCGCTCCAGGCTTTGCACCACCAGATCAGGATGGAATTGCTTGAAGAAAGGCACGATCAGCTTGGTGGAGTACATGCCATAGGTCTGCATGGCGATCAGCATGGAGGCGATCACGATGCTGGTGGCGATCTGCAATCCTAACTTCGCGCGGCTCGTCAGGCCGAGGTTGCGGCGACGCGTCACTTTGGTGTAATCGTCGGTGAACCCAATGGCCGCGAACGCGCAGGTGGAGAACACGGCAATCCATACGAAGCGGTTGCTCAGGTCCGCCCACAGCAGGGTGGGGACAACGATCGCGATCACGATCAGCAGTCCTCCCATGGTGGGCGTGCCGGCTTTTTTCTGATGCGCCTTCGGGCCCTCTTCGCGAATGTATTGTCCGATCTGGAATTCGCGCAGGCGGCCAATGACCAGGGGACCCACGATCAGCGCGGTAAACAGAGCAGTGAGGCTGGCGAATGCCGTGCGGAAGGTGACGTAGCGAAAAATGCGGAAGGGCGCAACATAGTGTTGCAGTTTGACGAACAACAGCCAGTAGAGCAATCAGCCTCCGTCTTTCGCGATAATCAGTTTCGAGAGTCGCGCTGCGCCTTCCACGTTTCCAAAGCCTTTTCCAGTTTCACTCCACGGGAAGCCTTGAGCAGAACGACGTCGCCATCTCTCGTTTCACGCGCCAACCACTCGCCGGCTTCCTCGGGGGTCGCCACGAATTCGGCTTTTGTTCCTGCTGGCCGCGCCCCGTCAACCATGGCCTCGGCCAGGCCGTGCACGCCTAGCAGAACATCGATCTTCTTTTCGCCGATATGTTCACCGGCGGCATGGTGCATCTGTTCTGCTGCCGGACCGAGCTCAAGCATTTCTCCCGCGACCACAATGCGACGCACCGCTTTCATCGCGGCCAAGGCATCGACCATGGCTTGCAGCGCCTTCGGATTGGAATTGTAGCAATCGTTGATGACCGTGATGTTACCCAGTTGGAGAACCTGCCCGCGTTTGTCGGGCGGCGCGAGAGTCGCCAGTGCGCCGATTGCTTCCGAAGGCGTCAGGCCTCGGGCCACCCCGACAGCCACTGCAGCCAGGGCGTTGAGAATGTTGTGTTCTCCAACCAGTGGTAGGCGCGCATGCTCGCGAGAGGCTGACATGACCACATCAAACTCCGAGCCTTCCGCGCCGCGAGTCTGAATATTCTCAGCGCGTACGTCGGCTGTCGCGCTCGTTCCATAGGTAACGACCCTGCCTTTGAAGTCGCGTCCGAATTGCGAAACATACTCGTCGTCGGCATTGAGCACGGCGGTTCCGCTGGCGGGGAGTGACTCAATCAGTTCATACTTTGCGCGCGCAATTCCCGCAAGAGAATCGAAAAACTCTAGGTGTACCGGGGCCACATTGGTCACCACGCCGATCTCTGGCCTCGCAATCTTTGCCAGCGCGCGAATCTCGCCGGCATGCGACATGCCCATTTCGATGACCGCTACGTCGTGCTCCGGTTCCAGCTTCAGGAGCATGAGCGGCAAGCCGAAATGATTATTGAAATTGCCTTCGGACTTGAGCACGCGGAAGCGCGCCGCGAGCACATGAGCGATAGCCTCCTTGGTCGTCGTCTTCCCTGCCGAACCGGTAACGCCTGCCAGCGGCTTGCGCCATAGCTTTCGGACCGCGGTGGCGAGGGTTTGCAGCGCTACTAAGGTATCGTCAACGGCCAGCAGGCGGGTCTTTTCGGGATAGCGTTGCAGCTGATCTTTTCGGACGACCGCTGCTACGGCTCCTTTTTCCAGGGCGGCGTTCACGTAATCGTGGCCGTCGAGGTTCTCGCCTTTGACCGCAAAGAAAAGTTCTCCTTGTGTAACCGTTCGGGAGTCGATGGAATAGCCTTGCGCGATTTCGTGGCTCGGATCATCGCTTTTAGGGACAGCCGAGGCGGCTGTCCCTACGTGGGCTGTGGCGGAGGGCGCGGCAGATATGAACTCGGCAATTTTCGCCAGCGGCAGCTTCATGCGTGGTTGCCTGCGCTACGCGCTGGTTCACATTCGAAGCCTGACGCGCGCAGAGACTGGCGCGCCACGTCGACGTCGTCAAAGGGAAATGATCCCTCGCGCATGACTTGCACCTTCTCGTGTCCCTTGCCCGCAAGCAGGACAATATCTCCAGGACGCGCTTCTGCAAGCGCGAGCGCAATCGCTTTGCGGCGGTCGACTTCGACGCTGTACTTTACGCCCGTCTTCTGCAGGCCCACCAAAGCGTCATTGATGATTGCTCGGGGATCTTCGCTGCGTGGATTGTCCGAGGTGAGCACCACAAAATCGCTGCCGCGCCCGGCGGCCTCGCCCATCAGCGGGCGCTTGGCGCGATCGCGATCGCCTCCACACCCGAAGACAGTTAAAACGCGAGCAGTGCCTCCGCCGCGTGATACGAATTCGCGAGCCAGCGCTGTGAGATTGCGCAGAGCGTCGTCGCTGTGGGCGTAGTCGACGACCACGGTGAACGGCTGGCCACAATCGACGCCTTCAAATCTTCCCGGAACGCGGGTAAGCGATTCGACCCCGCGAGCAATCGCCTGCGAGGTGCAGCCGCGCGCGTAGCAGGCGGCCGCCGCTGCCAGGATGTTATACACATTCACGCGCCCGATGAGTGGAGAGAAGATAGGAAT
>Ga0185299_10000987_pt1 | contig 64488 bp, 72 predicted proteins | sample PaiPotPPA55metaG_FD_128002 | JGI IMG/M metagenome (GOLD analysis project Ga0185299, IMG submission 128002) | Iron sulfur acid spring bacterial and archeal communities from Banff, Canada, to study Microbial Dark Matter (Phase II) - Paint Pots PPA... ... | reverse complement strand
GTAACCGTAGTGGGGGTGCTGCCGGCGACGTTTGATTTTTCGGCGGTTTTTACGCCCGGGAGCCGTGTGGATATGTTCGAACCGCTGCCGCTGTCGCCTGAAATAAACAGGCAAGGGAATACGGTCGCGATTATTGGGCGGCTCAAACAGGGCGTGAGTGTGCAAAGCGCGCGGGCGGAAACGGCCGTGCTTGGGAAGCTGTTGAAGCAGGAGCATAAAGAAAGAAATGACTTTGAGCCGAAGGTCTCCGGGCTGGCGGAACATGTGAGCGGGCGGCTGCGGCCGACGCTGATGGTGCTGGCGTGCGCGGTGGGCGTGGTGATGCTGATTGTGTGCGCGAACCTATCGAATTTGCTGTTGGCGCGCGGGGCCGGGCGGCAAAAAGAGATCGCGATTCGCGCGGCGCTGGGAGCAGGGCGCGGGCGTTTAATCGGGCAGATGCTGACGGAGAGTTTGGTGCTGTCGTGCTGCGGGGCCGCGCTGGGATTGTTACTGGCATTTGTGGGGACCCGCGCGCTGGCGCATCTGACGTCGGTGAGCATTCCGTTGCTGAGCGATGTGCGGATTGATGCCGGCGCGCTGGGATTTACGCTGGTGGCGGCGCTCGCGACGGGATTGCTTTTTGGATTGGTGCCGGCGCTGCAGGTGCAGGACCTGAAGTTGCACGACGTGCTGAAGGATTCGAACCGCGGGTCGAGCCAGGGGCGCGGGCACGCGTGGATTCGCGGGGCGCTGGTGGTGTCGGAGATTGGGCTGGCGTGCGTACTGTTGGTGGGAGCCGGACTTTTGATACGAAGTTTTTTGCGCGTGCTGGATGTGAATATGGGATTCCGGCCGGAACGCGCGGCGGCTTTGCGAATCGATCCGAACTCTTCGTACAAAACGCAGGAGCAGAAGAACAGTTACTACACGGAAGCGCTGCATCGCGTGATGGACGTGCCGGGGGTTGAGGGCGCGGGGCTTTCGGATTCTCTGCCGCTGGGACACAACCGGAGTTGGGGTGTGGCCGCGAAAGGCGTGCAATATACGCCGCAGACGTACCCGGAAGGGTTCCCACGAATTATCAGTGACGGATATTTTCATGCAATGGGGATTCCTCTGCGGGCGGGACGCGATTTTACGGAGCGGGACACGAAGAGATCGTTGAACGTGATTATTTTGAACGCGACTCTCGCCAAGAATTTGTGGCCAGGAGAAGATCCCATCGGAAAGATTGTGCGCGCGGACGATCCGGAACGCACGGTGGTGGGTGTCGTCGGCGATGTTCATCACATGGCGCTGGAAGAAGGGTCGGGGAATGAGTTTTATATTCCGATGAGGCAGACGCAGGATTATGGGACGGTGGATTTGGTGGTGAGGACGTCGTTGCCAACGACGGAGCTTGCTTCGAGGCTTCGAGAAGCGCTGCGGCCGATCGAGCCGGATTTGCCGACGGCAAATTTGAGGACGTTGCAAACGCTGGTGGATCGAGCAGTTTCGCCGCGAAGATTCGTAGTGTTGTTGCTTGGAGGATTTGCGGGATTTGCGTTGGTGCTGGCCTCGCTGGGGATTTATGCGGTGATTTCGTACTCGGTGAGCCAGCGGACGCAGGAGATCGGGATTCGAATGGCGCTGGGCGCGTCTGCGGAGACGCTGCAGAGAAGTATTTTGCGGCAGACGCTGGGGCTCGCGGGAATTGGGATGGTTGTGGGAGTGGTGGCATCGTGGTTGCTGGCGCGAACGTTGAGCGGGCTTTTGTTTGGAGTGACGTCGAGGGATCCGGTGACGTTTGTTGGGATGCTGGTGATACTGACGGCGGTGGCGTCGCTGGCTGGGTATTTGCCAGCGCGGCGGGCTTCGCGGATCGATCCGATGGCGGCGTTGCGAATGAGTTGAGCAACTAAACCAAAAAGCTAATCACAGAATTTTCTTGCCGAGGGCGGAGAGGACTAGCTCGACGCCGAGGAGCGCGGTCCGGTTGTGTTCGTCGATGATGGGATTTATTTCGACGACTTCGAGAGAGACCATAGCTTCGGAGTCGGCGATCATTTCCATGGCGAGATGGGCTTCGCGGTAGGTGACGCCGCCGCGAACGGGCGTGCCGACGCCGGGGGCGTCGCTCGGGTCAACAAAGTCCATATCGAGGCTGACGGCGACTCCTGCGGTGTCGTCCATGGCGTACTTGAGGGCGTCGGACATGACTTCGCGCATGCCGCGCTCGTCAATGTCGCGCATGGTGAAGACGTGGATGCCGGATTTCTTTACGATTTTGCGTTCCTGGGCGTCGAGGTCGCGCGCGCCGACGATGACGATATTGGCGGACTCGGCCTTGGGCTGGAAGCCCATAAGGTCCACGAGCTCAGTGGGGCCGTAGCCCATAATGCTGGCGAGCGGCATGCCATGAACATTGCCTGAAGGAGAAGATTCAGGCGTGTTCATGTCGCCGTGGGCGTCAAGCCAGATGTAGCCGATTTCTTTTTTGTCTCTGCGGTAATAGGAGGCGACGCCCGCGGCGACCCCTGCAGCGATGGAATGATCCCCGCCTAGCACAAGGGGGAGAAAGCCCTCGCCGAGAGATTTGTCGACGGTGACGGCGAGATCCTTGCAGGTTTCGGTGATTTCTTGAAGGTATTTGGCTCGCTTTTCGCCGACTTGCATTTCTTCGGGTTGTTTCACTTCGAGGTTGCCGATGTCTTCGACCGTGAGGCCAAGCTGCTTGATGCGCGCCTGTAGGCCCGCACCACGCAGGGCTGAGGGGCCCATGTCCACGCCACGGCGGCTCTGGCCCAGGTCCATTGGTACACCGATGATGCGAACTTTTTGAGCCATGAGGCTTCTCCGTAAGGCGGCGGACGAACTGTAACTTGCAAAGCCGCACGCGGAAGTACGCGCGGATCGCAAGGCGCGATGCAAAACCCAATCTTCTGTTCAACTAAGGAATGCGAGAATACAGGTACCGCGAACTACCCCACATTAAGGATACACGCGGTAAATCATGCGGGGAAAGGGGATGACCTCCCGAATGTGTTCGGTTCCACAAATCCATGCCACGGTGCGCTCGAGGCCGAGGCCAAAGCCGGAGTGCGGCACGCTGCCGTAGCGGCGCAGGTCGAGATACCACTGGAAAGACTCTTCGGGCAAGTTGTGTTCGCGCAGGCGTTTCAACAGCAAATCGTAGTCATGGATGCGCTGGCTGCCGCCGATGATTTCGCCGTAGCCTTCGGGCGCGATCATGTCGAAGGCGAGCGCGAGTTCGGGTCGCTCGGCGTCTGGCTGCATATAAAAAGCTTTGATCGAAGATGGATAGTGGTGGATCAGCACTGGACGATCAAAGGAGCTGGAAATAATAGTTTCTTCGTCGCCGCCGAAATCGTCGCCGAACTTGGCAGGGTTGCCGCCTTTGTTTAAGACGGCTACCGCGTCCTCGTAGCTGATGCGAGGGAACGGCGGCTTAATGTTTTCGAGTTTGCTCACGTCGCGCTTGAGCGTTTCGAGTTCGCGCGATTTGTTTTTTACAACTTCTTGCACGATCGCGCTGACGAGGCCTTCGGCCAGCTCCATAATTTCGTCAAACTCTACATATGCCGCTTCGGGTTCGAGCATCCAGAACTCGGTAAGATGGCGGCGCGTCTTGGATTTTTCGGCGCGGAACGTGGGGCCAAAGGTGTACACCTTGCCGAGGGCCATGGCAATGGCTTCGGCATAGAGCTGGCCGCTTTGCGTCAGGTAGGCTTTTTGGTCGTCGATGTAATTTACTTCGAAAAGTGTAGAGGTGCCTTCACAGGCGGCGGGAGTGAACATCGGGGCGTCAGCAATGGTGTAGCCTTGGCCGTCCATGAATTCCCGCGCCGCGCGAATAGCTTCCGCACGAATGCGTAGAATCGCGGCCTGGCGAGGCGTGCGAATCCAAAGGTGCCGCTGATCGAGCAAAAAATCGACACCGTGCTCTTTGAGTTGGATAGGAAACGGGGTAGCGTCCGGAACTTTTTGGACAATTTGAATTTTGGCGACGCCAATCTCAAAACCGCCCGGAGCACGCTGCTCGCCGCGAATCTTTCCGGTAACGATGACGCTCGATTCTTGCGTCAGCCCCTTCAGAGCTTCAAAGGCTTCGGGATTTTCCTTGAGCGCGCAGACACCCTGGATAATCCCGGTGCCATCGCGAAAAATGGGAAACATCAACTTGCCCGATTCGCGCAAGTTGTAAAGCCAGCCGCGAATGGTGACTCCCTGCCCGTCGTACTTGCCCGCCTGCTCGATAGTGATGATCGTCATGTTATTTCAGTGGGTATGCAAAAAGGTAGTTTATCAGAGAAGGTAAGACATTTGCCCAATCCGAAAGCCCACAAAAATTTCAGCGATTGGCCATGGTGCGAATGATTCCGAGGCCCAACAACCGCTGGTCTGCTGTCACCAGAGTTAGGTCGAGGACATGCGCGGTGGCGGCGAGAAAGCGGTCGGCTGGATCGTCGTGAAGATCGAGATTCTCCGCTGCGAGCACAATTTCATGTGTGAACGGCGCCAGATGGAATCCCGGAGTTGATTGCTTCAGCCAGGCCAAAAAATCCGGACTCAATTCAATCCGTTTCTTGCGGTGCAACATTAAAGCTTCCCAAGTGCTAATCGGCGACACCCAAAGTTCATTCGCCTTGTTGCCCAGCTCCTGATGCGTGCGGGAGCCAAGCCGTTCGGGGCTCTGCAGGAGCCATATCCAGATATGGGTGTCCAGCAGAAGTTTCAATCGCGAAGAGCCTCAATGTCGTCGAGGTCGATTACTGGCGAGACGATGTCGCCAAGAATTTTGATGGAGTTTCGCATAGAACCCATCAAGCTAGCGCGGTCAACCTCGGGAGCCGCCGGCACTACTTCGGCGACGGGCTTGCCGTGTCGGGTGATGCGGATGGGCGATTTGGTCTTCTCTACCTGTGCGAGGATGGAGAGGCATTTGGTCTTGAATTCGGAAATGGCGATCTCTTGCATTTGCTTCACCTGACCATATTATAGACCATAGTCAGAATAATGGTCAATTTGTGTGCCGGGAGCTAATTCCACTCCCGCTCGAAGCGGTCGAGGGACTCGCTGGCGGAGGCCAGTTGGTCGGCGGCGGATGGGGCGTCGTGACCGGTCTTTTCTTTTAGTTCGAGGGTGAGGGCCAGGTCTTGTTCCGGCGCGGACTTCATAGTTTTGACGGCGGATTCCCAGTCGATCGTGCCGTCGTACGGCGGGAGGTGCTCGTCCTTTTCGCCGTGATTGTCGTGGATGTGCGCGGAGACTACCAGTTCGCGCAGCGGCGCAAATGCCTTTTCGATCCGTTCGTCTTCCGGACCGTCGGCCAAATGTGCGTGGCCGATGTCGAAGTTGAAACGCAGACCAGTCAGGCGCGTTTCGTCGACAAAGGTGCGGAGATACGCGGGATCGCCCATCTCGCTCGTCGTGTTCTCGACAGCGATGGTTACGCCGCGGTGATGAGCGTGCAAAACTAAATGCTCGAGCGAGCTGAAGGCGGCATCGCGCTTACGTGGGTCCGCCGTTTCGCGCGATCCGCCCATATGCAGAATCAGCCGGGAATAAGGCAGGTCCTCGGCGACGTCGATCACGCGCTTCAGCTCGTCCATGGCTTCGACGCGCCGCACGCGTTCCACTTCGGTGATGGAAAGAGGAGTGCCGCCTTCGCGCGTGGCGCTCAGGTCGCGGCTCGTCGGAGCGTGAAGCGACGTGAGGGCCAAGCCATGCTGCGAGAGGGCGCTGGCCATCGCTTGTACTTCTTGCTTGGTGGTGTAGTCGAAATGGCCGCGAGTACCGAAAATTTCGACGGCCTCGAATCCGGCTTCGGCAATCTGGCCGAGAAGTTCGGTGGTCAACCTGCGCGACACGAACATATAGGTGGATAGGATTCTTCGCATAGCCCCGTGCACTGCGCTCTGAGATGAAAAACCAGACGCCCCACTCCAGACCGCCCAATACAACAGCCAGGCGGCGATACAAAAAAACGTTCAGTAACCTACAGCGGCGCCGTTGTCGCGCGGGTCCGCTGCGCCGAGGCGCTCGCCTGTTTTCGGATCGATCCCGATCGCGTTCACCAAACCGATGTGGCCGCGGCGCCGCGTTTGGTAGCCCTGTGCGTTCAGAGCAGCCTCGAGGCTCGCGGGAAAATCCTTTTCCATCAGGATCACGTCCGGCAGCCACTGGTGATGAAAGCGCGGCGCGTTGATGGCCGCCTGCGCGTCCAGTCCCAGGCGCATCCAGTTTAAAACGCTGAGCAGCGTTGCGGAAATAATCGTGGGGCCGCCGGGCGAACCAGTTACGAAGCTTAATTTGCCGTCACGCAGGAGAATTGTGGGGGTCATGGAGCTGAGCGGGCGGTGCCCTGGCTCAATCGCGTTGGCGTCGGATTGGATCAGGCCGAAGAGCGCGTTGGGGACTCCAGGTTGCGTCGTGAAGTCGTCCATCTCGTCGTTCAGGAGAAAGCCCGCCGTGGAAGTTACGTGCGAGCCGTAGCTGTTGTTAAGCGTGTAGGTGCTGGCGACTGCGTTGCCGGCTGCATCGACGACTGAGAAGTGTGTGGTGTGCGGTCCATCGTTCAGGCTGACAATTGTTTTCGGAACAGCGTCGTTGGCGGCCGAAACTCCGCAAACGTGCGGCGTGCCCGCCTTCACTACTTTGCTGGACGAAGCGTGCTGCGGATCAATGGAAGCGGCGAGCTCCTTCGCGTAACAATCGCTGGTGAGGCCGTCGACGGGCACTTTGGCAAAATCGGGATCCGCGAGATACGCGGCGCGGTCCGCAAAGACTCGCCGCATCGTTTCCACGACCATGTGAACGCTTTGCGTGTCATCCCAGCCCTTAAGTGGAACGTCGTGCAACATGTTCATCGCTTCGATGATGGCAACGCCGCCGGAGCTGGGCGGAGGAGAGGTAATGACGTCCCACTTGTGTCCATCGAGATCGTAGTTGGCGTGCAGGGCCTCACGAACTTTCGGCTGGTATTGTGCGAGGTCCTCAAGAGTGATCAGGCCGCCCATGCGCTTCATGTCATCGACGATCATCTGGGCCGTCTCACCGCGGTAAAATTCGGCGGCGCCGTTTTTCGCAATGCGCTTAAGAGTCGCAGCCAGCTCTGGCTGCTTGAATGTGTCGCCGGGATGGAACATTTTTCCATCGTTCAAGAAGATGCGGCGGCTGATGGGGAACTGCTGCAACTCGGGGCGTTCCCCTTCCAATTGCCGCGCGAGTTTTTCGCTGATCGGAAAACCGTCCTCGGCAAGATGAATAGCTGGAGCCAGCACATCAGGGAGCTTCAGCTTGCCGTAGGTTTTCAGGACGAGCTCAAGACCAGCGACGGTGCCAGGCACTGCGATAGATTTGTATCCGATGATGGAGAGCTCTTTGTCGAGTGTGCCGTCGGGCTTGATGTACATGTCGCGCGAGGCTTTGCCAGGAGCGACTTCGCGATAGTCGAAGAAAATGGAGCGTCCGTCCGCCAGCCGCACTAGCATGAAGCCGCCGCCGCCGATGTTTCCTGCCGCGGGCTCGACGACCGCCAGAGCAAAGGCCACGGCAACTGCGCCATCGATGGCGTTTCCGCCGCGCTTCAGAATTTCGACGCCAGCTTGAGAGCCCAATTCTTCGTCTGTGGCAACCATGCCGTGCGCAGAACGAACTGCTTGCTGGGGCCAAGGGCCCGCCGACTGCGTGTGGTCACGATATTCCGAAGCAGCCTGCCCTCGCGCTAAGGAAGCAAAAAGCGCCAGTGTGGCCGCTGCGAGGCTCAAGACACGCACAAGTATTCTCATCGGAGACTCCCTTGCAAGGAAATGACACTAAGTGATTGGAGAGAAAGCGTCAAGGCGCGCGGACTGTCGTTTGAGGATTTCATCGGGTGCTATTTGTGGTCTAATCCTGTCGCCATTCGGAAAGGGAGCAAAGGAAAGTTATGAAGAAATTGAACGCACCACGCTGCGCTGTGTTGATTTTCGCGAGCCTATGGGCTGCTGCTTTATTTGGGCAGAGCGGCCCGCCGCCGGACCTGGACGCGTATGTTGCGCGGGATATGAAGACGTTCGACGTGCCTGGGATCGCGATTGCCATTGTTAAGGACGGTAAGGTCGTGCTCGCAAAAGGGTACGGCGTGCGAAAGATGGGAGAACCCGCGCCGGTCGATGAGAACACACTGTTTGGGATTGGCTCGAATACGAAGGCGTTTACTAGCGCGGCGCTGGCGTCGCTGGTGGACGCGGGGAAAATTTCCTGGGACGACAAAGTGTACGAGCGGCTGAAGGGCTTTCAGATGTACGACCCGTACGTTTCTCATGAGATGACTATTCGCGATCTGCTTACGCACCGCAGCGGCATGGGACTGGGTGAAGGCGACTTGCTTTTCTGGCCGCACACGACGTTTACGCGCGAGGACATCATTTATAGATTGCGATTTATGAAGCCGGCATCGAGTTTCCGCAGCCACTATGCCTACGACAACCTGATGTACATCGCGGCGGGACAGATCATCCTGGCCGTCACCGGGAAAACTTGGGAAGAGTACATTCGCGAGAAGATTCTCCAGCCGCTGGGCATGAAGACCACTAACTTGAGCACAACCGCTTTCAAGCCCGGAGACGATTACGCTTGGCCGCACTCGAAGCTTGACGGAAAGCTGCAAAGCATTCCATTTCAGGATTTGGACAACGCTGGGCCGGCTGGAGCGATCAACTCTTCGGCGGCGGAAATGTCCAAGTGGATTATGCTGCAGCTCAACCACGGAAAATTTCCGGGGCGCGAAGAGCGGCTTTTCAGCGAGGCGCAATCGCGCGAGATGTGGACCGCCCAGACTCTCACGCCTATTGGTGCAGGCGAGTCGCCGCTGGCAGCGTTGCGTCCGAAATTTTCCGCCTACGCGCTTGGTTGGGGAGTACGGGATTATCACGGACGCAAGCTGGTTGGACACTCAGGTGGTGTCTCCGGGTTCGTTTCACGCGTGCTATTGGTGCCAGAAGAAAACCTGGGAATCGTGATCCTGACCAACGCGGAAGAAGGCGGGGCTTTCGAATCCATTCTGTATCACGTATTAGACTTTTACCTGGGTTTGCCGCCGACGGAATGGACCACGGCATTTAGGACCGCCGAGGACGAGGGAGAAAAGGCTGCCAAGCAGGCGATGATGGACAGCGATAAAGGCCGGGCGGTGAACTCGAAGTCGTCGCTCCCCTTGGAAAAGTATGCGGGAATTTACAACGATGCTTGGTACGGACCGGTAACGATCAAGCAGGAAAGCTCGGGGCTTGTTTTCAGCCTGGATCACACGCCGAAAGCCGTGGCGGATCTGCAGCACTGGCAGTACGACACGTTCAAAGCACATTGGCGCGACCGAACTATTGAAGACGCGTTTGTGACGTTTACGCTGAATCCGGATGGCACAATCGACCACTTCACGATGGCAGCGGTTTCGCCGCTCGCGGATTTCAGCTTTGACTATCAGGATCTGTGGTTCACGCCGGAGCGGCCGCACGCCCATTGATCGGGAAAACGGATTGGCCGAAGCGCGTGGCGAGATTTTGCTAAGCTTTTTGTTTTGTTACTGTTCGCTGAGGAACTCGATGTCGGGCGGGCCGGGGAGAAGGCCTGCCGCTGTGCCGCGCTCGATTAACGCTCGGACCGCTTGCTTGCCGCGTTCGCCATAGCCGAGAGTCCATCGGTTGACGTACATGCCTACGAACTTGTCGGCGACTTCGGTTTCCATGTCGCGGGCAAACTGCATAGCGTAGTTGAGGGCTTCTTCGCGGTGTTCCAAGCCGTATTCGACGCTATCTTTAATCGTTTTAGCAATTTGCAAGCCAACGGCGGGGCCCAGGGCGCGTCGCACGGCGTTTCCGCCTAGCGGTAGCGGGAGGCCGGTTTGCTCGTGCCACCAAACGCCCAAATCAATGACGCGGTGCATTCCTAGCTGCGGGAAGAGAAGCTGACCTTCGTGAATCAGGAGGCCTGCTTCCACGACTTCGTTCTTTACGGCTTCCAGGATCTTGTCGAAGGCCATCACTACCGGCTCAAAGTTGGGTTCAAAGAGCTTTAAGGTGAGATAGGCGGTTGTCTTGAGGCCGGGTACGCCGATTCGCTTACCGGCTAAGTCTTCGCGTTTCATGGATTTGGAGGCAACTACGATGGGTCCGTAGTTTTCTCCGAAGCTGGCGCCGCAATCGAGCAGAACGTACTTATCGCGCAGGCTGGGGTAGGCAGCGAAGCTTACTGCAGTGACGTCGTAGGTTTCCGTAAGGGCCGCTTCGTTAAGGGTCTGAATGTCGGCGAGGACGTGGGTGTATTTGTAGCCGGGCGTGGCGAGCTTGTGGGTGGCCAGCGCATAAAACATGAAGGCATCGTCGGAGTCAGGGGAATGAGCGAGTTTGATTTCGACGGTTTCTTTTTCGGTCTTTGAGGCTGCCTGCGTACCGGACATGGGCTTATCCAGTTCCTTTTGCTGCGCGGCTCCAAAGGAGCCGGTTAGCGAATAGCCCGAGCCGTTCGTTAGGTTTCTCCGGAGAGAGCTTTCCCCCTCGGGGAACTCTGCTGAGGAACGGTAAGGAGAGAACGTTTGCGACGCTGGGGCTTGCATGGCGCGTAGCCAGGCTCGTTGCCGCACCGCAGAGACTAGCACAACGGCGGTTTCCCGACAAACGATTCCGCAGAAAAGGAGCGTGGCAGGAGGCATATCTGCGAGCATTCCGAGATAAGGAAGAGCCACCTTGCAAGACCAACCCGCATCGATTGGCCACTCTCGGCGCCCCTTTGCTCCACTACTCTTGACCTCGATCGTCTCAGGCTGGCGCGTTTGTCAGGCTTGCACGATTTAACAAACTCCATTACGCTGATTCAGTCGCCAGCGGTGTCTCCCCTCCCACCCGCTAACTTTTGTTCCGGCTGCGAATCAAATTCTTGTGAACGTTCTTGTCAACGAAGGATGATGCATGACGCGCAAAAACACTTGGGCGGGACTAGCTGCGGTGGTACTGCTGAGTTTGCCCCTGGCTGCCTGCAAGGACACAAAAACCTTGCAAGAGAACGAACAGCTGAAGGCTCAAGTGGCCGAACTTCAGAAAGAGAACGGCCAACTGGGAAACGATCTAGAAACAATGACAGCGGCCCGCGATGAGTTGACGAAAGAGAACGAGAAGCTTAAAGCAGGAACCAAGACCCCAAAAACAAAGCGCTCCGGTACTAAGGCTGCGAGACGAAAGCGTCGCCGGAGTTAAAAGACTCGGCAATTTTAAAACCGCCCGTGATATGGCGCGAACCGCTTTCTATATTCATTATCAGAACGCCGGAGAGGTCAGAAAAGGGAGGGTAGCAGCATGAAAACGTTTGAGGTGCAATTTCGCTTTCGAGATCGAAGTGAAGAAGCGGTGGAATCGACAGTCACGGTGGAGGCGTCGAGTCTTCCTGGAGCTGTTGCTAAAGCGGCGCGTGGATTTGTGAAAGGCTTGGACCGGAAACAGAGATTTGATATGAACAAAAATGGACTCGAAATTACGGCCAAGTCCGGCGGCACGACAACGCCGGAGCATGCGGAGACATCCAAGGAAGCCGCCGCTCGTTAAGAAGTCGCCCGGTTAGCGGGCTTTCTTGCTTTCGACTTGAGCGACGCGCAGCTTCACCATTTTCTTGATAAGCGCGGCCGGCAGTGGCTTGTCCGTAGGGAAATGGATGGTCCCTTTGGACGTGGAGAAGCCTTTCAGTTCGTCCTTGAACGCCTCGATCACGAACGCGGTAGGAAAGAAACTGCAATGGTTCGAAAACGCGGCGAACCATACCAGCACTCCTTTGTGCTTGAACGCAGGCATCCCATAACTGATGGTCTCGGTCGCTTCGGGCGGGACAGCGGACCTAATCGCCGCGCGAATCTTGTTCAAGGTGCCGCGGGCCGGTTGCGGGACGCTGGCAAGGTAATCGTCGACGTTTTTCGGAGCGCGGTTGCCTTTCGCCGCAGAACTGCGATTGCCAAGTTCCACTTTTTTCATGCGTGCCATCCTACAAGGAATCTCACTTCAAGACTATGCCCCGGTGCAATTTCTGGCCCGGCCTTCACAAAGCTACAGGTATTGCTTTAAAATTTCTTTCGTTCCGCGAGCCTAAGCCAAAATCCCCATGTGCAAAACCGGCATCCGGTCATCGATGCCTTAGATGTACGAGAGATGAAAAATGGAAAGAGGGAGTATCTGGTGTTACTTTCTCGCGGTGCGGCGGTCAAGGATAAGGCAGGTTTCTTGCTCAAGGCGGTCAAACCGCGAGATAAGCGCTGAGGCAGCGCGGAGAACCAACGCAATGTCTGCCGTTGTACAGTTCCTTTTGCGCAGCCAGATAATCTTTGGCGGAGCGCCCAAGAGAACGCTTCTCTCTTGAAAGTCAGAATCCTTCGTGACGATGATCAGTCCGTTGTTTTTGGCGTACTCCCAGATTTCCACATCGTCTGCGGCGCCGAGCCCGCAAACGCGCACGTGCTGAGAGCCTGGAAACAAGTCCTCGAGCAGAACGACAAGACGAAGGGAGAGGTTTTCGTCGAACAGCAGCTTCACTCGGTAATCGTTTCCAGCTTACGCTCGCGGTCCGCGGCGAAAGCAAGGCACGCGCGGATGTCCTCTTCAGTCAGCTCAGGAAAATCTGCCAATATCTCGGCGTGGGTCATCCCACTGGCGAGGTATTCCAATACGTCATAGACCGTGATGCGGAGCCCACGAATGCAGGGCTTTCCGCCGCGCTTGCCGGGCTCGATAGTGATGTGCGAGTAATCCATGAGTTCACTTTATGAGAAAAGGTTGGCAGAGGCAAACAAAAATCCTGGGCGGGTGGAACAGACATTGGCCGGCAAGGAGACCCGGAGTACCAAACCCTTGGCATTTGGTTTTTCAACGGCGCGGGTTTGGGTCCGTCGGTTCCCCGGAGAGCTCGCGGACGTGCAGGCAATGTATCAAATGCATTCTTCCGTGAAAAGGATGCGCGCGGCTCCATGCTAGGATAAATGCAGTTGTCACTTTACGTTTCTTGGGCCATCCGTCGAAAAGATTTGGCAATACGCGCCGGAAGGAAAACGTTCGTGGAGCCTCCCAAGTTCACCCCGGCGGAATTGGCCGGATTAGTTGCTGAGGCCGTTGCGTGGATGCGGCAGCAGCGGGATAAATACTACCCACTCAGCGATCCGCTGTCTGAGGCCGTAAAAGTTAAGCTGCGTCCGTTCTTTCCCGCGGAGATCCTCGATCGTCTGAGGATAAGACATGTGTCCCTGACGGGCGAGACCATTCCTTATCCGCCTTTTTATGAGCGGGTTCGCGCTGGGGGCTCGCGTGTGGTGCCCGATGCGGCGCACATGACGGCGATTCCCTTTCTTGATGTCGCCCTCTTCAATCGAGAACCGACGCTACGAACGGTGTTTCACACGTTGGTGCACGTCACGCAATTTACCGTTGTAGGACTCGAGAGGGTGATGAAGGGTTACTTCCAGGCTTTGAATGAGTCTGGCTTGTGGATGGTCGTGCCCTACGAAGAACAGGCTTACAGAATGGACGCTCGCTACACCAAAGACCCTGGCGATGTATTTTCAGTGGAAGCGGAAGTGCGAGAGTGGATGCGGAACGGAAAGTTTTAGCCTGCATTTCTCACCGCTCGCAGGCGAGGATCGGGAAATGGGTGGAGACAAAAGGATAATTGAGCCACGAAGGGATGCGGAGAAGAGGGCACCTTATTCAGCATGCTCGGGGCAAGCTGGGGCGCAGCATGCTGCGCCACTACAAAGATTGATCGTGCTAGAGCGCGGAGACCATGCGGGCGATGGCGTCGTCGAAGGTGGATTTATTGTCGAGATAAGGTTGCCAGAAGCGGGTTAGAAGCTGGAGGTAGTCTTTCCAGCCGCGTTCGTAGAGGCCTTCGCGGACGGCGTAGGGTGTGTACGTTTCTCTGCGAGTGGAAGGAGGGCGATTGATGTTGGGTTTGACGGCGTCCTCATTTTCCTGCGGAGCGTTGTCGGGCGCCGCCATTAGGGGACTGATCACTTCGCCTGTCGTGTAAAAGATGAGCGCGTGCCAGAGGTCGCGAGGAATGGCTTTATCGCGCTGGCGGCACTCGCGAATAATCGCCGATTGAACCGGCTCGGCGATGCCGTGCGAAGCTTCGTGGAAGAGAACTTCGAAGGCTTCGTCGCCCTGGTTGCGGGCGTCGGTGCTGGAGATGGTGACGCGCAGCGGGTCAATAGTCGTGTACGCGCCCTGCGGATTTGCATAGGCGCTCACGTCGACGCGGATTTTTTCCGTGGGCCACTTGGTTTGATAGATGTCCGCCAGGCGCTGAGAAATGCCGACACCTTGTTCTTCGACGAGAGGAGCGACGCGGGCAACCCAGCGGCGGTTGGCGCGGTCCTGGTCGGGCCAAAGATGGGCGCGATAGACGGGGGCGGCGGCATCCAGCGCTTGGGTCAGCTTGGGGGGCAGGCCGGCGTCGCAAGTTTTCTTCCGGGCGCCGGAGAGTTCATCGCAATCTTCAAAATCAGCGAGCTGGTTTTTTAGAAGGATGAGTTCGTTATTGAAGAGCAGGTCTTTGTTCGCGTAGTTTGCCGCGTAATAGGCTACCGAGTTGTCCCAGGCGAGACGCTCGGCAGGGGTTAGAGCGGCAGGGGAATCTTTCATCATTTTCAATTTTACTTGTGGGACTGGAGTGCCCTTGGGGGAGGCTGATGGCGGAGCTACGCGCTGTTTGGCTTCGTAGTAGAGCGTGTGGTGGAGGTTGATCCAGAAGCCGCTGTGGAATTCGAAGACGGGGAGAGGTCCGTAAGCGGAGCTGGACTGTTGCGGCGTCGCCGAAGCCGGTGTCAGAAGAGCGAGGATCAGGAGCAGGAAGAGAGTTCGAGTGGAGGCTGGGCGCATGTTGAATCGCACGATAGTAGCGCCAACTGGTTCAGCGCACAAATAGGTGATTCTTTCTTTTCCCTATTTCGCAACAGCCGATGTACTATGCCCGCTCATTTTGGTCCTGATGTCGACGGGAGAATTGGATGACGAAATTTTGTGTAGTGGGCTGTATTGCGGCGGTCTTGTTCGCGCCGGACGGACTACTCGCGCAGCAGTCGCCGCAGCTGCCTGCTCTAAAAGAGGAAGCTGCGGCGGAAGTGGAGAAGCTGCAGACGCTTACGCAGCAGATGGTGGACGAGATTTTCAGTTTCAGCGAGCTGGGATTTCAGGAATACGAGACTTCGCGCTACGTGACCGGAATCCTGGAGAAAAATGGATTTCAGGTTGAGCATGGCGTCGCAGGCGTTCCTACGGCTTGGGTGGCGACGTATGGGAGCGGCAAACCCGTTATCGCGTTTATCACGGACATCGATTGCATTCCGCGCGCTTCGCAAAAACCGGGAGTGGCGTATCACGACCCTATCGTGGAGGGGGCGCCGGGGCATGGAGAGGGGCATAACTCGGGGATGGCCGTCAACGTTACGGCGGCGTTGGTTCTGAAAAAGCTGATGGACGAACACCACATTGTGGGGACGATCAAACTTGTTCCCGGTGTTGCGGAAGAGTTGCTGGGCACGAAGGCGTTCTATGTTCGCGCTGGACTGTTTAAGGACGTGGATATCGTTTTGGGCGCGCACGTGGAGTCGGAATTTTCGACTTCGTATGGCACGGGAAACGGGGAGTGGAGCGGGCTGGTGTCGGTGCAAATATTTTTTTCATGGTAAGGCAGCACACGCGGCTGCGGCGCCATGGGAAGGGCGGAGTGCGCTCGATGCAGTGGAGCTGATGGATACCGGCTGGGATTTTCGGCGCGAGCATTTGCGGCCGGCGCAGCGATCGCATCGCGTGATCCTCAATGGCGGGGATCAGCCGAACGTTGTGCCGTCGGAGGCGGCGGTTTGGTATTACTTCCGCGAGTTGGATTATCCGCATATCGAGGAGCTCTATGAGTTGGGAAATACGATGGCGGAATCCGCCGCGAAAATGACGGGCACGAGCGTTGATCACAAGCTGGTGGGATCGGCGTGGCCGCCGTTTTTGAACAAAATGATTGCGGAGACGCAGCAGAAAAACATCGAGGCCGTGGGGATGCCGCAGTGGAGCGATGCAGATCAGACGCTGGCGAAGGCTCTGCAAAAGGAAATCGGCGCGAAGGTGGAAGGGCTTAAGGAAAAAATTGAGCCGCTTTCCGAACCGGTGAAAAAACCTACTGGCGGTGGATCGGATGATATCGGCGATATTTCGTGGAACGTGCCAATGGTGTACTTGATGTATCCGGCGAACATTCCGAATCTGCCTGGGCATAGTTGGGCAAACGGCGTGGCGATGGCAACGCCTATCGCTCATAAGGGCTCGACGGCAGGGGCCAAGGTGCAGGCGATGACGGCACTGGATTTTTTTCTGGAGCCGCAACTTGTGCAGCAAGCTTGGGATTATTTTCGGAATGTCCAGACGAAGGACGTTCATTATGAGACGTTTCTGAGTCCTGAGGACAAACCTGCGGTGGAGATGAATAAGGAGAAAATGGAGAAGTTCGCGCCGCAATTGAAAAAATATTATTACGATCCCGCGCAGTTTAAAACTTATCTCGAACAACTGGGGATTCAGTATCCGATTGTCAGGACGAAGCAGTAGTGTTTAATGCATGGGCGCAGCAGGAATCGGTGCTATGGCAGCCGTGGATCTGACGCGGCGCCCACCGCGCCTTGGCGGTCCGCGCCGCGAAGCGTTCCCGCGGCGTCGCGGAAAAAGGAGCGGTGGCCGGTGCGGCCATAACTAAGCGGCGTGGCGGCGAGTTCAAACTTCGCCGGTGCTCCCAAGCCGCTGGCGCCGACGATAACGTAACGGAACGAATAGCCATTTTTCATTCCGGCGGCCAGGTCGGAATCCACAAACCCCGCGGCTTCCGGGTTGGCCGGGCCGCGCAACGGAGGGCCCAGACTCGAGAGCGAGCCGGGCAGTCTGGAGTACTTGCGGCGATACGTTTCGACGGCTTCGGCGATGACCTTCAGTGATTCGATGGCGGCTTGCTCATTTTTGTCGGCTTCGGCGGAGTCCCATTCCAGTTCCAGGGAAGGCAAATCGAGAAGGACCAGGCCTAGCGAGAGGATCTTCCACTCGCCATTCTCCCGCACGAGGCCCATGTTTACTTGAATCGCGCTGGCGCCGGAGGAATCCGTGGCGTCGCGCAAATCCACCGGCAGAAATGCCACATTATCGCGGGTGTCGGCGCCGCCGATTTGGATCTCCGCGGCGCCCGCTGGCGTATCGCAGCGGATGATGGGACGGCCCGCGGGATTGGCGGTCACGCTAGGTTTGCCCGTCTCGTTAAGCAATACGAATCGTTTCATGAATGCAACGCGCGCGGCAGGGGCCATGCGGGAAAACGATTCTTTGTTGCGTGCGGTGAGAAAACGCGCAAAGTCGTTCTGGCTCTGCGAGCAGGCCGCCGTTAGAACATCGCGAAGCGCGGCGGACGGGCCAGTTGGCGGGCTGGGTTGCGCTGTGGGAGATGAACTCGACTCTTGCGCGGAAGCAGCGATTGCCAGCGCCAGCAGCAGGACAATCAGGAGAAGAGTCGGCGCAAATCGAGGAATTTTTCGGAATTTCACTTCAGTCCTTTGCCGCGCCGAGGATCGCGGCTAAATTTTGCGTAAAGGCCGAACGCGGCATCACTTCATTGCAGCCTGCCGCTTGCGCTTGCTCTGCCAGATCGCGCTGCACATGAGATAGAAACCCGATGACCTTCAGATCTTTTTGCGCGGCGCGCACGCGCTCAATGGCCGCAAGGGGCTGGCTACGCGCGTTCAGATCCACGATGACCAGATTTGGGGCGGGTTCCAGCAGGCCTAGAAGAGCGTCGCCGTTCGTGGCCACTTTTAGCTCCAGGCCGAGATGCTTCGCCGTTTCCGCGACCTTCATTTGAAAAAATAGGTCGTCCATCAGTGCCACGATTCTTCCCATGCCGGTGTCGCCTCCGAGCGTGTTACTTATTATGCGCCACTTCAACTTTTCCCGGTCGTTTCGAGTAAGATGCATTCATCGCTTGGGAGGTCCCCCCATGCAGCAAGGTGTAGCTCGAACCACCGAGCTGGGCGTCACTCGATCCATCCAGCCTGCGCTGTTGCTCCTTGAAAAGACGCCGATTCTGCTCGAAACGATGCTTCGTGATTTGCCGGAGGATCTTCTGCGCTGGAAGCCGGCGCTGGAGCGCTGGTCGATTGCCGAAGTGCTCGGGCATCTCGCGGATATTGAAATGGTGTACGCCGACCGGACGCGCCGGATCGTCACGGAAGAAGCTCCCACGCTGCAGAAGTACGATCCGACAAGCACGGTCGTGGTCGGCGATTACACCCGCGGGTCGGCCAGTGAGAATCTGGCGTTCTTCCTTAAGACCCGGCGCTCGACCATCATTTTGCTGAGGAGCATCCCGGCAGACTCCGGCGAGCGTGAGGCGACTCACTCCGAGCTTGGCAACATCACTCTTCATCAGATGCTCAGCGAATGGGCTTCGCACGACCTCGGACATCTTCGGCAGATCGCGGAGCTTTACCGCGCGCGCGCGTTTCACCCGTACGCGGGTCCGTTTCAAAAATATTCCAATCTGAAGCCGTGAAGGAGCATCCGGAGGACACGCGCTTGGCTGCTGCGGGTCCGTGCGAAGTAACTCTCTACACGCGTCCGGGATGCCATCTTTGCGAAGAAGCTAAGGCAGCGATGACGCCGTTACTGCGCGAGTTCGGTGCCGTGCTCCATGAAGTAAATATCGAAAAGGATCCCGTCCTCGAAGAGCGCTACGGGTGGGACATTCCCGTGATCTTCATCGGGGCGCGCAAAGCCGCCAAGCATCGCGTCGAGGTGGAACAATTCCGGCGCCAGCTTGAGGAGAGCAAATCGAAATAGAAGAATTAGCGGAAGAAACTGCAGGTTTAATGCCCGCCGCTGGGTTCATGCGCGCCAACCGTTTTGTCTGGCACATCACCGACGCGGCCTTTAACGCGGTCGTAGACGCTGACTTGGCTCACGGAACCGAGCGCTTCATTGTAGAAAGTTGGGACACCCAGCGCGGTTCGCAGTTCTTCGTTGAATCTTCTCAGGCTTTCGAGATGCGTTGCCAGCGCGGGCAGCTTCAAACCATCATCGGTCAGCAGAAATTTTTGGTAGCCTGCATCCCAAAGCCGCGTAAACCGGCCCTTCAACATGATCGTCGGCACGATTGTCATTTGGTAGAGATCGTCCGTGCCTTTGCGGAATTCCGCGCCGCTACCGTATTTTTCTACGCGGACGACGCCGCGCGTGCTGCCAACCGCGAAGCCCAGCGCCGCCAGATCTTCCATTTGCTTTGGTGTAAATCGCTGTTCGACATTCCACATGGTGCTCTTAGCCTAGTAAATGCCGAGAGTTCTGTAAAGCGGCTGCGGTTCCAGTGGTGTGCGAGTTTTGCTGCAGGCTCAACGGTGTTGAGAAGGCCGGAAATTGAGGACGCATTGGAACGCACTACCACTGAGGACTCCGTTGCAACATCAAAACTGGAAGCGACCGGCCCTGTGTTGTATGTGTGGCCCCCCTCTGATTTTTGCATAAGTGTTGATTCTAAAGATAGATAAAGTGGTTTGTTTTGATACACTTTTGCAAGTGTTGATTCTAAATACCTTGTATAAGCCAATTTGCACTGAAATTGTGCAAGATGCGGCTTGTCTTGCGAGTATTGAAAATAAAGAGCTTAAGGTCCTTGCAGGCTCCTAAGAGCAAAACCCCAGCGAGACGCTGGCGCTACAAGAAGCAAACCACAATGTTACCTGAGGTTACTTATACGCTTAAAGTAACCAGAAGTCAAGCCTAAAGAGCACTGGTGCACCCATTATTGAGAAGCGGTGAATGCCGCGGGATGATCGCGACAGTTCTCAGGATTTAGCTGGAGACCAGGAGCGCTCCCAAGTGCGCCACAGCGAAACGTCGCCGAGGCCCAGTTGGTTCCACCACAAGTCGAGCATCTTCTGGTCGAGGCGCAAAACGCCGTCGCGCGTCACGCCGGAGGGCGGCGGAACTAGCGTCACCAGGCGGTCGTAAACGAGGCCACGCTCGGATTCGCCAACGCGAACGAGAAGATGCCAGACGGTGAGCGCGTCCCGCTGGCGCGACTCCGCGAGTATTTTGCTGAGTTCGGCGCTCTGTTCTTGCGGAGTGGTCGATGCAAAGTCAAATTTGGACAAGGCTTCGCGAAACGATGCGGAAGCGTCATCAAAGTACGGAGTGCCTGGCCCAACTTTTGGCCGCGTTGCGCAAACCGCGCCTGCAGGGATGAAGGCTTCATGTCCATCTAGCTTAAAACCTACCCAACCGAGTGTAGTTCGGAGAATTCCGGCGCCCGAATCATCCACTTGCAGCGTGTAGGAGCAGCCCAGGTCTACAGCGATGGCGGAAGGCGTATCCACCGTAAACTGACCCGGCGAGGCCCAGATGAATGCATGAATCGTCCCGCGATCGAGGGCGAGTCGATTGTGTCCATTGCCACCGCCGACCAAACGCAAACGCGTGTTTGGTTCTACGTTCACCTTTCCAATATCGGCGATGGAAATGTTGGCCTTGGAGTGGCTGTCTGTGACGAGTGTTTGCCCGATGCCAAGCTTCGCGCCGCCGGGGCTTTTCCCGAAGGCGTTCGATTCCACTTGTGGTGTGCCTGCGAGACTCTCGACGTCCCAGCCTGCTCCGGAAGTTGCATCCGGCTTCTGACTCCACCGGAGAATCCCAAACGCGGCCAGAAACAGGATGGCAGCCGTGGCGGCAGCGAGTCCGAAGGACCAATGCGAGGAAACGAAACGCTGCCAAAAACGCTGTTGGTGCGTTGCTGCGATCACAGGAAATTCCGGCGACTCACCCTGATGGCGGAATTTGGCAAGAGCGCTTTCCAGTTTCTGAATTTCCGCGTCGGGTTCGCCGGAACCGTCCCAGAGGTAATCGTCATTCATAGCTCATTCCTTCTGCGCAACAAATTCTTTTCCCGCGCCGCCGAATTCTTGCCGCTGCAGGAATCGGGCTGCATCGCACCGCGCGGCGATGCCTGGTTTAGTTTCTCGCGAAGCTGCTGCATGCCTCGGTGCAGATTGACTCGAACGGAGCCGTGAGTCAGGCCGGTGCGCGATGCGATCTCCGGCCCCGTCATACCTTCCACTAAGCGGAGGATCAGTGTTTCGCGATAGGCATCCGGGAGGCTGCGAACGTACGCCAGGATCACCGCTGCTTCTCCATCGGGAGCGGTATTCGACGCGGGTAATTCCGCTTCGTCTTCCAGGAGGGTCTCCGTTACTGCGGCAACCGCGTGGGTTTGCCGGTAATAATCATTGGCGCGGTTGCGTGCGATGGCTGCCAGCCATGGGCCGAATCGCGTGACATCACGCAAGTCGCGGAGGCGGGGCAGGGCGCGAAGAAAAACGTCCTGAACAAGGTCGTCCACGTCGCCTGCTGGCACTCTCGCGAGCAGAATCCCGTGGACCATATGCGCGTACCGCGCGTACAATCCGCCAAATGCAGTGCGGTCACCTTCGCGTGCAGCCAGCACCAGCGAAGAGTCAGCCGCGGTTTCGGGGGCAGGCGCGGTGGTCACCGCTCGACAGTCCCTGATTGTGAGGCGCGAGTCAACAGTGGTTCCAGCGTGCGATATGCCGACTCCCGATATCATCCCGTTATGCATGACGCTTGCGCCTCAAAGAGTGTTAACAGCGGGCCTGTTCCGTCTGGTCCAATAATTCCGGAACGCACAACGATTCTCTAGTTCTAGGAGGGTGATTTCGTCTAACTATCGCTAAAATCAAGGTATACCATCAAACTGGCGTGCCGCATCTAATTCGGAGTAAACTGGTCGCATATCTAGGAGACTGACAAGTGACTCGAGAGCATGGCCACCGTTAACCCCATCGCCGCTTCTGAGAACGCCTCCTCCGTGCAAGTACAAAAGCCTCATGTGCGGGCAGGGCAGACTGTGATCGAGCTGATCGGCAATACGCCGCTCTTGCGTCTATCGCGGATTGGCGGCGAATTTCCCAATGTGGAATTCTGTGCAAAGGCAGAGTGGTTCAATCCTGGAGGATCCGTCAAGGACCGGCCAGCGTTGAGCATGATTCAGGCGGGTCTAGCTAGCAGCGCACTTCGCCCCGGTAAGACCCTCATCGATGCCACCAGCGGGAACACCGGCATTGCTTACGCCATGATCGGCGCGGCGCTTGGGTACCCCGTGAAGCTTTGCTTGCCGGACAGCGCTTCTCACGAGCGCAAGAGCATCCTCGGTGCTCTGGGAGCCGAGCTGGTCATCACCTCCGGCGACGAAGGCACGGATGGCGCGATTCGGCGCGTCCATGAGATCGTTGCGGCTGACCCGGAAAAGTATTTTTATCCAGATCAGTACAGCAATCCTGCGAATTGGCAGGCGCATTACCGCACTACCGCCGAGGAAATCTGGGCGCAGACCGGCGGGAGCCTCACGCATTTCGTGGCGGCTTTGGGTACGAGCGGTACATTTGTCGGCACGGCACGCCGGTTGAAGGAGTTGAATCCATCGATTCGCTGCATAAGTCTTCAGCCTGACGCGGCATTTCACGGACTGGAAGGCTGGAAGCACATGCAGACGGCGATTCGGCCGTCGATTTATGATGACACACTCGCGGACGGGAATCTTGAGGTTGGCACGGAAGAAGCCTATCGCCTGGTAAAGCGCATCGCGCGGGAAGAGGGTCTGCTGGTTAGTCCTAGTGCCGCTGCTGCGCTGCTCGGCTGCTTTCAAGTTGCGAAGCGTCTTGGACGGGACGAGCGGGCTGTGATTGTCACTATTTTTGCGGATTCCGCGTCAAAGTACTTGACCGAACGCTTTTGGGACGAAGAGTGAGTTTGCAATGACCGAAGTTCTCGAGTTGGGGATCAGCGCGGAGCTTGCCGAGAAGATTCGGGAGCACGGCGTCGAGACTTATCCGTATGAATGCTGCGGCGCGTTGCTTGGACGGGACCTCGGGCTTTCCGAGAATGCTGTTTCAAATGAGAAAGGTCGCGGGGTTTCGCGGGAGGTTCTTTCACTGTTTCCACTCGTGAATCGCCGTGATGATTCGCCACGAAATCGGTTTTCCGTTACTGCGGACGACGTGCGAGAGGCCGAAAAAGCCGCGAGCGCGCAAGGACTGGAAGTGATCGGCTGGTATCATTCGCATCCCGACCACCCGGCGCGGCCGAGCGACTTCGATCGCGACCACGCCTGGCCCTGGTATAGCTACATCATCGTCAGCGTGCACACCGGTGTGCCGCAGGATATGACTTCCTGGCGTTTGAAAGATGACAGGTCGGGATTTTTGGAAGAGAAGATTGCGCCAATGAAAGTAAGCGCGGCAAACTAGAGCGCGCTCAGGAGAACGGGAGAAATCGAGATGTCCGTCAAAGTGATGATTCCTACTCCGCTGCGAGTCTATGCGGGGAAGCGCGATTCCGCGGAGTTTAGTGCCGCGACCGTTGGCGAAGCGCTCGGCGGGCTGACCAGCCAATTCGCTGAGCTGCGCAAGCATCTTTACACCGAAGATGGCAAGCTGCGCGCGTTTGTGAATGTTTACCTCAACGACGAGGACATACGCTATTTGGCGAAGGAAAACACGCCTACGAAAGATGGGGACACCATCAGCATAATTCCATCAATCGCCGGTGGTGCTCTTTAAAACGCCTGGTTGATTTTTAATTGACAGGGGAGTTTTGCAATGGCGACGACAACACAGCCGCAAACCGGAGCGAAGCCGGCCACGAGTCTTTCCAACGAAGAGATTCTTCGCTATAGCCGCCACTTGATCATGCCCGAGGTGGGCATGGAGGGTCAGCTCAAACTAAAGAATGCCAAGGTCTTGTTGATAGGCACTGGAGGGCTTGGTGCTCCACTGGGCTTGTACCTTGCCGCCGCTGGTGTAGGGCGGCTGGGACTTGTTGATTTCGATGTGGTGGATTTCACGAATCTCCAGCGGCAGGTTACTTTTGGCTCAGACGATGTCGGCAAACCAAAAACCGAGGCAGCGCGCGCGCGGCTCGCCAATCTGAATCCCGACATTCAGATCGATACTTTCGAGACAAAACTCACCAGCGATAATGCACTTGAGCTATTCAAGGATTTCGACGTCATCGTCGACGGCACCGACAATTTTCCGACACGGTATTTGGTCAACGATGCGTGCATCCTTCTAGGCAAACCGAACGTTTACGGCTCGATTTTTCGCTTTGAAGGGCAAGCCACGGTGTTCGGAATGCCGGACGGGCCATGCTACCGCTGCTTATATCCGGAACCGCCTCCGCCAGGGCTCGTGCCGTCTTGCGCAGAAGGTGGCGTGCTGGGCGTGCTCCCGGGGATCGTCGGCTCCATCCAGGCGATGGAGACGATCAAGTTGATTCTTGGTCGCGGCGAGAATCTTGTTGGGCGTTTGCTGCTCTTCGATGCGCTCGCTATGAAGTTTCGCGAACTCAAACTGCGCAAAAATCCGAACTGTCCGATGTGCGGCGAGCATCGCACCATCAACAAGCTCATCGACTACTACGAATTCTGCGGCGTGCGCGGCGAAGAAGCTCCCGGCCCCGATGTGCAAGTCCCGGAGATTACGCCGCGCGAACTAAAATCGCGGCTCGATCGCGGCGATGATCTTTTCATTCTGGACGTGCGTGAGCCGCACGAATTTCAAATATGCAATCTGAATGGACATTTGATCCCGCTCGGCGAATTGCCGCGCCGCGTTCACGAACTGGACTCTTCGCGTGAAATCGTCGCTCATTGCCGCAGCGGAAAGCGCTCGGCGGAAGCCGTTGATTTCCTCCGCAAAGCCGGCTTCCGCAAAATTCTCAACCTCAAGGGCGGAATCCTGGCGTGGTCGGATGAGGTGGATCCCAGGGTGCCCAAGTATTAAGCCGCTCCCCTGAGTTGAGTTCCCGGCAAACTCTGCGTAGTCTAGAAGGCGCGCCCGAGCGACAAACGTCGAGCGCGCTTTTACCTTTTTCGGAGGCCCGAATGGCTGCTGCCAAGATCACTATCAACACTAACGGATCGATTCGCGTGGAAGGAGATTTCGAGATTCTCGACCCCGCAGGCCAAGCCTTCGGCCTTGGTGGACGGACGTCCATTGGTCTCTGCCGCTGCGGCCATTCCGCAAACAAGCCATTCTGCGATGGCTCGCACAAGACTTCCGGCTTTAGCGACCCCGTTGTGGCCCGCGAACTCCCCCCACCCAAGCCCAAGCTGTAACCTGGAGAGGATAGAAACGAGACATTCTGCCCTGTGAGACTGTCTCACACTGAGACAGTTGCCGTTTTTTGGCTGATACTGTACCAATTGTCGGTAACTCTAAGGGAACAAAGATGATAGATTCCTTAGGTTCGTCTGTTTGGATCCAAAGTAGTGTCTCGCTGGAACACTCTCTTCCAAGGTATCCTGCCCTGCTGCAATAAATAACTTAGAATCAGCGTCTTACAGACTGAAATTTTACCCTCAGAAAGGTCACAAACTTGCACTCTTACGGTGTTGTGGTTGTTTCTTCGGTATTTGGGGGGTTTCGTGGGTGGTTGGGGCCAAATCGTCGGGTTTCTTCGCAGGGAGCGGTCTCGCGTCCTGGTCGCTGCCGCCGTCGGCTTGGTTTTCGTGTTTTTCGCCGCGATTTTTTACATGCGGCAAGCTGCTGTTTCTGGATCGCCTGAGATTTACCTGTACCTGGAAGTTGGCGGTACTCTTCTTAGCTTCTGCTACGCGGCGAACGCGCTGGTCAGGTTCCGTGGTACGCATGATCGCACTGCGCTTATCTTGGCATTCGGATTTGTGCTCTCGGGGATCATTGAGACGGTTGGCTATTTCGGGCTGAACGATGTGCTGCAGGCCGGTCCCGCTGCTCTTACCAAAATCCCGATGGGCTGGATGGTCGGCCGCACGATTCTCGCCGTTTTCTTGCTTTCCGCCATCGCCGTGGAACGCTACATTCCGACGGCGCGGCAACCCAGCAAAGAGACCGCCGGTGCGTTACTGGTGGTTGCCATTGCTACGTATCTTACGAGTGCGGCTTTTCTCGCTGCGCCTTCGGCGCCGCTGGCTCACGTAGCCAGCTTTATCTCTCGTCCCTGGGATTTGCTCCCCGGCGCCCTCTTCTTGTTCGCGGCCATTTGTTTCGGGCAGCGTCTCCGGAGTGGCAATAACGACAAGAACCCCGCGAGCCTATACGACTATTCGCTCTTTGCCGTGGCGTCGCTCAACGTGGTTTGTCACGTATCGGCGGCATTTTCCCGCAATCTCTTCGATGGCCCGTTCTTCCTGGCGGAGCTGAGCAAGACCGCGAGTTACGTCGTAATGCTTTCCGGTGCGCTGCTTGATCAGGCGCGCCTCTTTGACCAGGTGCGTTCAATGGCCGTCAGCGATCCGCTCACGGGCCTCGCGAACTATCGCCGTCTCATTAGCGTGCTGGAAGCGGAGCTGGACCGCTCGCGCCGCACACAACGCCCCTTTAGCGTGGTGCTTCTAGATATGGATGGCCTCAAAACCATCAATGACCACTACGGGCATCTCACCGGGAGTCGCGCCATCGTTCGTCTCTCAAAGATTCTTCGGAACCATTCTCGCGCTATCGATACAGCTGCGCGCTACGGCGGCGACGAATTTGCTCTCGTGCTCCCGGAAGCGAGCACGGACATTGCCGCGCGCGTCGTTTCCAGAATTCGGGAACGTCTATCCGCGGAAGCTGAGCCGCCCGCGCTTTCCGTCAGCGCTGGGGTTGCCGCATTTCCTGAAGATGGCGACACGCCGGAAAAGCTCCTGGGCGCTGCCGACCGCGCTCTCTACGGCATGAAGCATCGTATGGGAAGCAGCAACGTAAAAAATCTCACGCGGATTGCCGCGTGCCTGTGAGGATGAATGCCGGTCAAGTCCAACAGGCGCGCATTTCCATTCAACCGCGTCGAACGCCGGATCCCCATGGAGATCCCCGTCCTTCTCGACGGCCATCGCCGGATGCCCGGCACGGAATCGACTTTTACGGAAAATGTGAGTGCGCGTGGCGCGCGGGTGGTGAGCACCCGCCGCTGGGAATTGGGCGAACGGCTGACGTTCGTATCGCGCACCGGAGAGTTTCGCTCCTCGGCCCGGGTAGCTTACTGCCAGCCATTGCAAAGCGACGGCTTTGCGATTGGCGTGGAGTTCCTGGAACCGAAAGGGCGATGGGTTGTTTAATCCCCAAGATAGCTTGACGTAAATCGGCGAGCGGATAGGAGGGAACGCCTGGAACAAGAGAAGACAGAAAACTTGCGCAGAATTAGAAAAAGGTAAAGCGCCGTGCGGATCGAGAAGGAGCCGCCCGGCGCTTCATCTTTTTGGCGTCTCTTTTTCAATGCCCCACGGGCTAGACTCTTTTCGCGATCAGCATCAGGCACTCACCGAAAAGTACCGAAGGCGAGAACAGCGTCGCCAGAATCTCTTTATTTCTTGTTCTCTGTGCAGGATCCTTTTCTTTTCGGAAGGCGAAGCGGGTGTAGAGCCACATCCACGGCGCGTAGATCGCGTAGAAGTAGCTTATCGGTTTGATGTGGGTATGGCGCACCTCGATCAGTCGGAATCCGGACATGTGCAGTTCGTATCGAAGCTCCGGGAAAGTGGCCAGCCCGATATGATGAAGCGGATGCCGCGTCGTTTCGTTCAGGGGCCTGGAGTCGCGCCCGAAGAATCCGCTGCCGAAGAATCGTACTCGCGAACGCAGGGCAGCGGTGTTCGGGGTTGTGAGAAGGAGCAAACCCCCTGGCTTCAGAATGCGGTAGACCTCGCGCAGAAATGAAAAATGATTCTCAAGATGCTCGATACCCTCCGTTGAAAAAACCGCGTCAAAAGTACGGTCGGACCAAGGGAGCGGCAGGTCAAGATTCACTCTCGTGAATGCTTTGCCGAGATGTTCCTCCGGCTGGGAATCAAGATCGGCTCCCTGTGCGTCAAACCCGGACTGGAGCAGCGCCCGCGTCAGTGCCGCCTTGCCGCCGCACGGCGCGTCGAGGACCCGAGCGCGCGCCGGCAAGCCGAGTGCGGGCAGTCGATTCAGGACCGCTTGCTGAATCATTGTGAGATCCGGCGGCTTCATGTCCCTCGCCTGTTATGCAAAACGTCCTCGTACACCTGGATCGTATTCTGCACCATGCGCCTAGCTGAAAAACGCTCTTCCACTTCGCGCCTGCCCGAGTTGGCTAGACGCCGCCGCAGATCTTCGTCATTGAGCAGTCTCAGCATGGCGATGGCGATCTCCCCCGCTTCCGGTTCCACCACCAGAGCTGTGCGCTCATGGTCCACTACTTCGCCCAACGCGCCACGCTTCGTCGAAATGCAAGGCAACCCCCATGCCATCCCGACTTGCAAGGCCGTTCCGAGCCCTTCGAACTCCGATGGAAAGGCAAACGCATCGAGGGCAGCGTAAACCTGCGTGACATCATCCACGAAACCGGGAAACAACATCGCTTCTGATTGTTGAAGTTTTTTCGCGAGCATCTGCAATTCCGCGCGGCACGCGCCGTCGCCTGCAAGGATCAGCCGAGCTTCCGGATGCGCCGCCCTCACTTTCGACAACGCCTCGATCAAATGGCGCTGGCCTTTTTCCGGAACAAAAACGCTCACGCAGCCGAACAGGAATTCGTGATCCTTTATCCCCCAATGTTTGCGTGCGCTATTCCGCTGCCCTGGCGTCGGCAGCGGTGGAATTTCAACTCCCTCGTTGACGATCGAAATTCTTTCTTCTGAAATGCCCGAATCAACCAGACTCCGGGCCACATCCCGGCTATTTGCTAGGAATCGGTCCAGAGCGCGGTACATCGCTTGAGACGTAGGATTCTTCCTCAGCGGAAATCCAATGCGGCGGGACAGCAGCAACGGAAGCCGCTTGTGCGCCCGTGCCAGCCACGCTGCTGCCAGGGCATGTGGTTCATTGAGATGAACAAGATCGAACCCGCCCCGGGCCACCAATCCCCGCAGCGCAGCCGCCGCCCAGGCTCGCAATCCGAGCCGCGGGACTTGATGCACCATGATTCCGGCCTTTGCGGCACGTTCTGCCAACGGGGAATTCCGCGCGGCCAGCAATTCGACTTCATCGCCCCGCTCGCGCAATCCTTGCAAAGTCAGCAAAGCCTGGCTCTGCCCGCCGCGCCACTCGCGCTCCAGGTCAGCGAACAAGATTCTCATTCCTGGTCCCGTACTCCGGCGGCACGCACAAGTTGTCCTAGTTTTTTGTATTTAATTCGCACGGCTCGCGCCGCCATTTGCGCGATCAGCGCGCCCCTGTATCCGTCGAGGAATCCACCGCGAAGAAAATAATTCTGAAACCAACTCCACGGCGTCGCAAACCACATGGCTAAGCGCCAGGATCGCTCTCCCGCCGCATACATCTGCTGCGCCGCGAGCGCGGCGTATCGTTCGACCTTTTCCTCATGCTCGGCAAAAGAGCGCACCGTATAATGCAGCAAATTCCCGTTGAGCCGTCCCGCCTTGCCGTCAAATTTCAGAGACTCATGGATGATTCCTGCAAACTGCGCCGCATCCCGCCGGTACAGCCGCCGCTGAAAATCCGGGTACCATCCCGAGTGCTTGATCCACGCTCCCAGATACCATGTTTTTCGTGCCATTTCGTAGACGCTGAATTCGGGTTCGTGCTTCTTCCAATCCAGCAGGGAAGTCTGCAACGCGCTGCTCAGCTCTTCGTCTGCGTCCATCGACAAGATCCAATCGTTTTGCGCGCAAGCGGCCGCGAAATTTTTCTGTTCAGAGTAGCTAGTCCAAGCGCGCTCAAAAAAAGCCGCCTCATGTTCGCGCGCGATGAGCGAGGTGCGATCTGTGCTTCCCGAATCCACCACGATGATTTCGTCCGCAATGCCCTTCAGCGACGCCAGAGCGCGCGGGAGATTATGTTCTTCGTTGAGTGTGATCAGGCAAGCGGAGAGACGATTCATCGTGTGCGTCGGAAGCGGAACGCCATCGTCCGTATCTTACACTCACGATGCAGCAAGTTCGGGATGTAATTTGCTGAAGGATAGGGCAGGGAAGTGATGTCATTTTTTCTGGAGGCTCACGCGAATCCGGCTCTCACCAATGCGAAACTCCGAGCCGTCTTGCAACATGGCCGCACGCACGCGCTCTTCGTCATAAAACGTGCCATTAGTGGAATCCAGGTCCTTCAGGTTGATGAATTTGTCGCGCACTTCCAGCAAGCAGTGGTGTCGTGAAATTTCCGGATCGTTCAGCGGGATGTCCGCACCCTTCCGCCCAATAACGACTCGCGGCTTTGCCAATCTAAAAACCTCGCCGTTCGCAGGGCCCGACGTGATCGCGAGGACAAATACGCCATTCGCGGGCAGCTTCAACCCATCATCTTCCGGCGGCAGCTTCAAATTCGAACTGGAAGCGTCGGCGCGGGCAAACGAAGGCAGCGGGCTGATCACCACGGTCTGGTCCGGGCGCCGCTTGACTTCCACGACAGTGGTCTTCCCGCATTTCGAGCACTTAAACTGCACTTTTGGATGGACGGTGGAATCGGCATCCTTCAGTTTGTGCTCGGTTCCGCAATGGACACACGCCGCTTGCATCACTTTAATTTAACACCCTGCGCGAAGGGGAGTTGCGGTCTCTTCCCCTTCATGCCTCAAGGGTAATTTTGCGCCATCCGCGAACATGAGTCGTAATGCGCGGAGGCAGCTTGTCCGCTTCTTGTGCTACGATTGAGGATTCCAATCCAAGCAGGAGAGCGTTTGTGCCGGAACATATTTCGCGTAAGGAATTGAAGCAGGACAAGATCCACGATGCGATCGAGCATGGCGCAGAGGCGGTTTTTTCGCACACCACAGTTCTCGCCGCGGCTGTCCTGGCTGTCGTAATTGTCGGTATCGGCTACGCAGGTTGGCGCTTTTATACCGACCGTAAAACCGTGCAGGCAACCGCGGCGCTTGACGTGGCCACGAAGGCCTACTCCGCCCGCATTGGTGCAACCCCCGATCCAAACGATCCCGGCGAACCGTTCTATCCCACGGAAACGGCGCGCGCCGAAGACGCCGTTCAGAAGTTTTCCGCCGTTGCCGAAAAATACCCAAGCACGAATCCCGGCCGGCTCGCTACTTACTATGCAGCGCTTTGCTACGAAGACCTGGAACGTCACAATCAGGCTCTCGAGCAATTAAAAAAAATCAGTTCCGGCAAGGACAAAGAACTCGTCGCCATGGCGCAATATCAAACGGGAGTGATTTACGAGCGCACCGGAAAGCCAGCCGATGCCGCCAAGGTTTTTCGCGACCTGGCGGACCATTCCTCCATCTTCGTACCGCGCCCTCTCGTTCTTCTCGAACTTGCTGAGACTTTGCGCCAGAGCGATCCGAAGGAAGCTGCCAGCGTGTATGAGAAGCTCAAGAAAGAATTTCCCAATACGGCGGTCTCGGAGGAAGCGGACCGCGGATTGGAAACGCTCGCCCCAAAGTCCTGAGCCGTGGCTTCACCGCGTTCGCATTTTTGAGCGGATATTCAAGTCTTACGAAAAAGTTTGACGATTCTTAGGAACGCAAAATGGACAGTGTCGTCCCTGTCCTCAGTCGGAGCCGCTCATCGGACCACTCCCCACAAGCGCGCCGTGGGCGATGCGTGTGGAACTTTCACGCGGCCGCCGCTATCCGGAACCACCGCATCCCTACCGCAGTGAATACGCGCGGGACCGCGACCGCATCATTCATTCGCGCGCCTTCCGTCGTCTTGAGGCCAAGACACAGGTTTTCACCATCCGCTATTCCGATCATTTTCGTAATCGGCTAACCCACACTTTGGAAGTCTCGCAAATCGCTCGCACGGTTGCCGCGGCGCTCGGCCTCAACACGGACCTCGCCGAGACTCTCGCTCTCGTCCATGACATCGGGCATCCGCCCTTCGGCCACGCTGGCGAACAGAAACTCGACGAGCTCATGCGCGTTCACGGTTCGCGCTTCAATCACAATCTTCAGGCGCTCCGCATCGTCGAACAATTCGAGAGTCCTTATCTCGATTTTCCCGGCTTGAATCTCACCTTCGAGGTTCGCGAAGGAATCATTAAGCACTCTCACGATTACACCGCCGCGGAATTCCCCCATCTCACTGACTACCTGCTCGATCTTCGCACGCCCCTCGAAGGTCAGCTCATCGATTGGGTCGATGAAATCGCGTACAACACGGCGGACCTCGACGACGCCCGGGAAGCAGAGCTTCTCGATCTCGATGCCTTGCAAAAGGAATCTCCGATTTTTGCCCATGCCTACGCTCAGATCGATGCCGCTTACCCCGCCGGTCGCGAAAAGCTCAAATTCAACGCATCCCTCAAGCTCGTCCTCGATCAACTCGCCACCGATCTCATCGAAACCACGCGGCAGCGCGTACTTGCCTCTGGAGCCGCAACCGCGGACGACATTCGCCGCGCCCCAAGCAGGCTTGCGGGTTTCAGCGACGCTTTTGCCGAGCGCAACGCAGAGCTGAAGCGTTTTCTCTTCAAGCACATCTACAACCACCCCGCCATCACCGAAGACAGGGATCGCTCGGTCCGTTGCCTCGAAGAGCTTTTGGTCTACTACCTCGATTCGCCCGGCTCCATGCCGCCCTCTCATGAAGAATCTGCGTGCACAGAAGCCCGGCACCTTGTCGTGTGCGATTACATCGCCGGGATGACCGACCAATTCTTGCTTCGCAAGCACCAGGAGCATTTCGGTTCTTCATCTGCGGCAGCGGACCAGACTTTAGAATCCTGACAAATCCCGGAGCGAGACTGAACCCTACACTATGCAATCCACACACTCTGAAGCGCTCGTCGCGATGTACGATCGTGCTCCGATTAACAAATGGTTTCGGCCCCTGCTGCGTATCCCCGAAGAAGGCCGCGCTGAAATTGAGCTGACCGTGCGTGAGGATTTCCATCATGCGGCTCACGCGATTCACGGAGCGGTGTATTTCAAAGCGCTAGACGACGCGACATTTTTCGCGGTCCAGTCCGTCGTCACGGATTTCTTTGTCGTGACCTCCTCTTTCCAGCTTTATTTTTTGCGGCCCGTTTCTGAAGGTCATCTTCTCGCCCGCGGCCAAGTCGTCAGCCGTTCGAAACGCCTCTACATTGCCGAAGGGGTCCTCCTCGATAGCCGCGGCAAAGAAGTCGCGCGTGGCAGCGGAACCTTCATGCCAAGCTCCGTGCAACTCGGACCCGAATTGGGTTACCGCTGATCGCCCGCATCAACGCGCGCTAGAGCGGCTGCATTGCTGCGAACTCCACAATCGGCTGTGGTAGCCTTAGCCGACCTCAAGCAACAAAAGGTGAAAACGCATGTTGCCGGGCCCACTCACTTTTCCCGTGCTCCGATGGCTTAGCCTGCTTTGGATAGTCGTCTGGCTTCCCGCGTATTTCAGCGTGTGGGGTTGGGCGAATCTTCTGCATCTCTGCGACGTCGCAGTGATTCTCACTTTCGTCGGCATCTGGTCCGCAAATCCTCTGCTGCTTTCAAGTCAGGCAGTCAGCTCGGTCGTCGCTGGCTTTTTTTGGATTCTGGACGTCGGCTGGCGATTGACGACGGGGCGTTTTCTCATTGGCGGCACCGACTACATGTGGGATACGCGATACCCGCTGTGGGTGCGCCTCCTCTCCACTTTTCACGTCGGGCTGCCCCTGGTCCTTCTTTGGACCCTGCGCAAAGTCGGCTACGACCGGCGCGCGCTGGGTTTGCAAGCCGCGATCGCGGCGGTACTCCTGATCATCTCTCGCTTCTTATCGGCGGAACTCAACATGAACTACGCCTACCGCGATCCGGTCTTCCATCGCGCCTGGGGACCTGCCCCCGCGCACCTTGCGATGATTTTCATCCCACTCGTGGCGTTGATTTATTGGCCCACGCATCTGCTGCTGTCGTGGCTTTTTCGCGCGCCGGGCGTTTCGGATTTAAGGCCATGATGACGGCCTGATCGCCGGATCCGCCGAAATGCCGACAGCTGGCCCACTCCCGAGGCTCTCCGAAAGAGTTCTACCTCTCGAGGAACCTTTAACCCATCAATCGGCGAGTTTCAGTTTTTCTAAATAAGTGTTGTAAGCAGCTTTGACTCTGGCCGGGTCAGGAGATTTGGTTTTGTAATCCATCAAAGGCAGTACGAAGTCATCCATCGCCTTATCGATTTGTTCGAACAAATCAGGATGCGTTTTCTTGAGCGCGGTGTCGCCGCCGTAGTCCTCGCCTTTATCCCAAACCCGCTCGAGGCTGTGTGCAAGCTGGGCCGCGGTCGCCGCGTCGCCTTTCTGAAACTCTATATACGCATGCTGGGCGATGGCGCGATAGGCCCCCATTTTGGTGTTATCCACGCCGGCGGTTTGCGGCACTTTCTTTTCCTGTGCCGAAGCCACGGAGAATCCTGCCATTCCCGTGAACAGCGCAACAAAAATCGCGAAGATTGGCGCGGTGATCTTGCGGAACGATTGTGCCAACGTATCCTCCCAAGAGTGAGTCGACGTTCCCCACGAACAAATTCTGAAATTCTATTTTCTTAGTTTGTACAAGCTTGAGCGCAGGAATTTAACGAGCGGCGCAGAATGGTGTATACAAAAGAATACGTGTCCAATCCCCTGGCTACGTGCGGAGTATTCCCGTGCGTTGGCGAGGACGTTCCCGGGCCGGATCGTGATTCGCCCACCACTCACGCCAGGCGTTAGCATCATTGCCGAGCGGGGCACCCGTGATGACGCGCAGCGTCCCATACACCAGCTCCCGCGTCGTGGTGTTCAGCGAATCGTCGTCCGCGAAATTAAGCAAATGAGGTATGGCCGCCAAACGCTCTTCCCGCGTCAGCATACCGGATTGCCCCAGACTGCTTGCTGCTCGTTCGCGCACGCGCGGCGAAGGATCGTGGGTCAGGAGTTCGAGCAGCGGGGCAACCGCAGCGTCGTTGCCCAGCATCGCCAATCCTTCCACCGCCCAATACCGCGTGTGCTCGCTTCGGTCGTGCGCGTAGTTCAGCAGGCTGTGCAGCACTCTCTCCGGCTCAACGCCGCGATTCCCCAGCGAGCCGAGCCGCCACAAAGCCATCCCGCGGCCTTCTGGATCGCCCCGCAACTGCCGTATCAATCGGGCAACGCTTTCCGGTGCTTTGCTCAGATTGTTTGCCGCAAGGTCGACGTCAATCGCTGCCGTGCGCACGCGGAGATCACGCGAATTCAGCGCTGCCAGCACTAGGTCAAAAAGCCGATCTGTATTTTTAATGTGGCCCCGCCATCCATCCACATTTTCACGAAGCAGATCGAGGGAGGCCTCGTCGTCATGCATCGCCCGCTCGAGCAAACGCTCCGCTTGCTGTTGCGGCGGGAGCCGTTTGAATTCCGCATCACTCTTGTTCTCAGGCGCCGGCATCCGCACTGGCGAGACGGAATGCGAAGAGTCCTGCGCCTGCATGTCACTGTCCAATTTGGGTGGTGGCAACGTCCTACGCGCGGTCTCAAAGCCAGCCACGAGCGAAAATCCCCCTAGCAGCACAAGCAACGAGGTGTAGCGGATCGCTCGGCGCAACCCATTCGTTTTTGCTTCCGGGCCAGACTCGTTTTTTGAACAAATTTGATTTTGCAGGTCGGTCATTCGCTAGGACTCCGCCAGGCAAGGCTACCGAGAGCACCGCCTGTTCCAAGCGAAATTACGAGGTGAGTCTGTAGGCGGGTATGGTACGCTGGGCCAGATGGCTGCCACTCACACTCTAACCTTACTGATTTCAGCTACTTCGGGGAGTTACTCATAAGCGGAGGACGCTGAAGCTCCGTACCAATGTACAGGTATCATCTAGCGTTTCAATAAGCCTGATTGCACCACTGTCCGCGGATCTGGCAGGCTCAGCCCCGCCAGTCCAATTGGGACTGGCTTCTAGGGAGCCGTCTGCGTAGGCGTGACTTTGGTGTCCTTTTGCGTGAACTCAAACCGCAGTCGCCATTCACTCGCCACGCTCTTTCCATTCACTTCCGGTGGAGTGAAGGCCCACTTTCGAGCGGCCTGCAAGGCGAGGTCCGCGAAAAACTGGCTGGGTCCCTGAGAATCAAACTCCGCCTCCGATACGCCCCCCGATGGATCTACGTGCACTTTTACGCTGACGCGCACTTTCCCGTGGATGGTGGCACGCGCTTTCTGCGAGACGTCCGGCAAAACCTGATCCAGGACTTCACCCTTGGACGAACCAATCCCAACCGTGCCCGGTTTTGCAGCTTCCTTTGGGGCGGCATTCACGGCCGAAGAAGCCGCTGGTGAAGGCAGCTCTTTTTCGCTGGTCGTCTTCAAAGCCTGCGGCGGGGATGGTACCGCCGAATTTGCTGTTTCGGAAACTGCTGGCTCACGCTGGGGCTTGGCCTTCGGCTTGGACGAATCGGCAGACTCGACTGGCTTTTGAGCAGTGGGCTGGCCAGCCGGTTTTTCCGGGGCCGCGGTCGCGGCGGACTTTGTGTCCGGGCGATGCGGGAGAAGTCTCGGCACCGTCAGAATGGCGGCAAACAACAACGCACCTATGACAAGCGGAACCAGAAAGCGCGACCTCGATCCCGACTCCCTATAGGGCGGCGGTCTATGCGGATTGTTCTGCATTCTTCCTGCGCTCCTCGGAGGCACCGGCAGCGAAGCCATAGGCTGGGGCGTTACTGAAGATATCTGACCGGCTGCAGTGATGGGACTCACAGTCGGGCTCGAACCCAAAAGAGAAGCTGATGCAACCGCAGTAGCCGCCACCGCGCGTGGATTCAGCCGTGCCGCAATGTTGGCAATGCTTATACGCAACTGAGGCTCCATGCGCAAACACTGGCGTGCGATTTCCAGAAAAGGCGCTGGAAGATTGGAGGGCACCACCGGCTCGCGGTTCGGCCCGGGCTGCCATTCCGGCAAACGCTGCGTCAGAACCTCGACCAAGGTCATCCCTAACGACCAGGCGTCTGCAGCTGGAGTCAACATTCCGCTGATGGCTTCAGGCGGATCATAAGCACCCGCTCTTCTTGAAACGCCCCGCGATTCTCCAATCCGCGAAATCGCGTCGCTCGAAAGTTTCAGATGATCTCCAGTAGCCAATATATTTGCGGGCTTCAAGTCGCCGTGCATAAAACCCTTATCGTGAAGGTATTCGAGCGCATCCAGAACCGGGGAGAGCATGTCTCGTGTTTCTTCCGGCGTAAGTGCGCGTTGCGGCAGAATCTGCGAAAGGTCTTCTTCGGCGTACTCCATCACCAAATACAGCAGGTCATTGCCGTCGATTTTGGAGCGCCCCGACCGGAACAATCGCAAGAGATTCGGGTGAGATAGTTGCTCGGCGAATTTCCAACTGGTGAGCTGCAAATCCGCAGTCGCCGGATCGGCAGGAAATAGTTTTATGGCAGCTTTTTGCGGATCAGCACCACCATACTCGGTTAAGAACACCGCGCTGTGGTCGGATCCACCAAGATATTGTCGCAAGGGGAAAATCCCGTCGACGACTTGACCTTCCCACTGTTTCGAGGCCTCGGACATATTGCACCTCCACCTGACTGCGCATTTCTTTCAAGTCTAGGCGCTTCGTTCGGCACTTCGCCTTGGAAGGGTGTCTGGCTGGATGCCTCCATACTACCAATACTGCCTGCCCTTTCAACTGACCCTCAGACCAGTAGTTTTTTTCGATTCCAATCAGGTACTCTGGCAGCCATTACAGGATTCGATTCCCGCGAATGGGGAGACCAGCCGTGTTCTGCGACCGCTGCGGACTAAACTTCCTGCCGAAACAATCCGTCTGTACCAGGTGTCGGCGTGTTCCGACGCGTTACTGGTTCCAGCTAATGAGCCTGATCACACTGCTCGTGGCCGTTGCGGCGAATGGCCTCGTTGCGATGTTTCTGCTCCCTCGCTATGCCATGGGGCATAACGCGCGCTTCGTCTTTCGTGCCTGGTGGTGGTTCGACCAAAAAGCCTCTCTCTACGGCTGGGTCATTTTCGCCGTCGCGTTGTTAGCCTGGGACTACTTCGTTTGGAAAGAGGCTCGGCCAAAAATCAAAGGCTGGTTTACACGCAAGCTTCTGACTCTTTCGCTAGCCGCTGGCGTCGCTCCCATGATTCCCTGGTGGATTCCCGCGGGTCAGCCCCCCGGCCAGTTTCTCTCGATGATAGGAAGGTATCCCGGTTTGCCAGCGATTCTTGCCTGGGGAGTCGTACTCGTCGTTTCCATAATGCTCTGCATCGACGCTGAATCCCGCGACTATCTTCTCGGCCACGGGCGAATCCTTAGCGTTGTAAGCACCGGGATGTTATTGCTCGTCCTGACGATGACTGTTGTCGGATGGTCGCTGACCTACTGAGCGCCTACTCTCTACAGACGCTACCACCGGAAATGACCCTTACGCCGAGCGTTTTGTTGGCCGTTCTACTTTGCGCGCGCCATCGCCAGGAATAGTGTCATGTATCGTTTGAGTTTTTGCGTGATCAGGAAATTTTCTTTCACGTGCTCATGGCCGTTCTCACCCAGTTTCGCCGCGATCTCCGGATGCGACAATAAAAACCGAATTTGATACGCCGCACCCTCCACCGAGTGAGCCAACAGCCCCGTATGCTTGTGGATGATCTGCACAGGAATGCCGCCAACCGCTGAAGCCACCACCGGCTTCTTCTTCCACAGCGCCTCGGAAACCGTCAACCCGAAACCCTCGCGCAGGCTCTTCTGAATCACAATCGTCGAAGCGCGCTGCAGTGCATTAACCTCCAGGGGAGCCCAGGCGGGCAGTTCGATAATATGAATGTCCGGCTCGCCGTTGGCTTCCTGCTGTACTTCTTTTAGAACCACCGCGCCTTCCGGGTCGTCGGAAGCGCCGCCGCCCGCTAGCACCAGTTGGCAATCGAAATACCGCTTCACGATGCGGTACGCGCGAATCACGCCAACGGGGTCTTTTAACCGGTCAAACCGCGAGATTTGTGTAAGGATGGGCCTCAGCGGGTCGATCTGATACTGCGCCAGCGTCCGTGCCACAAACCCGCTTTCCAACTCACGATTCTTCTCCGAAAGAGGATCGATCGCCGGGTAAAAAAGATACTGCGGAATGGGCAGCGAGCGCGAAAACTCCGGCGAAGAAAACATCGCGGCATCATAGCGCGCCACGAACTTATCGAGAAAATCCCAAACCGCGCGATTGGGATGCGACAAATCGATGTGGCACCGCCAGGCCCAGTGATTCCCGTTTTTTTTGCGTCCATCGATCAGAGCAGCGGGTTGCGGGTCATGGATAATCATGAATTCGGCGTCCAGCGGGAGCCGCGCGCGGTTGCGTTCGTTGCACGCGAGAAAGATTTCAAAGTCTTTCGGCTCCGCGTGATAGGGAGCGCCATGCAGCGCGTTATGGAACGCTTTCGTCACGCCGTAGAAGTCGTCGCCGCCCGTCATCACGTCCCAGCGCATGTTCAGCCCAAGTTCCTCCGCGAGCGGCAAGAGCCTGTTAAGAATTTCCGCGACTCCGCCACCCACCGCAGTCGAGTTAATCATCTCTATGCTGCGCCCTCGCAGCGGTTTTGCGAGCACTCTCAGCTCGTCAATCTCACCTTGGCCGAGCAGCGCAGCATAATCATCCAGTGGAATTCGGCTGGCGATCGCTACTTCACTCATCCTTTTCTCCCCTCGCGGTCGATCAGCCGGAGCACTTTGGCGCGGGCGCTGTCGAGCGTGTTCGTATAAATGTCGATGTGGTTCACGCTGTCCGCCAGCGTTTCAAGCCCAAGGCCATCCGCCAGCCAGTGCGAAAAGTCATTCGTTTGCAGCTGCAGCCGCAGCCGCGAGGAAAGGAAATGAAAGTAGAAAGAGGCATGGCTCAGATGCACGATGCCGTCGCGAAATTCTTCGAGCGTTCGCGCAGTCAGCCCAAACGGCAGCGTGACGTCCACGCTCTCGCAGAAGTAAAAACGTTCCAACGCGGTTTGCTCCGAAAAAGCTGGATGTTCGGCGCAATATTCGCCGACCACGCGGCACAGGTCGGTCCGCAGCGCCGCAATTGAAAGATAATCCCGGACGTCGAGCGCAGCCAGCTGCTCGGCCAGGTCTTCGCGGCCAGCGTCGGCGTAGGCCCACTGCGCGAAGTCATTCGAAAAACCTTCCGTAAGGAAGTGATGGCTGCCTAGCGTCTGGAAAGTGTGATGAAAGATAGAAGCATCGCTGCATTGTTGAAGGCCTTTGAGAAACTCGGTCATCGTGCCCGCCGACTGATTTCCAATGCGCGTCAAGTACGAGACGGTAAAGAACTCGAACGGCGTTTCCGCAGTGTTCATGCGAATGGTTTCTCCTGTTCCACAAACTCCGTGGATGCGTGATCTAAGTCTGAATACTCGAGAGATCGGGCGCTACGCTGCTTGATCATGGTATTTGTGGCACTTCGATCCGCTCCGGAACATCAATGCGGATCTCCGTCAAGTCCGAAAGTAGATGAGCAGCCCACCGGTAAACGTTGTGCTCGCGTACGTTCGTGCGCATCTGCTGCATTCGCCGGACCTGCTCTTCCTCCGGCATCTCCAGCGCCCGATGAATCGCTTCAGCTACTTGCTGCACATCGTAAGGATTTACAAGTAGGGCGTCAGGCAATTCGTGCGCCGCCCCCGCGAAGGTGCTCAGCATAAGCACGCCTCGTTCATCCTCGCGCGCCGCAACGAATTCCTTCGCCACTAAATTCATGCCGTCATGCAATGAGGTCACCAGACACACGGAAGCCGCTCGGTAATATCGCGCAATTTCCTCATGCGAGTGGTGTTTCTTGAGCAGCACGATGGGCTTCCACCGTCCCGCCTGGAATCGCGCGTTGATCCGGTCCGCTTCCGCGCTCACTTCGTCGAGAAAATGTTTGTAACGGTCTATTTCCGTGCGGCTCGGCGCTCCAATCTGCACAAACGTGAAGCGATGCTGGTAAGCGGGATAAAGATCCAGGAAGTGCTCGATTCCTCGGAACCGCTCGATAATCCCCTTTGTGTAATCGACGCGGTCGACACCCACGCCTAGCAGGCTGCCCTCGACACCCAGCTCGCCGCACAGAGCCGCCCGCTCCTCTCCAGCGTTTCGCGCATCGTTTACAACATGGCCATTTTCCGCAAACGCCACGCTGATCGGATATGGCCTCACCCGCGTCACATGGCCCTGCCGGTTGACTGCAAAACGGTCCCACTCCGTCAGCGCTTCCACCGCTCGGTCCACTGTCTCCAGAAAATTGTTGCAATGCGATTGAATGTGAAACCCGATCAAGTCTGCGCCGAGCAGTCCGTCGACCAACTCCCGCTGCCACGGACATATTCCAAACACTTCGGGATTCGGCCACGGTATATGCCAGAAAATCGCCACCCGCGCGTCCGGCCGTGCTTCCTTCACCATTCGCGGCAGCAGCGCGAAGTGATAGTCCTGCGCCAGCAGTATGGGTGACTCCGTGTCTTCCATTTCTTGCAGCACCGCATCCGCAAAGCGCCGGTTCACCCGCTGGTAATGTACCCAATCTTCCGGACGGAACACCGGCCGCGTATGAGCGATATGACAGAGCGGCCAAAGCCCTTCGTTGGCAAATCCCTGGTAGTACCCTTTTTCTTCTTCGTTGCTCAGCCATACGCGGCGAAGCGTATAGCTCGGACGCTCCGGTGGAACGCGCTGGTGATCAGACGCATCGGACACTTCACGATCCGCGCTACCCGATCCGTGCGCGATCCACGTCCCGTCGCACGCTACCAGCACCGGTTCGATCGCCGTAACAACGCCGCTCGCCGGCACGATAATCTCGATGGAATTATTTTTTTCGCTGTAGACGTTCAAATAGGGCTCGCGGTTGGAGACCACAAACAGGGGCTTCTCCTGCAACTTGTTCCGCACGCTCACGCGCAACCTCTCCGCCGTCCAGATGGAAACGTTGGAATTACGGAGCCGCGCTTCCTCTTCAGCTGTGGCACGCGCCGCGTTCAAGTCCTTCGCAAGATGCGTCACCTCTTGATGCAACTGGTCAAAAATTTCTCCCTGCGATGTCATCGGCGGGGCATGCGTCTGTCCGGTTCGCAGCGTTCGCAGCCATTTCGCCGTGCGCGCTAGCGGCGCGGTAAACGTCCACCTCACCAGCACAATCGCCAATCCGCTGATTAGAATCGTTTGGATCGCCGCGTTAAGAAATGCGTCCCTCAGCGTGCGCTGCACCTGCGTATCGATGTAACTTGTGTCATGAAACAAAACCAGCGTGCCCGCCACCTGCCCATCGCGATGCAGTGGCAATGCGAAGATGTGCATCGGCCCCAGATACTTTTCGTCCCCGGCCGCGGAATTGTTTATCGTCAGAAATTCACCATAACTAGCGTCTCGTTGGGCCGCGCGCGTCGCGGTCGGCGGCCGTTTTTGGAATTCTGCAGGAAGCCCCGCGGTAATCGCAATCGCTGTCCCCTCGGCGTCGTAGACCGCCACACCCTTCAAATGTTCTCTCTGGCCGAATCGTGCCACGAGCCGCTGCAAGTTCTTGCTGGGGCCGTGCTCCAGAAGCGGCTCGACCGTTTCTTGAAGGCTCTCGGCGAGAATTTCCGCCCGCCGCGAAAGATCCCCGCGCAGATTGCGCCTCTCTGTCCGCACTTGGTATCCCGCGAACAGCAGGGACACCACGGCCACACTGACGATTAAGGGCAGGACAATCTTCAGAGTCGTGCGCATCAGGACCCCTCAGTTGCGTCGAACACCCCAGATTGCGCCAGGATTGGACCGGGCGATATACAGGATTGCACTATTCTGAAAAGGGAAGAGCCCGTATGTCAGTACGCACCCATGCCGGAGGCCGGCGTTATAACAACGTGAACGGCGATGTTTTTTCCGCTGTCCGAGCGGTACTCCACCAGCGCATGCGCTCCTATGGTCAGTTTGCCTTCCACTTTCGTTTTATCATCCATCAGGAATTCCACAGTTTGTGCGGCCTGCTTTTCTTTCGATACGCTTACGGTGAATACGGCGTCGCCCACCGATGCAATCTGCCCGGATACAGACTGATTCTCTGGCAGGCTGTCCGTTCTGGCTACCGCACCCCACGGATGCAAGGGCTGGGCAAACACCGCTAACGTGAAGCAGGTCATAAATAGTGTGGTCAATGTAAGAATGGCACGGAATCTCATGAGATCTCCTCCGCTGTGATTTCGACCTGTGATAAAGGGCACGAAACGAACCAAACTCTGCCAAATATTGCCACCGTTCAGTAAGTGGTTTTATGTCATTAAGTTACGCGCCCCAGGAGGTGTCGGCAAAACGTTTGTCCCGGTACTAACCCTGTGCAATTCTTGCTCGGTTGTCAAATCCTCTCGGTTTTCTTTTCTCGCCAACGCGTCTGGCAAGTTACAAGATGCCTCGCAGCGGGAACGGTATTTCATGCCACTTTACCGCCTCTATTTTCCCCCTGTGCTGTTTTCACCTCATGGGATTATACGGATGCGGAAAAACGGATCCGCTTCAATCCAAAGCCAGGTTCCCTGCGATTCCGGCAACTGGTACTAGAGCCACCCGTTGCCAATGATGCAGCAAAAGTACCAGAAAGCGGCCCCGTTCCTTGACTTGCTGCCCGCGCGACGGAATAATGATAAAGCATGAGCGTTAGCGCGGGAGGCGTTCAAGACTTGTTCCTAGATGTGAAAGATCTCGCTGTTCGCAAGCTGCGCATCCGGAAGAGCTATGCTCCGGGCAGCATCGATTACCATACGTCTGAGGTCAAGCAGGTCGCCCCTGTCGAAGTCACCGCCACGGCCGAGCTTCTCGAGGGTCAAATTCGCATCGAAGGTCAGCTTGAAACAAAGATCGAAATGGTCTGCGCGCGTTGCCTCGAACCGGTCATCGAAGACGTGAACCGCACTTTCGATCTGTTCTATGCTCCCTTGCCCAAAGGCTCCAAGCCGAAAGAAGACCGGCTAAAGGATGACGACACCGAGATTGGTTTTTTTGAGGGAGATGGCCTCTTCCTGGCGGATGTGCTCCGAGAACAGGTACTATTGGCTCTGCCCCTGAAGGTCATTTGCCAGAGTGACTGCCGGGGATTGTGCCCCAACTGCGGTGCTAATCTGAACCACGAGGAGTGCCGCTGTGAAACCCACGCGACGGACCCGCGGCTGGCCCCTCTCGCGCGCCTGAAGCAGGACTGGCTGAAAAAACAATAGTTTCCAGGGCCGAAAGCCCATAGAATCCGCCCACTGCGGCGGGAACGAGGAGTATTGCTATGCCTAACCCAAAAAGACGGCATTCGAAGCGACGAACGAGCACCAGGCGCGCCCATGATTTTCTCGAGAAGCCGCCGCTCGGTGAATGCCCGAATTGCCACGAAACCAAGCAGCCGCACCAGGCTTGTCCCCATTGCGGCTTCTATAAAGGCCGTGCCGTGCAAGACAAGTCGGCCTGACGCTGCCTTTTTCTGCCGGGTCCCGTCCAAGAACTGGCGGCCCCATAAAGCGGTCAGATAAATCCGATGATCACGATTGCTGTTGACGCCATGGGCGGAGACAACGCGCCCCGCCCCGAGGTTGAAGGCAGTGTTCTGGCTGCTCGTGAACTGGGCGTACGCGTAATGCTGGTCGGGCAGCCTCATGTGGTGCGCGCAGAGCTGGCTAAACACGCTGCCCCGAATTTGCCCATTGAGATTGTCCCGGCAAGTGAAGTGATCACCATGGAAGATCACCCGGCGCAAGCCTTTCGGCGAAAGAAAGACAGCTCGGTTCATGTCGCCGCTCGCTTGGTGCGGGAAGCCAAGGCCGATGGGCTGGTCAGCGCGGGCAATACCGGAGCGGTCATGACCGTAGCAAGATTTTTGCTAGGCACGCTGGAATCAGTCGATCGTGTCGCGCTCGCCGCGCCTTTTCCAAATGCCAAAGGCGGGGTTTCTGTGCTGCTTGACGTCGGTGCCAACGTGGATTCCAAGCCCGAGCATTTGGTGCAATTTGCTGTAATGGGCGAAATCTACTATCGGGCGACATTCGGCAACCGCCGCCCCCGCGTCGGCCTGCTTTCCGTTGGCGAGGAAGAGATGAAAGGCAATGAACTCACTCGCGAGGTCTACACGCGTCTGAAAAAAAGCGCGGTGCACTTCGTCGGCAACGTCGAGGGCGGAGATCTTTTCTCCGGAAACGTGGACGTGATCGTGAGCGATGGTTTCGTCGGCAATATCGCCCTGAAGATCTGCGAAGGCCTCGCCGTCCAGATTTTTGGCCTGCTAAAGAAGTCGATCCAAAGCTCGCTGGCGTCGCAAGTTGGATTTCTATTCTCGCGGGGGGCTCTCAAGGGCTTGAAGAAGACGATTGATTACACGGAGTACGGCGGCGCTCCTCTGTTAGGTGTGCGCGGCGTTTGCGTCATCGGCCATGGCCGTTCAAACGCCAAAGCCGTGAAAAACGCCATCCGCGTAGCCGCGGGCCTCGCTCGCGCACGCATCAATGAAAAAATCGAACAGGAGCTTTCAGCCGCAAGCGTTCTTGCATGACGCCTCAGGAGAGGAATTGACGATGGGCAAAGTAGCATTCGTATTTCCGGGTCAGGCTTCGCAGTACCCCGGCATGGGCAAAGAGCTGGCGGACAAATATCCGGCAGCCCGCGCGGTTTTCGACGAGGCCGACAAAGCCCTCGGTTTCTCCATCTCCAAAATCTGCTTTGAAGGTACCGAAGACGAACTGAAACTCACCGCCAACACGCAACCGGCCATCCTCACCTGCTCCGTAGCCGTCTATCGCGTCCTCGCGGATCGTGGCCTCGCTCCCGATTTTGTAGCAGGCCACAGCCTCGGCGAATATTCAGCCCTGGTCGCCGCCGGTGCCCTGAAATTCTCCGACGCCGTCCAACTAGTCCGCAAGCGCGGCACCTACATGCAGGAAGCCGTCCCCGCAGGCATAGGCGCAATGGCCGCAATAATGGGTCTTTCCCCCGCGGTAGTCGCCGATGCCTGCAAGCGCGCATCCAATGGCGATGTTTGCTCCGCTGCAAATCTCAATTCGCCCGATCAAACCGTAATCTCCGGCCATGCCGGTGCCGTAAAACGCGCCGTCGAAATCGCCTCCCAACTCGGCGCAAAACGCGCCGTAATCCTGCCGGTCTCCGCCCCCTTCCACTCCGCGCTAATGATGCCCGCGCAAGAGCGCCTGGCCCAGGATCTGAAGCACACAAACTTCGCAAATTTATCCGTACCCCTGGTAACCAACGTCGATGCCGACACCATTTCGACCGGCGACGAAGCCCGCGAAGCCCTAATCCGCCAAGTCACCATGCCCGTCCGCTGGGAAGAATCCGTCCGCCTCCTAATCGATGAAGGCGTAAACACCTTCGTAGAAGTAGGCCCAGGCCGCGTCTTAACCGGCCTCCTGCGCCAAATCGAGCGGTCCGCAGCCACGCTCAACGTCGAAGACGAAAAAAGTTTAGCCGCCACGCTAGAAAAAATCGCCGGCGCCCGTTCCGATGCGGCTTAGATAGCTCAGACTTCAGTCTGTGCAAGCCGCAAGAGTTTGCTGAAGGTGTGTAAATGGCTCAGGCCATAACCCTAACTCGGGTGCCCCACCCTCGTATTTTGAGGGTGGGCCTGGAGCTGAGATGCAACTCAGAGCAAAGCCCTGAGTGCTTTCTGGAACGCATGCAGGATAAACCTTCATCGGGAAACACTCACTTCCGCGAAGAGTGAGCCAGGAAAAAAATTTAGATGTTCAGTCTAAAAGACAAAGTCGCTCTTCTAACCGGCGCCTCCCAAGGCATCGGCCGCGAAACCGCCCTCGCTCTAGCCGAAGCTGGAGCAAAGGTCGTCGCAGCCGCGCGCAACGAAGAAAAGCTCTCCACACTCGTAAACGAAATCGTCGCCGCCGGTGGCGAAGCCATCGCCATTAAAATGGACGTAGCCGACTCCGACCAAATCAAATCCGGCTTCAAACAAACTCTGGAAAAATTCGGCCGCCTGGACATTCTCGTAAACAACGCCGCCATCACCCGCGACGGTCTGGCCCTCCGCATGAAACAAGAAGACTGGGACGCCGTAATTCGCACCAACCTGACCGGCGCCCACCTCTGCATCCAACAAGCCCTCTCCCCGATGATGCGAGCCCGCGCAGGCCGCATCATCAACATCGCCAGCGTAGTCGCGCAAATGGGCAACGCAGGCCAAGCAAACTACGTCGCCGCCAAAGCTGGCCTGGTCGGCCTGACCAAAGCCATCGCCATCGAAATCGCCTCGCGCAACATCACCGTCAACGCCGTCGCTCCCGGCTTTATCGCCACGCCCATGACCGACGTCCTCCCGGACAAAGTAAAAGACGAACTGAAAACTCGCATTCCCCTCGGACGCATGGGCTCAGCCCGCGACGTAGCCTCCGCAATCGTTTTCCTGGCGAGCGACGAAGCCGCCTACATCACCGGCCACGTCCTCGACGTCAACGGAGGCCTTTATTTGGCATAAATATGAAGGTTTTCACTTCGTTGTTGGGCAAGAAAAAGGAGGGTCTTCATTGGCGATAGCAAAAACGTTGTAGCCTCTCTCGATGCAAAGCATGGGGAAAAAAATGATTGAGGTGAGATTGAGATTCTTTACAGACCACATCTCGCCCAGTAAAGGGAAGATTATTCCGAAGCATGCCTGGACCTCGGGTGTTGTCCGACTTCAGGGAAATGAGCCCCATGGTATCGTCTCCGACAATCCGAAACCATTCAATTCACTGCTCGACGTCGGTGCAGTTATAGAAGCGGTGCTAATCGAAGCTGGTATCAAGCTCCACCCTAGCAGGCACATGAGAAAGTACATGGCGAGCGACAAGAATATGTAAGGCGATCGGGCTGAAGAGAACTTAGCAAAGTTGACCTTGCCCAATCCCATGACTAGAATGGGCAGGTTGCCTTATAGATGAAATTCGAGTCCGTAGTGCGGCATTCGGGCCGATGAAATGTTAGTGTACGTCGATACACAATGAGCGATAGCAAATCGCGGAGGACACCGGAATGGCCAGTGTGGAAGAGCGCGTAAAACAAATTATCGTCGAGCAACTCGGCGTCGATGAAGCCGAAGTGACGCCGACAGCGTCCTTCGTGGACGACCTCGGTGCGGATTCCCTCGACCAGGTCGAATTAGTCATGGCGTTCGAGGAAGCTTTCGGAATCGAAGTTCCCGACGAAGATGCCGAAAAGATGACTACGGTGAAGGACGCCGTCGAGTACATCGACAAGCACGCCAAGGGAAAGTAAGCCACGAAATTATCACCTCAACAGGGAGCATCACAGAGTTGACTCGCCGGGTAGTCGTTACGGGTGTTGGACTTGTCTGCGCGCTGGGCATCGGCACGGAGGAATCGTGGAAGAACCTCGTCGCCGGACAGAGCGGTGTTGGCACCATCACGCAGTTTGATACCACTGGCTTTGACTGCAAAATTGCCGGCGAAATCAAAAACTTCGATCCTTTCCTGTGGATCGAGAAAAAAGAACTGAAAAAAATGGGCCGCTTCATCCAGGTCGCCCTGGCTGGCGCGGACTTCGCCGTTAAATCCGCCAACTGGAAGCCCGAAGATTCTGATCTCGATGAAGTTGGCGTCTACGTCTCGTCCGGCATCGGCGGTTTCGACATCATCGAGCGCGAGCACAGGAAATTGATCGAAGGCGGTCCAGGCAGAGTCTCTCCCTTCTTCATTCCCTCCGCCATCGTCAATCTCGCTTCCGGCCACATTTCCATTCGTTATGGAGCCAAGGGCCCAAATTCCGCCACTGCCACCGCTTGCTCTGCTTCCGCGCACGCCATCGGCGATTCCTTCAAAATCATCGAGCGCGGCGCCGCGGAGATGATGATCTGCGGCGGCACCGAAGCCACTGTCACTCCTATGGGCATCGGCGGCTTTGCTGCCATGAAAGCGCTTTCCACTCGCAACGAAGATCCCGCTCACGCCAGCAGGCCCTTCGACTCCGGCCGCGACGGCTTCGTCGTCGGCGAAGGCACTGGGATTCTCATTCTCGAATCCCTCGAGCACGCGCAAAAACGTAACGCTCCTATCCTCGCCGAAATCGTTGGCTACGGCATGTCCGGCGACGCCTATCACATCACGCAGCCCGCCGCCGATGGCGATGGAGCGTACCGTGTCATGCGAGCAGCCATCAAGGATGCCAAGCTCGTCCCGGAAGACATTGGCTACGTAAACGCACACGGAACATCCACCCCGCTCGGTGATTTGATCGAAACTCGCGCCCTAAAAAGGGTTTTCGGCGACAACGCGAAAAATGTCCCTGTCAGTTCCACGAAATCCATGACCGGCCATCTCCTAGGCGGCGCCGGCGGCCTTGAAGCCGGCATTAGCGTCCTAGCGCTACGCGACCAAATTCTGCCGCCCACTATAAATCTCGAAACGCCTGATCCCGAGTGCGATTTGGATTATGTCCCGAACGTAGCCCGCAAGGCCTCGGTAGAATACGCGCTCTCAAACTCCTTCGGCTTCGGCGGCACAAACGCCGCCCTGATTTTCAAACGCTGGCCCGGCAAGTAGGTGTAGATGTCCGTCTTTAGACTGGCTCCCGGCGGGTGCCCCACCCTCGGTTTTTGAGGGTGGGTCCTCGATTCCAGATTTGATCGGGTTTCGCATGCATTTCAGCCACAAGGACTGAATCTCGTGAACATCATCGTCTGCATCAAGCAGGTCCCCGCGAAGGACGCGCCGCTCGCCATCGCCGGTAACTGGATCAAGGAATCCGACATCGGCTTCGAAATGAACGAGCCCGACAGCTACGCCCTCGAAGAAGCCCTCCGCCTCAAAGAAAAACACGGAGGGGAAGTCATCGCTCTCTCCATGGGCCCCGAGCGCGTAAAGCAAACCATCAAAGAGGCCCTCGCCAAAGGCGCCGACCGCGGCATCCACATCTCCGACGACAATTTCGCCCAGCTCGATCCTCTTGGCTCCGCAAAAGTCTTAGCCGCTGCCATCAAAAAAGAAAAGGTAGACCTCGTCCTCACCGGCCTGCAAAGCGATGACCACGGCTTCGGCCAAACGGGTGTCCTCCTCGCCGCTCTTCTCGATCTTCCGCACGCCACCATCATCATGCAAATCGATATCGCCGGTGACAAAATGAAGCTCAAGCGCGAACTAGAAGCCGGCTGGTTTCAGCACATCGAGTGCCCGCTGCCCGCCGTCCTTTCCATCCAATCCGGCATCAATAAAGTCCGTTACGCCACCCTAAAAGGCATCATGGCCGCGAAGAAAAAAGATCTCGCCACGATCACCCGCGAATCTCTCGGTATCCAGCACGAGTCTACACAAAAAATCGAAAAAATTTACATCCCCACAAAAACCAAAAAAACAGAATTCCTCACCGGCACTCCCAAAGAAGTCGCCACCAAGCTCGTAGAAAAACTCAAGTTCGAAGCGCGGGTGATTTAGGCAGGCTCGAGAGACCGTCATTTCGAGCGAAGCGAGAAATCTCTCTTCGTTCCGTGCAAGTAGGCAGTAAAAAAGGCAAATCGATGAAAATCCTAGTCATTACCGAACTCCGCCAAGGCAAGTGGAACAACGCCAGCTTTGAAACTCTAGCCGCCGCCCAGCAAATCGCGAAGGACACTTCGAGCACCATCTCTGCTCTTGTCATCGGCAAAGGCCTATCCGCTTTCGCTGACGAGCTAGCCACAAAAAACGTCGCCGAAGTCCTCACAGTCGAACATGACTTGCTCGAAGCCTACACGCCCGACGGCTATTGCATCGCCCTCAAGCAAGTCATCGATTCCGCCAAACCGGATCTAGTGCTGTTCCCCCACACCTACCAAGTCCGCGATTTCGCCCCCAAACTCGCCGCCGCTCTCGGCAAAGGCATGATCGGCGACTGCATCGGCTACCGCCACGAATCCGGCAAACTAATCTTCGTCCGTCAAATGTTTCAAGGCAAAACCGCCGCCGACGTCACCTTTCAAGGCGCCGCCCCATGGTTCGCCTCCTTCCAATCCGGCGCCTTCCGCGCCGATCTCCTGGCCGCGCATCCGACGGGCAAAGCCCCGGTAAACGCATTCGCCGTCCCGCTAAGCCCCGATCAAATTCGCACCAAGCCCCTCGACCTTTTCAAGGAAGCCAAATCCGCCGTAGACCTTACGCAAGCTCCGATCATCGTCTCTATAGGCCGCGGCATCAAAGCCCCCGAAAACATCCCCCAAGCCGAAGCCCTCGCCAAAGCCATCGGAGGCGAAATCGCCGCCTCCCGCCCCATCTGCGACGAAGGCTGGCTCCCCATGGAGCGCCAAATCGGCAGCTCCGGCCAAACCGTCGCCCCCAAACTCTATCTCGCCCTCGGCATCAGCGGCGCTATCCAGCACGTCGTCGGCATGAAAGGCGCCCGCACCATCGTCGCCATCAACAAAGACGCCAACGCCCCCATCTTCGAAATCGCCGACTACGGCGTAGTCGCCGACATCTTCGAAATCATGCCCGCCCTAACCGAAGCCCTCGAAAAATCCAAATCCTCCTAATATCGCCACGCACTTGCGCCAACACTCGCATTTACGCCAACACTCGCACTTGCCCCAACAGTCTCACCTGCGCCAACAAGGGCGCTTCCGAACACCGCCTCACACTCTCCACAACTGTCATTCCGAGCGAAGCGAGGAATCTGCTTTTTCTTCTCTGTGCCCTCTGTGCCTCCGCGCCCTCTGTGTAAAATCTTTTTCTTTCCTTTTCAACTTTCAAGGAATGCAATTTCCGAAGCAGAAAGGAGAGCCACCATGAGAACGGACTTGCTGCGATTCAACGGCGCTGTCGAGCGCGATCCCGCCATCGATGCCTGGATGAAAGCGCATGCGGGTGAATTGGGATCCATCGCGCATCAGTGGTTTGAAGTGATGCGAAAGTGCGGCGACGAAGTCCGCGAACTTGTGCATGACGGCTGTCCGGTCGTCTGTCTGGGAGACGCCCCCTTCGCCTACGTAAACGTCTTCACCTCCCACGTAAACGTAGGCTTCTTCCAGGGCGCATCCCTGCCGGATCCCGCCCGCCTGCTGCAAGGCACCGGCAAGTTCATGCGCCACGTAAAGCTGAAACCAGCAACGCCCACAAACGCCGCAGCGCTTACCAAGCTCATTGATGCCGCCTACTCCGACATAAAGGCCCGCGTCGAAAACGGCTAGCTGCCCAGTGTTGTCGTGTATCGTCCCATCTGCGCCGAGGTTTTATTCCGGGGGCTACAAGGTTGCGGCAGTGGTTTTGTAAAGTACGTGTCCAAGTAGGTCAAGCCGGAATCGCTCAAACTAATTCCGGCCCTTTCCCTTTTCGTACCGTCTCCGGTGCGTCGATAGAGTGGTAGAATCCGGCGGATGGAAGGACCCTAGCCCTAATGCCAATCAAATGTCGCCCCAAGTCTGTGAAGACAGAATCTCACATGTCCCAAGCTGTTCAGTACACTCTTGGGAAGTACGCAGCCAGGGAAATTAGAGTAGGCGATTGCATTTTTGACGTCGTCGCATATAACAAAAGGGAAAAGTCGTTCAGGCTCGTCGAATGCAAACAAAGCCGGAAGGCTTCCGGAATTGGGCAAGCATTCGGGCAACTCGCAGCCTACTCAGCGACGATTGCGGCGCGCGGTCGAGAATTCCTTATCGCTTACAGCAAGAAACTTCCGGTTCCGATGCACCAAGGCAGATGGATGGAAGCTACCGACGACTACCGTCGCATTAGAGTGGCATTCTACGTGGCACTCACCGAAAAAGCTTGCAAACGTACAGAGTTGCTTCGGGCAATGAAGAAAATTCTTCCAAACGTCGGAATCATCCGCGTCAAGCCAGATGGATACTGTCGGAAGTATCTCAGAATTGGAAAGCAAAAAGATTTCGAGGTATGCCAGTCGCACACCATGAAGGTAAAGATTCTAAAGAATCAACACGGCGCACACTCCGACTCTTAACCGCGCTTCTTGGCCGGGCCCGGAGTCGCGCAAACGAATTCCGGCCTTTTGGTATTCGGCAAAGCCGGGACATTCACAGGCAATTAGGTGGGTTTGTGAACGCGTGGTTGATTGCGGCCTCGGACATGCCTAACGCTTTGAGCCCAAGCCGGCACTTCAATCCGGCTAACAGCAGCGGCCATGTTTCTACCGGGCCAACTCGTCACCCAAGAAAGACCACACAAAATCCAATCGAGGTTCTAACCAGACTTACGCTGACCCATTCGCTTGCCACGCGGCCGCACGTAGTGGAACCGGATCAAATAAATATTCTCGCCCCGGCCATGTTTCGCGACCTTGAGCAGGTCCAGAACGCCAAGGAATCCAGACTCGCGCGCCAGCTCAGGCCACAAATTCGAGGAGGGCCGCGGGTTTCTTCTTGGCAATGCTGAGGAGGCGGAGCGCTGCGCTCTGCGGCCGGCGCACGCCTTGCTCCCAGCTTCTGACGCACGCCACGCTAGTGCCGAGGTAGCGCGCAAAATCGGCTTGGCTCAGGCCAAGGTCTTTGCGAATCTTCCGAATTTCCCTTGGTTGCAACGCGGCCGCATCCGGAGAAAAGCGCGAGACTCGCACGCGCGCGGCTTGCTTCCGGCGGTGTTTTGCGGCCTCTTTGAATCCAGCCATCATCTCTGTAAAAAGTGAATCCTTCACTTGCGCGTCTCCCTCAAGCCCAAAATTGCTTGCTTCAGCGTTTTCTTTTGCACGCTGGTCAAATCCGCTTGTTCGTTCTTGCTAAAGATCATGAGCAGGAAAACCTGGCCATCTTGCTCAATGTAGTAGTACATGTAGCGAAATCCGCCGCGCGTGCCCTTCCCGCGTGTGGGGTCCGCCACGCGGGCCTTTCTCACCCCCGCCGTCCCCTGTAGCAAGCGTCCGCGCTCCGGATTCTCCAGCAAGTCGCTCTGGATTTCCAGCAATACATCGTCGGCGCGATCCCTCGCCAGTGCCAGAAGTCTCTTCGTAAATACTGGAAATTCTATGAACTCTAGCACGCTGTAAGACTACTACGGAGTAGTATCTGTCGTCAAGAGACAGAGCCGCCCACGCGCGGGTTGCCACTATCTTTACAAGTTCTACCCAGGCTTACGCTGCCCCTTTCGCCTGCCCCGCGGCCGCACGTAGTGGAACCGGATCAAATAAATATTCTCGCCTCGGCCATGTTTCGCGACCTTGAGCAGGTCCAGCACGCCAAGGAATCCAGACTCGCGCGCCAGTTCAGGAGTAATATCTGGAAACCCTATCGGTTCAATCGAATCGACTTCAATCTCGCCTTCCTCCATGCGGTATCGCGCGCCCACTCTGACCCGAGGACTCATCCAGATTCGCACACTACAAGTGATCTCGCCCCGCCGTATCCCCTCGCGAAGCCGTTTAGTGAACGTCATGAACAGAGTTTACGTCCAACGGTGCACTGCGCCTAGTTTGCAAAACACGGGTTACCGCCAAATGTCGGGAAGCGGGGGAAGGATTTTGGCACTCCTGGTACGCCCTTGTTTTTCCTTGATTCCCCTTGACAAAACGTTGCCTTTCGTGTAGTATGTTTCTCAGGTAATATTGTCCATCGATTCTGCCACGCCAACGTTTCCGTTGGCGTTTTCGCTTTTCGGGCTGCTTTGGAACTTAAGTGGTTTGTTCACAACACTTACGAAAATGCGCAGTCCTTTTGCACAATTTTGGTGCAAATTTGCCCACGCAAGTTATTTAGAATCAACACTTGCAAAACTGATACAAAACAAACAACTTTAACTTCCTTTAGAATGAACACTTATGAAAAACCCCTAGGGGGGAGGCCCCCTTCCTTACCAGGAAATCCTCCCCAGCCCCATTGGCCATAGCGCCGGACGAATTCCAGAACCTCCGCCAAGTATAGGAGATACCCTCACACGCACACGCAATGTCATTCCGAGCGTAGCGAGGAATCTGCTTTTCGCAAATGATTGGAATCATGCCAAACGCAGGACTTTTGACCTATACTATGGAGCGCGTCATGAAATTCGAAGACTACAAGATAGTTCTCTATCGCCAGGAAAATGGCTCTTGGGTGGCCGAAATTCCGGCCCTTCCTGCGTGCTACGCGCTAATGAAAACGCGCGAGGAGGCTCTCGCTGAGCTGGCCAACGTCTTTAGCATGGTCGAGGACGAATACAGAGAAAAAGGCCAGGAACTTCCGGCTGATTCCACTGAGATAGTTCATGCCTAGTGCCACGGCACGCGAGTTTCAGCGTGTCGCCCGCATCTTAGGATTCATATTCAAACGCCAAAAGGGCAGTCACGGAAGATGGAATCATCCGGATGGTCGAGTCACGACCATACCTGTCCACGGCGGAGAAGAAATCGGACCGCCCTTATTCAATCAAATCCTTCGACAATTGGGCAACGCTGGACGAATTCCAGAAGCTCCGCTAAGAACAAGAGAGCTTTGTTAAGATGGCACAAGCCGTGACCGTTCAACGCGAACAACTCGAAGCCGACGTTCTCATCGTCGGCGCAGGCCCTGCCGGCCTCTCCTGCGCCCTGCATCTCGCCAACCTCATCAAAAAGCACAACGACTCCGGCGCCAAGCCCCCGCTCTCCGCCGAAAATATTTACGTCCTGGAAAAAGGCCGCGAAATCGGCGCCCACCAACTCTCCGGCGCCATTATGAATCCCAAAGCCCTAGCCGAACTCGTCCCCGACTTCGAAAAATCCGCGCCACTCGATACTCCCGTCACCGATTCCGCCGCTCTCCTCTTCACCAAAAACTCTTCCTTCCGTTTTCCCATCACTCCGCCGCCATTTCAAAACAAAGGCAACTACGTCATCTCCCTCAGCAAAATCACCAAGTGGCTAGGCGGCCTGGTCGAAGCCGCAGGCGTCAACGTCTTCAAGGAATTCGGCGGCGCGCAACTCATCTACGAAGGCGAAGGCATCGCCGGCGTCATCACCGAAGACAAAGGCCTCGACAAAAACGGTAAGCCCAAAGCCAATTTCACTCCCGGCTACGAACTCCGCGCCAAAGTCACCGTCCTAGCCGAAGGTCCCCGCGGCTCACTTACAAAAAATCTAGTCGCCACAAAAAAGCTCGACAACATCAATCCGCAATCCTACGGCATCGGCATCAAGGAACTCTGGGACGTCCAGCCCGGTCGCATCCAACCCGGCTATGTTGCCCACACGCTAGGCTGGCCCGTCTCCACCGACATGTACGGCGGCGGCTGGGTATACGGCCTCTCCCACAATCGCCTCTCCATCGGCCTCGTCCTCGCTCTCGAATACGCCGATCCCCAATTCGATCCCCACGCCGCCTTTCAAACCTGGAAGACGCACCCGTTCCTCAAAAAAATTCTCGAAGGCGGCAAACTCGTCCGTTACGGAGCCAAATCCTTGCCCTACGGCGGCTGGTACGCCATGCCGCGCACTTACGTCGACGGTGCCCTCATCATCGGCGATTCCGGCAGCTTCCTCGACTCCCAACGCCTCAAAGGCATTCACATGGCGATGAAAAGCGGCATGCTAGCCGCCGAAACAATTTTCGAAGCCCTAAAGACCGGCGACGCCTCCGCAAAAACCCTCAGCGCCTTCCCCCAAAAAATCGAGCAAAGCTACATCAAAAAAGAACTCTGGCAAGTCCGCAATTTCCATCAATCTTTTCAACACGGCATGCTCCGCGGTTTCTTTCACACCGCGCTCCAACAAATCACCGGCGGCCGCGGCTTGATCGACCCCATGCACGCCCACGTCGGCTACCAAGCCTACAAAAAAATCAACGGCCGCCCCGCTCCCGAGCGCTTTAAAGGCGACGGCAAACTCACCTTCGATCGCCTAACCGACGTCTACCACTCCGGCACGCGCCACGAAGAAGACCAGCCTTGCCATCTGGTAGTCAGCGATTTAAATGTCTGCGCAACAAAATGTGCAGTGGAATACGGCAATCCCTGCCAATACTTCTGCCCCGCCGCCGTCTACGAAATGGCCAAGCAACCCGACAACTCGCTAAAATTAAAAATCAACGCCGCCAACTGCGTCCACTGCAAAACCTGCGACATCGCCGATCCCTACCAAATTATCAATTGGGTCGTCCCCGAAGGCGGCGGCGGTCCCAACTACGAAGGAATGTGAAAATCTTCATCCTTCGTCCCAGTTCGTAGCTTTACCCGCCTCGTGTCCACAACTTCCGGAAGAACGACCGCACGCGATCCACAACCGATCCCTGCGTGGGCGCTGGCGCCGCATTCGCCGGAGCACTCACAACCGGTGGCGGTGGAACCGCCGCCGCTGCCACAACCTCACCCTCGACGCGCCCTTGAAATATCAATGTTGGCCGCACCCGCACCCGCCTCACGATCACCATCAACCGAGCGTCAGGTTCCGGCTGCACTTTTGCGCTCGCATCAAACCGCAGTGGCGGCGTATCCACCGTGTAAATTGGCCCTTCCTTCTTGGAAAGTTTTTCACCAACCCCAGTCCCAGCCGCGTCTCCCGAACTTTGCGTGGTGTCGCTCTTCGCGCTCTCCACGGTTGCGGCCGGCATTTCATTCCTCGGCAACGGAACCACCGGAGCCTTCGCGATCTGCAATTCACATTTGCAATGCCCCGCGCCGTTCCCCAGCGTATCGATTTGCCCGTTCGCCAGCGTCACATCTCCGCCCTGCGGCACCATCACGCTCTGCCCGCTCAACTGCTGCTCCAGGCGCATCGCCCCGCGATACGTGCGCACGCACATGATTCCCGCGCCCTCGAATCCCACCAGAAATTCTCTCGGCTCATCGCCTATCGCCACCGGCTGCCCCTGAATCTGCGCGGTATAAACGCTCAGCGCCGGCTCGCGCTCCAATCGCGCATGTATAGCCCCGCTCTCCAGGGCCACGGTCACTGCTCCGCTTGATTTCAATACCGAGAGATGCGCCGGCCCGCAAATCGAAATCTGCCCGCCTTCCACAAGACTAATCCGTGCCTGCCCCGACTTAACTCGCACATCGCTCCCGCTCCGCAAAATCGTCTTCGCCACTCCGCCAACAACTTCCACGCTCATCGGCCCCGTTATGGCGATGTCTTCGCCTTCAATCAATCCCACCGCATCGCCCACAGGCTGGTCCGGCGCAGCCGCACCCGCAACAAAAATCCCGGCGAAAACCATCGCGCACACCGCGGCGAAAATCCACGCGTGCCGTACCGATTCACGCAAATAAATGGTGAGCAACACTCTCAACGATTCTCCAGCAAGCCGCCCAATAAACTCTCGCCTATACTATACGTCACGTTGCCTCACGAGCAGGCGCACCAGAAATCATGACCCCGCCCGACGCCACCAGCCCCGCACCACCCGATCCCGCGCGGGACTCCGCCAAAAAAATGCCCACAGATTCCATCAGCACCCACTACGACACACGCCTTCCCGACCTCCCCTGGTCCCGCCGCATCCAAATCCCCTTCATCGCTGCCGCTGTCTACAGTGTGATTCGCATTCTCGGCCCCACGTTGCGCTACGAAGTCCTCGGCTGGCAAAACGCCGAGCGCGTTCACGCCTCAGGAAAGCGCTGCATCTGGGCCTTCTGGCACCGCGTCATCATTCCCATTGTCTGGTGGCACCGCAATCACGGCGTAGTGGTAATGAACACCACGGCCTTCGACGGCCAGTGGACTCGCAAAGTCATTGAATGGCTAGGCTTCGGCACAGCCCAGGGAAGTTCCTCGCGCGGCGGCCTCCGCGGCCTGGCGGTCATGGCTCGCCGCCTGGAAGAAGGCGTCGATTGCGCTTTCACCATCGATGGGCCGCGCGGCCCGCGTTACGTCGCCAAGCCCGGCCCGGTAATGCTCGCCAGAAAAACCGGCTGCCCCGTCCTCGTCTTTCACATCGGCGTCGACCGCGGCAAAACTTTCGAAAAAACCTGGGACCACTTCCTGCTACCCGCCCCTTTTGCCCGCGCCGTTATCCTCTTCGCGCCGCCCATCTACGTCCCGCCTGATGCCAACGCCGAAGTCCTCGAGTCCAAACACGCCGAAATGCAGCGCGAACTAGAACGCGTCCGCGACATCGCCGAATCCTGGTTTTCTCTTAGTGAATCAGACCGCCAGAAGTTTCGCGTCGAATTCTCAAAGTGAACAGTCCGAATCAATGCACTGTAGGGGAGGGGCTTGCCCCCCGCGTACACTAAAAGCGCGTCATCTTCGTTGTCTTACACTTTCAGTTCCCAGATCGCTCCCCCAATTTCACCGGCACATCCATCTTCTTCCCACCTCTATACACGGTGACACTCACCGTATCCCCCGGCCTCTTCCGATTCAAAACCACATTCAAATCAAACTGATTCGCAATCTTCTGCCCATCGATCGCCACAATCACATCTCCGCCAGTAGCAATTCGCCGCATCCCCGCCATGGCCACGCGATCTCCTCCGTGCAAACCCGCCGCAGCCGCAGGCCCGCCCCGCGTTACTTCCTCGACCAGCAATCCGTCTTTTACAGGCAGATCCAGCGCTTCCGCAAGCCATCCGCCTACTTCCAGCGTCTGCGCTCCAAGAAACGCCTGCCGCACGCGCCCTTCGGTCATCAAATCGTGCGCAATTCTCTTCGCTGTATTCACCGGAATCGCAAACCCAATCCCCGCCGTAGTCCCGCTAGGCGTGTAAATCGCTGAATTAATCCCAATCACTTCGCCATGCGAATTGAGCAGCGGCCCGCCCGAATTTCCCCGGTTAATCGCCGCGTCCGTCTGAATCGCCTCATCAATAAGAGTCGTCTGGCTCGTCTGAACATTCCTCCCAAGCGCGCTCACCACTCCCGTCGTCAAAGTGCTCTGAAATCCAAACGGATTCCCAATCGCCAAAACTTTTTGCCCCACTTGCAGCTTTCCTGAATCGCCGAGCGGCAGCGCCACCAGCGGCTTGCCTTTCGGCTCGATTTTTATCATCGCCACATCGTTGCGCTGGTCCGCGCCGATAAACTTCGCCGGATACCGCGTCTGATCCCCAAGCACCACCTCAATCGACTGCGCCTCCTGCACCACGTGAAAGTTCGTCAAAATATATCCGCGCGGATCAATCACAAACCCAGACCCCGCTCCTTCCACCGGCACAGGGTCCATAAAAAAATCATATTCCGTAGCCTTAGTCAGAATGTTGGCTACCGCCCCCGACGCCTCCCGATAAACCCGCACATTAATCGACTCATCGTCAGTCAGCGCCGAGTCCCGTGCAGAAACTTCCGTCAGCCCAGCGGCCAATGGCAGAGCCTCCACCTTCCGGGGCTGCCGTTCCCCCCACCGCCCCCCAGCCCAATACGCCCCCGCAATAATCACCACCGCCGCAACAAACAGTCGCACCGCATTCCCTGTTCTTCCCGTACTCATATTCGCAATCCTTCCTCGACTCCGCTAACCCAAACGATACCACACCAAAATTCCCGCACCGAATTTGTAGTGGCGGGTCTTTAGACCCGTGCTCTTCTCTCCGCTTCTTTCTTCTTAGACGTTCCTCGCCGCTACCCGCCGCAATTTCGCCGCCAACTCCCCAACCTGCCGGCGCGTCTCCTCCATCGAACCGGAACAATCAATCTTCTCCGTAGCGTATTTCAACTTTTCCTCCGCAGGCATCTGCGCGGCAATCCGCCGTCGTGCTTCCTCTTCGCCCAATCCCCGCGCCATCAACCGTTCCAACTGCTGCTCTGGCCCGCACCAAGCCACCACCAATCCATCCAAGTTTTTCTGATACCCCGCCTCCACTAGCAAGGCCGCTTCCACAAACACCGCATCCCGAACTCCACTCTTCTCCCATTCCCCAAATTGTCGAACAATCTCTTCTTCCACTCGCGGATGCACAATCCCATTCAACCGCTCCAATTTCCCCCGGTCCGTAAACACCATGCCTCCCAACTTCTTGCGATTGATCCGTCCGTCCACGCCCGTAACTCCCGTCCCAAATTCCCGCACAATCTCTCCATAAGCGCGCGTCCCCGGTTCCATCAACGTATGCCCCAAACCATCCGCGTCCAGCACATGAAATCCCAACTCGCGCAACATCCCCGCAACAGCGCTCTTGCCGCTCGCGATCCCTCCTGTAAGTCCGAGTCGCAACATGGTCCGCTGTTAACGCCCGCTCAAACTAGCTGGCCCGCCCGCCGAAATCGTCCTCGGAATCGCCTTCGCCCGCCGCATTCGCGCCGCCTTCACCGTGTTGCTCATCAACATCGTAATCGTCATCGGCCCCACGCCTCCCGGCACCGGCGTAATCGCCCCGGCTGTATTTACCGCATCCGGATGCACGTCTCCCACAAGCGCATTGCCCTTCTCGCGAAATTTCGCAAGCCGTGCAGGAAAATTCCTGAACAACCGCTCCGCCTCCGCCAAATCCGTCACGCGGTTCGTTCCCACATCAATCACCGCAGCCCCCGCCCGAATCCAATCCGCCTGCACAAATCCCGCTTTCCCCATCGCCGCCACCACAATATCCGCGCGCCTCACGACGTCCGCCAAATCCTTCGTTTTCGAATGGCAAATTGTCACGGTAGCGTTCGCATGCATCAAAAGTAAAGCCATCGGCTTGCCCACAATATCGCTCCGCCCCAAAACCACCGCGTTCGCACCCTCAATCGCAATGTCGTTCCGCCGCAAAATCTCCATACACCCCGCCGGCGTGCAAGCCACCAACCCCGGCCTCCCGCTCACCAACCTCCCCAAATTGACAGGATGAAAGCCATCCACATCTTTCGCCGGATCCACCGCCTCCAGGACGCGTTTCGTATCTACCTGCGATGGCAAAGGCAGCTGAATCAAAATCCCATCCGTATCATTGTCGCGATTCAGATCCTCCACAATCGCCAGAAGTTCAGCCGTAGTTGCGCTAGCCGCGGGCGTAATCAACCCGCTGCTCATCCCCAACTGCTCGCAAGCCGCAATCTTGCTCTTCACATAAAGCTGCGAAGCCGGGTTCTCCCCCACCAAAACCGCCGCCAACCCCGGCCGTATCCCGGTAGAAGTAAGTATCGCCACCTCATCCTTCAACTCGGCAAAAATCGCATCCCGTATCTTGGTCCCATCCAGAATCTTAGCCGTCATTCCACACTCACCCTTCTTCTCTCAAACAACGCACCAAATTGTCCCCCACATCGCTCTACTCTGGCAAACGCTGCCTTTCCCAAACATCTCTACGAAACTCCGCGCACTCTGTGCCTCTGCGTTATCTTTTTCTTCGCTCCTCTCCTCGCCGTATAATCTCTCCCATGTCCACCGGTCCAACTTCCGCCGCACAACCCTCCCCCCATCTCCGCATCCATTCCACTCAAATCTTCGTCCGCGATCTCGACCGCAGCCTCCGCTTCTACCTCGACCAACTCGGCTTCCACCTCGCCTACGACGTGCGCCTCCAAGCCGGCGAACGCTTGGTCGCCGTAGCTCCTCCCGACGGCTCGGCCGTCCTTTCTCTCATCGCTCCCAAACCCGATTCTCTCCAATACAAACTTATCGGCCGTTCCACGCAAGTCGTCTTCATCACCGAGGATGTCGTCTCGAAATATAAGGAATGGTCTCTCCTCGGCGTCCACTTTAATCACACCCCTCGCCTCCGTCGTATCAAGTACGACTCCGCCAACTCCAGCACAGCCCGCTCGCCGATCCAATCCCCTTTGCTCGGCGAGGAACCCTCCATCTGGGGCGGCGTGTCCACGCGCTTCCGCGATATCGACGGCAACATTTTCTCCCTCGTCAGCTTCGACGAAGTCACTCACGCCCTCGAAGCCCAGCGTCGCGCCACTGCCGCCAAACTCGAACTCGAACGCCGCGCCGCCCAGGAACTCGAAATCGCCAACGAAGTCCAGTGCCGCCTCTTTCCCCAACTGCGTCCCCCGATCCACGCGCTCGACTACGCAGGTCGCTGCTTTCCGGCACGCGCCGTCGGAGGCGACTATTACGACTTTCTCGACCTCGGCCCCGACCGCTTCGGCCTGGTCATCGGCGACGTCTCCGGCAAAGGCATCGCCGCGGCTCTCCTCATGGCCAATTTGCAAGCCAATCTCCGCAGCCAGTGCGCCATCTCTCTCGATCAGCCCCAGCGCCTCCTCTGCGCCGTCAATCAACTCTTTTCTCAAAACACTCCAGATGGCGCTTTCGCCACCCTCTTCCTCGCCGATTACCACGTCCCCACCGGCCGCCTCCGCTACATCAATTGTGGCCATCCGCCCGCACTCCTCCTCCGCCGTGACGAATCGATCGACCGCCTCGACGCCACCGCCACCGTCCTCGGCATTTTCAAAAAATGGGATTGCGAATTAGGCGAACGAACCATCCACCCCGGCGACACCCTGGCCCTCTACACCGACGGCATCACCGAATCCTTCAACGAAGCCCGCGACGAATACGGCGAAGACCGCCTGATCGAATCCCTGCTCCGCCACCGCACCCAACCCTCCGACTCTCTCCTCCAAAATATCGTAGCCGACGTCCGCCAATTCTCCCCCCACGAACAACACGACGACATCACCTTAATCATCGCTAAATCCGCTGCTCCGCCTCAGTAGTGGCTCAGCTTCCGGTTACCGCGCTACTGGTTCTTATGCTGCCGGCCACCAGTCAACTACGAGCCCCAATTCTCTCAAAATCTTATTCGCTTCCTCTCGGTTGCTCTTGATTAGCGCTTCATCCACATTGCCTGCGGCTCGCACTCCGCTTTCTGCCCCTGCAATCACCAGCCCGTAAGGCCATGCCGAATCGGGGAGGCCAACCAGAGTGCGAGCGAGAACTGATAGCGGTCCAAACATCCGACCCCCTTGGAAACGGAGATCAAACCCGTTACGTGTGATCGTCAGATAGGGGTTTTTCCAGAGCCCAGCATCCTGGACGTTCCGATACTTTGTGGGCTGGGGTTGTGGAATACGCGCAGAAAGCTGTTGTTTAAGCGGCAGCGTAGAAACCGGGCAGGTCACGACCCGAGGCATAAGTGAGGGATCAAAGTGAAACGAAGCAGGAGCGATGAATTCAACCTTCAATTCGGCGGACCGAATCTCGTCGTTGTTTGAAATATCCGAACGAATTATAGCCAGGCTGAGCAAGCCTGTCCGGAGATTGTCGAGTTGGCTGAAGTACTCGTCAGCCGCATGACTTGGATCGGGCGCGTTGTAAGGCCATAGCGCATGTTCAACATAGGGCCAGAGTGCATCATAATCGGACTCCTTCAGCAAAAAACGGAGTTCTCGACCGTAGCTCAGGGACTGTTTCGCCGTACTCCCGTAGCCGGCACCAAGAGTCTGAGAAGCGTTTAAGCGCAGCGGCGGATTGACAGGGTAAAGGAAGTCGTGACCCTTAGCATCTTCGAGCGAAAACATCCAACCGCTAGATTCCAGGGGCTGTAGTCTGAATATTAGATCGTTGATCGGTTGCTGAAAAGTGTTGCCTGCTTTCAATGAAAAGGAGGTGGGAACCTCGATGCATTGCTGCTGAGTGCTTCTGTTTTGGGAGAGTAGTGTGGCGGCCAGGAACCCACCGCCTACGAACGTAACCAGAAGCGGAACGACAACTTTCATAGAATCAAGATGAGGATGCCCCACGTTTAGTTGAAACTTGAGAACAAGAAGCAGCGGCTCTCGCCCGAACTCGGATAGAGTTCGGGTTGCGAATCCCTTTTAAAGGAGAGAGCCGCCGTGAGAAACCAATACCAGAGG
>Ga0185299_10000986_pt1 | contig 64759 bp, 54 predicted proteins | sample PaiPotPPA55metaG_FD_128002 | JGI IMG/M metagenome (GOLD analysis project Ga0185299, IMG submission 128002) | Iron sulfur acid spring bacterial and archeal communities from Banff, Canada, to study Microbial Dark Matter (Phase II) - Paint Pots PPA... ... | reverse complement strand
CCTTCACTGACTTCGGAATCGAAAACCTGATCGAACTCGTCCGGATGTACAAGGAAAGCCCGGAGCTGCTTAAGCGCTGGCCGCCAGAATAATCCAATGAGCCTGCGGCCTACGCCGGATGCGTACGGTAGGCCATCCGGAGGACCCAAAGTAAACCTGCGTTTGCCGCGCCGTCACGAGGCGGCCGATGCGTGCCGTGTCGCCTATGACCGCTCAAGGATGTTCGCGACCGACTGCGCATACCACTGGCCACCCCGCGCTGTGGCGATGCCGCGTGCGTTGAGCGCCGCCGCGATTTCCCTGAGCGTGCGTGCGCCCGCCTTCTGAGCTTCGCGAATGATGGGCAGAACGTTGGCCGCGTATCGATCAGCTTCGGCCTTCACCGTCGCCACAGCGCTCTTGCGGGCCACGTGAAGCCTTGGGTTACCAAGGGACACCCCGCGAGCCTTGGCGGCCGAAAGCGCTTGCCGAGTGCGTGAGGAGATCAGTGTGCGTTCCTTCTCAGCCAGTGCGGCGAATAGATGCAAGACAAATGGATCAACGTCCGGCCCTAACTCCGCAACCAGGAACGGCACCTTGTGAGCCATGAGCCCGGAAATGAAATGCACGTCACGGCTAAGACGGTCAAGTTTGGCGACTGCCACGGGGCACTTGAGTTTACGTGCAGCAGCCAAGGCCGTCTTGAGTTGCGGTCGCCGTTCCAGCGCGTCAGCGCCCTTGCCGGTTTCAACTTCTACAAACTCGCGGACAAACTCAAAGCCCTCAGCCTTAGCGAACTGAGCGAGCGTGTGACGTTGAGCCTCGATGCCAAGGCCAGACCGGCCTTGCCCAGAGGTGGAAACGCGTACGTAGGTAATGATGGGTGTGGTTGGCATGGTCCTAAGGTCTCCTCAGCCAGCCGCGAAGCAGCCTGTAAAGAACCTTATTGCCCAGATAGGTTTTAGACAAACGGCGTTTCCGAATCCCTGCGATTCGTTTTTGCATGGCTCGGCGTAGGATGATCTCATTCGCTAGGAGGCGCTTACGTGCCCTTGGTGATGCCAAGGTCGGATGTTCACTTGGCCTTTATGATCTTGGCACGAAGATGGTCGCCCGGCTCGACGAGCTTTTCGGACATAAACAGGCTTTCCCAGTAGCCGAGTGCGGAAAGAAACACCTGACCAGCGTCATCTTTCGTGTCGCCGTCCATGACGCTCAAGCTCATCACCAAATCACCGGGCACCGCGAACCCAGCGCCTTGGATCGCTTCGTGCCATTCGGCTACTGCCTTCACATCAGCATCAGGCCTATCCATGCGCATGTGCTTCGAGCCATTGGCAATCTCTCGGCAAATGTGCAGCGCGCGACATTGCTCCGCGACATTGTTCTGAAATCGGCCCAAGCCGACACGCCTACCGGTCGGGGTCTTCTCATCAAACTGGACCTTCAGCTTTGACGCCATCTTGGAGCGTGTTTCCGGGGAAGACTGCCAGATCCAGTCTGAGATATGCCACGCCGTTATCGCGGTGTTGAACGCGATGAAGCTTGCAGTTTCTGGCCACTGTTTGTCGTCGTGATGCACAGACATTGTGCTCATCAGCATCTCGAACTCCCAAAACAGCTTTCGAAGCATGTGCTGCGGTCTGCTCATCGCGAATACGTTCTGCAATTCGCTCGGTTTCGGTGCTTCAACCATCGCAGTGCATCTAATCCAATTGCCTATCGAGGTCGGAGGAAAACTCTGGAAGATCATCAAGAGAGAAATCATTGTAGTCGGTAGGCAACGTCCATTTTGGGACCCTGCCCGCGTGAAGTTCCTGCCATGTGACCAATCCTAAAATCATGTATCGACATTCCTGCGACCAACCGTATTCCTTGTCCAATTGGGTCATTAGCCCTTCGCCCGTTTTCTTGAAGAATCGGACGCCGGCGTATTTTCGACCGCTCGATATCGCGTCGCGCAGCGCATCATTTAGCAGCAGGGCTTTTTGCTCGTTCTTATCCGAGAGCCATACCTCCAAACGCGGCAAATTGATTTTTCGCTTATTGAAAATGTTGGTGTCTGACCTGTTGTAACTGAAACCTCCAAATTCTCCTTCGTCTTTCGTGAAGGTGATCGTGACCGGGATGAATTTCGGATAAGTCATGATGCCATGTACTTCCCAGTCCGTGGTATCCTCAGAGGGGAAAATATTGCCCATATCGCCGAGCGATATTGTCTTAGTAATGTGCGTTACTTTCACATTTAGCCGCTCGCTTTTCGCAATCCATTCTACAGTCTTATCATCCCAAGCGACCTCGTTTAGAGGCCCCCACGTCGTAAGCCCCTTGGCCCTCTTCCTTCTAAAAAACATTGTTCGCCCCCTGCTCCGTCAGACCAAGTTGATACATAGCACGGCAGTTAGTGAGGGTCCCGGCCAGCGGCATACGAACCCGGATGCTTCGCGTCGTAAGTCATCGACGACAGCCCCCTGAGGCAGCCCCATAAACAGCCAATCTCGGATTGCAATTCGGCATCGTGAGCATTGGGCAGTTGGCATTGCGCGGCTTGTTGATTGTCGTCAGTAAGGCCTTTGCAAAATACAAAACCATGCTACAAAAGCAAATCAGGCGCGGTCAAATTCTCTAGGATTATCAAAGCTGAAGCGGGCTGTTAGCAGATGCCGTCCATCTGCAGCAGCAAGCCGCACACCGGGCCGCCGATCAGCGACGCCATGGGAATCCCGATCAGGAACCAGGCCAGCATCCGTGTGCGGTATTGGGCCGGGAACCACGCCGCAAGAAAGTAGGTCACTCCCGGAAAGAACCCGGCTTCAGCGATCCCCAACAGCAGGCGCAAGGCATAAAAGCTGTTCGGCCCGACGACAAATACCGTTGCCGCCGACACGATGCCCCAGCTGATCATGATCCGCGCCAGCCAGCGCCGTGCGCCAAACCGGTGCAGCATCAGATTGCTCGGTATTTCAAACACGCAATATCCGAGGAAGAAGATGCCGGCGGCCAAACCGAACTGGCTGGGCGAAAGCCCGAGCTGCTTGTTCATCGTCAAGCCGGCGAAGCCGAGACTGGTCCGATCGAGATAGTTGAACAAATAGGCGATCGTCAGCAGCGGCACGAAGCGCAACGCGGCCTTCCGGGTCGCCCTTTGCAGCGCGTCCTCCGGACCGGACCCATTCGAAACACCTGAAACATCCGGGACGCTCTGGGTCGAGAGTGCCATCTCCCGCTTCCTTCCCCGTTATGATTTTTTCGTTTTGGATCCCGGCAACGCGCCGCGACGTGGCGCAAGCTTCGCACGGCGTGAAGAAGCTGTCCCCGAATAATGCGATCGAATGCGACCGGCTTGCCCCAGAAGCACGCATCTTTGGACGCACGGTGTGCTTGCCGGGCCAAGAGCCTGCGGCTCCATATCCTGTGACCGGTGACGTTACAGCTCCTTTTCGGCGAGCTCGCGAAACGCATCGGGAACGGAACGAGAGATGCCGAGCGCCACCGCGCCGTATCCAATGGCATCCCATCCGAAGCGACCGCGGATTTTGTCGACGGCACGGTCAGCCGCCCAACGTGCCATGCCTATTCTGCTGCCGGGGCGGCGGGGTTCGTCGTGAAGTCCAAGCGGGAGTTCCAGCTCAAGATCCCAATGCTCCTCGAGATGCGACACAGAGATCGCCAGGAGCGAGATGGTCTTCTCGTTCGGGCGATCGGCGAGAACGGCGCGCACCAGCTCCTCGGCGACCTCTGCGAGCATCACGGTCGCGGAGATTGGTGCGTCGAGCGTTACCGAGCGCGTAGCTGAGTTCAGGTTGGCGAAGCGAACGCGGACAGTCACGGTCCGGCCGGGCCTGGACCTGGCGCGAAGCCGGGTGCCGATGCGGTCCGCAAGGTGAAACAGGGTGGGTCGAAAAGCTCGCTCGTCGGCAGGCTTCCTGCCGATCGCCGATTGCGCTCCTGCCGATCGGGCCCGTCGGTGAGCCTTGATTTCCCGTGGATCGCGATTCCACGCCAGCGCCGCGAGTTTCTCTCCCGCGGCGGGACCGAGCAATCGCTCGAGCGACCATCCCGGCGTCGTTGCCAGCTGTCCGATGGTTGTCACGCCGATCTCGGCCAGCCGCGCCTTCGTGACCGGGCCCACACCCCACATCAGTTCGACGGGCAAATGGTGAAGGAATTGCAACTCGGTGTCGGGATCGACGACCACCAGCCCGTCGGGCTTGGCCACTTGCGAGGCGATTTTTGCCAGATGCTTGGTGCGTGCGACGCCGACCGAGATCGGAAGGCCCAGCTCCGCCCGCACGCGTTGCCGGATTGCCCTTGCAATTTCGGCAGGCGGACCGAAGAGATGGGTGCAGCCCGCGACGTCGGCAAAGGCCTCGTCGACGGAAATCCGCTCGACGAGGGGCGTGAAATCGCCGATCAATTTGATGGCGGCGTCGCCGAGCCGTTGGTACTCCTTGAAATGCCCGGTGACAAAGGTGAGCTGCGGACAGAGCTCGCGCGCTTGCCGTCCCGGCATGCCGCCGCGGACCCCGAATGCCCTGGCTTCATAAGAAGCAGCAAGCACCACACCGCCACCGACGGCAATGGGTTTGCCGCGCAACGAAGGGTCAAGCAGCTGCTCTACGGAGGCATAGAAAGCATCCAGGTCCGCATGGAGGATGGTGGCTGTCGTTGCCATCCCGACCGTTCGCCCGCGACGTTTCGAAGAGGTCCCGCAGAGAGAACATACTGGGAACAAAGACGACGAATGTCAAGCGATCGTGTCCGAAAGACAGATAGAGCCACGGCTTTCGGTCAGGATTGCCTGCGTTCATTCACCGTCACATGGGTCACCGACGCTACGGCGGCGTTCGGCTCGAAGCGGGATGAAGAGGCCGCGACGAACACCCCAAATGTTCGCACACGCCACCGAAGCATTGATGCTGTTTGCGTACCAACGGCCGCTTCGCGCCCAGAGCGGTCCTTCAAAGATGAATGGCGTCGATGAGATCCGTCGTAGTGTCCATCCTGGCGCGCGCGCCGTAGAGCGGCACGGTTGGCGGGGCGGCGGAGAACCGCCGGGTAAAATTTGATTTTGCCGGGCGTGACTTCCGCGTTCACATTGTCGATAACAACATTGCGGCCTGATCCAGGCGGCTTCGAGGCCCCGAGCTTCCGACTGATTAGGCGGTCAGGATACCGAGGAATCGTCACTCAAGGCCTGTCAGCCTGCGGTCGACACCAGAAGAATCTTTAATTGAAGGGAATGCAATGACTTCTTGTTCCAGTCTGCGTGGGCCAGCCGATCAACCTGACAGAGACGCAAATCCGGATGCAGCCTATTACCCAGACGCAAACTGGCAGCATCGGACGCCTTCGGAATCGGGCATCAGTCCCGATCTCCTGAAACAGGCGATCGATTTTGCAATCGCCGGGGAGACAAAGGCGCCCCGCGATCTCGTGATGAACCACTATCAAAACTTCGGCCGCGAACCGTTCGGCTACGCGATCGGACCGATCAGGGAACGCGGCGACCCGACCGGAATCATCCTTCACAAGGGCTACATCGTCGCGCAATGGGGAGAACCGCTCAGGGTGGATATGACCCACAGCGTGACCAAGAGCTTGCTTTCCAGCGTCGTCGGGATTGCCGTCGAGCGGGGCATGATCAAGAGCGTCGACGACGCCGTAAGGGATTATGTCGCGCCGATACAGCTCTACGCGCCGCCATCGACCGCCAACAAATCGGATCGGCTCAACACGCCTGATCTGCTGTTCCTGTTTGAATCGCCGCACAATCGCACGATCACCTGGGACAATCTGTTGCGGCAGACCAGCGACTGGGAAGGCACGTTGTGGGGCAAGCCGGACTGGGCGGATCGACCCGGCGACAATCCGGCGGAATGGGGAGCTTCGCCGCGCAACAAGCCGGGCACCTTCTATAAATATAATGATGTCCGCACCAACGTTCTGGCGCTCGCAGCCCTCAATGTCTGGCGACGCCCGCTACCGCAGGTCCTGAAGGAAAACATCATGGATCCGATCGGCGCCTCCAATACCTGGCGCTGGTTCGGCTACGAGAATTCATGGGTGGTGCTGGATGGCAGCCTGATGCAGTCGGTGACCGGCGGCGGGCACTGGGGCGGCGGCATGTATATCAATGCTTACGACATGGCCCGCTTCGGTTATCTCACGCTGCGTGGCGGCAAATGGAAAGATCGTCAATTGCTTTCGGATCAATGGATCGACCAGGCACGCACGCCCACCAAGCCCGAGCCGATCTATGGCTACATGAACTGGTTTCTCAACACCGGCGGCAAGCGCTGGCCGAGTGCACCGGCCACCGCATTCGCCCACGTCGGCAACGGCACCAACATGGTCTATGTCGATCCGGAGCATGATCTCGTGGCTGTGGTGCGCTGGATCGATGGCGAGGCGGTCGACGGTTTCCTGAAACGGTTGCTGGCGGCCATCGATCACGGATAAATGGGCGCGTCAGCGCTTTCGGTGAAGACCGCCCGGTGCGGGACCGGCCCGCCAGCCAGTGTGTTGGCATGCGGGTTGCCTCTGTTTTCCGGCGCCGTGGATTCCCGGCGTCGTATGCGTCATCTGCGTTTCGGAATTGAAAGGACCAAATAATGCGATCGGATACTTGGCCTCGCGGCGTGCTGCTGGCCACCTGCATGACTCTGGCAATGGCGGCCCCGGCGCTCGCGCAAAAATCGGCTGACACGCTGCGCATCACCTGGCGCGATGCCATTCCCGATGTCGATCCCTATTACAATTCGCAGCGCACGGGCATGGTCGTGGCGTTCCAGGCCTTCGACTGCCTCGTGTATCGCGATCCCCAGACCATGAAAATCCAGCCTGCCTTGGCCACGTCGTGGAAGCAAGTCGATGCGACCACGATCGATTTCACGCTGCGCCAAGGCGTGACGTTCCAGAACGGCGACCCGTTTACCGCCGATGACGTGGTGTACACCATCAACGACATCATCCACGACAAGCAGGTGGCGATCCCCGCCTATTACACCTCCTACGCCGGCGCCGAGAAGATCGACGACTTCCACGTGCGCCTGAAGCTGACCGGCGTGTCTCCGGCCGTGATGGAATATCTGGCGATGGTCACGCCGATCTGGCCGAAGGCCTACCGCGAGAAAATCGGTGCCGATGCCTACGCCCGCGCCCCGATCGGTACCGGCCCCTACAAGATCACCAAGGTCGATGGCACCACCGAGATCGACATGGAGCGGTATGACGGCTACTACGCCGGCAGCCCCAAGGGCCGGCCCGCCATCCGATTTATCAAGATCCACGAGGTGCCCGACGCCACCACCGAATTGACCGAGCTACTCGGCGGACGAGCCGACTGGATCTGGGGCTACAACGCCGATCAGTTCGCGAACATCGCGCGGATGCCAAATCTGGAGTCGGTACGATTCGGCACCATGCGGGTCCATTTCATGACCGTCGACGGCGCCGGCCGTTCAGGCGCCGACAATCCGCTGACCAAGCTGAAGGTGCGGCAGGCGATCATCTCGGCAATCGACCGCGGCACGATGGCCAAGCAGCTGATCCAGGGCGATTCGCAGGTCATCGACACGCCGTGTTTCCCGAGCCAGTTCGGCTGTGACGTAGCGGCGGCGGTGAAATATCCATACGACCCGGCCAGGGCCAAGCAGCTTCTGACCGAGGCCGGTTATCCCAACGGCTTCGATACCGAGCTCGTGTCTTATGCGACACCGCAGGTCGGCGCCGCCGTGCAGAACTATCTCAAGGCCGTCGGCATCAACCTGCGCATCCAGCAGCTGCAGATCGGCGCTGCCATCCAGCTCGCCGAAGCTGGCAAGGCGCCGATGTATTCGGGGAGTTGGGGTAGCAATTCCGTCAACGATACCTCGGCGTTCATGCCCCAATGGCTCGGCGGGGGATTGAACGACTACGCGCACGATGCCGATGTGCAAAACCTGTTGAAACAGGCAGACGCGAGCATCGATCCGGAGCAACGTCGCAAGGCCTTTAGCGAGGCGATTCACCTTGCCACGGAACGCGTCGATTTCATCCCGCTGTTCAGCGACGTCCGCTATGTCGCGTTTTCAAAGCAGATGAATTTCCAGGGTTTTGCAGACGATGTGCCGCGCTTCTATTTGTCGAGCTGGAAGTGAAAGGAATCGGTCTCGCCGGTCGGCGCAACCCACCCGATACAGAACGGCTGGCGACTGCGTTATGCCTGAACCGCCAGCAGACACTCGACAAGGCGGCCGTCCTTGCGGATGTTGTCGGGCATCGTTGCCGCGCATTTCGCGAATACGCTCGGGCAACGCGGGTGGAAACGACAGCCCGGCGGGATATTGGTGGGATCCGGGTAGGCGTCACCCAGGCCAACATCGGGAATGCCTAGCGCAGGATCCGGTGTCAGCACGCTGGCCAGCAGCGCCTGGGTGTAGGGGTGCGCGGGTGTGCGGAACAGGTCCTGCACCGGCGCCTGCTCGACGATCCGGCCGAGATACATCACCGCCACTTCGGTGGCGATGTGCTCCACCACCGCCAGGTTGTGACTGATGAAGAGATAGGTCAATCCAAGCTCGCGGCGCAATTCCGCCAGCAGGTTGAGAATCTGCGCCTGCACGGACACGTCCAGTGCGCTGGTGGGCTCGTCGCACACCACAATGCGCGGGTGCAGCACGAGCGCCCGCGCGATGGCCACACGTTGCCGCTGTCCGCCGGAGAGCTGGCCCGGCATGCGCTCGGCCATCTCGCTGGATATTCCAACGCGCGCCAGCATCTCCATGACGCGCTCGACCTGCCGCGCCTTCGGCAAGTCGCCCTGGGCGGCCAGCGGCAGGCGGACGATGTCGCGAATGCGCTGGCGCGGGTTGAGCGAGGAGTACGGGTCCTGGAACACGGGCTGGATCAGCCGGGCGCGTTCGCGCCGGTCCATGCCATTAAGGCTGCGTCCATCCACCAGAACCTCGCCCGAGGTTGGCGGCAGCAGGCCCATGATGAGACGGGCGAGCGTCGACTTGCCGCAACCGGACTCGCCTACCACACCGAGCACGTCGCCCGAGGGAAGCGAGAACGTCACCCCGTCCACGGCGCGCACCGTGCGACGGACGCCCGCCATAGCGCTGCGTTGCTGGAACTCGCGGTAGACATTGCGGACTTCGATCGCATGCGTCATGCCGCGGCAGCTCGCTTCCAGTCCGGCGGCAGCCGGCAGAGATAGCAATGATCGCCGCCGGCATCGCGCAGCGGCACGCTCTCGGCGCATTCCGGCACGGCCAACGTACAGCGGTCGCGAAAGGCGCAACCCACGAAGCCGGGCGGCATGCGCGGTACCACGCCCGGAATGCTGCCAAGGGGCTCGCCCGTCTGCGTCTTGCCGGGCACGGGAATGCAGTCCAATAGCCCGCGCGTGTAGGGATGCGTGGGCGCGGCGAACACCTCGGCCACCGTGCCGGTTTCGACCACCTCGCCCGCATACATCACCGAGACACGTTGCGCCATGCGCGCCACCACACCGAGATCATGCGTGATCAACAGCAATGCCAGCCCGAGCTCCTGCTGCAGCTTCTGCAGCAGCCGCAGGATCTGCGCCTGCACCGTCACATCGAGCGCCGTTGTCGGTTCGTCGGCGATCAGCAACTCCGGATCGCACATCAGCGCCATGGCGATCATCACCCGTTGGCGCAGGCCGCCGGAGAGCTGATGAGGATATTGGGCGAGCCGCATCCCCGACGCGGTGATACCGACGCGCGCCAGCAATTCGGCCGCCCTGTCCATGGCCTGCCGCCGCGTGGCCCGACGATGGCGTTCGAACACCTCGGACATTTGCGATCCGATGGTATAGGCCGGGTTCAGGCTCGTCATCGGTTCCTGGAAGATCATCGCCATCTTGTCGCCGCGCAGCCGTGCGGTCTGCCGCTCCGACAGGCCGAGCAGATCCTGCCCCTGAAAGCGGATGTGATCGGCGGTGCGGGCGATCCCGCGCGGCAGCAGGTTCATCACCGACAACGCGGTAACGGATTTGCCGCAACCGGACTCGCCGACCAGGCAATGCGTTTCGCCGCGCGCCACCGCCAGCGTCACGCCCCGCACGGCTTCCGTCTGCCCGAAGGAGACACGCAGATCGGCCACGCTGAGAACCGGGTCTGGTACGACGGGTGTCATCGCCGCAGATCCGCCCCCAGCAAGTCGCGCAGCCCGTCGCCCAAGAGGTTGATGCCGAGCACCAGGACGAACAGCGCGACCCCCGGGGTCATGATCACCCACGGGCTGAAGAACATGTATTCCTTGGCTTCGGCGATCATCAGCCCCCAGCTCGGCAAAGGCGGCGGCACGCCGAGGCCGAGAAATGACAGGGCCGCCTCGAGCAGGATCGCCAGCGCCATTTCCAGCGTCGCCACTACCACCAGGTGATTGGCAATATTGGGAAGCACCTCGCGTGTCAGGATATGCAGGCGCGAGGCGCCGGCAGCCTGGGCGGCGGCGATGTAATCGAGGTTGCGCACCTGCATCGCGGTGGTACGCGCCACCACGGCGAAGCGATCCCACAGCAACAGCCCGAGCGTGAGAATCACCACCGCGAGCGAACTGCCGACCAGCGCCACCACCGTCAACGCCACCAGGATCAGCGGGATCGACAGCCGGCAGGTGATCAGGAACATCACGACGTCGTCGGTCCGCCCGCCATAGGACCCGCCGATGATTCCGAGCGTAATGCCGATGACGCCGGAGGTGATCACGGTCAGCACGCCGATCAGCATGGAAATGCGCGTCCCGTAGATCAGGCGCGACAGGTAATCCCGCCCGATCTGATCCGTGCCCAGGAGATGCGTCGGCAGGCTGCCATCCATCCACACCGGCGGGATCAAGCGCAGATTGAGATCTTGAGCGAATGGATCGTGCGGCGTCAGATAGGGCGCGAAAATCGCGATCAGCAGCGCGGCGCCCACGATCACTGCCCCGAGCAGTGTGGCAAGGTGACGAAAGGTGGGTAACCGACGCGCGGGCAGAGCTTGCACCATGAGGTTGTCGCTCATCCCCGCAGCCTCGGATCGAGCAGCGCGTTCATCATGTCGGCCAGCAAGGTCAGTGTGATGTAGATGACGGCCAGGAACAGCACCACCGCCTGGACCACCGGAAAATCGTTTTTGGTGATCGATTCCCAGGCCAGATAGCCGACGCCCGGCAATGCGAATACCGATTCGATCACCACCGACCCTCCCAGCATGAAGCCCAGCTGCACGGCCGCGATCGAGACCACCGGCATCGCCGCATTGCGGAGCGCGTGCTTGAGGGTGATGCTCGCCCGGCTCAGCCCCTTGGCGCGCGCGGTACGAATGTAATCCGCAGCCAGTGCGTCGATCATTCCCGACCGGGTCAGCCGCATCAGTGCGGGGATTGCGGAGAAGGCCAGCACCACCCCCGGCATGATGTAACCCTGCCAGGTGTCCACGCCCGAAATCGGCAACCATTGCAGGTCCAACCCCAGCAGCACGATCAGGACCAGGCCAAACCAGAAGCCCGGCATCGCCTGCCCCAGCAGCGCCACCATCATGATGCCCCGGTCGGTCGCCGAGCCCTCCCGCACCGCCGCCAGAATACCCAGCGGCAGCGCGACCAGCAGCGCGATCGCAAGGCCGGTCAGACCAAGCGTCAGGGTGACCGGCAGCCGATCACGGATCAGTCCCCAAACCGGCACATGGTAGAGGAAAGATCGGCCGAGATCGCCCTCGGCAGCGTGGCCGGCCCAGTCAAGAAACTGCACGACCACCGGCCGATCGAGGCCGTAATTCTTGGTGATGATCGCGATGTCAGCCGCCGACGCATTCGGGCCGGCGATCGATGCGGCCAGATCGCCGGAAAGGCGTGTCAAGATGAAGCTGACGACCAGAACGGTGAGGCACACCAGGGCGGCCAGCCACAGTCTTCGGACGATGAACGATGCCATGGTCAAGGACTACGATAGCGAGCCCGTTACTGCAAGTTCGGATCCAGACCAATTGCACGCCTCTCGAGCCAGTACGGCAATTCGTCGGCCGTCACCAGCGTGCCGGCGACCTTGCCGGCGGCGCGGATCGCTAGACGGCCTTTGTAAGTGCACCATCGACGATGAGGTTGGTGCCGGAGATGCGGCTTGCTACCGGGCTCGCAAGGAACACCACGCCGGCCGCGACTTCCTGCGGCGTGCCCATGCGTCCGGTCGGATTCAGCGACATCGCGGTCTTGTAGAGATCGGGCATGCCGCGCTCGATATTCTGCCAGATGCCGCCATCGAAATAGGTGTTGCCCGGCGACACGGCGTTGACGCGGACGCCCTTGGCGACGAGCTGGTTGCTGAGGCCCTTGGCGTAGTGGATCAAGGCCGCTTTGAAAGCACCATACGAACCGGCGGCGAAATCGACCTCGAAGCCCGACACGCTCGAGACGATGGTGATCGACGCCGATTTCGACTTTTCCAGATATGGCAGAGCGGCCGCAACCGAATTGACCGTATGCATCATGTCGGTCCGGAACGATTTCTCCCAGGTCTCCGGCGTATCGCCAACCGCCAGCGCGCTGACGTTGCAGACGATGGCATCGATGCCGCCGAGCTCGGTGGCGGCCCCGTCGATCCAGCCCTTCAGCGCGGCCGGGTCGGCGACATCGACCGCCTTGCCCCACGACTTGACACCTTTCGCCGAGAGACTCGTGACGACCTTGCCGACCTCATCGGCATTGCGCGCGCAGATCGCGACGTTGGCGCCCTCGGCCGCAAAGAGCTCGGCGATCGCCAGCCCAATGCCTTTGCTGCCGCCGGTCACGAGCGCGCTCTTTCCCTTTAATCCGAGATCCATGGTCGCCTCCGTCGTTGGTGCGGCGGCCTGCTCTCATATCGGTAGGCCGCCTTTGTCCGGTTACATCTTTTTCCAGTCGCCCGCGCCTTCGAATGCGGCGGCGGCCCGATAGATCGTCGGCTCGTCAAAATACTTGCCGATCAGCATCAGCCCGACCGGCAGACCGTCGCTCATGCCGCAGGGGATGCTCATCGCGGGATGTCCGCTGGCGTTGAACGGCGCGGTGTTGGGAACCATTTCGAACGCGCGCTGGATATAGAGTTCACGCGGGGCGTCCGCCGGCGGCAGCGGGGTCGCCTTCATCGGCAACGTCGGCATCAAGAGCAGGTCGTAATTGCTCATCGCCGCATCGTAGGCGGCGCGCAGCTTGCGGTTCAAATTCTGTGCCTTGGCGTAGAAATGACCGCGATAGTGTTTTGTAAAATATTGGCCAAGCAGCATCGTGATCTTGAGGCTGTCGGACAATTCGTCGGCGCGATGCTTCCAGGCGGAGTGGGCGTCGAGCAGCGTGGTGTTGTAGAGACCGCGCCAATTGGTCCCCATGCCGTTGCCCTTCATCATGAACTCGGTGGCGCCTTCGGCGGCGATCGGCAGCCAGATCGCCGGCGCCGCGAGATGCATCGGAATCGAGATTTCGTCGACGGTGGCGCCGAGCTTGCGGAACAGGTCGGCGCCCGCCTTGACCTTGGCATCGACGTCCGCTTCCGAGCTCGGATGCCCGAAGCCTTCCTTGACGACGCCGATGCGCAATCCCCTGACGCCGCCGCCGAGTTCGTCGGCATACTTCGCAACCTTGAGCGCGCCCTGCCGGGGATCGAGTCCATCCGCCCCCGCCAGCACCTCCAGCAGAAGCGCGTTGTCGCGGACGTTGCGCGTCATCGGGCCGGTGTGATCGATCGTGAGCTCGATCGGCATCACGCCGGTATAAGGCACCAGGCCATAGGTGGCCTTCATCCCGTAAATGCCGCTGAAGGAGGCCGGAATGCGGATCGATCCGCCCTGATCGCCGCCGATCGCCATATCGACCTCCCCGGTCGACACCACGACAGCGCTGCCCGATGACGAGCCGCCGGCGGAGTAGCCCATCTTGTGCGGATTATGGACGGGGCCGGCGGCGCAGGTGTGGCTGCCGCCGGAGAAGCAGAAATATTCGCAATGGACCTTGCCGAGGATGGTGCCGCCGGCATCGAGCATGCGGGTGACGATGGTCGCGTCGGTATCGGGCGTGTAGCCTTCGAGGGTCGAGGCACCGTTCATCATGGGAACGCCGGCGAGGCAGATATTGTCCTTTAGCGCGATGGTCTTGCCGGCAAGCTTGCCCCCGGGCGCGCCCTTGATCTCCGTCTTGACGTACCAGGCGTTGTATTTGTTGTCCTCGGCTTCGGGACGATAGCCCGGCGTGCGCGGATATTTCACCGCCGGGACATAGTCCGGCATGGCGTCGACCGCATCATAGGCGGCGTAGTTCGCCTGCATCAGAGCGTCGTAAGATTTGAGCTCCTCCTCGCCCATATGCATGCCGAGGTCTTCGGCGACGCCGCGAAGTTGATCGAGTGTTGGTCTTCTGACTGCCATGACTTGGTCTCCCTCTGATCATGCCCGCTGCAGCGGGCTTTACGTTGCGATACCGACAAATTCTCCGACGAGGCTTGCATCGCCGAGTTCGCCCGGCGCTACTTCCCGGATAATCGCCCCCTTCTGGATGATAAGGATACGCTGCGACAGCGCGGCGATGAAGTCGAGATTCTGCTCGACCAAAATCATCGTGAGCCCGCTATTGGCCCGCAGCCGCTGCAGGGTTTCGACGATCTCGTCGATGATCGACGGCTGAATGCCCTCGGTCGGCTCATCGAGCAGGAGCAGACGCGGGTCGCCGCAAAGGCAGCGCGCGATCGCCAGCAATTGCTGTTCGCCGCCCGACAGCGCGCCGCCGGCGCGATCGAGCAACGTCTTCAAACGGGGAAACTCCTCCAGCACGGTCGCGATGATCTCCTCCTCGGCGCCCGCTTGCGTGCTGCACCCCATGCGCAGATTGTCGTAGACGGTGAGGCCAGGGAAAATCTCGCGACCCTGCGGCACGTAGCCGAGCCCAAGCCGCGCCCGGCGATACGGTTCGATCATGGTGACGTCGTCATGACCGAACAGCACGCGTCCGCCGGTCGCCGGCAGAAAACCCATCAGCGCTTTCAGGAGCGTCGTCTTGCCCATGCCGTTGTGGCCGAGGATACCGATGAATTCGCCCTCGTTGACGGAGAAGCTCACCCCGTTGAGGATCGGAATGCGGCCATACCCCGTTCGCAGTCCCTGCACATCGAGCATCATGCGGCCGCCTGTTTGCCCAGATAGATGTCGCGCACCTGCGGATTGCGCATGATGTTTTCCACCGTGTCCTCGACCAGCACGCTGCCCTGGTTGAACACGGTGACCTGCTTGGCGATCATGCGGATGAACTGCATGTCGTGCTCGACGACGATCAGCGCCTTGGTGCGGTTGATCTCGCGCACCAGTTCGGCTGTTTTGTTGACCTCCTCATGCGTCATTCCGGCGGCGGGCTCATCCAGCAGGATCAGCCCGGGGTCGGTCGACAGCACGAGGCCGAGTTCGACCCATTGCCGCTGCCCGTGGGCGAGTTGGCCGACCAGACGCTCGGCCGCGGCCGTCATGCCGACCCGCTCCAGCATCTCGTCGACCACGCGCCTGGCTTTCTCGCCGGAATGGATCCGGCTTGCCGCCAGCCAGATGTTTTCACGCACCGAGAGGCCGTCGAACACGCTCGGCACCTGGGTCTTGATGCCGATGCCAAGCCGCGCGATATCGTGGGCGTGCGCATGCGAAATGTCCTGGCCGCGGAACAGCACCCGCCCATGGGTCGGCTCCAGTTGCCCGGTCAGCATCTTGAAGAAGGTGCTCTTGCCCGCGCCGTTCGGGCCGATCAGGCAGCGCAGTTCCCCTTCGGCCAGCGAGAAGTTGACGTGGCGCACGGCGCGAACGCCGCCGAAGTGCATGCTGAGATCCTGGGTCTGAAGCAGGAGCGCGGCCATCAGCCCTCCTCCGCCGGCTTGGGCTCCAGCCTCGTCTTGGCCCGCTTGCCGCGCAAAGACAGCAGCGATTGGCCGAGATCGCCGAGCGTCGGCACCAGCCCTTTCGGCACCAGCAATACAAACGCGATCAGGATGATACCGAGGATCAAAGGCGCGTTGGCAAAAATCTTGGCCCACCAATCCGAGCCGCCGCTCGGCTGGTTGGCGCCAAGCGCGGTGTTGAGCCATTGAATGCCGATGCAACCGACGATCGGGCCGATCAGCGTGCCGCGCCCGCCGACGATGACCCAGATGATGATTTGCGCGGATTGGGCGAGGCCAAAGATCGTCGGGCTGACGAAATTGCCCCAATTGGCGAACAGGCAACCGGCAAAGCCGGCCAGCGCGCCGCCGATGGTGAAGGTCGCGAGCTTATAGGCCCGCGGATCATAGCCAAGCAGTTCGGCGCGCCGTTCGTTTTCCCTGATGCCGACGATGATGCGGCCGAAGCGGCTCGCGAGCAGCAGTCGTAGGCCGAAATAGGTCAGAAGCAGCGAAGCGGTCGCAAGATAGAACATGCCCTCGAGATCGATCGGAGAGCCCTTGTCGCCGGGGAAATTGAGCGGCGGAATGCCGGGAATGCCGTTGAAGCCGCCGAGCCGCGCCGACCCGATGTGGAATTCCGGTCCCGCGGTGGAATTGACCGAATTGAACAGGATCAGCGTCACCGTCAGCGTGATGACGCCGAGATAGACGTCGCTAATGCGGCCATAGAACATGAAATAGCCGAGCAGCGCGGCGAAGGCGGCGGGCAGAACGATCGCCAGCAGCAGCGGGATCGTGCTCTCGCCGACATTGAACATGGCGATGGCGTAGGTATAGGCGCCGAGGCCGAAGAATGCGGATTGGCCGAAACAGAGGATGCCGCCATAACCCCAGATCAGCGCCAGGCTGAGCGCCAGGATTGCCATGATCATGTAGACCGTGAGCTCGAGCACCATATCGAGTTCGAACAAACGCGGTACCAGCACCAGGAACGCGATGCCGATCACGCCGACGAGGCCAAGGCCGAGAAAATTGAGCGCGCGGCCGTTCACAGCCCTCTCCGGAAGAAGCGGCCGGTGATGCCTTGCGGCAGCAGGCGGATCAGGACGATCGCGGCGCCGAGCAATGCGACCTCACCAAACACCGGCGTCGTGACGAAGGTAGCAATCTGATTGATCGTGCCGAACAGCGCGGATGCCGATATCGTGCCGCTCAAAATGGCGGCGCCGCCGCCGATCACCGTGATGAAGGATTTTGCGACATAGGCGACGCCGATGGTTGGAAAGACGCCGGAGACCGGCGCCAGCACCGCCCCGGCAAGTCCCGACAACGCGGCGCCGACACCGAAAGTGATGGCATAGACGCGCGGCGGATTGACACCGAGCGCCGCCGCCATGTTGGCGTTCTGCATGGTGCCGCGGGCAATCAGCCCGAGCCGTGTCCAGCGCATCACAGCGAAGATCGCGGCCAGCACCACGGCCGCGACCGTAATCACGAACAGCGTGTAGGCGCTGGTGCGGTAAGCACCGATCTGGAAACTGCCAAGCGGCGCCGAGATGCCGACCGTGGTGTTGCCGAAGATCGCCGTCGTCAGCCCGACCAGGAACAGGCTAAGACCCCAGGTCGCGAGCATGGTGTCGATCATGCGACCATAAAGAAAGCGGATAATGGTTCGCTCGACGACGACGCCGATGATGCCGACCACGATTGGCGCGACCACCAGCATCGACAGCCAGATGCTGATGCCGTGGCTGGTCGCGACGATTGCCGCATAACCGCCGAGCATCAGGAACTCGCCATGGGCGAGATTGATGACGCGCATCATGCCGAAGATGATCGCCAGCCCGACGCTGATCAGCGCCAGGCTGGCTATCGCGTAAAGGACCTGGATCGCCAGGAGAGCAACGAGATCCACGCGTTCACCTTTCCCAAGCAAGATGTGAGGGCCGACGCACCCTCAGATCTTGATCACATATTGCTGGTTGTCGTTCGGATTCTTGATGAGATTGCAAACCGCAGCGGTATCGGCCGGCTTCTGCTGGGCGAAATCTTCGAGCACCTTGAGCTTCTTGTCGGCAACTTCGGCGATGTGCACGTCGAGCACGCAATGGTGCGTCGGCGGATCGATCGTGACCTTGCCGGACGGCGCATCGATGCTGATCCCGGTTTCCAAGGCCTCGATCACCTTGATCCGGTCGACGCTCCCCGCCTTCTTCACCCCCTCGGCCCACAGCCGGAAACCCTGATAGGTTCCCATCGCGAGTTCGGTGATGTTGGGGTAATCGGCGCCAAAACGCTTGAGGAAGCCGGCGACAAATTTCTCGTTCACCGGGTTCTTCAGGTCCTGGAAATAATTGTAGCAGATCAGCATGCCGTTGCATTCATCCGGCGACAGCACGATGTGCTCGTTGCCGACGGCAAAGGTGGTCGAGGCCATCGGAATGCTGCTGCGCATGCCGGCGGCCGCCCATTGGCGGTAGAACGAAATATGCGCGCCGCCGACCAGCGCCGACCAGACGAAATCGGGCTTCGCCGCCTGGATCTTGGAAATGGTCGGGCCGAAATTGGTGACGTCGAGCGGGAAGAAATCGATCGAGGCAACCTCGCCGCCGTTTTCGGTGACGTATTTCTTCACCCATTGCGAGGTGATCTGGCCGTAATTGTAGTCGGCGGCGACGACATAGACCTTCTTGCCCCATTTCTTCATGGCGTGAGGCACCAGCTTTTCAACGGTCTGAGCCGGGGTCACGCCGGTGTCGAATTGGTTGCGGTCGCAGACGCCGCCTTCATATTGGGTGTTGTAGAAATAAAGCGTCTTGAAGCGGTCGAGCACCGGCCGGATCACCTCGCGCGACGCCGAGGTGATGCCGCCATGCACCACCGCGACCTTGTCCTTCAACGCCGCCTGCTGAGCGAACTGCGTGTAAAGCTGCATGTTCGACTGGGTATCGTAGTTGATCAATTTGATCTGCTTGCCGAGCAGGCCACCTGCCGCATTGGCCTCCTCGACCGCAAGCGTCAGCGCGTCCACCATCGGCTTGCCGTAAATATCGAGCCCGCCGGAGAGATCGTGAATGCTCGCGACGTTGATCGGATCATCGGCGAAGGCACTGGAGCCAAACATGCCGGCAGCAGCAGTAGCGGCCGTACTCTGTAAAAATCTTCTGCGATTGAGCTTCATTGCCGTACTCCTCGTTGTTGCCGATACGTCATGAGACAGATCTTTTTATGCGAGCAGGTATTTTTTCAAAATCGACGCGCCCATCGTGTATTTTGGATCGACCATGTTGCCGAGCCTGATACGGCCGGCCTGGCTGAGCAGCATGTAGGCGTCGATCTCGTCGAAACCGTAATCGGCGCTCATCCAGCGCACCAATTCGCGATAGGCGATGCGCGCCGCATCTTCCAGCGGCCGGGCGCTGCCGATGGTCATCAGGAAGTTCTGCGTCTCGAGCCGCGGCCATGCAAAGCTCCAGCCCTTGATGACGTCGATCTGCAAGGTGACGGTGGCGCGCTGTTCGATCGCGACCCCCGACAATTCGCCGTCGCCCTGGGTGGCGTGGCAATCGCCGACATACATAAGCCCGCCTTTGGTATGCACCGGAAAATAAAGGATCGCGCCGGGCGCGACATCCGGCAGATCCATGTTACCGCCGTGATAATCCGGCTGCAGCGACGAGATCGCCTCGATCTCCGGCGACACCCCGATGGTGCCGATGAAGGGCTCATAAGGCAGCGTGATCTTGTCGCTCCAGCGCACGCCGTCTTTGTCGACATGCATCACCCTCACCCGCTCCGGCAACGGCGGATTGAGCATGGCGGTCGAAGCCGTTCCGACCAGGCCGCCGAATTCCGGAATGATGCAGGTCTTGCCGGCAGGCTGCGCGCCGCGGGTCTCCACGGCATGGATATGAATGGCCAGGCAATCGCCTTTTTCGACCCCGCTGACGGCAACCGGGCCGCATTGCGGGTTGAGGAACGGGAACACCAGCTTCTCGGTCGGGCGGTCGTGTTCGCTGGTGATGACGCCGCCGAAGGCGTCTTCGGTCTCCACCACGACGATGTCGCCGGGATTGATCGTCAGCACCGGTTTTGCGTAGGGCCCGTAGACATAATGGAAGCCGCCTTGGGCTTCGATCGAGAGCTCGTGACGTCTACCGGCCTCACCTTTAGCCAGGCCGCGCTTCGCCATGATCGAACTTTTGAGCCAGGGGTCGTTGCTCATCGCGCCATCCTCAGATCGTTCAAGCCTCTTGAAGTCGTAAAGTCTCTTGGAAAGTCTCTTGGGGTGACAAAACCCGCGCTAGTTCAGTTTCCAGTCGCCGGCCGCCTCAATCGCGGACGCGAGCTGGATCAGGGTAGTTTCCTCGAAGTGACGCCCGACCAGCATCAGGCCGACCGGCATACCGTTGACGCGACCGCATGGCACGGTGAAGGCAGGATGCCCGGAGACGTCGAACGAGCAGGTATTGGCTTGCATATTCAGTGCCACATCGATCGCGGTGCCGAGCGGCGCATCGGGCGGCGGTATGGGCGTTGCCGTGAACGGGATCGTCGGCATCGCCAGGGCATCGTATTTTTCCAGCGCCGCGTCATAAGCGCGGCGCACCAGCACCCGCAGGTTCTGCGCCTTGGAATGATAACGCCCGTGATAATTCCGATGCATGTATTCGCCGAGCATCAATACCAGTTTCACGGTCGGCGAGACGTCGTTGAGCCTTGTGCCCATGCCGCGGGCAAAGGCTTCCTGCATCGAGAGCGGATAATAGCCCTGGATGTTGTTGCCGACGCCGTAGCCTTTCAGCATCATTTCGGCCGCGCCTTCCAGGATGACGCCGCTCCAGACGTGCGGCCCGTCGAGATGCCAGGGCACGGAAACTTCCTCGGCCTCGACGCCGGCCTTGCCTAATGCAGTGATGGCGGCGCGGACCTTTTCATTGACCGCGGGATCGCTTTCGGGGTGGCCAAATCCTTCGCGCAATATGCCGACGCGCAAGCCTCGCGCCGATTTGCCGAGGGCAGCCATATAGTCGCCGGTGCGGGCCGAGATCGTTCGCGTATCCCAGCCATCATGACCCGCGATCACGGTGAGCAGCCGTGCCACGTCTTCGACGGAGGCACCCATCGGACCACAATGATCGACGGAATAGCTGATCGGCATCGATCCGGTGGTCGGCACCAGGCCCCAGGTCGGCTTCAAGCCATAAATGCCGCACCAGCTTGACGGCGTGCGGATCGATCCACCCTGGTCGCCGCCAAGCGCCATCGGCACCTCGCCGGCCGCGACCAGCGCCGCACTTCCGCCGGACGAACCGCCGGCGCTGTGCGCAGGATTGTGCGGATTACGGATCACGCCGCCGGCGCAGGTGTGGCTGGCGCCGGAAAAACACAGATCCTCGCAGGCCGCCTTGCCCGCGATGGTGCCGCCCGCGTCCAGGACGCGCGTCACCACGGTGGCATCGAGTTCGGGAACATAACCCTCGAGCAGCACCGAACCGTTCATCATCGGCACACCGGCGACGCAGATGTTGTCCTTGATCGCGACCTTCTTGCCGCTCAAGAGGCCTTCGGCTGAGGTCTTGATATTCGTCTTCCAATACCAGGCGCCGTACGGATTTTCCGCTTGCGCGGGCCGGTAACCGGGCGAGCGCGGCGCGACCGGAGCCAGCGCCGGCGGGACCAGTTCGTCGAGCCGGCCATAGGAGACAAGCGGTCCCTTGAAGGCCAGCTGGAAGGCCGCGACCTCATCGGCGGTGAGAACGAGACCGAAATCGGATGCGAGGCTGTCGATCTGCTCCAACGTCGGAAGGCGTACACCCATGCTTCACCCACTTCTTGTCTCAGGTAACACAAACGAAAAAAGCCATCCGCGGCCCGAAAAGGCCCCGAATGGCATCCATGCCGCTGCTATCAATGCTCGCGTAGGCCAGCGTTGCAGAACGAAGTCTTTAAAGGTCTCACCCAGACGTCATCGGCTGCGTGAAAACTCGTTCGTCATGCACGCATTCACGTACGAAAGGGATTGTGTCTTAGCGTCGCCAGCCTTGTCAATCCGAAGCAGGCCGCTTTTTTATGCTGACGTAGCCCAAATGGCGCGCAGGGCCGATGGATGATCCCTTGGCGATACGGAGTGGACAGAGCGGCTTTCTTGCGATGAGATGATGGTCCGCGCAACTTCCGGGCTTGCCGATGAAAAAGCCGTCCATCCCGCTTGGCCTGGTGTTTTCCCAATCGGGACCCTACGCCATGATGGCAGGCGAGATGCGCAAGAGCGCGTTGATGGCGGTCGATGAGATCAACGAGAGCTCTGAGTTCGATTTTGTCTTTGCGCCGCATCTGCGCGATCCTGGCGGCATTGTCGCCGGCTACCACACGGCTTGCGCGGATTTGATCCGCGAAGAAGCGGTCGATCATATCGTCGGCTGCTACACCTCGGCCTCGCGCAAGCAGGTTATCCCCATCGTCGAACGGACCGAACGGCTGCTCTGGCATCCGGCACGATACGAAGGGTTCGAAAGCAGCGACAACGTCATCTATGTGGGGGCCGCACCCAACCAGCACCTCGTGCCGCTGGTACGGCATATGCTGGATCACATCTCCAGTGACGTGTTCTGCATCGGATCGAACTATGTCTGGACCTGGGAAATGAACCGCGTCATTCGCGAAATCGTGACCAGCGCAGGCGGCCGTATTCTTGCTGAACGTTTGCTGGAGCTCGGCGAGACCACGGTCGACCACATCGTCAAGGAAGTCATCGACCGAAAACCGCCGGTTGTGTTCAATACGCTTGTCGGTGAATCCAGCTACGCTTTCATGCGCGCCTTGCACGCGGCGGCGACGCGTGCCGGCCTCTCGATCCCAATGCTCAGCTGCAGCCTGTGCGAGCCCGAGCTCAAGCTGATCGGATCGGCGGCCTCGGACGGATGTATCACCTCATCTGCTTACTTCGAGAGCATCGAGGGGCTTGAAAATCGCGCTTTTGTCGCCCGGTGGAAGGCCCGCCACGGCGCGGACAGCAGCCTCTCCGTCGACGGACAGTCTACTTACGTCTGCGTCATGCTGCTTGCCCGCGCCATCCGCCGCGCGGGTTCGGCAGCCGTCGGCGCCGTGCGACGGGCCGCGGCAAATCATCGCTACGATTCCCCGCAGGGACCGGTTTGGGTCGATCCCGATAATAATCACTGCTTCCTCACACCGCGGCTCGCACGCTCCGCGCCGGGATGTCAGTTCAATATCTTCTGGGAAGCGGACGCCCCCGAGCGTCCCGATCCCTATCTTTCGAACCTCGATCTCGCAACGATTGGCACGAGGCCGGAAAAGAGCGATGATGCGATGACGAAGCGCTCAACCCATCTGCGTATCGTGAAATGACCAGGCCATCGCCTTTCTCCGTTCGCGGCCGTCGCGCTCTCATGGTGATGAGAGATGAGCGCGAAATCTCCATCGTGCGCCGCCAGCTCAGCCGCCTGGACATGACGATTTCAGAGCATGATCCGGCCGAGCCGCCGCCGCCGAACCAGGCCTTTGACGTCGTCCTGATGGATGCGGACAGCATTCCCATCAAGTCCGATCTGGCAACGGTGTGGAAAGGCAACGTGCCGATCATCGCGCTGATCGGAACGGAAACGCCCAGCCGCTTGAAGTGGCTGCTCGATCTGCGCCCGGCATCTTTTCTCATCAAGCCGCTGCGTTCGGCCGGACTTTACACCGCACTGGTGGTTGCGTTCGATTCAGCGCAACGACGAGTTGACGAAGCGGCCCACATGGAAAAGCTGGAGGACCGTATTCGATCCCGGCGCGTTGTGTTCGCCGCCGTGCTACAGATCATGCGCGGTCACGGCATGTCCGAGACGGATGCGTTTGCACTTATTCGACAGACCGCGATGCGGCATCGCACGACGATCGAGGTTTTGAGCGCGGAAATCATAGCAGCCGGTGGCATGCCGAACCGGACAACACGGACCGCGTGACAGTTGTCGGGTAGAATTTGGCCGCCATCGACGATAAGCGCCGGGGCTGTTACGAAGCCACCGCCGCACAGGCACACCGCCGCCGACATTGCGGTCCTGTGCCAGGAGAATGGGCTGCTCCGATCTAAGCCACCTCGCGCTTGGCCAAGGTCCGGTCGAGTGCGCCGGCAACGCGGACGCGGACGCGCAGCGAATTGCCAGGCAGGTAGGCGATCGGCATGTCCTCGACCTCGATGGTCTTCAGGCTGGCGGGATCGGCGCCGGCGGTGATCGCCTTGCGCTCGGCAATCTGCAGCGCCGCCGCGATGGCATCGTCGCGGCTGAGATCGCGGAACACCTGATCGGCCTCGCCGCTGACGCGCGCAATCGCGGCGCCGACGGCATTGGCGCAATCGCCGAACGGCACGCGGATGATCTCCGAAACACCGGCAAGTTGCTCCGGCACCAGGAAAGCGCCGCCGCCCACGGCAACCAGCGGCGCAGCGGCCGCCTCGGTCTTCATGCGGTCGATGTTTTCTTCCAGAAGCCTCATGGCATCGGCGAGCGCCGCGACGATCAAGTGCTTCGGGATCGGCGTTGTGCGGGAGCGGTCGCCGATGTCGAGCAGACCGGCGGCGACCGCGATATCGGTCGCGGTCAGCTGCGTGCCTCCGAACACCATCGCGTCCTCGGTCAGGCGGTAGCCGACGCTGAGCGGGCCAACTTTAGCGGAGACGGCATCGACATGACTGCCGCCGCCAAGCCCGATCGACAACAAGTCCGGCATCCGGAACAGCGTGCGCACGCCGCCGACCTCGACCACCGCATTGGCCTCGCGCGGAAATCCGTGGCGCAACTGGCCGATATCGCTGGTGGTGCCGCCGACATCCACCACCATGACGTCTTCGCGCCCGGATAGATGCGCCGCGCCACGCATCGAGTTGGTTGCACCGGAGGCAAAGCTCATCACCGGGAAGGCAATGGCGGTTTCGGCCTGCATCACGGTGCCGTCGTTCTGCGTCAGGAATAGCGGCGCGTCGATGCCGCTCTCGGCTATCGCCTTGCGGAAGGCGACCACCGTTTCGACCGCGAGGTCATGCAGCATGGCGTTGAGCAGGGCGGCGTTCTCGCGCTCGAGCAGGCCTATCCGCCCCAGATCGTGCGACATGGTGACCGCGACGTCCGGGCAGATTTCCCGGAGGATATCGCGTGCGGCGACCTCGCAACTTGGATCGAGCGGCGAGAAGATCGAGGACACCGCTACCGAGCGGAGCCCGAGATCGCGGATCCGCCGCGCCGCCGTGCGCATGCCGGCGGTATCGAACGGCATGATCGGCCGGCCGTCATAATCGTGGCCGCCTTCGAGCATGAACGTTTCGCCGTGCACGCGCTCGGCCAGGTCCTTCGGCCAGTCGCAGAATGGCGGCAGCGACGCGCTCACCGGCATGCCGATCCGGATCGCCGCGACCTTCATCAGGTGGCGGCGCTGCACCACGGCGTTGATGAAGTGGGTGGTGCCGATCACCACCGAATCGACCGGGCCCCGCGCTGCGGGATCGGCGCGCAGCGCCTTCAGGGCGTCGAGGATGCCGGAAGTCACATCCAGCGTGGTGGGGCGCTTGACGGCGAAGATCACCTTGTCGCCATCGAGCAGCACGGCGTCGGTGTTGGTACCGCCGACGTCGATTCCAATGCGTCGCATGACGTTACACTCCTGCGCCAGCGCGCTCGTCGAAAACTGAAAGGAAGTCGAGGTCGTAGCCGAAGGCGCGCGGGCCGACGAATTCGAGGCCGCGCGGGCTGGTCAGGACGGCAGGGGCCTTCAGCGCCACCACGGTGACGCGCTGGCCGTAACGGACGGTCTCGGTGCCAACCGCATGGCCGGAGAGAGTCTCAAGCACGCAGATCAGGTCCGGACACATGGCCACCGCGTCGCCCTCGCGCCAGGCGACGATCCACTCGTTCTGGAACGACAGATCGAGCCGGCTGCCACGGTCGGCGTCGATGCCCTCGACGGCGATGGAGCCGCGCAAAAAGCCCTCCGTGGTCCGGCGGGCGACGTCGACCACCTTGCCGGTAAACAACCGCTTGCCGCCTTCGCTGGCCAGCAAGGCTGCGATCGGATCGGTGTGCAGCCGGTTGGCTTCGCGCACCAGCCCGCCGATCCGGATCGCGGCGGTGGTCGTGAAATGAATGCCCCAATCCTTGACCTCGCGGCCGGTGCGCGGCGCCTTGCAGGTCGATGCGATCGAGCCCATCTCGACACAGATCTTGCGGCTCGTTCGCTCCATCCATTTCCAGCTTGGCACTTTCGTCACGATCGCCTCGATGCCGCGCGGATCGTACAGCGTGCAGGGATAGGGCCGCAGCCCGCCGATCGCTACCGAGGTCATCTGCGCTTCGGGGAAGGCGCGTCCCATGCAATCGGCGTCGACCACGGGGATGCCGAGATGGGCGGCCGCCATCAGCGCCTGGGTGCCGTTGCCGCCGCCGATCTCCACCGACATCACGGCGCGGAATTTGAAGCCGCCGAATTCCTGCTGCATCTCGACAGCGCGGGCGATGTTGCGGCTGTCGGCGAGGCGCTCCTGGCCGACCAGCGGCGCGCCCATGTTGGAAACCACCGCGACGTGGTCGTCGTCGTCGAGGTCGAGCGGCGACATCAGTTGCACGCGGTGACCCTGCGCGTAAAGCCGGCGGAGGTTGAGCAGGCCGAGATAGGGACTGCCGCCGCCGCCGGTGCCGAGGATCCAGGCGCCGACGGCGAGGGATTCGATATCTTCGGGTGTGATCTCGGTGAGAGGCGCCGCGCTCATGCCATCAGTTCCTCAATGACGCGCGCGGCGGCCGCGATGGCCAGGATCACCGGGCCGTTATAGGCCTGACGCACCCGCGCCTTGTTGGTGCTGGTGTAGCCCATGCAGTCCATCACCACGAGATCCGGGGACAGCTCCGCCATTTTTTGCGCGGCCGCATCGACGGCTTCGTCGTTTGATCCGGGTTGCATCGTCACGCCGACGACTTCGATATGCGCGCGCTCCCACTTCCGGGCGATCAATGCGGTCTGCGCCGGCAGCGGCGAGAAGATTCCGAGCCGCCCCTTGGGCAGCACGGCTTCGACCAGCTTGTGCAGCACGGCCGAGGGCAGAATCACCAGGCCCTCGGGCGCCAGGTTGGGAAACTTGCCGGTGCAGGCGAGCATGGCGATCTTCACGCCTTCGCTGGCGAACTTGTCGATCTGTATCGCCGCCCGCGCCTCGACCGCTTTCTTGCTGATGGTGACGCCATCGCCGTTCGGCAGCAGGGTAAACAAGGTGTCATAGCCGTCGACCGGCGGAATCGCGTCGATCTCGTCGCGCGTCATGCCGTCGAGCGCGCCGCGCAGGTCGATCTCCAGTCCGGGCGACAGCACAGCCGCGATTTCGTGGGCGACGGAAGGTCGCGGGCTCTGGCCGATCACGACCACGCCCATGCGTTGTTGCTGCATGCTGTCAGTCCCTCAAAATCACGATGTCGGATGGAGTCCAGCGCAGCGCCACCGCCGCGCCGGCCTGGAACAGCTCGTGCGAGCCGTTGTTGGGTTGCTGCGCCAGCAGGCGCCGGCCCGCGGCTGCGATGCGATACAGCACCGAACCGCCCTGAAAGTTCGCGCTCTCGACGATGCCATCGAGGTCGTGCCCGGCCTGCGCGTTCGGAGCGGCCAGCACGATCTTTTCCGGCCGCAGCGCGATCGATAGCGGGCCGGTTGTCCCGGGTTCTTCCGCCAGTTCGATCGACAGGGCGCGATCGACCTGCAACACGCATTTGCCGCCGTCGCGGATCACCTCGCCGCGGAACAGGTTGGTGTCGCCGATGAAGTCCGCGACAAAGCGCGTACCGGGCCGATCGTAGATGTCGGAGGGCGTGCCGATCTGCTCGACCTTGCCGGCGTTCATTACCGCGATCCGGTCGGACATCGCCAGCGCTTCTTCCTGGTCGTGGGTGACGAACACCATGGTCAGGCCGAGCTTGCGCTGCAGCTGCTTCAGCTCGAATTGCATCGACTGTCGCAGTTTCTTGTCGAGTGCGCCGAGCGGTTCGTCGCACAGCAGCACGCGCGGCTCGATGACGATGGCGCGCGCCAGAGCGACGCGCTGTTGCTGGCCGCCGGAGAGTTGCCCGGGACGGCGATCCTCGTAGCCGACCAGTTCGACCTGGGCCAGCGCGTCGGTCACCTTGCGGGCAATGGTGGCGCGATTCATGCCGCGCATGCGCAGCCCGAAGCCGACGTTTTCCCCGACCGAGCGGTGCGGGAACAGCGCATAGTTCTGGAACACCATGCCCATGTCGCGCTTGTGAGCGGGCACATGGGTGACATCGGCGCCGCCGACCTCGATGCTTCCTTGCGTTGGCGTCTCGAAGCCGGCGATCATCCGCAATGTCGTGGTCTTGCCGCAGCCCGACGGGCCGAGGAGCGAGAAAAATTCTCCCTCCCGGATGCTCATGTCCACCGCGTCGACGGCGCGGGCGTGGCCGTCATACGTCTTGGTGACGGCGATGATGTCGATCCCAGCGCTCATGCCCGGAAGATGCGGTTGACGCGGGCATCGATCTCGTCCTTGCGCGCATTGTACCACTTCCAGTCCGGCTGGATCAGCTTGGCGACCTTCTCCGGCGTCGTAAGCAGCTTGTCGTCGTACTTGTCCTCGAGCTTCACCTTGCTGTTGGCGGGCGAGTACCAGACCGACTCCGCGAGCGTCTTCTGCACGCTCGGCCTCAGCATGTAGTTCACATAGGCATTGGCGAGTTCGCGAACCTTGGTGCCCGGCGTCAGCGTCAGCACCTGTTCGAGTGCGATGACGCCCTCGGACGGCGTGATGAAGATGGTCGGCTGTTTCTGGCCATCATAGCGCAGGATGCCGGAATCGTGGATCACCGCGATGCCCACTTCGCCTGACAGGATCATCTTCTCCATCATGCCGGTGAAGTCGACGAGCTTCATCGGCTTGACCTTCTCCAGCGCCGCGTAGGCGGCGTCGAGGTCGGTCATGCCCTTGCCATAGAGCGCTCCGCTCATCATCAGGAATGCCTGTCCGAGGCTGTTCACCGGAATGACGTATCCGCCGCGCACGCCGTCATAGGCCCTGTCCCAGAGATCCTTCCAGGACGTGACCTTGCCGTAGCCCTTGTCGGTCCGCATGCCGAGGCCGATGGCGCTGGTGAAGATGCAGACGCCGACAATCTTGTCGCTGACGGCGTAGGGATAGACATCGGCGATATTCGGAACCTGCTTGGGATCGATCTTGGCCTCGACGATCCCCATCTCCAGAGCCGCCCACTGCTCGTTGGAGTTGGTGTGCAGCACATCGTAGACCGGGGCGGAGCGCGAGCTCGCCTGCAGCTTGGGCAGGAACGGCAAGGCGGTGTCGGTCTCCACCTTGCAATTGAATTCCTTCTCGAAGGCGGGGATCAGCTCGGTGGACATGGTTTGCCCCCACTTGCCGCCCCATCCGGTGATGCGCAGGGTTGCGGTGTCGGCGCGCGCAACATGGGGCGCGGCGATCACGCCGACACCGGCGGTTGCGGCCACGGCGAGAAACTGGCGACGGTTCACGGGCTTGCGGATGATGGTCACGGAACGATCCTCTCTCCAGGAATGACAGTCAAAGCTCGGCGAACGATCTGAGCCCGACGGTGCGGTCGAGCCCGATAACGACCAGCACGGCAAGCAGGATCGAGACCACCGAGGCGGCGCCGATCGTTCCGTCCAGATCGAATTTCAGATAGTTGAACAAGGTGATCGGCAGCGTCTCGTGGCCGGGTGAGACCAGGAACAGCGACACCGGGAATTGGTCGAAGGAGACGATGAAGGCGAACACCGCGCCGGCCATGACGCCTGGCTTGGTCAGCGGCAGCGTCACTTCAAAATAGGTGCGCAAGGCGCCGGCGCCGAGGTTGCGGGCGGCCTCTTCGAGGTGCGTGTCGAAATTCTGCAGCACCGCCAGTGTGGTGCGCACAACATAGGGGATCGACACCAGCGTGTGGCCGAGCACCAGACCCCACATTGGCCGGCCCACGTCCAGCAGCACGTAGGTCTGGAACAAGGCGAGGCCGGTCAGGATCGCCGGCAGCATCAGCGGCGACAGCATGATCGCGGTGATGATCCGCTTGCCGGGCAGGCCCCCGCGCACCAGGGCGAGCGCGGCGCTGGCGCCGAACAGGGTCGCTGAGATCGTCGTCATGACCGCGACCTCGAGACTGAGCTGCAAGGCGTTCATGAAATCGCGCGAGGCGAAGAACTTCTCGAACCAGCGCAGCGAAATGCCGACCGGCGGAAACTGGATATAGGGCGTCGGATTGAGCGCGAACACGAACACGATGGCGATCGGCGCCAGCAGGAACACCACCACCGCGACATTGAACGCGAGGTAGCAGAAGCGGCCAAGTCGCAACGCGAAGGGGGCTGAGGTCATCGGCGCCTCACTGCAGGTCACGCTGGCCAGAGATCATACCCAGCATGCGGTTATAGGCAATGATCAGGACCAGCGAGATTGTCAGCAACACCATGCCGAGCGCGGCGGCGAAGCCGACGTTGAAGCTCGACGATATCTGCTGATAGATCAGCATCGGCAGCGTCATGATCTGGAAGCCGCCCATCAGGATCGGCGTCACATAAGCGCTGATCGCCAGCGCAAACACCAGCAGCGACCCGGCCAGGATACCCGGCAGGCTGAGGGGCAGCGTCACTTCGAGGAACGCCCGCAACGGCGAGGCGCCGAGGTTCTGCGCTGCGTGTTCGAGCCGTTCGTCGATCCGCCCGATCACGCCGACCAGGGTCAGAACCATGTAGGGAATATAGATATGCGTGAGGCCGAGCACGATGCTGAACTCGTTGTACATCAGCGGCAGCGGCTTCGAGATCAGGCCGAGGCCGGCAAGGGTCTGGTTGATCGCGCCCTTGTCCGACAGCAGCGCCATCCAGGCAAAGGTGCGAACCACGATGCCGGTCAGCATCGGGGTCAGCACCGACATCATCAGCACTGCATGGGCGGTGCGGCCGCGGATCCTGGCCATCCAGTGCGCCAGCGGATAGCCGATCAGCAGGGCGGCCAGGGTGGTGAGCAGGCCGATGCGCAACGTGGTCCAGATCACCTCGAAGTAATACGAGTCGGATAGAATCCGCTGATAGTATTTGGTCGTGAAGGTGACATTCGGCTGCACCACCGGATTGCCGGAGAGCAGGCTGATCAGGGCCATCAGCCCCATCGGCAGGAAGAAGAACAGCGCGAACAACAGCGCGCTCGGCGCGATCAGCCAGGCGATCGGGGTGACACCGGTGCGAATTGCATTCATCGCGCTGCTGCCTTGCGCGGCGGCACGTCGTCGTCCAGCGCAAGCCACACCGGATCATCGAACAGCCGGCCGAGTTCCACCGCCATGGCGCGCAGTGTCTGCCACAGCCGCGCGCGCTCCTTGGCCGAGGTCAGCTGGCTCGGATAGGACAGCGCGACACCGATCGTTTCATTGGTGTCGCGGCTGCTGACCGCGAAACCGAGCGAACCCACACCCGGCAGCCATTCATCGCTCGCGGCCGAATAGCCGGTGCGGCGAATCCCGGCGATGCGCGTCATGAGTTCGGTGACATTGCGTGGCGCGGTCGGCGAGACGACCGGCAGCGGCTTCGGCAGGCCGGCGCGGATGTCCACATCGCTCAGGCGCGCCAGCATGGCCCGTCCGTTCGACGTCGCGAAGGCCGGCGTCCGCACGCCGGGCGGCGAGACGACCTGAAGCGGATTGGTGCCCGGGACGACGCGCAGCACGACCTGCTCGCAGCCGTCGAGCACCGCGATATAGCCGGTGTGGCCCGTCGTCGCGCAGACCGCGCGCAAATGATGTTCGGCGATGGCCACGAAGTCGTTCTGGGAGCGATGCAACCGGCCAAGTTCAAACACCAGCAGCCCCGGCCGGTAGCGGCGGGTCGTGGAATCCTGCTCGAGCAGTCTGCATTCCTTGAGCTGGCGCAGCAACCGCGAGGTCGAGCTCTTCGGCTTGCCGGTGAGCCGGATCACATCGGCATTGCTGATCTCCGGCTGCTGCGGAGAGAAGCAGCGCAGGATCTCTATGGCGTTGTCGAGGGCACTCATGGCTGACGCTGCTATCCCAACGGTCCCATAAAATGGAACCATGTTGTTGATTGTGGAACGGCGGCGTGAGGCCGTCAATCGGCAACGGCGCGGCAATTTTGGACAATCCGCGCTGAAAATTCGCGCAACTGACTGAAAATTGGATTGCCCGGCCTCGAACCTGATTGCCGGACGCCAGGCACAAACCCGAACCTGCCAATGAGGGCCGAAGATCGCATCGGCGCGCTCGAAGCGCTGCTGAATTAACGCTAGGACTAAAACAAAATAATATAACAATATCAATATATTATATTATTTCGTATGCAGTATACGAAAAATGATTGCTGGTGTTCGCCAAATGAACCAGACTTGGATTGCCGGTAATTGGAGAGAACAATGAGCAATACAGTCTCGGCCGTCGCAGCGACAGACGTAGCTAAACCAACCGGTGTTCGTTGGAAGATTTTCGTTCTGATGCTGTTTCTGATCTCGATCAACTATATCGACCGCGCGTCGCTCTCGGTCGCGATGCCACTGATCTCCAAGGAATTCGATCTCGATCCTGCGCTGCAGGGCTTGATTCTCAGCTCGTTCTTCTGGACCTACGCGTTGATGCAGGTTCCAGGCGGCATGCTTGCCGATCGTTTCAAACCGCGGATCGTGATCGCGTCGGCGACGATTTTCTGGGGTGGGTTCCAGGCGATAGCTGCGGTGGCCGCGAACTGGCCGGTGTTGCTGTTGACCCGGCTTGGACTGGGCGCGTCAGAAGCGCCGATCTATCCCGCGGGCGGGAAGCTCAATGCCATCTGGATGACGCAGACCGAGCGGGGGCGCGGAGCGACGCTGCTCGACGGTGGCGCGCCGCTTGGCGCGGCACTGGGCTCGATCGTGATCGCGTGGCTGATAGCAACCTTCAATTCCTGGCGCATCGCTTTCGTCATCGCCGGGGTCGGAACCATGCTGTGCGGACTGTTGGCCTGGTATTACATTCGAAACGCGCCTCGGCAACATCCATCGATCAACGAAGCGGAGGCGCGTTACATCGAACAGTCGCACGCGCTGGAAGATGCAGGCACGCCGGTGTCGCGCGGCGGAAGTTGGACGTCCTACTTCCGGTATCGTTCGGTCTGGTGCATGTGCCTCGGCTGGATGTTTTTCAACGTCACCTTTTATGGCCTGCTGACCTGGATGCCGACCTATCTGTTCAAGGTGCACAACTTTGACATCAAGACGTTGGGCGGTGCTTCCTTCATCATATTTTTCTCGGGCTTTGTCGGCGAGCTGGTCGGCGGCTGGATTGGTGACTTCTGGCGCAGCCGCGGAGGTACGCCAAACCTGGTATTCCGGACCTTGTTCGGCATTTCCGCCATATTGGCGACGATATCGATCTTCTTCGTGGCCTATGTGACAGATCCGGTCGCCGTCGTGGTGTTACTGTCCGCAACCCTGTTTTTTCTGCGCTGGTGCGGGATGTATTGGGCCATTCCCTCGGCGCTCGCGGGTCGCGAAAAATCCGGATTCCTCGGCGGGTGCATGAATCTCGGCGGCAACATTGCCGGCATCCTGACGCCGCTGATCGTTGGTTTCATCGTCCAGGCGACCGGTTCTTACTTCCTGGCGTTGATGTTCTTCGCCGCCGCCGGCGTTGCGCTGCTGATCTGTTCGACGTTGATCGATTACAGTCGCAAACTGCCGGTCTGAACACCGTATCGGTGGGGCGACAACGACCGCCCCACCTGGCCTATTGCGACAGTGAGGCTTTGAATTATGACGGACACGATTCGGCTCGGCATGCTGACCCCTTCGTCCAACACCGTGCTCGAGCCGATCACGAATGCGATGCTGGCCGGCATTGCGGATGTCTCGGTGCATTTCTCCCGCTTCAAGGTGACTGAAATCGCCTTGTCAGAAACTGCGCTGCGGCAATTCGACGATAGTGAAATCCTGCGGGCGGCAGAGCTTCTGGCGCATGCCAAAGTCGACATCATTGCCTGGAACGGAACATCGGCAAGCTGGCTGGGGTTCGAGCGGGACGAGCGCTTGTGCGAACGCATCACCGCGGCGACCGGCATCCGCGCGTGCACCACCGTGCTCGCCTATCGCGATCTGTTCCGGCGCCTCGGGATTGCGCGCATCGGACTGGTGACGCCCTATCGTAAGGAGGTCCAGGACAAGATCATTGCCAATTGGGGCTCCGAGGGATTGCAGTGTGTCGCGGAGCGGCACCTTTCGCTGCAGGACAATTTTTCATTTGCCGACGTGCCGGAAGCCGAGGTGGCCGGCCTGATCGGAGACGTCGTGCGGGAGGGCTGCGACGCCGTTGCCGTGGTCTGCACCAACATGCGCGGCGCCGGCGCTGCGCATCGCCTGGAACAGCAGCTCGGAGTCCCGGTATTTGATTCGATTGCGGTAACGCTGTGGGCATGCTTGATCGCGACCGGAATAGATTCGCGACGTATCCATGGCTGGGGGAGCTTGTTTGCGACGCCCGGCCTCGCTGGTCCCGCGAGCCCGCCGATGGATATTCTCCGGGATGCTGAAAGGCGCCACTTCTCATGAACCCTTCGAAATCGACCGCGATCGAGACCAAGGCCAAAACCCGGCCCAAGCGGCCACGGGATGTGGCGGCGCTTCCGCGACGGTCGCTGCGTGTGCCCCGAACCGGCCTCTATGAGCAGGCCGCGACACGGCTTCGTCTGTTGATCGTCCGCGGCGATCTCGCGCCCGGACAACAATTGCTTGAGGACGGTCTGTCCGACGCGCTCGGGGTCTCGCGGACTCCGTTGCGCGAAGCTCTGAAGCAATTGGCATCCGAAGGTCTGGTCGAGCTTCGCCTCAACCGAAGTGCCATCGTCGCGCCGCTGCGGCATGACGAATTGACTGAACTGTTCGAGGCGCTGAGCGGCATCGAAAGATGCGCCGCGGAACTCGCCGCAACACGGATGGGACCGCGCGATCTGGAGCAGCTCGAAGCACTGCAGGCCAGCATCGAATGGCATCACGGCCGCGGCGAAATGCGCCACTACTTCGAGATCAACCAGCAAATTCACCGCGCCATCGTCGGTTTTGCCCGCAACGGCGTGCTGAAGGCCACGCATGACGCGTTGCTGCCGCGTGCGGAGCGCGCGCGCTTCTTCGGCCTCTCGGTGCTGGGACGATGGGATGAATCGGTACGCGATCATCAGGAGATTTTGGCGGCACTCAAGGCTTGCGACGCGAACCGTGCTGGGCAATTGCTTGGGCACCATGTCCGCCGCACCGGTGAGGTCGTGGCCGGCATGCTGCCTGCGCAGGCGGACAAGGCGGGTGCAGCGAAACTACGGCGCAATGTCCGAGCCACAATGACGAGAAAGGCCGGTCCGTGAAAATCCTGCTGCTCAATCCCAACACCACCCGCGCCGTGACCGATCTGCTCTATACCGCCGGCACAAAGGTCACCTCGCCGGGGACCGAACTGGTTGCGGCGACCGCTGAGCGCGGCGTGCCCTATATCGCCACCCGGGCTGAAGCACAGATTGGCGGCGCGATTGCGCTCGAAATGCTCGCTACGGCCGGTTCCAGCGTCGATGCCGCGATCATCGCCGCGTTTGGAGATCCCGGCCTGTTCGGGGCGCGAGAGTTGTTCGATATTCCGATCGTCGGCCTTGCCGAAGCGGCAATGCTGACCGCCTGTATGCTGGGCCGGCGGTTTTCGATTGTGACGTTCGCTCGCGCGCTCGCGCCCTGGTATCAGGAATGCGTCACCATGCATGGGCTCGATGCTCGCTGCGCTGGCATACGCACGCTCGATGGCACGTTCCAGTCCATTTCCAATGTCCAGGCCGAGAAAGAGGACATGCTGGTTTCACTGGCGAACCGCGCGGTCGAACAGGACGATGCCGATGTCGTCATTTTGTCCGGCGCGCCGCTGGCGGGCCTCGCAGACAAGGTCCGTGATCGAATTCCGGTCCCGGTGGTCGATCCGACCGCCGCCGCCGTGCGGCAGGCTGAGACGCTCGTCACCCTCAAGCCGCGCAAGGCCACCGCCGGGACGTTTCGTCGTCCGGATCCGAAACCAACGATCGGGCTGGCGGAGCCACTGGCCGCGGTCATTGAGCACAGGCTGTCCGCTGACGCGAAAGGAGGGTCACTCTAATGCCGTTCGACACCATCATTCGCGGCGGCACGATTGCAACCGCCGCCGATACGTTCGCGTGCGACATCGCCATCCGTGACGGTCGAATCGTGGCGCTTGGCCACGATCTCGGGGCGGCGGAAACCATTATTGACGCCACCGACCGGCTGGTCTTGCCGGGCGGCATCGACAGCCATGTTCACTTCGCCCAGCCTTCGGGCGACGGCATCGTCATGGCCGACGGCTTTGCCACAGGCACGCGTTCGGCGGCATTCGGCGGCAACACCACGGTGCTGCCGTTTTGTCTCCAGCAGAAAGGCCAAACGCTCCGCGAGGCGTTGCGCAATTACCACGCGCAGGCGGACGGCGAATGTCATGTCGACGTTGCCTTTCACCTCATCGTCACCGATCCGACGGATCAGGTGCTCGGGCAGGAACTGCCGGCGCTGGTGCGGGACGGCTACGTCTCGCTCAAGGTATTCATGACTTATGAAGGCATGGCGCTCTCGGACCGCGAGCTTCTCGAAACGATGGCGGTCGCGCGCGAGACCGGCGCGGTGCTGATGGTGCATGCGGAGAATTTCGATGCCATCCGCTTCCTCACCGATCGCCTCGAACGTGCCGGCAACACCGCGCCGCGCTTTCATGCGACCTCGCGGCCGATCCCGGTCGAGCGTGAGGCCACGCATCGCGCCATTTCGCTTTCCGAACTGATCGACGTGCCGATCATGATCGTGCACGTATCGAACCGCGGGGCGATGGAAGAAATCCGGCGCGCCCAGCAACGCGGCCTCAACGTGATGGGCGAGACCTGTCCGCAATACCTGGTTCTGACGGAGAAAGACCTCGATCAGCTGAACATGGAAGGCAGCAAATACGTATGCTCGCCGCCGCCACGCGACGTCGCCAGCCAGCAGGCGTGTTGGGAAGGCCTGCAACAGAACGTGTTCTCGGTCTTCTCTTCGGACCATTGTCCGTTCCGCTACGACGATCCGCACGGCAAGCTCGCACCCAAAGGCCGCACCAGTTTTCGCTGGGTGCCGAACGGAATTCCCGGCGTGGCGACACGTCTTCCGATCCTGTTCTCGGAAGGCGTCGTGAAGGGCCGAATTGACCTCAACGCTTTCGTCGCGCTTACCGCGACCAATCACGCCAAAATCTATGGTCTCTATCCTCGCAAGGGAACGATCGCGGTGGGATCGGACGCGGACATCGCACTATGGGATCCGAAACGAAAGGTCACGATCCGCCACGACCTCCTCCATGACGGTTCGGACTATACACCGTATGAAGGACTCGAAGTGACGGGCTGGCCGGTCCTGACCATGGTCCGCGGACGCGTCGTGATCGATGACGGCGTTCTCGTCGGCGCAAAAGGCCATGGCACTTATTTGCAGCGGACCAGACCGCCGAGCCGCCCCGACCCTGCGCAACGATAAACCAAGCCATAGCTGGATGGAGACCAACATGCCTTACGCGACGACGGACGACGGAGTGCGCCTGTATTTCGAGGAAACCGGATCGGGCCGTCCCCTGATCCTGGTTCATGAATTCGCCGGCGATTTGCGCAGCTACGAGCAGCAGATGCGCCATTTCGGAAAGCGCTATCGCGCCATCGCCTTCAACGCACGTGGCTTCCCGCCGTCCGACGTGCCGGAACACCTCTCCTCCTATTCGCAGGCGCGCGCCGCCGATGACATCCTCGCTGTGCTCGATCACCTCGGCGAGTCGCAGGCGCATGTTATCGGACTGTCGATGGGTGGATTTGCGACACTCCATTTCGGTCTGCGCCATCCGCAGCGGGCGCGGTCACTGTGCATCGGCGGCTGCGGTTATGGCGCAGAACTCGACAAGCGCGACACCTTCCGGGCCGAAACCGACGTGATCGCCGGCGTCATTCGGAGCGAGGGCATGCCGGCATTCGCCGAACGCTACGCTTATGGCCCTACCCGCGTTCAGCATGAAAACAAGGATCCGCGCGGCCACGCCGAATTCAAAGCGATGCTCGCCGGCCATTCCGCGGTCGGATCGGCCAACACCCAGCAGGGCGTTCAGAAGGAGCGACCATCGCTTTACATGCTGGTCGAAGAAATGCGGCGCATTACCGCGCCGACGCTTATCATCACCGGCGATGAAGACTGGCCGTGCCTTTTGCCGGGCATCCTCATGAAGCAAAGCATTCCCTCGGCAGCCCTCGTGGTGATGCCGAATGCCGGTCACGCGATCAATATTGAAGAGCCCGACGAATACAATCGGATCGTCGGCGATTTTCTTTCTCAGGTCGAGAGCGGGCGCTGGCCGAGCCGCGATCCTCGCGCCGTCAGCGCTTCCATCACGGGAATGCAGAAGGGATAGCGTCGCCTCCCTCTTCAACGAACTTAGGAGCGTTTTGGATGCCGCGGCAGCACAGCGATGGCGGCCGAACGCCACAACGGCCGTCCACAGCGACCAGCAAATCCCTCAAGGAGCGAGTCGGGGCGCTTAAGAACCTGCGTCCCTTCATTGTCATGGTCTGGCGCACCAGTCCACAATTGACGGCAGCGTCGCTTGGGTTGCGGCTGTTGCGGGCGCTACTTCCAGTCATCACCCTCTTTGTCGGCAAACTGATCATTGATCAAGTGGTGCTGTTGGTGCAGACGCCGCATAAACCCGAGACGCTCCGGCAGTGGCTGGACAGCGGCCTCCTCGACTGGCTGGGACTCCTAATAATTGCCGAATTCGCGCTGGCGGTGTCAGCGGACATTCTCGGACGCATCGTGTCATTGCTCGACAGTCTGCTTTCGGAACGCGTGACGAATTCCTCAAGCGTCCGATTGATGGAGCACGCAGCTACGCTCGATCTGGAAGATTTCGAGGACTCCGAATTTCAGGACCAGCTTGAACGCGCGCGTCGACAGACCAGCGGAAGAATGACGCTGATGGGCCAACTACTCGGTCAAGCGCAGGACATTGTCACGGTAGCAAGTTTTGTCGCCGGATTCATTTTCTATGCGCCTTGGCTTATTGCCCTGTTACTCCTGGCCTTGATCCCGGCATTCCTCGGCGAGGCGCATTTTAATGCGCAAAGCTATTCGCTTGATTTCGTTCGCACGCCGGAGCGACGCGAGCTTGACTACGTAAGGCAGACCGCCGCCAGCGTCGAAACCGCCAAAGAAGTGAAAATCTTCGGCCTCAACGGCTTCCTGATTGATCGTTACGTCCGCCTTGCTACCGATTTTTACGCGGCAAATCGCAGGCTGGCGATCCGGCGCGCCGGCTGGGGCGGCCTGTTCACGGCGATCGGCACCGTCGGCTACTATCTGGCCTACGCGTATATCGCGTGGCGCACGCTGGCGGGCGAGTTTTCGATCGGCGACCTCACGTTTCTGGCGGGTTCCTTCAGGCGTCTGCGCACCCTTTTCGAAGGACTTCTGACCAGCTTCTCGACGACGGCTGGTCAGGCGCTCTACCTCAACGACCTATTCTCCTTCTTTGAGGTCAGGCCGGAAATTCTGTCGCCGGACAATCCGCGCCCCTTCCCGCAGCCGATTCGTCGAGGCTTCGTTTTTGAAGATGTCGGATTCAGCTATCCCGACGCCGAGCGGTGGGCGGTGCGACACCTTAGCTTCACGTTGCACGCCGGCGAAGTACTCGCGCTGGTCGGAGAAAATGGCGCAGGAAAGACCACCCTGGTCAAACTTCTCACGCGTCTCTACGATCCGGACGAAGGCCGCATCCTGCTCGATGGCCACGACCTGCGCGAATACGATCTCAACGCGTTGCGCGGGAATATGGGCGTCATTTTCCAGGATTTTGTTCGCTACAATCTCAGCGCTCGCGACAACATCGCGGTGGGTAAGATTGCCGCCCGCGGCGACCACGCCCGCATCGAACGCGCGGCGAGGCGCAGCCAAGCCGACGAGGTGATCATGAGACTGCCGACCGGCTATCAGCAGATGATCGGCAAACGGTTCAAGAACGGAATAGAGCTTTCCGGTGGCGAGTGGCAAAAAATCGCGATCGCCCGCGCCTATATGCGCGAAGCGGCGGTACTGATCCTCGACGAACCGACGGCGGCGTTGGACGCTCGCGCCGAGTTTGAAGTCTTCAAGCGCTTCAAGGAACTCAGTGAAGGTAAGACGGCCGTCCTTATTTCGCATCGTTTTTCCAGTGTCCGCATGGCCGACCGCATTCCGTCCTCGCCGACGGCATGGTCGAAGCCGCTGGCACACATGATCAGCTGATGGCACAACCGGGCCGCTATTCGGAACTCTTCGAATTGCAGGCTGCCGGCTATCGATAGTTCCCTCCCTGCGTGCCCGATGCCAATCTGCCAACTGGAAGCCGCCCGGGGGTGAAACTAGCCTGCTTGTAGCGAATGTCCGCTTTGCGCCGCCAAAACCGGTCCTTGGCGAGGCAGATCCATGTCGCCGGAGCGCGCCACGTGGATGGACGTGACTACGGGACTCCCGGTCCTCGAAGCATGTTCGCTCTTGTGAATGGCGTGCGCACCGCGTTGGTCGCAGGCACGGTCAGCATCGCATTATCGGCAGCGCACTCTTGACCTGGAACGTCGTTCGCAGCGGCGTTGCGGAAATGGCTGCATCGCTCATGACTGCGTGTTCGAGCGCTGCGTGGCCAGCGTCGCGCCGCTGAGGCTCGGGACGACGACAAGGCGGTTGATCTCCCCGTCGTTGAAGGCTTTGAGGAATCGATCATAGTCTCTGATCGAGACGCAGCCGTTCGAATCGCCGTTGGGGCCGAGCATGTAGCTATGCGCGAGCAGCCCGGAACGCCCGTTCGTGGTGCTGCCGTCGGCGGGGATCATGCGCAGCGCCTGCACACCGTGAAACAGCCGTTCGCGCGGCTTCAGCTCATAGGTGGCCGGCGGGGTCGCGCCGATGTTCGGCAAGCTAACATGCTCGGGATCGTCCTTCAGGCTGCCTATTCCCGAGTGCGCCTCCAAGCTCAAGCCGTTCGGCAGGTAAACTGCGTGCGCCGAGATGTCGTAAACCGCGGTGAGACTGTCGTAGCCGAGAGACGCCAGATCCGGTCCCTGGCGAAACAGCCCGCCGTCCGGCGTGAGCGAGGCCAGCGTAACGCGTCCCGGCAGCAGATCGGACAGCTTTTTCAGCAGCGTCCGATCGTCGGGCCGGGTCGCGTTGTCAGCCTGAGCCAAGGTCGATGCGGGCGTCGATTCCAGGTCTGCCGTGGCGGGCCGAGACCTTGGCAAGGGAATACCGGCCGGGGCCGGCGGCTTGCGCTCATCGGCCTTGGCCTCAACGGTCTTGCCCTCATCAAGGCTGACCTGATCGACAAAGGCGGTACGCCAGTTCCCGGACATCAACTGTCGGGCAAGCATGCCCCTGGCGACGCGGAACTTCAACTCGACGGCAGCCAGGGCAGAGCGGTCCAGCGGCTGCAAGGCAAGATCGCCGGCTGGCGATTCGGGCGTTGAGAGCGGAGAAAAACGATCGTCGAAGGAGATGCGATCCGGGTCTCGCGGTAATGCCGCCGATGCCAGCGCCGTGGCTTGATCGGAATCGGAAATCCAGGCCGCCGCGCCGAGTACCAAGGCGAGGGCGGCAAAAGCCAGCGCGGCCGTCTCGGACCACCCCATGCGGCGGCGCGACAGCAGCCCGTCGGCGATTGCTGCATCGAAAGCCATCAAGTCCCCAAAGTCACTGACCCCAATTCCACCTCGCCGGGCGCCTACCCCTGCGAGGGTTCGTCGACTAGCCGGGCGCCATTTAGAGCCAAAAGTGAGGCATATTCGAGACAAACGACGGTATCGGACCGTGTCCAATCATTGGAGGGCGTTTTTTTCCGACCCGCCGATCGTCTGCAATTGGTACCTTTGAGACATGCCGACTGAAGCAAGAATGCGCCAACAACTTCAAACACGCAGGATACGTACCATTTTAGCCCGTCGAACGGTCTAGAGCAGGATGACTTTTCTTCGAATCGTCATCCTGCTCTATCCTTTTGTTTAACATGATCTTTTTCGGAAAACCGGTACCCACCCATCGGGTCGCAGCCCAAGGGCATGCTTTTCCGGATCATGCTTCTAGTAGCCCAGCGCCAGTCCGGTGCCACCACGCGGATCGTTCGCACCATAGAATCTGTTTCGAGCGACCGCCGTTCCCCCAAGACTCGGCGCGCCGACAATGATCGCGGCTACGTGGTTGACCGGCTGCGAATTATCGAACCGATGCCCCATGCTCTCCAGCACTCTGCGGGTGTCAGGCGAAAGTGCGTACCGCTCTATCTTTGTCACATCCGGCAGCCACTGATTATGGATGCGAGGGGCATCGACGGCTTCCTGAATGTTCATCTGGAAATCAACGACGTTCAGGATTGTTTGCAGGACAGTCGTGATGATACGACTTCCGCCCGGAGTGCCGAGAATGAGGACAGGCTTATTGTCCCTCGTGACGATCGTTGGGCTCATCGAACTTAGGGGGGTCTTGCCCGGCGCGATGGCATTCGCGTCTCCCTGGACAAATCCGTAAATGTTGGCGACACCTACGTTTGGCGTGAAATCGTCCATTTCGTCGTTCAGCAACACACCTGTACCGGTGGCAACGACGCGGGCTCCGAACCAGTCATTAAGCGTATACGTCACCGAAACTGCATTGCCGGCATTATCGATGATCGAGAAGTGCGTTGTGTTGCTACCTTCGTGAGGCGCAACACCTTGCCCTATATCGCTGGAGATTCCGGCCCTATCCGGCTTTATTTCGTCTCGGATTTTTGCAGCGTAATTCTTGTCGATCAGCTTCCGGACCGGATTGCTGACGAAATCCGGATCACCAAGAAGACGCCTGTCGACATAGGCGTGACGCATCGCCTCAATTTCGTAATGCAGCGCCTGCGCAGATCCCCAGCCCAGCTCCCGGAGTGGATATCCCTCCAAAATGTTCAGCATCTCGCAGATGGCAACACCGCCTGCACTCGGCGGAGGCGCCGAGATCACATGATAGGCTCGATAATCGCACTCAATGGGTGGGAGCTCTCGGGTCTTGTAGCGATTTAGATCTTCTTGATCGATGATTCCGCCGCCTACCCTGCTCGCCTTGACGATTGCCGCCCCCGTCTTGCCCCTATAGAAGCCGTCAACGCCCCGCTTTCTGATCGAACGTAACGTACCTGCAAGATCACGCTGCACCAGCCTTTGACCAGCTACAAAAGGCAGTCCTTTGTTGAGAAAAATCTCGGCGGCAGCTGGAAGTCTTCTGAAATCCTCGGTCGCTGACGCGAGCATGTCGACGTCGCCTTGCTCCAGGGTGAATCCATCCTCGGCCAGCTCGATCGCCGGCTCGATCAACGCTGCCCGCGTCATGGTCCCGTATTTTTTCCGCGCATACTCCAAACCCGACACGGTACCGGGGACGCCAACTGCCAGCCAGCCGAGCGTACTCAGGCCTTTGGTGACGTTTCCGTCCTTGTCCAGGTACATGTCCCGGCTCGCTGCACGGGGAGCCTTCTCTCGAAAATCGAGGAAGGTCTTTCGTCCATCGGCAAGCCATATCGTCATGAAACCGCCGCCACCCAAATTGCCGGCGGCCGGATAGACCACGGCCAGGGCATATCCTACCGCGACAGCAGCGTCTATCGCACTGCCGCCGCGCTTGAGAATGTCGACGCCAACCTGGGTCGCGAGGTGCTGTGCACTGACCACCATGCCCTTTTCAGCGGCCACCGGCGTCGCCGAGGCAGCGTTGGCGGCCGAAACCACAAGCAGTGACCAAAAGAAGGCAACCAGTATGTAGGTCCCCGTCAACGTTCCAAAGATGATGTCAAATCGACCTGACCGAATTTTCAATTCGCCGCTTGAAACTAGCAAAGACATGAAAATCCTCTCTCCTTTCAGTGTCGCCCGGCGGCCGCTCCCTGCCACCGAATTTTACTCCAGGGATGTTCTTCAGCAGGTTATCCTGTTGGGAACAAGAACCGTCGGGGCCAACGGCGGGTCGCAAAATTGGATTCAATTCCGCTGACTTGTCCCGGCTAATTCGGTATCCTGCAATTGGGGCCGCCGACGGGGTCGGATGCAGGTTCCGGGCACTTTAGCAGGGTTAGGTCAAAATGCTTCTTGCGCGCCGTTTTGCTGCCGCTGCGATGGCATTCTTGCTGATCGCAGACGGATTTTTCGTCCTGCTTTTCTCAATGGTCGAATCCCCGGCCGCAGCGGCATCCGTCTGCGCGAACGCCGCCGAGATTACCGTCCTGCCGTCGCCGATGGCGCCCTGGACCGGCGCGCCGCTGCGCGTCATGGTCGTCGCCGAGATGCCGGTCGAGGGCGTGCTGTCGCTGATCGCGCCCGATGGAAGCGTCGCGGTCAAGTCGTCCGACCGGCACGGCGGGCCGCCTTATTCCTGGTTCGCCGAGATCGCAGCTCCAGCCGCCGGCACCTGGCACGCGAAGCTGGAGCGCGACCGTACGTCGGCGGATTGCAGCCCGGTCACCCGCGACATCGCCGTCAGCGCGCGCAAGCCGGGGCCTTTGCGTACGCCGGCGGGAAGCATCTGGCAGGTGCGCAATAGCTGGAATAGCACGAACGAAGCCCTGTTCTCGGCATGGATCGCGAAGCTGTTCGACGCGCCGCCCGACCAGGATCTGAACTGGAAAGTCTGGTACGAAGTGCTGCGCGACCAATCCCGTAATTTCCTGTTCAACTATCTGGGTCGCAACGAAGACATGACGCAAACCGGCAGTCGCCCCGACTGCGCCGACTTCGTCTACTTCCTGCGCGCCTATTTTGCATTCAAGATGGGGCTGCCGTTCGGCTATTCAAATTGCTCGCGCGGCTTCGGCGGTAAGCCGCCGAAGTGCTACCAGTGGTTCGACGTCGAGCATCCCGAGGTCACGCGTCCGCCTCCGCCGCCCGAACAGGAGGTCGCGTCGGCAACTCCCGTTCCACCACCCGAGCAGACTCCGAGCCTGCAGGGTCTGTTTGCCCGGTCGCAGACGCCAGTCGAGCCGCCCGCAACTCCGCCTGCGAATCCACTTCCGCCGAAGCCGAAGCGCCCGACGAATTTTAGCGAATATTTGCGCGACGTCGGCGATGTCGTCCAAACCGGAGCCGTGCGCGCGGGCGACGACAACGCCGATTTCTACACCGTGCCGCTGACGCAGCAGGCGCTGCGCCCCGGGGCGGTGTACGCCGACCCCTACGGCCATGTGCTGATGCTGGTGCGTCGCGTGCCGGAAGCGAACGGCACGCCGGGTGTCTTCCTGGCCGTCGACGCGGAGCCCGACGGATCGATCACGCGGAAGCGTTTCTGGCGCGGCAACTTCCTGTTCGTGCACGAACCCTCGCTCGGCAGCCCCGGCTTCAAGCATTTCCGCCCGATCATGCGCGAAAAGAACGGTCCGTTGCGGCGGCTGAGCAACGCCGAAATCGGCAAGAATCCGCAATACGGCGATTTTTCACCCGAGCAGTCGCAAATGAGCGTCGAGGATTTCTACGATCGCATGGATGACGTCATGTCGCCCGAGCCGCTCGATCCGCTGCGCGCGATGACAGACGCCATCACGAGCCTCCACGAGCAGGTCAAGGTGCGGGTCACGTCGGTGGAAAACGGACGGAAGTATCAGGCCAAGCAGACCGGCGATACATCCATGCCGGATGGCGCTTCGATCTTCGAGACCACCGGCGCCTGGGAGGATTACTCGACCCCGGCGCGCGATTTTCGTCTGTTGATCGCTATCGATGTGGTGCGGGGATTTCCCGATCGCTTTGCGCGTCGGTCGGATCGGTACGCGATACCGGCCGGCAAAAGCGTAGCGGACATGAAGAATGAATTGCAGGGCGTGCTGGATTCGGAACTTGCCTCTCGCAAAATATCCTATACCCGCAGCGACGGCTCGCCGTGGACGCTATCGGTCAAGGATGTGGTCGATCGGGCAGTGGATTTCGAGATGGCCTACAACCCCAACGACTGCGTGGAGCTCCGGTGGGGGGCGCCCGAGAACAGCGAAGAGGCCTCGACCTGCAAGCGTCATGCGCCGCCGGCGCAGCGCGCGAAGATGTCGGAATACCGCACCTGGTTCCGTGACCGGCATTGGCCGACGCACGTCTAATGGTCCGCGCTTGCTGATAGACTCCACCCTGTCGCGCCGAACTTCGAGTGGCGGCGGATTGCCGTGGGCCCTCTCAACGATGCAGAAGAATTGTTGGGCTAAGTTTCGCATGCTGGCGACAAGTTCAATGTCTTAAGTAGGTTGTCGAAGATATTTGGCCGACAGACCTTGGGCGCAATGGTCGCCTTTGAGCGCTCGGTATTTGCGGTTTTCTTGGAAGCTGTGTGCTTGGGCCTCGGTTTGGGCAACATGACAACGACTGCGCCGCGCCTATGCTGATCGACGATCTTCGGGACCTCTTGTGGAATGATGGCTGTTGAATCCGGCGGAGGCATTCGTTCGACAGAGGAAACCCGCTGAGCTGGTGTGTCATATTGCGCGTATGGAATTTCGAGCCGGTCTGCCTTCGTCAGGGTATCGCGTGAAGCGCTTAACCCAACGGTCGATTGAGCGAGCGGCTCATTGACAGCTTTTCCAGTGCGCGGTGGAGCCTCGAGCTCCATAGCAACCAGTGTACAGAGACCAACGAGGATGAGAGCCGCTCTCATCACGATCTCACTCTTTCCGAACGAGGATCCTCGACCAAAGCCAGCCGGGAACAACCTCCCTAAATCCGAGAACAATTCCTAGGATCCAATAAGGCGGCTTAGCGGCAGAAGTGAACAGTTGTGGGAGAAGATTGGCGAAAGGGTTAACGCAGGTGATGCGAGGCTGGCCTGCTCGACCTGGTCAAGTGCAACCATTCATATCCAGACGCCAGCTGGTTCGGGTCCGCTGAGAGAAACTCCCCGCGCGGGCCGCTAACCGCCGAAAAGGATCCTCCTCGCCGCGCGAAGGTGCGGCTTGTCGATCATTTTTCCGTCGAGACGCAGCGTGCCGAGATCCGGACTGGCCGCGAAGGCTGCAATCACTTTCTCCGCCCACGCGCGTTCCTGCGCGCTCGGCTCGAAGGCGGCATTGACGATGTCGACATGTTTGGGATGAATGAGAGCCTTGGCCGAAAAGCCGTCGCGCCTGGCAATTCGTGTCTCGAGCTCGAGCCCGGCCAGATTTTCGATGTCCGTGTAGACCGTATCGATCGCCGTCACATCGGCAGCCGCCGCTCCCATCAGGCACAGGTCGCGCGCAAGCCGGTAGGGGCTGTGGAATGTTCCGGCCTGGCCGTTTTCGGTAGCCCCCAGTGACGCAGCCAGATCCTCGGCGCCCCACATCAAACCTTCGAGGCGAGGAGAACTGTCCTTGTAGGTTCCAAGGCCGAAGATCGATCCCGCCGTTTCGGTCGCGACAACGACGATCCGTGTCGAGCCCGGCTGCGAGCCGGCCGCCGCTTCAAACGCGTCCAGCCAAAGCGCCAGCCGGCGGACATCGTCGCCCGATCGCGACTTCGGCAACACGATGCCATCCGGCGCGGCCGGCATGATCGCCGCGAGGTCGCGAAGCGTCATATCGGTATCGAGTGCATTGACCCTTACGTAAAGACCGGGACCGTTGCGACCGCCGCTCAGCATGGCCCGGGTCAAACCACGCGCCTCTTCCTTCTTGTCGGGAACGACGGAGTCCTCGAGATCGAGGATCAACGCGCTGGCCTTGCTTTGCGAGGCCTTTTCGAACTTCCGCGGACTGTCGCCCGGGACAAACAACATCGATCGCATCAGGCGGGCTTCCTGTGCATCAGCGCCATCCGGCGGCATTTTCCGACGGTCTCGCCGTTCTGATTGAGCGCCTGATGCTCGAACTCGACGATCCCGGCCTTCGGCCGCGATTTGGAATCGCGCATCGAAATCACCTTCGTCGTGGCGCGCAGCGTATCACCATGGAAAACGGGTTTTGGGAACACAACGTCTGTCATCCCGAGGTTGGCCACGGTTGTACCGAGCGTTGTGTCATAAACGGTCATTCCGATCATGATACCCAGCGTATAGAGGCTGTTGAAGATACGCTGCCCGAATTCCGTCGATGCGGCGAAATGGGCATCGATATGCAGCGGCTGCGGATTCAGCGTCAGCAGACTGAACATCGTGTTGTCCATTTCTGTCACCGTTCGGGTAAGGGGGTGCTTGAATTCCTGCCCGACCTTGAAGTCCTCGAAATATAACCCTGCCATGATGATCCTCCTCTCTATCCTGCCGATATGCCGCCATTGATACTGATGACCTGTCCCGTGACTTTGGCTGCATCCTTTCCGACCAGGAACTGAATGGCCGCCGCGACGTCATCCGCATCGACCGCGCCAAGGTGGGCCGCCTGCAGCGCCTTGGCGAAAAGCTTTGAACTGAACGCGTTCGACATGATGCGGTCATGCGTCAGCGTTTCCCGAACCAGCGAGGGCGTCACGACGTTGACCCGGATCTTGCGGCGCTTGGCTTCCATCGCCAGCGTGCGCGAGAACATCGAAATGCCCGCCATGGCGGCGCCGATCACGGATTCGCCGGGGGTCGGCACTTTCCCCGCGTCCGAGGCGACGTTCACGATGGCTGCTCCATCGGCGAGATTGGGCAGAGCAAGCAGACAGCAATAAATCGTGGAGATCAACCAGTGCTGAATCACGCGATCGACGATCGCGGGGGTATTTTCATGAAACAGGGTTGGAATGAACTCGCCCCCGGCCGAATTTACAAGGACATCGATCGGCGCGCCAAAGCCGTCCATCGCGGCCTTGAAAAGACTGGAGACACCGTCCTGGGTGGAAACGTCTGCGGCGATGAAGCGAACGTTGGCGTCCGGCCTTCGCTCCAGGATCGCTGCGCGGGCCTGCGCGCCGCGTTCGCCGTTGCGACCATTGATGACGATGGCACTGCGACTTTCCGCGAGGCGATGCGCGGTGGCGAGCCCGATACCGGACGTGCCGCCTGTAATAAGAACCCGCTTCATCATGATCAGCTCTTATGTGTTCGGCTCGATCAGGATCAGTCGCGTCCCGGCCTGCACTGTCTCGCCGGCCACGCATGCGACGTCCTTCACGGTTCCCCCGACGTCTGCTTCCAGGGAGATGAACAGCTTCATCGATTCGAGGACCGCAACGACTTGCCGGGCCTCGACTTGATCACCGACCGCAGCCTTGACCTCGGCAACGATGCCGGGCATCGGGCTCAGGATCGCCCCGGATTTTGGGCCTCCCCCCTTTGCGGCGGTCTTTTCGGTTTCGGTGGATACGGTGAAGGAATAGCGTTCTTCGCCGATCGCAATCGCCAGGTTCGGGCCATCCATCAGGAATGTCGCCTGGATGACGCGTCCATCCAGCGCGATTTCAAGCAGGCTCCCCTCTCTCCTGACGTCGAGTTCGAGCACCTTTTCATTCCCGGTCGCGCGATATCGGCCGTGGCCAAGCGCCTCGATCATCAGCGGGTGATCCGCCTGCTCCTCCCGCACGACGACCCGGCTCGCAGCGAGGCCCCCGGCCGGACCAAGCACGCGGAACCCGGCAAGCCGCCGCCATACCGATGGCGCGCCCTCTTGAGATGGTGCAGTGACAAACAGGATGGCAGCGGCGGCACGGGCCAGCGCCGATTCCTTCCGCTGCGGCATCCAGCCGTCGGGAAAGGCATCTTCGATGAACCGGGTGGTTGCGCGCCCTTCGGCAAAGATGGGATGTTCGATCGCGGCGATCAGGAACGGAATGGTGGTGGCCGGGCCGGAAACGATGAAATCCCGCAGGCCCGCTGCCAGACCCGCACAGCTCGCGCTGCGCGTCTCGCCGAAAGCGATCGCCTTCGCCAGCAGCGAATCGTAGAACAGCGTGACGTCGCTGCCCTCGCCGACGCCGCTGTCGACGCGAATGGCTCGGGGCTCGCGATAGGCGCTCACCCGACCGATATCGGGCCGAAAATCCTGATCCGCGCGCTCGGCGGTGATCCGGGCCTCGATGGCGTGGCCGCGCTCGCGGATCTGATCCTGCCGCACCGGCAGCGGCTCGCCCGAAGCTATTCTGATCTGCCACTCGACGAGATCGAACCCGGTGATGGCTTCGGTGACGGGATGCTCGACCTGCAAGCGCGTGTTCATTTCCAGGAACCAGGGTTCATCCCGGCCTTCTTCCAGAATGAACTCGACCGTTCCGAGATTATCGTAGGCGATGGCACGGCCGAGCGCGACCGCGCGCTCCAGGAGCTTGGCGCGGATCGCGGCCGGAAGGTTTGGCGCCGGCGCTTCTTCGAGAAGCTTCTGGTTCTTGCGCTGGACCGAGCAATCGCGCTCGAACAGATGCACGACGTTGCCGTGCTTGTCCCCGGCGATTTGCACCTCGAGATGACGCGGCCGGAGCACGAGCTTCTCGATCAGCAGGGACGAGTCACGGAAGGCCGCTTCGGCCTCGCGTCTTGCGATCTCCAGCGCCGGACCGAGTTCGGCCTCGGAGAACACGCGACGCATGCCGCGCCCCCCGCCTCCGGCCGAGGCTTTGACCATCAGGGGAAACCCGGTCCGCTTCGCTTCTTCGAGTAGCCGCGCATCGGACTGGTCGTCGCCGACATAGCCCGGCACGCTGGGAACGCCGGCGCGTGCGGCAATCATCTTGGATCCGATCTTCGGACCCATTGCCGCAATCCGGTCCGCGGACGGGCCCACGAACACAATGTTCTCGGCTGCGCACAGGGTCGGCAGTTCCGGCTTTTCCGACAAGAAGCCATAGCCCGGATGCAGGGCGTCCGCGCCGGCGCGCCGGCAGGCCTCCATGATGGCGTCCGATCTCAGATAGCTGTCGCGGGCAGGCGAAGGCCCGATCCGGAACGCTTCATCAGCGGCTTTCACATGAGGCGCATCGCGGTCGGCATCCGAGAACACGGCGATCGATCGGATGCCGAGCCGCCTGCATGTGCGAGCGATTCGAACGGCGATCTCGCCGCGGTTTGCAATCAAGAGGGAGCGGATCACTATTTCACATCCGGTAGACGGGGCGGTTGCCGGGAAGCTCGATTTCCCGGGATGCAAGGCAAAGACAGAAGCCCAGCACGTCACGGGTTTGATCGGGCTCGATGATGCCATCATCCCAGAGTCGCGAGGTGGCGTAGTAGGGTGTCGATTGCGCCTCGAACTGCACGCGGATTTCGCGATCGACCCTGCCGATTTCCGCCTCATCCGCCGCGCCGCGGGTGAGGCTGCCGCGGCGCAGATCGGTGACGACGTTAGCGGCGACCTCGGCGCTCATGGTCGCGATGCGCGCGTTCGGCCATGCGAACAGAAACCGCGGCTGAAATCCGCGGCCGCACATGCCGTAATTGCCGGCGCCGTAGGATCCTCCGATGATCACGGTGTAACGAGGCACGCGCGCGTTTGAAACGGCATAGACGAGTTTCGCCGAATGCTTGGCGATCCCGCCGCGCTCGGCGTCCGTTCCCACCATGAAGCCGGTGATGTTCTGCAGGAATATGATGGGGGTCCGGCGCTGGTCGCAAAGTTCGATGAAGTGCGCACCCTTCACCGCCGACTCCGAGAACAGCACGCCGTTGTTGGCCAGGATGCCGACCGGCTCGCCGTGAATGGCCGCAAAACCGCACACCAGCGATGAACCGTATGCCGGCTTGAACTCCTGGAATTGGCTGCCGTCGACGATGCGCGCGATGACCTGGCGAACATCGTAGGGCTGCTTGAGATCGGTTCCGACGATCCCCGGTATCTCGGCGGGGTCCTGGACCGGCGCGCGAACCGGGCGCTCCGAACGACCCTCACGCGGCCATTTCAGCGCGCCGACGATGTCACGCACTTTCGCGATCGCCTCGAGTTCGGTCTCGGCCAGATAGTCGGAAACGCCGGAAACGGTCGAGTGCATTTCCGCGCCGCCGAGCGTTTCACCATCGACGACCTCCTTGATCGCGGCCTTGACGATCGGTGGTCCGCCGAGGTGGATGCGGCCCGTGCCCCGCACCATCACGACTTCGTCGGAGAGCGCCGGGATGTAGGCGCCGCCTGCCGTGCATCCGCCAAAGACGGCCGAAATCTGCGGCAGGCCCGCGGCGGACATCCGGCACTGCTGAAAGAACGTCCCGCCGAAATGATCGCGATCGGGAAAGACCCGATCCTGCTCGGGCAGGAAGGCGCCGCCGCAGTCGACCAGATAGATGCATGGCAGCTTGTTTTCCTCGGCTATTTCCTGTGCCCGAAGATGCTTCTTGACGGTCTCATGAAAGAACGAGCCACCCTTCACCGTGGCGTCGTTGGCGATGATCATGCATGGCAGACCTGTGACGATGCCGATGCCCGCAATGATGCCGGCAGATGGAACCTCATTGCCATACTGCTCCCAGGCCGCAAGCGCCGACAGTTCCAGGAACGGCGAAAGTGGATCGACGAGGTGGTCGATGCGTTCGCGCACCGGAATCTTGCCACGCTCGATATGCCGCGCACGCAGCTTTTCCCCTCCGCCGGCAAGTACCCGGCCATGGCGATGGCGCAGCATTTCGAGCAGCACCGAAAAATCGGCGGCCTTTCGATCAAACTCGGATCCACCCCGTATGGTATTTTCAATGATTGGCACTTTTTCCTCTTCAGGCTCAGCGCAACGCCTTTGTCGGTGCAACGAGCGGACAATTGCCGTCCTTCAGCGGACGGACGGCCTCCTCCGCGGGAATCTCCCTCACGAGCTTGTAATAGTCATAGGGGCCCTTCGATTCCTCCGGCTTCTTGACCTCAAAGAGATAGAAGGGCCGCAATACCCGGCCATCCTCCCGAATGGTCGCCGAGGGAAGGATCGCATCGGAGATCTTCATCTCATGCATGGCCGCCGCCACCTTCTCCGAATCATCGGTACCCGCCATCTTGATTGCCTTCAGGTAGTGCGTCACCGCGCTATAGACGCCGGCATGGACCATGGTCGGCATGCGACCGCCCATGCGCGCACCGAAGCGCTTGGACCACGCCCGGGTTGCGTCGTTGAGATCCCAGTAGAAGCTTTCCGTCAACTGAAGGCCTTGCGCCGCCTGGAGACCCAGCGAGTGCACGTCGGACAGAAACGTCAGCATGGCCGCAAGCTTTTGGCCGCCCGCCACGATCCCGAACTCGGATGCGCCCTTCAGCGCATTGATGGTATCGCTGCCGGCATTCGCGAGACCGACCACCTTCGCCTTCGAGGCTTGCGCCTGCAGCAAGAAGGACGAGAAGTCCGTCGTTCCCTGCGGATGGCGAACGCTGCCGAGAACCTGTCCTCCGGCTTCGGCGATATAACGTCGGGCATCCGCCTCCATTGCCGTACCAAACGCGTAATTGGCGGTGAGGAAGAACCAGGTGGTCCCGCCTGATTTGGTCACCGCACTTGCGGTGCCCTTCGCGAGCGCAATGCTGTCGAACGTCCATTGCGTTCCCATCGGCGAACAGGCCTTGCCGGTCAGGTCCGAGCTTCCAGCCGCCGAGAACAACACAATGCGTTTGCGTTCGCGGGCGATCTCCTGAACGGCGAGCGCCACCGACGAAACCGGAACATCGACGATCGCATCGACACCCTCGGTGTCGTACCACCTTGCGGCAATGGCGGAACCGACATCGGGCTTGTTCTGGTGGTCGGCGAAGATCACATCGATCGGCCGGCCCAGGACGGTGCCGCCGAAATCCTCGACCGCCATGCGGGCTGCGATGACGGAGCCCTGTCCCGAAAGATCGGCGTAAATTCCCGACTGGTCGTTAAGGACGCCAATACGGACCGGCGCGCCGTTCGATTGGGCGGCAAGTGGCGAGGCCATGAACATTGCGCCAACCACGGCTAGAATTTGCGGGTACCTCATTGTCGTTTTCTCCCCTCCACGGCGGTCTCGGCTTGCTGCCACCTTTGCGATCCGGTATACCTACCAACCGTTAGGGAGTGACACAAGGATTTATTGCATGGCGTTAGCCGGACGGTCGTACAGGGAAGTTTGCGAGACCTTTTCCTGGTCCATACCAGCCAGCTTCAACATCGCGGAGGCGATATGCGATCGCCACGTCGGCGCGGGTCGAACGGCTTTGGTCCATGAAACGGCGGAAGGGCATTCCACCGAATTCACTTTCGAGCATCTTCAGGAGCGTTCGCGGCGACTCGCCAATGCCCTGGCCGCGCACGGCATTGCGCGAGGCGACCGCATCGGCATCCTGCTGCCGCAGTGTCCCGAGGCGCTGATCGTCCATCTCGCGGCATACCGGCTCGGCGCGGTCGCCTTGCCGCTGTTCACGCTTTTCGGACCTGACGCGATCGAATACCGCTTGAATGACAGCGGCGCGAAGGCCGTCGTCTCGAATGCGGAAGGCATCGAAAAACTGCTGATGCTGCGCGACCGTTTGGTGGCCGAGCCGCTCCTGATCGGCATCGAGGATCGTTCGGACGGCGCGGTGCTCGGATTTTCCTCGCTGCTCGAAGCCGCCGCGTCCGACCATGTCCGTGTCGACACATCGGCCGAAGACCCCGCCATCATCGTTTACACGTCGGGCACCACCGGCAACCCCAAGGGTGTGCTGTACGCCCACCGTACCCTGCTCGGCCACTTGCCGGGCGTCGAATTCCCCCACGACTTCTTTCCGCAGCCGGGCGATCGGATGTGGACACCAGCCGATTGGGCGTGGGCAGGCGGATTGATGGATGTGCTGCTGCCCTCGCTGTTCCACGGCATTCCGGTGCTGGCGAAGCGCCTGCGGAAATTCGATCCGGAGGAAGCGTTCGCGCTGATCGGACGACACGGGATTCGCAACGCCTTCATGCCGCCGACCGCGCTGAAAATGATGCGTCAGGTCGCACAGCCGCAGACCCGGTTCAGCTATTCGATGCGCTCGATCGCGAGCGGCGGCGAAAGGCTGGGCGAAGAGATGCTGGACTGGGGACGGGATGTGTTCGGCCTGACGATGAACGAGTTTTATGGTCAGACCGAAGCCAATCTCACCGTCGGCAACTGCGCCTCCATCATGCCCCTCAAGGAAGGGTCCATGGGCAAGGCCATTCCCGGCCATTGCCTCGAGGTTGTTGACGAAGAAGGCCATCCGGTCAGGCCCGGCGAAACCGGCACCATTGCCGTGAAGGCGCCGGACCCGGTCTTCTTTCTTCGGTACTGGAACAAGCCGGATGCGACGGAAGAAAAATTCTGCAACGGCTGGCTGCTGACGGGCGACACTGGGCATCGGGACGAGGAAGGATATTTCTGGTTCCACGGCCGTAACGACGACGTGATCATTTCCGGCGGTTACCGAATTGGCCCTACCGAGATCGAAGACTGCCTGATGCAGCACCCCGCGGTTGCCATGGTGGCGGTTATCGGCGTGCCCGACAGTGTCCGCGGCGAAGTCGTGAAAGCCTTCATCGTCGTCCGCGAGGGAACGGCGGTAGACACCGCGCTGCAGGCCGACGTGCAGAACTTCGTAAAGGCGCGGCTGTCGGCTCACGAATATCCGCGCCAGATCGAGTTTCGCGCCGCGCTGCCGATGACCATCACAGGAAAGATCCGCCGCAAGGACCTCCGCGACGAAACCACCGGGAAGGCATCGTGACCTACACCACTCTCGTCGTCGACACGCCCGCGCCCGGCGTCACGCGCTTGCGCATGAGCCGGCCGAGCGAAATGAACACGCTCAGCCTGGAATTCCTGGACGAATTCGATCGCGCCATTGACGCCGCCGTTGCGGCGCGAACGCGCGTTCTCGTCGTGACCGGGACCGGCCGCGCATTTTGCGCGGGCGCGCATCTGAAATATTTTGCCGGCAAGGACCGGATCTTTACCGAGCGTTTCGATACGCGCGACCGCTATTTCGAACGCATCGCCCGGCTGTTCGACAAGGTCGAGGCGATCGGCATCCCCGTGATCGCGGCCGTCAACGGCTACGCGATGGGCGGCGGGTTCGAACTTGCCCTGGCCTGCGACTTCCGCATCCTGGCGACCACGGCGAAGGTCGGCCTGCCCGAAGCGAAGCTCGGCGCCACACCCGGCGCCGGCGGAGTTCAGAAACTCGCCCGCCATATCGGCCGCGGCAAGGCGCTGGAATGGATCATGCTGGCGCGCCATGTCGATGCCGCCGAAGCCAATGCCGCGGGTCTTGCCACCAGGGTTGTCGCGCCGGAGGCGCTCGAGGCCGCCACGCTCGACCTCGCGCGCCAATTGATGGCCCTCAGCCCGCAGGCACTCGCACAGTGCAAGATGTCGATCCATCTCAGCGGAGACGTCGATCTTCGCAGCGCCAGGCGTTTCGGCGTCGAAGCGCTCTCGGCCCTGGTCGGCAGCGCCGACTGGCTGGAAGGCATGAGCGCCTTCGTCGAAAAACGCGCGCCGGCCTTTGGACCGCACGAAAGGAAGCCTTGATGGGACGCGTGTTCGGTGAGTTCAAACTCGGGCAGCGGTTCGAAACGCCGGGCCGAACCATTACCGAGGCCGACATCGCGGGTTTCGCCGCCATCACCGGCGACTACAATCCGGTTCATACCGACGAGACGTTTGCCAGGGCGACCGGATTCGGCGGCCGCATCGCCCACGGCCCGATGGGCATCGGCATCGCCTTTGGGTTGGCGTCGCGTCTCGATTTGATCGATGGAACGGTGATCGCCCTGCTCGGAGTTACCTGGGACTTCAGGGCACCGATGCGGCCCGGAGACACGATTCGAGCGCTGATCGAGGTCGTCGAAACGCGCGACGTGAAACAGCCCGATCACGGCCTGGTTGGATTGACCTTTCTCATCGTCGACGAAACCGGTAAGACCTTGCAGGAGGGTTCGGCGCGGCTTTTGATGCGCCGAAAGCAGCATGAGAAAGCCAGATGGGGCCTTGTTGAAAACACAGACAGCGCAGGTCGTTAGCGACCCGGCCGGACGCCGCGCGAAGCCCGCCAGCGGCCGCAAAAACATCGAGCTGCCCGGGGGCGCAAGGCAGATTCTGGATGCGGCCGCATGGCTGCTGCGGCATCGGGGCTATGAAGCCACCACAACCCGCGCCATCGCCGAGAGGGTCGGGATAAAGGCGGGAAGCATCTATCATCATTTTTCGTCCAAGGACGCGATCGTCGAGCGGGTCATCAACGAGGGCGTTGGCCTGGTTTACGAAGCCGTCATCGCCGCGCTCGACGCGCTGCCCGCCAAGGCCGATCCGCGCAGCCGGCTCCAGGCCGCGGTCACCGCGCACCTGCGGTCATCACTCGAACATAGCGACTATACGTCCGCGTCCATTCGCGCATTCGCGTTCCTGCCTGCCGAACTTCGCAAGACGTGTCGGCTGGAACGGCGCCGCTATGAGGATATCTGGCGCGACATCGTCGTGGACGCGGCGAGAGCCGGCTATATCCCGGAGGGTGTCAACCTCGACGCGGCGCGATTGATGCTGCTCGGCGCCGTGAACTGGGCCGGCGAATGGTATCGCCCCAATCGGGTATCCATCGACCAGATTTCGGCCAGCTTCGCCGAGCTGACCTTCGGTCCCGATCGGGGATCCAGGCCGAAATCGACCAGGGCCCCGGCGTCCAAGGGCCAGGCTGCTTCACGACGCAACCTTCGCGCATAGACCCAACGGCTATCCCCGGTATTTGCCGGAGCGGGAATCCCGAGCCGACCGAGATCGGCATCAAGCGGTGTTCGCAAGGTTCCCAAATACGCCCAGGCGGCGAAATCGAATCATTCCCGCAGAAAGCCGTTCCGAACCGGCGGCAGATCGCCGAGGCGGCCTAGCATCACAGCCTAACATACGTTAGTTATGGACACGTCGAACTGCGTGAAGAAGATAGTTGGGATGGAGCGAAAGAGCGCCGTGATAAACGACCTTGGGAAAAATGCGGCATCGAGCGATCGTCAATCTCCGATTTTTTCGGAACAGCACGAAATGCTCCGAAGCCAGGTCAGACGCTTCGTGGACGAAGAAATAAAGACTCATGCCGAGCAATGGGAAAAGGACGGCTTCGTTCCGCGCGACGTGCTTCGCCGCATGGGCGCGCTGGGGTTCTTCGGCATTCGCTACCCCGAGATCTATGGCGGCGCCGATATGGACACGCTCGGGAGCGTCGTGCTCGCCGAAGAGCTCGGACGTTCGACATTTTCAGGGGTCGCCATCACCGCTCTGGTGCACACGGACATGGCATCCGTTCATGTGTTCAATTCCGGAAGCGACCAGCAAAAATCCAAATGGATGGCAAAGATCGTCGCCGGTGAAGCGATATGTGCGGTCGCGGTTACCGAACCGGATGCGGGCTCCGACGTGAAGGGAATACGCACCACGGCCCGCAAGGTACCGGAGGGCTATGTGCTCAACGGCGCCAAGATGTTCATTACCAACGGAGTTCACGCCGACCTGTATTGCGTGGCTGCCAGGACCGGCAGCTCCGGTCCGGGCAGCAAGTCCCTGACCATGTTCCTGATCGAAAAGGGAACGCCGGGTTTCAGGGTGGGGCGAGCGTTGGACAAGCACGGCTGGCGGTCGTCCGACACTGCCGAACTGCTGTTTGAAGACTGCGTGGTGCCGGAAACCTCCATGCTGGGAGGCGAAGGCAACGGGTTCTACGCGATCATGCGCAACTTTCAGAACGAACGGATCGTCATCGGCGCAATGGCAATGGGAGAAGCGCAGGCGGCGCTCGATCTCACCATCGCCTACCTCAAGACCCGAAAGGCATTCGGCGAGCCGCTGTGGCAGAAGCAGGGTATTCGCCAACGTCTCGCGATGCGCGCGGCGCAGGTGGAGGCCGGCCGGCATCTGGTATATTCGGTAGCGTGGCGCGACGCGCAAGGGCACGACGTGATCCGCGAGGTTTCGATGCTCAAGGCTTACTGCGGCGAGCTCGTCAATGACGTCATGTACGATTGCGTGCAGTTTCATGGCGGGATGGGATTTATGCGCGAGAGCGTCATTGAACGAATGTCCCGGGACGCCCGCGTCCAGTCCATCGGCGGCGGAGCTTCCGAGGTCATGCTCGAAGAGGTGGCCAAGCGCCTTTAAGGCGCCAACCCGGAATTTTCCAACGGGCAGGACAATTGCGTTTGGCGATGAATCGCCAGCCGGGGATGGCTGGACTTTATTTGGCTGGCCGCGCAAGGATTCGTCCGCCTGCCTTGACGCCGGGCTCGGTCACGATAGACTAACAGTTGTTAGGTAGGATCGCTGCTCGCCCTTCGGGCGACCGGCAAACCGCCTTAGGGATACGGGCCGGCCGCAAAACGAAGCCGCGCCTCGCAACGAACAACAACGGGCACAACGCCTATGACGTCCAGGGAGATGATCGATGACCGACACGCTTTCAGCGCTTACTTCCAGTCCGCTGCTCCCGTTGCCATCGCGCTGGCGCGTCCCGGAACAGGTAAGACTATTGGACGAGGCCAGAGCGGCCGAAGCGCAGGGATCTGATCACTACTGGGCTTGGGCCGCCGGACACCAGCGCTGGCACAAATCCTGGGACGTCCTGCGCGAAGGCAGCTTCGGAAACCTGCGGTATTACGCGGGGGGACTGCTCAATGTCGCGGACAATTGCGTCGACCGGCACGCCGAAGACCCGGTACGAAGCACGCGCGATGCGATCGTCTGGGAGGGCGAACCCGGCGACGTCAGGCGGCTGACCTATCGCGACCTGCGCGAGCAGGTGTCGCGCTTCGCCAACGGACTGCGTTCTCTGGGGGTCGGGCGCGGCGACGTCGTTGCGATTCATCTTCCCAATTTGCCGGAAGTCTTTGTGGCAATTCAGGCCTGCAATCGCATCGGCGCCATCTACACCGTCCTGTTCAGCGGGTTCTCGCCAGACGCTATCGCGTTGCGGCTCCAGGTGTCCCATGCCGTCGTGGTCGTGACGGCCGACGCGTCGTTCAGACGCGCCCGCCGCATCCCGCTGCTGGAGAATTTGCGTACGGCACGCCAGTCGTCGAGCGTGAAGCATACCATCGTGGTAAGCCGGACCTCCGAGCGGCTCTCGCTTCAAGAGCAGGAAATCGGATGGTCCGATCTGCTCGCCGGCCAGTCGCCCGAATGTCCCTGCGCGCCGATCGAAGCCAATGATCCCTCGTTCCTGATCTTCACTTCCGGAACCGAAAGCAGGCCGAAGGGCGTGGTCCACAGCACCGCCGGATTTCTGGTGGGAGCATGGGCCAACGTGCAATGGCAGGTCGGTCCGCAAGCTGACGATGTCTACTGGTGCGCGGCCGACGTCGGCTGGTTGACGTTTCCGATCCAGGCCGTGATCGGCGGCCTCGCGCACGGCATGACGTTGGTGTGCTACGAAGGGGCACTGGACTTCCCCGATCGGACGCGGCTGCTCGATATTGCGAACCGCCACGGCGTGACGAAGATTCTGGTTGCCCCGACAGGCTTGCGCATGTTGCGGGCGGCAGGCGATAGCGTCGTTCAGGCAGCACGTCCGCCAAAGCTCCGGCTTGTGACGACCCAGGGCGAACCGCTCGATCCGGAGACGGCGGAATGGACGACGCGGGTGTTCGATGTTCCCGTCATCAACGCCTACGGCCAAACCGAGACGGGCTCGACGTGGACCTATCCGGTCTACGGGGTTGACGCTATCAAGCACGGCAGTTGTGGCTCTCCCGTACCGGGACATGCCTGTGCGGTCGTCGACGACAATGCCAAACCCGTTGCGGTCGGCGTTCGCGGCAATCTCATCCTGACCGAACCGTTTCCGACGCTGGCGCGGACGATCTGGGACGATCCGGAGCGCTACCACTCGGCCTATCTGAAGCGGTTTCCCGCCTGCTATGCGACATCCGACGAGTGCGTGATGGACGCCGACGGGCAATTATGGGTGCTGGGTCGCGCCGACGACGTGATCAACGTTGCCGCCCATCGCATCAGCACGATGGAGATCGAGAGTGCGGCAGCGGGTTATCCAGGTGTCATCGAGGTCGCCGTCGTCGGCGTGAACGACCGCTTGCGAGGCACGTTGCCGGTCGCTTTCGTGACGCTGCAAGCCAATGTCGATCCGGCGGACGCACGGACCGGCATTTCCGCCGCCGTCGAACGGGCGATCGGCGGTTACGCTCGCCTGGGCCGCGTCTACATTTCCACCGCTTTGCCCAAGACCCGTACCGGGAAGGTGATGCGAAGGCTGCTGAGAGAAGCCGCGGAGACCGGCGAAATAAAGGGCGATCTTACCGGGCTCGAAGATCGCGCGGCGATCGAAGCGGTGCTGACGGCCGTGCGCGCCGGCTAGCTCGAACGTCGCGCCGGGCCGCGGGTTTGTCGGTGCTCGAAAAAAAGCTCGGCGATATCGCGCCGAGCACGCGCGGGATTCGCGCTGGAGTTTCGATGGCAACGCCATTACACACGATATCGATACAGCGATCCGACACATCATGAAGCCGACAATATGGAAGTGTGAAACCCGCGATGGCTGCCAAAGCCGCTGAAAAGCTCCTGATCCAGCAATCGTCCGGTCCGCAATCTCGCCGCGAGATACTCGACGCCGCGGCCCGGCTACTGAAAACACAGGGCTACAGGGCGACCACCCTAAGGGACATCGCAGAAGCCGTGGGCATGAAGGCGGGAAGCATCTACTACCACTTCGGATCCAAGAACGAGATTGTCGCGGCGGTCATGAACGACGGCGTCGATTGGGTTTTTGAGGCCGTGACGTCGGCCTTGCGAGATCTGCCGTCTTCCGCCAATCAGCGCGAAAAGCTCGTTGCCGCCATTGCGGCTCACCTCAATGCGTTGCTTGAATATAGCGACTATACATCCGCCTGTTTGAAATCATACAACGACGCACCGGACGAAGTCAGGCGGGCCGCCCGCACCCATCGCCGACGCTATGAGGCAATCTGGGTAAAACTGATCGACGAAATCGTGGCCGCGAAATCCTCGCCAAAACGAGTTTCCCCGGACACGCTTCGTCGGGCGGTGCTTGGAATGATGAACTGGTCTCCGGAATGGTACCGCTCCGGACGACACTCGATTGAAACCCTTGCGAAGGAATTTGCCGACATTCTTCTGCGCTGATGTCCGCGCCGTCCTGGGCGGACTGCAAAGCCACGAGACCCTATAGCGGCGCGCGCCAAGGCGATGCCTGCATATGGTCGCAGTTTACTTCTTCGGCGACGGCGGCGGCTTAACGCTTGATCCGCCACTCGGAGGATTGGTCGGAGCGGTCTGCGTGGGAGCGACGTGACCGGTCTGCGGATTTGATGGATATCCCTTGTTCACGACTTGCGCTGTCGCACTGGTCGGTTTGTAGCCGTCCATTGCAAACGTCCTAGTTGTTGGAGGTGCCTTGGTCATTCGATATTTCCTCTTGGATGAACTCGACCGCTCGAATCTCACCGGCAGCTATAAATATGCTCTTTTGTGTCCTACGCCATGGGCCTTGGTCCGGAATCTCGAACACTTGGGAAATATACAGATCGCGCTCTTTAGGGTCTGAAGACGCGAAGGATTGAGTACCTGCCGTGTTTACTCCCCAATATCCAGCGCATTGACTTCCATCTTTCAGCGTCACCAAAACAAAGCATGGACGCAAACGATGGAAAATCCAGTCCCAAGATCGCGCGGTCGGGTGGACAGAAGATAGTCCGAAAAACCCATAAAGTCTGCCGCCGTATTCTTTTTGAGTGCAGACGCCGCTGACGAGGCCCAAAGCCGCAGGGCCGACCAATAGAGTCAGCATCCAAACTGTAATTCGAAGCCATGGCGCAGCTTCGTGAGGGACGATGACGAGATTGATCCATCCAAAAACTGCGAAATTCAGGGCGCTATACGTTACGAACGCCAATAGCTGCTCTGTCCCGAGGCGATCTTGGCCGGCGACGAACTGATTCCGAAATGCGAGAAAGATGTAGCCCGGGACAATGCAAATCAGCGCGATATAGACGGCCTCTGCACTTGTGATTCCGTACATTAGAACCTCGTCATTCGCTAGGATTCGCCCAGATGTTGTTGACGAGGGCCGTATCGAAGATCGTCCAGACCGGCAATTGCTCCTATCTCGCGCAGGCAAGCCGGTAGGAGGCAGACGGGATCAGCCATGCGCCTCGCACCATTCCTCGCCGACACTAGGCGGGATAATCCGCGTTCCTAAGAGCACGATTAGCGGTGCGGTTTCTTGCGTGGCTCGATATGCCGCTCAACGGAACCGGCGAGGGAGCGTTCACGGGCAGAGCGTGAACCTTCAAGCGCGTGGCCAGCTTCCTTCTTGACCTTTGGCGAGGTTTTTGGGGGTGGGTTTTCATAACGCTTACCGCCGCCGCTCTTGCTGGTTTTTGCCATGGAATGCCTCGTATCGAATCAGACCGATAGCATATCGCAATTCGCAATCCTTGGGTGCAACGGGCCTATTTTTTTAGTTCCGCCCGCCAGCGCAAGAGCCGGTGAGCTAGAGCAGAGCGGTTCGGTCGGAAAGTGCGAACCTTTGGTTATATCCGCTCTCCACTTTCATGCAGAGAACCGGTACCCCTGCATGCTTGGCAAACGCCGGTATTCATAGCCACGCGCGTGCCCAGCCGCCGTCCTCCCGCTTGTTCCTCATTCCGAAACGATGATATAAGGTCATTCAGCGCGTGCCACCGCGCTGTGAGCCGTGCAGAACAACTTGCGATGGCGCGACTTCCATTCACAGGCACGGAGTTGATACCCGCCCGTCATGTTGCGACAAAGATCGCCGCTCTTGGTTCGGTGACCGCACAACGGAGCGCCTTCGAGATCAATCCATTGCAAATATTCGATCTTGCTCAAGCCAAAATGCTCCCCCGCAAAACCGTCTGGGTCGGCGTTGTAGCGTGCTGCTTCATCAGCATTGAGCAATAACTGATTGCCGCCACCGGGTACGGCGACGTTCGTGATCCATACCGGTTCGGCCTGCGAATTTCTGCTCATAGCCCCCCGCGAATCGCTGTTTTGTCGCCTCCCAGCCTGAGCTATTTTTGGGAACCGTCAACAGAGCCCGGCCCCGGATGTGTAGTACAGGTCGCGGCGGGGGCGGGCGTGCCGCCATATGTGGCAATCAATTTGCCAACGGCGACCGTTATCACGCGCGCGAATGGGTGGTGCGCAGCGCGGTGTTGTGGCATGAGGCGGCGTGTCGGAAAAATCAGGAGGGTTTCTGTCCCGATAACTGTCCCGGTTCGCCGAAAAATGGCTTAGAACGTGGTCGGAGTGGCAGGATTTGAACCTGCGACCCCTGCGTCCCGAACGTAAGTAGCAGCCGAAAAGATCAACAAAAACAATGAAGTTTGCTCGCGATTGACCACCTTTATCGCCGTTTGTTCACGGGGTTTCGGTGGTCAATCGGTGGTCGGCTGTATGACAGATGAACGGAAGGAGACCCGCTGATTACGAGTCAGCGACATACGTTGAGAATATTAAGTCTTTTGACAAACTGCACCGATTTGACCGTAAGATAAATCAATGGGTTGCAAAAGAAATACGAACCATGGTTTTGGAGGACGCCCGGACCACGTCCGAGCCGGAAAGGGCTTTCCAAAAAAGAGGAACTTGCTTCCGGACCGGCCGGTGATTCAGCTACTAGAGCGCGCCTCCCTTGCGGTCTGCCCAGATAAAGATGTGTCTCGCCTGCTACGAACTGCCGACCATGGTGCGCGGCAGGTATTGCTGAAAGAGCGTATTTGCTTTGCGCGCGCCTGTTTCAAAGCTGCAGATCCCAGATCACCCTAGAGTAACGGATTTCTACTCCGTGGGTTGCAGGTTCGAATCCTGCTGGGATCGCCAATGATTTCAACGAGATGTGCGTTCGGCTCTCTTCAAAAACGTGTCTCATCTCGTATTGAAGAAAACCCTTTAATATCGGGCTTTCCCGTTTAGTACCACTG